>Ga0153915_10003139_pt1 | contig 15107 bp, 18 predicted proteins | sample Opewatmetagenome_2_FD_107003 | JGI IMG/M metagenome (GOLD analysis project Ga0153915, IMG submission 107003) | Freshwater wetland microbial communities from Ohio, USA - Open water 3 Core 3 Depth 3 metaG | ecosystem: Environmental > Aquatic > Freshwater > Wetlands | place: USA: Ohio, Lake Erie...
CCTTCAAGGGTGCTTTTTGCGGGAGAGCCTGCAGGACCTAGATTAATTTTCATTTTCCCACCCAGAGCTTCTTGAGTTTTTTCATTGAGTGTTTTGCAGAAGCCGGATTTTCCCCAAAGACCTCCGGGGTTATGGTCTTGTCATATCCGATTTTTTTGAGAGCAGAAACTATTTTCCCGAACTGGATTTTTCCAGAGCCCACAGGCAGGTGCTCATCCTGATACCCATGGTTGTCATGCATATGCACGTGCCAGAGCTTTGGGCTTAAAACTCTTATGTAATCCATCACGCCTTTCATACCGCCCTGTATGTATGCATGCCCAACATCCAAGTGAAAGCCCAATCCTCTTACCCTATCTATTATGTATTTCAAATCGTGCAATTCTTTTATCTCTCCCCTTTCAGTCGCGTTTTCAAGCATCACCTTCATTCCATGAGATTTCCCATAACCAACAAGCTCATTCATGCTTTTCACGTAATTATTAAGTATCTGCTTTTTGGCTGAAGGGATTCCCATAAAAAGCCCGACTGCATGGGAATGAAAATTTATCAGATTAATTTCAAGCCCGTTTGCAGCCATTATCACCCTTTTTCCTTCCTGCACCCAGGCCTTCCTAACATTCTCATATGGTGAGCCAAGGTCAAACCACCAGGAGGTGTGTGCGATTGCAAAAAGCCCCCTGTCATTTATGGATTTCAATATCCTGCCTTTGTTTTTCATGAGAATTGCGGGGTCTCCTCCAGGACCTTCTATCCCTATCTCAACAAAATCAAAACCAAGCTTTGAGGTGAGCTCTATCTCCTTCAGAACGTTCTCCATGGGGTTTGTGAGCCTGCCGAACTTCGGGATAGCCATGGAATATTATTCGAATCCTGCTTAAAAATAGAATCAAGCGAACATGAACCTGAAAGCTATCTCTATCGCAATTATCAGAACACACACCACAACCACATGCTCAGGCTTTAGCTTTATTGCCTCTTTCGACTCCTCGAAATACCTGACCAGCCCTGCTGTGGACTGGGGCATCTGGACGCGGTCTTTCTTGGACATGTTATCACTGTTTGTTTTGTAGTATTGGTTTAAATATTTGCCACTTAAGAAAGAAAAAACCTTTTTAAACCTACCCCATGCTTATTAATGTTTATGAGCTACACCCTGATAATAACTGAAAAACCGAATGCAGCGAACCGCATAGCGAACGCCCTTGCCGAGGGCTCTGTGCAGAAGCTTTCAAAATACGGGGCAGACTACTACAAGCTCAAGAGAAAGGGGAAGGAGATAGTGGTTGCCCCGGCTGTGGGGCACCTGTTTGTCCTGAATGAGCAAAGCGCGAACAGGCACTGGACTTACCCTATTTTTAGCGTGGAATGGAAGCCAACTTTTGCCGAGAAGAATAACACATGGTCAAAGAAATACTACCAGAACATCCAGGACCTCGCAAGGCATGCAAGCGAGTTCATTTCCGCATGCGATTATGACATAGAGGGCTCTGTTATAGCATACAACATAATCAAGTTCATATGCAAGGCTAATGACGGGAAGCGCATGAAGTTCTCCACGCTCACGGATTCTGATATTGTGGAGGCTTATGAAAAGGCTTCCAGCCACCTTGACTTTCCCCAGATAGAGGCAGGCCTTGCCAGGCACCAGCTGGACTGGTATTTCGGGATAAACCTTTCCCGTGCCCTAACCCTCGCTCTGGAGCATGTGGGCGGATACTGGACTCTCTCCACAGGAAGGGTTCAGGGGCCCACACTCAGCATACTGGAGCAGAGACAGAAAGAGATAAAGGCTTTCAAGCCCACACCCTACTGGGAAATAGAGCTTGACGGGAAGATTGATGGGAAAGAAATAACAGCCTCGCACATAAAGGACAAGTTCTGGAAGAAGGATGAGGCTGAATCAATCCTTCACAGGTGCAAGGGAAAGGACGGGGTTATAGAGGATGTGGAGAAAAAAATCAGGAAGGAGAATCCTCCGTTCCCGTTTGACCTTACCACGCTCCAGAGGGAGAGCTACAACCTTTTCGGCTATTCCCCAAAGCACACCCTGGATATAGCCCAGGGCCTTTACGAGCATGCTCTTATAAGCTATCCAAGAACCTCAAGCCAGAAGCTTCCTGTAAAAATAGGATGGAAATCCATTCTCGCGAAACTAGGAGAGAATCCTGAATATTCAGAGCTGTCCAGGAAAGTCCTTTCCATACCCAACCTGAAACCGAACGAGGGTCCAAAAGAGGATTCCGCCCACCCCTCAATCTTTCCTACAGGTCACAAGCCAAAGAAACTCAGCCAGTATCAAAAGAGAGTGTATGACCTTATCGTGAAGAGGTTCTTTGCAGTTTTCGGGAACCCGGCTGTCAGGGAGCAGGTGAGAGTGATAATAAGGATAGACAAGGAGCAGTTTGTCTCCCACGGGATAACCACAGTGAAGCCGGGATGGATGGAACTGTACAAACCTTATTCACGCGCGAAAGATCAGATTCTTCCAGACCTGACCAAAGGAGAGAATGTCTCAGTCCAGAGGATGGAAATGCTGGACAAGCAGACAGAGCCTCCAGGCAGATACACACAAGCCTCCATTCTCAAGGAGATGGAGACGCTCGGGCTGGGAACCAAGGCCACGCGCGCGCAGATCCTGCAGACCCTTTATGACAGGAGCTACATAAAGGACCCTTCTATTGTGGTCACGGAGCTCGGGGAGGCCGTTGTGAATGCTCTTGAGAAGCACTGCCCTGAGATAATCTCTGTTGACCTGACAAAGAAGTTCGAGCAGGAGATGGAACAGATAGAGGAAGGGAAGAAGAAGAGGGGGGAAATCATAAGCAAAGCGGAGAAAGAGCTGGAGCGCATACTTGCGGATTTCAAGAAACACGAAACGGATATAGGCAAGCACATTCTTTCTGCTGTCAAGGATTTTGAGAAGGAGGAGCACACAGTCGGCAAATGCGAATGCGGAGGAGAGCTTCACATAATCCATTCCAAGAAAACAGGGAAGAGGTTTGTGGGATGCACAAGGTATCCGAAGTGCAAGAAGGCCTACCCGGTTCCCCAGAGAGGCTTCATCCATGTGATAGACAAGAAATGCTTCTGCGGCTTGGGGATTGTGGAGGTCAGGAACAAAGGCCGTCGCCCGTGGCGATTGTGTGTTGCGCACGGGTTCAACACAACCGAGAAGAAGTTTGAGGCTGCGAAGGCCAATCCACCAAAGCCGTACGTGCCGAAGTCAGCAAAAACCCTGACTGGAAAAAAGGCCAAAGTGTAAATTCTTATTAATCCATAACGATGAGAAAAAAACTTTTTGGTTGAGATTTCAGAAAGGCATATTAGTTTTCTCCCCCAATTATTATCATGGCAAAGAGCTGGACCAAGGAAGAGCGCAAGAAGCACATAAGGGAGAGGGTGCATCCCCCCAAGGAGAAGGCCATAGTCCTAGGGGCTGTTTTTCTGATAGTAGTGGTTTTCCTTGCGGCAATCTATTATTCCTTTGCCTACAGGGTGAATCCTGCAATACCAATATTGCTAATAATAGCGCTCTTTGTGGTGGTGGTGATCTTCACATTCTTCGTGGATTTCATATTTTACGAATCTCAATAGAATTTTTGTAATCGTTTTATCGCTCCAAGCCTTTCCTTCTGCCCAAGTTTTGCCTGCTCTATTCCCGTCCTCAGTATCTCTATCGAGCGGTCATAAGTGGGCTTGTGCACAGGATATGGGATACCGTCCTTCCCTCCATGCGCGAAGGAGAATTTCACAGGATCCTCCCAGCTTGGTTGCTTGCCGTAAATCACCTCAGAAATCAGGGCGAGAGAGCGCACTGTTTTCGGCCCCACACCATGAATCCCTATAAGCGATTCATAATTCTCTGGCTGGAGTTCATTGGCTTTCTTCAGGGTTTCCAAATCTCTCTTTCCCATGTTAAGTATGAAATGGGTTTTTGGCATGTGCAGGATCTTTGGTTCTGAACCAAAGAAATCCCCGAGCAGGGATTGTCTGTTAGTAAACCTCGAGAAGTTTTTCATGTCCTTCACAATATCCAAGGAAGCGTTCCTTGCCCCCTCGCTCCTGTGAGCGGTCATGTCCAGAACGTCCTGTCCGCGAGAATCGCATGCTATCCCTGTGTGCGGCTCATCCACAAAGCTCTGCACATTCTCGGAGAGCCAGTGATACCTTCTTGCGTATCTGTTCTCAGGATTCATCCCCTGCTGCACAACAACCCATTTTCCCTTCTCAGTGAAGACAAAGAAATGGTGGTAGAGCTGGTAGCCGTCCTGGATTGCGGTGTTGTCCACCTTCGCGGACATGCGGCTTGAATACTGCATCTTCTCTATTTCTTTTGAAGGGATTGAGAACGAATCTCCAAGCTTTTCAATTTCTGCAGGAGTTTTCCTGGAAGCTTTCCCTTTCCCTCCTGCGAAAGCTATTCCCACACTCTCCGGATTCACACCCTCTTTCAGGGCTCCTGTTGCGGTAGTGGTAGTGCCCGAGCTGTGCCAGTCAAATCCCAGCACGCACGCAAAGGCTTGGAACCAGTAAGGGTCAGAAAGCCTTCTCAGGAACTCGTCCTGCCCGTACTCGAGAACAATAGCTTCAGTCACTCCTCCGGCCAGCTTGACCATGCGCTTGAAAAGCCAGGGAGGTGCTTTTCCTCCATGCAGGGGAAGGTCCGAGATTCCTGTGCGCTTCATGAATAGGATTTATTTAGGAGAATTAATATTTTAAAGAATAAGATAGACAATTTCTTTGAATTTGTTCTTTCATAACTTGCGCATATGGTGAATCTACTTCAATGGTGACTAAACCGCTTTTTCTCTCTCCGCTAATCGAAATTATAGGTACGACTTTTTGTATAGATTCTATCACTCGAAGATCGGAATCAAAAAAACCCGTCTGGATTTTGAACGTTGGCATCTAAACACCCTGCTGGCTCTCCAGAACTATCTGGCGGACTTCCACAGGCTCCTTCCTTCCCTCTTGGACGCGTATCCCTTTCCTTAGCATTATCAGCCTTTTTTTCGGTCCAGGCACAGAGCCCTCCACAAGCAGGTAATGGCCTGAAACAAGGCCATAGTTTAACCATGCGCCTTTGGGATTTATCTTGCCGTCAGTCCCTATCTTGAGGATCCGTTTGTTGTATTCAGTGCGTGTCTGGAATCCGAGCTGGCCCGGGAACGCGATTTTTCCAGCAAGGACATGGGCGACATTTCTTGGGCCTATGTTCCCTATGTGCCTCCTCTTCTTTGTGTGCTTCCTTCCGCGGATTTTCACCCCGAACCTCTTCACAGGCCCCTGGTAGCCCTTTCCTTTGGAAACAGCCTTGACATCAATCCAGTCCCCTTCCTTGAAAATCTCCTCAGCCCTTATATCCCCACCAAGCTTCTGCTTGGCGTAATTCCATTTCTCGTGCGGGTTTCCGCCAAGGCATACCTCGAACAGCTCGGGCTTCTTCTTCCCGATTCCCGACTCTCTGGGTTTTGTGTGAGCAAGGAGGCGGACATCAGCTATCCTCTCCATATCCTTCTCTACCTGCTCAATCCTTTTTTTGGTCTCAGTTTTTTCAGGCAGGAAGGTTTTCCTTGGCAAATCCTTTGAGAATTTTTCAGCCCACACGTCCGTGACCGCCTGCATGCCATAAGGGGATTTTTTGTAAACCCTTATCCCAGCGACTGAAAGCGATGGGCAGTCTATAACAGTGGCAGGCTTCACAATCTCCTGGCCGTGAGTAACAGAGGCTTTCCTGTTGTCAAAAATTATAACGCTTGTCATGCCTGCTTTGTATCCTGCAAAATCCAGGGGAACTGCCTCTTTCGAGAGAGAGTGAGAAGTAAAACTGCCATAAATCCTGGATGCTCTTTTCTTCGGCCAGAATCCCCTCGAGCCTGCAACAGGCTTGTGTCCCTTAACCATAAAATCACCACTTTAAACTCTACGGCCTCTCTTCCCACCAGGCTTCCTTGTGGTGTCATGAGGAACCGGAGTGACATCCTCTATCTTCCCTATCCTGAGGCCGGCCCTTACCAGAGCCCTTATTGCAGGCTGCGCTCCCTGACCGGGCATCCTTTTCTTGTGCCCTCCTGGTGCGCGTATCTTCAGGTGCACTCCTGTTATTCCCTTCGCAAGAGCGTCACCCGCAACCTTCCTTGCGGCCTGCATTGCAGGGAAAGCAGAGCCTTTGTCCTTGTCCCTTTTTGTGACCATTCCTCCAGAGCATCTTGCTATGGTCTCGGCGCCAGTTATGTCTGTTATGTGGATTATAGTGTTGTTTACCGAGGAGTAGATATGTGCGACACCCCACTTTCCCCTCTGCTGGAACTGCCTGCCTGCAGGAGGATTTTCGATGGAAGGTGTCCTAACACCTTCAGTTTTTTGTTCATCCTTTCTTCCAACGTCCTGCCTCACCTGAACAGGTGCTGTTGCTGCAGGCTGCTTCTCTTCCGCTAGGGTGGGATTTTCTTCTACCATAAAATCACTCTTTAGATGGAAGGTGTCTCTTGACACCTTCAGTTCCCTCCTCAACCGGCTGCACCCTGGACTTTTTTTCAGGCATGTGCAGGGTGATTTTTCTCTCCTCTTCAACAGGAACCATATAAGAAGGGAATTTTGTCTTCCTTCCTGCAACTGAAACGTGACCATGGACTATGAGCTGCCTTGCATGCATGGGAGTTTTTGCAATGCCTTTCCTTAATACAAGGGTCTGTAGCCTCCTGTCAAGAACATTGGTAATTGTCAAAGCAAGAATGTCATCAAGCGTGCTTTCCTTCTTGGCAAGCAGCCCTGTCTTCGCCATCTTCTCTATGAGAATCCTTTCCTTCTCCTTGTCCTTCTCCGCGATAAGTTCCCTGGCTCTCTGCCTGTAGTTCCTGAGAACTTCCTGCGCTATAAGCATCTCCTTCTTCCTTCTCAACCCATACTCGTTAAGCAGCTTCCTGTCTTCCCTGATTTTTGTGATGCTCCAAGGGCTTCTCGGTTTCTTGAATTTTTTCCTGATTCTACGCATAGTATCATCTCATCATTTCTTGGCTGCGGTTGCGGGAGCCTCTTTCTTCCTCCTGACGCCTACACTCTTGCCTTTCCTGAATGAGGACCGCGTCCTCTGGCCTCTTACAGGCTGGCCCTGTATGTGCCTCACTCCCCTGTAGCATTTCATCTTCTTGAGCTCGTTTATGTCCATCTTGTGCGCGAACTCAAGCTGCGAGGCAGTCAGGTGCCTGTTTTTCCCTGTTAAAGGCTCATTCCTGTGGTTGAACATCCATACCGGAATCCCTATTGTCTGGGGATTCAATATAGCTTCTTCAAGCTTCTTCATCTCACTGTCAGAAAGCTGGCCGAGCTTCTTTCCTACAAAACCGCATTGTTTTACAATAGCATTGCTGAGCATGAATGATATGCCATCTATCCTTCTTATGGCTTGCTGGACACTCTTGTTCCCATCCAGGTTGGTTTCCACAAACCTTATTATCTGCGTCTCTCTTGATAGTGCTACCTTTGACGGCTTCACCTCATGAGGTTTTGCACCCTTTTCTGTTGGTGGATTTTTACTTGATTCTGCCATAATCTCACGAAAATCTTATAAACCCGAAAAGAAACAGACGTTCCCTTCGGGGTAATCGTCACCAAGTGACTAGCCCGCATTTTGAAAGGCGACATTGTTCTTTTGGAACAAGCCGCAGTCGATTACATAAGTATAAACAGAAGAGTATATAAACCTTTAATCAGAAGGGAGCTTGGATACGACATTCTTCTCATAATCCATTGAGGATTTCGCATATTCCTCTAAGGTCTGCTCATATCTTGTTATGGTTTCTCTTTCTCTGGGGGTTATCACATCCTTGGAGGTGGTCTGGCTTATCCATTTTCTTATCCTCTCCACAGTCTGGTTGGAAAATGCAATCTCTACCTCGGTAATCCTTTTCAGCAGCTTTTGCTTGTTCCTCTCCCTCCACGCATTGAGCAGCAGCTCATCTATCTCCGGGTTCGAGCCTGTCTTGTAGTTTTTTATATTTTCACCGCTTACCAGAACCCTGGTGAATATGTCCTTCCTGGAATCCCTTGTCTTTATGATGAGATTCTTCGCGTTCTGCATGATCCTGGTATCATAAACGTCAAAAATCTCCTTCACAACCCCGAATTTCACTATAAGGTACCACACAATAGCAAGGAAGAAGACAAAATAGTTCACGTAAAGCAGGACTGTTATTAGCAACTCTTCCTGAAGCGCCCCGAGGAGCCATATGCTGAATGTCAGACCTCCCACGAAAAGCGTGAAGAACATGTGCACGGCAGCATAAGACAGCGAATTCGGTATGATAAACTCACGCATCTTCTTCTGCATGAACCAGCTTGTGTACCAGGCGAACGCTGAAAGGCCTATGTAAAGGAGAATGAATATCACAGAATAGACTGCAGAGAACCCGAAAATCATTGAGCACATGAAGCTGAAAAGCCCAAGAGAGAAATAGTAGTAGTGGATAACTTCAAAGTATTCAGGCCTAACATAAAATCCCATAATTAGAATTTGATTACTTGCTTTTAAGCGATTTCAGCTCCTCGAGCAGGCGCTCCCTGAACTTCTCCCAGTCCGAGACTATCGCTCCCGCCGCCTTCTTGTGGCCTCCTCCTGTCCCTATCCCCTGCACGCATTTCTTTGCAAGGTTTCCCACATTTACCGCTCCTGACTGGTTCCTAAAGGAAAGCTTCCACTCATTCCCTGATTTTTTCCTTATCACAATAACCTTGTCAGGATGCTTCTCCCCGAAGTAAGTGGATACAGCAGAAGTGAGGCTCATCCTAGTCCTTATTGTGTATATATGAAGGCCCAGCTTGGCATGTATTTCCCTGTTCCTGTAAGCGTCCTTTATCACCCTTCTTATCTCCCCCCTGACCTTCTGGTGCCATATTTTGAGGCGCTTGGATTGAAGGAATTTTTTGTAGTCCTTGGAATCCAGGAGGATTTTCAGGACACTGTCCGCACCCTCATTCCCCTTTATCGTGACAGCAGAGCATATGAGCTCGGAGGCGTAGCCCAGCTTGGACCTCAGGGGGCTCTTCCCTATTGAGCCGGGATAGGTTTTTTCAGAGAGCTCAAGAACATCTGCACAGTCCTTTATGTCATAGTCTCCTATTATCCCGATTGCGGAAATCCATACAAAAGGGGAAATGTTTTTGCCCAAGTTTTGTAGAAGCTTATAAACAACATAGCTTGTGGCGATGTATTTGTCCTCAAAGAACCTGGGGTTCACGTGCACGATCCTCTCAGAGTTCATATCCCTCTCATGAATGTGGTGGTCTATAACAACCATCCTGGTTTTGGGAAGCTTCTCGAGAATCTCCTTTAGCTTGTCCCATTCCTGGTCTACAGGAAGGTCCAGAAAAACAAGCAGGTCTGGCCTCTTCTCCACAATCTCTTTTACAAATTCCCTCTCTATCCGCGGCCCCTGCCTAGCATTGCTTTCAAACTCTCCAAAAAATTTGAGTAGTAGTGCAGCTGAGCAAATACCGTCCGCGTCCCTGTGATTGAAGAGCAGGCGCTTCCCAGAAGTCTTCAGAAACTCCTCAAGCCTTCTCAGCTCTTTCTGGTCCTTTATTATGGTATGCTCCATAACATCGCCCGAATATGTTATTAAATTACTATATAATATTGTGAACTATGGACCTGAAGGAAGGGGTTATTGCTGTTCAGCTTGCAAGGAAAACGGTTGAGAATTTCGTTTCAGGGAAAGAAATCCTGAAAATAGATAAGCTGCCGGAAGTTTTCCAAGAAAACCGCGGGGCGTTTGTGACCCTGCACACCTATCCAGGAAGGGAGCTAAGGGGATGCATAGGTTATCCAGAACCAGTTTATCCTTTGCACAAAGCTATTTCAGACTGTGCAGTCCATGTATGTCAAGACCCTAGATTCCGTCCAGTCCAGAAGCCAGAGCTTTCCAAAATAATCGTGGAAGTCTCTACACTTACAAAACCTGAGCTTATTGAATGCAGTCCAAGAGAGTATCCCAAACATGTGAAAATAGGTGAGGACGGCCTCATAATAAGGAAGGGATGGAGCAGCGGCCTCCTGCTCCCGCAGGTCGCGACAGAACACAAATTCTCCGCGAAAGAGTTCCTTGAGCACACATGCATGAAGGCTGGCCTGAGTCCGGACTCGTGGCTGGACCAGAACTGCAAAATCTGGAAATTCCAGGCGGAGATTTTCGGGGAGAAAACTCCAGGCGGAGAAATAGAAAAAGTGAAAACATGAAAGAGTGTGTAAACAGAAATGAGAATTTGAAATCCTGCGGATGCACATACTCCTCATGCTCAAGGCGGGGAATGTGCTGCGAGTGCATAAGGTATCACAGAGCGAAGAATGAGGTTCCTGGCTGCTTATTTCCAAGAGAAGTGGAGAAGACGTATGACAGGTCGGTAAAACGATTTTTGGAGAGTGTTAGGAAATAATTAGGCAGCCCACAAAACCACATGTGAAATAATATAGAGCTAATACCGATATTATCAGAAAAATAATGCTTACAAGAAGTAAATGCTTGGAAAACTTAACCTCTTTCTTGAAGCTTGTTAATGAAATAATAAATCCTGCAACAAGTATCCCTATATGCAAAATAACCAAAACACCATTGAACGATATCGCAAAATTAGTTAAAAAATTGAGAATCCATATAATTCCAGTTAAAATAACTAACCCAATCCAAACCTTAACCAGCAATTCCTTATCCATCAATTATCTTTCTCCTGTAAGCTAAAATATCCTGAACCCGCTGGGTTTTATCCCATCTTCCACTATCACAAATTTGACTGTCCCTCCCTCTGGAACCCAGCGATGCTTGATGACTGTGGCTTTTCTCTCGGAGGTCTTGTTAGTGCGCTCTAGGTAGACTATCGCCTTCGACCAGTATTTTATCATGTCACCGCCCACTATCTCGTTCGTTCCAGTGTCCCAGTTCTGGAAGGTATGGGCTGTGATTATAACTGGAATATTCTTGTCGCGGGAGAGGTTTGAGAGGATGGAGATTTGCTTGGAAAGCTCGCGGTGCGCTTCAAGGGTTTCTGCCTTCGGGTCTGCATATTCCAGGCGGTAGAGGGCGACTGCTGAGTCAAGAATAATCAGGTCAGTTTTGTGTTTTTCCAGGCTTCGAACGATTCTGCCCTGCTCCTCAAAGGTCTTTGGCTCTATAAGGGTTATTTTCTGGAGGGCTTGCTCCGGATTCCTGGAAAGCTGGCGTAACCGCTCGAGTGAGAAGCCACCCTCCGAGTCTATATAGGTTACACAGCCTCCTCCCTTTATGCATTCTATCGCGGCTAGAAGGCAGAGATTGGTCTTGCCTGTTCCCGGGCCCCCGTAGAAATTGGTGACTGTTTTTGGCTCGAGCCTGCTTATTATGGAATTCAGGGGCTCTGGAAGGGGAATATCATTTGGCAATCGATTGGAGACCGAAGGTGGCTGTGGTTGGAAGGCGTCTCTTGACGCCTTCTTTCTTTCGTTACCTTCCTTTCGCGAATCGTCCATGCGGATATTTGGATTCTCAAATTTAAATCAGCAGGCGAATTATACACAGCGATGCTTATGGACACAGAATCTAGGATGGAACTCATAAGGGAAGTTGGGGAGGAAATAGTCACGGAGGAGGAGCTCAAGAAGCTCCTGGAGACCAAAAGAAAGCCCATTACATATGATGGGTTCGAGCCCTCAGGCAGGATTCATATTGCGCAGGGAGTGGTGAGAGCACTCAATACCAACAAGATGATAAAGGCAGGAGTGCATTTCAAGTTCCTGGTTGCTGACTGGCATGCATGGGCGAATAATAAAATGGGAGGGAACCTCGAGAAGATACAGACAGTAGGGAAGTACCTGATAGAGGTCTGGAGGGTCACGGGAATGGACCTGGACAATGTGGAGTTTGTCTGGGCAAGCGATTTCGCGAAGGATGATAATTACTGGAAGAAGGTAATGCAGGTCGCTAGGAACTCGACCGTGTCTCGCATAGTCAGGTGCGGCCAGATTATGGGGAGGAAGGAGAATGAGGTCATGCAGGCTTCTCAAATCCTTTATCCCTGCATGCAGTGCGCTGATATATTCCATCTGGAGGCGGACATAACCCAGCTGGGGATGGACCAGAGGAAGGTGAATGTGCTTGCGAGGGAGATAGGTCCGAAGATGGGTTATTGGAAGCCTGTCATAGTCTCGCATCACATGCTCATGGGACTGCTTCCGCCAAAACCGATGGAAGGCATGTCAACTGTAGAAAAAACCATAGAGCTCAAGATGTCAAAGTCAATCCCTGACAGCGCAATCTTCATGACAGACTCTGCTGCAGATGTGAAGCGCAAAATCGAGAAGGCTTACTGCCCGGCAAAAACCGTTTACGAGAACCCGCTCGCAGAGTACATGAAATACATAATTTTCGAGAAGTTCCCCACGGTAAGGATAGAGAGGCCGAGCAAATTCGGAGGGGATTTGGAACTGAGCGGATACAGGGAGTTTGCAAAACTTTACGAGGAAGGGAAAATCCATCCGGCTGATGTGAAGCAGTCCGTGGTCCGCTACCTGAATGAGATTCTTGAACCTGTGAGGAAGCATTTCCAGACGAACAGCCGGGCAAGAGAGCTTGATGAATATGTGAGGAAGCAGGATATTACGCGATGATTTTCTATTGAAGAGGAGAACATGAAAGAAACCATTGACCCATGGGGAAAGATGGATATCAAGGATTATGGCAAGCTCTCGAAAGAGTTCGGGATTGAGAAGTTCGAGCCGCTTGCCAAGAAGTTGACTGAGCCGCACATATCCATGAGGAGAGGAGTGGTTTTCGGGCACAGGGATTTCTCTAGGATCCTGGAATGCATAATCCACAGGAAGCCCTATGCCATGATGACAGGGCTCATGCCTTCAGGAAAATTCCATGTGGGGCACAGGATGCTTGCGGAGCAGATTATATACTACCAGAACCACGGGGCGCACGTTTACCTGTGTGTGGCTGATACTGAAGCATATAACATGAGGATGAATTCGCTCAAGGAGCTCAGGAAGACAGCAATAGAGGAATACCTCCTGAACTATATAGCCCTCGGGCTGAAGCCGAAGAACTGTGATTTCTATTTCCAGTCAGACAGGACAAGGGATGCAAAGAAATCGAACGCTTACTATCGCCTGATAGGGATGGTTTCGAAAAGAGTGACTACAAACGAGATGGAGGCCATATATGGAGAATTATCTCCTGGGAAAATCATGTCCGTGCTCACGCAAGTCGGGGATATTCTTCACCCTGAGCTTGAGGAGTATGGAGGGCCCAAGCCTGTTCTGGTTCCTGTGGGAGTGGATCAGGATCCGCACATCCGCCTGACTAGGGATCTGGCTGCAAGATTCGCAAAGGCAGGAGAGTTCAAGTTCATCCTCCCGAGCTCCACCTATCATGAATTCATGACAGGCCTCAAGGGAGGCAAGATGTCAAGCAGCGATTCCACTTCCTATATTGCTCTAACAGACACCCCGGAGCAGGTGAAGGAGAAGATAATGAAGTATGCTTTCTCTGGAGGTCGCGGCTCTGTGAAGGAGCACAGGGAGAAGGGAGGGGTTCCAGAGGTGGATGTCTCTTACCAGATGCTTTATATGATGTTCGAGCCGGACGACCGTCGCATCCGCCAAATCCATGATGATTACAAGTCAGGGAAGCTGCTCACAGGAGAGCTCAAACAGATTCTCATAGAGAAGATTCAGAAGTTTCTGGTTGATCACAAGGACAAGAGAGAGAAAGCTAAGGATAAGGTCCGGGAGTTCCTTGATACAACTACCGGATGAATCACTTAACTATTTTTGCCGTCACCAGGCCCATGATAAGATACACTACCAGGGACTGCAGCATCCAGGAGAGCAGGAGCCCGAGAGGCAGGTTTATCAGCATGATAAACATCATGGTTGTTGGTATACCTGCCACAAGGAAAACAAGGAAGCCGTACATCATGCCCTTATTCTTCCATCCCTTTCCGGGGACAGCACCCTTTATCACGGAGTAAACTAGCGCGAAAAGGAATCCTGTCACCAGCTGGAATACTATTCCCATGTAATAGAATTCAGCTGGGGGCGGGCCTGCTGTGGGCATCATTATCTTGCTCCAGACGCTGAAGTAGTTGGAATCAAGGTAGTAGTTCATGTCTGCCATGGCGCCCAAGGTCATGATTATCTCGCCGACTATTGCATAAAGAATTGCGACGGCTATGAGCCTTGGAAAGTTGATTTTCAATGCCATGGTAAAGAATTGGGAATAAGATTTAAAAGGGATGCGGGGGCTGGGATTCTCGATGGAAGGCGTCAAGAGACGCCTTCAGTCTCATTTCGAACCCAGGAAGGCACTAAGCCACAGGATATATCAGGGCGATTTTCGTCACAGGCGCGTCTAAACGCCTCATCACACTTAAGAAAATGCGCCAGTTTGAAGGCGGATTTCAATGGGACAGCCGGAGGCTGTCTTTCTATCGTACGCCTTCTTTCCATAGTCGCCTCTTAAGTCCTGCCCCTTAAGCCTGTGAGCCAAAGCTCCATTTGGCCACTCGGGAACCCCCGCAGGGCCGCTGCCGAGATTCGAACTCGGACCAAAGGATCCACAGTCCTGTATGCTAACCATTACACTACAGCGGCCATATTCTGGAGAGACGACTTTGTTCAATTGAACCAAGTCGTCAATCGCTTTTCTGGAAGGAAGTCGGCAGAGCCGACTCCAATCGCCTTATCTAAACTATTGTGAAGTTGATATTTATAGGGTGTTAAATGACTGAATGGTTTGCGAAAAACGTTTAAATACCCGCCTGTTATATAATTCTGTCGCGGTCGCAAGACCGGGCAGTTATGAATGGCGGCTTCATGACTCATTGGCTTCGGCTAATTGGTGTATAGAGCTAGACCTGAGTAACTGCTTCTGATGTGAGCTTAAAAGAACATTTTAAGTTTGAAGCAAGTCTTTGTGGGCTCATTGTGAAATTCTATTGGGAAAATCACAAGGAGAACCGCCAATAACCCAATTCCGGTTGATCCTGCCGGAGGTTACTGCTATCTGAATTCGACTAAGCCATGCAAGTCTCGGGTTAAACCGGGGCGAAAAGCTCAGTAACACGTAGCTAAC
>Ga0153915_10003140_pt1 | contig 15106 bp, 11 predicted proteins | sample Opewatmetagenome_2_FD_107003 | JGI IMG/M metagenome (GOLD analysis project Ga0153915, IMG submission 107003) | Freshwater wetland microbial communities from Ohio, USA - Open water 3 Core 3 Depth 3 metaG | ecosystem: Environmental > Aquatic > Freshwater > Wetlands | place: USA: Ohio, Lake Erie...
GCGCTGAAAGATCCCGGAACCCACGCAGCCGGGGAGGAAGTCGCTTTACGAACCGCTTGCCTGCTTGCCGGTGTGGAAGGGAGGACTCCTTTCATCGTTCTGGCAGACGATAACGGCAAAATCCCAGAGCGCACGCAAAACGCCGGGCGAATTAAGCCAAAACAGGGGTTGAGCCAGGCAGAATGGGAAGTCTTCGCCCAAGGCGCAGAGCGGATTGCAGGCAAAGTAAAGAAAGAAACAGGGTTACGAACGGTTTTTCACCACCATTGCGCCGGATATGTAGAGACGCCCCAGGAGATTGATACACTCCTGCAATTGACTGACCCCAGCTTGCTGGGCTTGTGCATCGACACGGGTCATTACCGCTTTGGCGGAGGGGATCCGCTGGAATTCCTCCAAAAAAATGCAAACCGCATCTGGCACGTTCATTTCAAAGACTGCCAACCTGTGCTTGCAGCCAAGTCTCGTCAGGAGGGTTGGGACTATTTTACCTCCGTGCGTAATGGAATCTTTTGCGAGCTAGGCAAGGGGGAAATTACATTCCCTACCATAAAAGCCACACTGGAAAAAATGGGCTATGACGGCTGGATCGTCGTCGAACAGGATGTCTTGCCTGGCATGGGGAGCCCGAAAGACTCAGCTCGCCGCAATCGTGAATACCTGACCAGCATTGGTCTTTAAGAACTCAAAGATCTTTTCTCTTTCTGAGGAGGAGCCGTTTATATGAAGGAAAGTAAAACCTTGCGTTTCGGTGTCATTGGCGCCGGGCGGATCGGTAAAATCCATGCCGAAAACCTGGCTACTCGCATTCCGGGTGTTGAGGTGGTTGCAATCGCCGACATTGATCTGAAATCTGCCCAGGATTTAACCCAGCGTCTGCATATCCCTGCAGCACTCACGGATTACCATGCCATCTTATCTGATCCTTCGATCGATGCTGTAGCGATCTGCTCATCGACAGATACACATGCCAGGATCGTGATTGAAGCCGCAGCGGCGGGAAAGCACATTTTCTGCGAAAAACCGATCGATCATGATCTTGCCAAAATTGACGCAGCTCTGGAAGCCGTCCAGAAAGCCCAGGTGAAACTCCAGATTGGCTTCAACCGCCGGTTCGATGCCAACTTTCGCAAAGTGCGACAGATGGTAGCCGAAGGGAAAGTTGGAAAAACGCACATCCTGCGCATTACCAGCCGCGATCCTGCACCACCGCCCGTATCTTATGTAAAAGTATCCGGGGGAATGTTCCTGGATATGACGATTCATGACTTCGACATGGCACGCTACTTGATCGGCAGCGAGGTCGTCGAAGTGTATGTTGCAGCGGGTGTCATGGTTGACCCAGGCATCGGCGAAGCCGGCGATGTGGATACAGCAGTGATTACCCTGCGCTTCGAGAATGGCACGATCGGCACAATCGATAACAGCCGCCAGGCTGTTTACGGTTACGATCAGCGGGTGGAGGTATTTGGCTCGGGCGGTATGGTATCGACACTTAACAATCTCCCTGACAGCCACACCTATAGCACATCCGATGGAGTACATTCAGCAAAGCCGCTCTATTTCTTCTTAGAACGATACATGGACTCCTTCATCACCGAGATGAAGGAATTTGCACAGTGCATCCAGGAGGATAAGACCCCACCGGTTACAGGGATCGACGGTCGCATTCCGGTTCTCATGGGCATGGCAGCCAAGAGATCTTATTTAGAACATAGGCCGGTCCTGCTGAGCGAGGTGGGGAAATGATGACATTGCAGCCACTTGATTTCGACGGACCTCGCATGGTGCGCCGCGAAGAGCTGGGCGCTTCAGACCGCCTTGCGCACATTTGTTTCGGAGGGTTGGACGAAAACGCCCCCGCGGAAGATCCACCCGCCGCTTTTCATCCGCCGCGGCGCGGGGGATTGTTCGTGATCACCCACCAGGGTGTCCCGGTATCACAAATTTACATCTTTCATTTCCAGGTGAAGCTGTCGGATGGATTGATCCGGGTGGGGAGTGTGGGAGGGGTTTGTACACACCCCAAATTTCGCGAGCGCGGCCTGGCAGGGCGTTTAATGGAATACTGTACCCAAACCTTGGCGAGGGAAGGGGCGCGCCTGATGTTGATTTCCGGGGGACGCGGCTTATATACGCGGGTGGGGTGCGTGCCAACCGGAAAGTACATCAATTTCACCATCCAACCCAAGGATTCTCTGCCCAAACAACCAGGCATCTCCCTCCGCCGAGCCTCCAGCGCGGATGCCGACCTGTGCAGCCGCATCTATCACACAGAGCCGGTCCATTTTATTCGCCCTCCAGCCAAATTTAAGGAACGTCTCACCCACGCCTATGGGTACGTTCATTCAGAAGCGTGGATCGTTGAACAGGCAGGCCGGCCAGCCGCTTATATCCTGATGGGAATACCGTGGGAATATGTGGGCCATCCTACCGCGGGGATCCGTCACGTGCGCGAAGTTGCCGGCAGCCGGACAGCACTCGTTGGAGCATTGGGGCAGATCATGGCTCAAGCCGGACTGCGGGAAATCCAATGGCCAGTTGCCTGGCAGGACCTGGATACGATCCAGCTTCTTCAAGACCATGGGTTGAGCGGCAATCCACAGCCCCTGATCGACCATACCATGCGCATCATTAACCTTCCTGGGTTGATGGCAGATTTGCGGCCCTATATCCAGGCGCGCTTAGGAAAGACCCTGCGGCGTGGACTGCGTTTTGAGCAAAGCGGCCCTCTGCTGGGAGATACACACGCAGACCACTATAGCATCCGGCGCTCAAGTGATCGCCTGGATCTATCCGGTGCCGATATGACTCGCCTGGTTATGGGTGACCCTGAGAACGTTGGAGTGACTGCTGCTCAAGCGCCTGAGAAATTAGGGGAGATCATCTCAGGGCTGTTCCCGCTGCCTTCGTTTCTCCCAGGGCTGAACTACCAATAACTGCTGTGTGCGATTTGCGAATTTCGGAGGGTTAAGGTCGATCCAAGAAGCTGGTATGGATTTAGACAGGTTACGAACGGCGCACGAGGATCTGATTTGAATGCACGGGCACAGGCTATTCATTAAGTTTGCAGCGGAAACAGAATATGGAAGCAGTTGCCCGGGCAGGCTGCCTCGTCGTAACGTGCGCTTTCCACCCATATCCGCCCACCGTGAGCCAGGATGATGCCTCGCGCAATTGCCAGACCCAACCCCGGACCGCCTCCTTTGAAGGAGCTTTTTCCCGAAGAGTGCAGTGAAACTTTGCCGGTGCTGTAAAACTTTTCGAAAATTACCTCTTGCTGATCCGGATCGATGCCGATGCCTGTATCCCGAATGCTGATCTCAACACAGTCACCCATTTTCTCATCCTGAAGACGACCTCCAGAGATCGTTATGACGCCTTCATCCGGAGTATATTTTATGGCGTTGATGACCACATTCTGAAACACTTTTAACAACATGAGCGGATCACCCTGAACAAGGGGCAGATGATCTAAACCCAATAAATTCAGAACCTGCTTCCTTTCCGCCAGGTATGGATTGAGATCAGATTGCACCCGTTTAATAATTGTGAGCAGTGCCACGGGTTCAAGCTTCAGGTTGAGCACCTGGTTATCAATGCGCGCTACATCCAACATACTATTAATGATTTCGTGCAGCCGATCTGTGCCCTTTAGAATACCGTCCAATGATTGGATCAGGAGTGGGGTGACCTTAACTGTTTCGTTCGACTGCAGCATACCCAGGTAACCCTTCATGATCGTCAGAGGTGTACGCAGCTCGTGCGCGGCGACATTGATAAAATCGGTCTTGTTCTTATCCATCCGCTCCAGGGCTAACAAGGCTTTATTCAATTCTTCCGTACGCTGCTGCACCATTTGCTCAAGCTGCTGATTGAAGCGGGTAATCTCTTCATACAAGGCGGCATTTTCAAGCGCCACTGCAGCCTGCAAGGCAAAGGTGGTTGCCATTAACACATCTTCCTGGCTGAAAGCGCCTCTTTCTTGCCGGGTTAAGGAAACCATCCCCACTACTTGATTCTTGGAAAACAAGGGGACACCCAACCAGGAAAGATTCATGGGCAGCCAGGGCACCTGGGTCCAACCCGGTGATTGTGTTACATCATCAATGAGTACCGGGCGGCAGGAATCCACGATCTGGTAATAGACATCGCCCTCTCGCAGAGGAATAGCCAATTGTTGCGTGCGTTCATCCTTGGGGAAACCGCGTTGAGCCGCAATCCGAAGGACATGACCCTCTCTCAACAAAAACGAGCCACGCTCATAGGGCACGACCGCTGCCATCTGCTCCAAAATTGCTACCGGCAATTCAGCTGGTTTCAAGCCCGCAGAGAGATTCCGCTCAGCCTGGATCAGTTTCTCTTCTACTTGAAGTCTTTCCTGTTCTGCCTTGTACAATCGGGCAGTTTCGATGGAGGCTGCAGCCTGGGATGCTAGAGACAACATCATATCAATATCATGCTGCTCAAAACTGCTCTGATGCGGAGAGCTTAGAAGACTTACAGCACCAATCACTTTTTCTTTACATTTGAGGGGCACAAGCACCTGGGTGCGGTTAGGGGTATTCATAAGAGATTGCAATACAACCCGTCCTGAACGAAAAACCTGTTCGGGAATGCTGTCAAACCAAACCCGGCTGGCAGCTTCTAGATCCTCATCAAGAACACCACCCTTCACCGAAAGCACTACCCGACTAAACCCCGGATCGACCAGCAGGATGGAAACCTGGCTGGAAGGAAACAGGTTTTGGAGCCAGAAGGTGAGCCTTTGGCAAACGGCTCCGGCATCCAAAGCCTCTGAAATATCTTGAGAAGCCTGGAGTTGGCTCTGACTCGTTAAATTGCTCGGATCATTCTTCTCATCGGGCAGCATATCTCATCCAGTATATCACTGCTGCGGATCTTTCATGCGTGTGATGACCAGCGCACAAATCACCAGCAGACCAATCGCCAGTAGAAGGCCAGGCGTAAATCTGCCGTTTTGATCCTGCATAGCTTCCATGATGTAGACAAATACGACAGAGGCCTGGCCAAAGAGCTGGATCAATCCATTCGAAGTGCCTTCCGGCGTAGGGTAAGTTACTTCAGCAGCATACTGCATACCGATAGGACTTGTGCTCACCAGGAAGAAGCCCAGCATAAAAGCGGACACCAACAATAACCCGTAGGATGTAACAAAAGTCAATCCCACCAGGCCTGGGATAGCTAGTAGCATCCCCAGCAGCAAGTAACGCTGGCGTTTGTGTTGTTTATCGGAGAAGGGTGGGATAATCACCGCCCCTAAAACGCCTCCGACCAACAAGAGGGCGCCGAGAGTTCCAGCCTGGATGGGCGTGAAGCCACGCGGGCGGACAATGCCCTCCACCCAGGTAGTAATGCCGTTAAAAATTCCTAAGCCAATAAATGAAACCAGGAGATAATACCAAAAGAACCTGACTTTAAGAGCATGCTTCAGACCATCGAGCATCAAGGAGCGCACTTCCATACCTGGCGGGCAAGGAGGTGTGGGAGGATTTTCACGAGCAAGTAAGACAAATAGAAGCGCAGATAGAGCTGCAATCCCACCATAGACCAGTTGAACGGTCGGAATGGGCATCGTTTCAGTCAGTACTGGAGTCAGAACCATACCAAGAGCAGTCCCGACCAGGTTAGCAAGCGTTACCAACCCCACAGCAGTAGCGCGTTCTGAAATTGCAAACCATTTTGCCGGCACCTTTGTCCAGGCGTTGAGTAAAAATGGTTGGGCGATCGCAATACCGATCGTGCTCAACAAAACAAGCGAATAATTATTTCCAGCCAACCCTCGCAGAACGCCAAACACCCCCATCAACACCGCTCCAATGCTGACGGCAAACCGGAATCCATAAGTATCGATGGCCCAAGACGCCGGGATGGACAGCGGGATGAAAGCAATCATGAATGTCATTGCCAGGAAGCCGATCTGACGGTCGGCTACAGCATAGAATTTGGCGGCAGGACCCATGATCGGCGCGTACCCGATCCACAACATCTGGATCGTCAAATTGATGAACATAAAAACCGCCAGGACTACCCATCGATAACCATAAAGCTGGTATTGATTTTTCATGGCGACTCCTTGGCTGGGAATTGTTACAGATCGTGTGAGCGGTAAATCAAAACAGGTTTGGCGCAGTCCCCCGCTGTACGATATAAAAATTTTATCACGCCTTAGCCCACTCGCGCCTGATCTCATGCAGGCATCTTTACAAGATGGAAAAGCTTGTAAAGGTTGACTTCAGTGTTGATCCGATCTTCTCTAGGGGCTTTTATCGGATTGTGCTTAGATCTTCCAGCAGCTGCTTTTTGGCCTCAGGATCAGACATCTTCTCTGTCACCTGCATGGCTTTCTGGAGATAATCCTTCATTTTCTCACGGTCTCCCGCCACCATCTCAGCGCGTGCCAGGGCTTCGTAGGCATATCCCAGGTAAAAAGGCAAGATATCCTCCCCTTGGCAGACGCGCAGGCAAAACTGAGCATATTTCCGAGCATTATCCGACTGACCCAGCAGTGCATAGATCCTGGAAGCCTGCCAGTAACCGACTGACAGGTTGGTAGGCGTGCGGTCAGGGCGTTGTGTCCAGTGCCAAAGTGAGGCTAGACTCAGCAGAAGCATTTTTTCATCATCTTCCGCTGTTCGCTGAGGTTTTTCAATTAAATCCCAGGCCCGGTTAAAACATTCGGCGGAGAAATACCGGTGCGCAGCGACAATGTCAAAACTGAGGGATTGCGACATAAGGACTCCTGATAAAACGTACGTTTTCTTATTTAGAAGAGGTTTTTACGACCCCATTAATACGAACGCTTTTCCCAACAGGTAAAGCAAATATCCTAAACAGGGACCCAACAAAGAGGAAATACCCTAAATAAGCCAAAACCTCAACTAAAGAAGGGCTCCCGTTATAACCCAATAAAGAGTGAAGAACAATCCCAAGCGCGGAGTCTTTGTCCAAAAACCGATTTATATCCCAGACATGCCCTATAATCGAAGGCATCGTTCCAGCCTCTATGAACTCATGCACACTTTGAGCTACCAGTCCAGCCGAAAACAGGATGAGCAGTAAACTGGTAATGAAGAAAAAACGCCTCAAGTTTAAACGGCGGGTTGTAGAAAAAAGAACGAAACCCAGGAAAGCCGCGGTTATGAGCCCGGCAACTGCACCGAGAACAGTTTGTAAACCATTCGAATTGAAAGTGGAGATAACCAGGAAGAGCGCTAACTCCAATCCTTCGCGGGAAATCGTAATAAATGCCAGAAGGAACATTGCCCGCCCGCCTCCTGAGGTGGCTGCATGAACTACGTTGCCTTCTATCTCTCCTGCAAAAACCCTTGCCTGTCGCCTTGTCCAGAAAATCATCCAGGTCAGCAGGATTGCTGCGATGAGCATCCCCAATCCTTCGAAAATCGCTTCAGCTTGACCTTCAATTCTAGCGCCCAAAGAATATAGAAAACCAGCCGCTATTATGCTCAATGCGGCGGCTGCAACCGCCCCGCCCCAAACCATCGGGGTTAAGTGGCGGCGATTAATCTTATCTAAGGCACTGAAGACGATGCCCAGGATTAGAGCAGCCTCGAAGCCTTCACGCAAAGAGAGTAAAAAGCTTGGGATCATAGACAAATATCCGGATAATTATAATCGTAATTTACTTATTTAGTGATTTCCCAATTCATATTACCGGTTTCTTTCTGGGAAAGGCGCCAGCTCAATGATCCGGAAAATGGTTTACCAAATTTTCTGTTCGGTATTAGAATAGAGAAAAGCGATAAACCAAGCAGAATCTGATTCTGGGAATGCAGGTGTCAATATGGTTGAAATCGAATTTTCTTACATCGGTGATTCTCCAGAAGATGTCGAGCGTTTTCCTCAACTTATCGATGATTTTCAAAAAGATTATCGAGCGCAGATACACTTGAAGGCGTTGACCTGGGAGCAAGCCTGGACAGATCTGCTCGATGTGGCCTTACGCGGCAAAGGACCAGATGTTTCGCAGATTGGCGATACCTGGGTCAGCAGCTTTGTGGGAATGAATGCGCTGCGCCCTTTTTCATCTCAAGAAATGGCTGCCATGGGCGGAAAAGCCGCTTTTGCGCCAGCCACCCATAGCTCCATGTTCCTGCCCAACGACACGCGGGTATGGTCTGTGCCGTGGAGCTCTTATATTTACCTGATTTGTTATCGTAAAGATATTTTACAAAAAGCCGGCATTGATGAAAAAACTGCTTTTGGATCTCCTGATGCCCTCCGGCAGACCATTCAACGTCTTAAAGAATCAGGAGTTGAAGTTCCCTGGTTAATGCCATCTGGACCAGCTCCTTATAATGATCTTTTACACATGGCTGCCAGTTGGGTTTGGGGAATGGGAGGCGATTTTATCAGTCCTGATGGAAAGCAAGCCATTTTCAGCCAACCAGCTTCCCTCAAAGCGCTGCAAACTTATCTAGAGCTTTACCGCTATCTTCCAGCTTATGCCAACCAAGCTATTGACGAATGCGTGCAAACGTTCGCTAGCGGACAGGCAGCGATGACGGTTGCCGATGTGCGCTCTGCGCGAGCATTAAATGAGTTTGGCGTTATCCCACAAGTTCTGGAAAACCTGGGAACAGCTAATTTTTCGGAAGTTCCCTGGGTGGGCGGCAGCAACCTGATCATCTGGCATCATACCCAAATATCCGCTGAGAAGGAGCGGGCGGCGCTGGCCTGGATCAACTACCTCACCAGCGACATCGGGCAGTTGAAATTTGCAAAACTCATAGGAGCAATCCCTGCACGTGCCAGCGCCCTTTCGGTGACACTACCAGCAGATCATCCCCTGACCTCCACGCTCGCCCAGGCTGGTAAAACAGGGCGTGGTTATCCAAAGATTGGCCTCTGGCAACGCATAGAATTGCAGCTTTCATTGGAGATTGGCGAGATCGTAAAAACGATTTGGGCTGACCCAACGGCTGATATCGAAGGTTTGTTGCATCAGCATCTGGAACCCCTGGCGCGCCGATTCAACATGGCGCTGGCATATTAGAACCTTGTTCTAAACTGCCCATTGGGGAGACTTAATTCACCAATTTTCACAATACCCAACAGGGAACTACTTGCCTTCACGCAAGTATTTCTTTCGCTTCTTGTAAGTATCGATCGACACGGTAACGACAAGACCAATAATTGAGATTACTAAAAATGTTGTACCCATTTGCTGGATCCTTTTTTACTACCTTGTTCCCTTCGATTATAAACCCACTGGCTGACTGGAAAATAAACAAAAGGTTAAGCTTCCTTTACAGTTTTGTTAATTGATCAAGCTGATGAAACCTTATCTTCCCTAGATAAACTGACTGTGTTAAGATTAAGATCTGGCAGGTGCATCCGTGGTAATGTCCAAGTACAAGCACAACCGACCAACCATTGGAGTGTTGGCAGGCTGGCAGGTTTTTTCCGGTACGCTCGATAACTTTCTGGAGCATGTGTTCGGGGGAATTCAAACAGCAGCGCGCGATCTCGATTGTAACTTGATGCTGGCATGTGGAGTCGGCGCCATCCGTGAAACCGTCCTGGGTAGACCAGCCTGGCCGATATTATTCCCTGATGTAGATTTTGTACCGGTAGGGCCGTGGAACACCGATGGTTTGATTGTTCTATCTCCATTCGCCTCCAAGGCAGGCAACCCTTACTTTAGCGACCTGCTGGCAAATGGCTTTCCTATTGTTTACTGCGGCAACCACGAGTCAGGACCGGCGGTCATCGTTGACAATGAATCGGGGATCCAGCAAGCCTTGACCCACCTGGTTGAGCATGGGCATCAGCGCATCGTCTTTATCTCCGGACACGAAAGCCAATCTAAAGATGATAGCGTCAGACGGCTGAGCGCCTATCTGACAGGAGTTAAAAGTCTAGGATTGGTAGAAGATCCAGCCCTTGTGGTGCGCGGCTTCCATACTCAAGTGGGTGGACGCAATGCTATACAGGAAATCCTGCGCAGGAATGTACCTTTCACGGCAATTATCTCCAGTAATGACGAGTCGGCTGTAGGGGCAATACAAGCCCTTTCGGAGGCCAGTTTGCATGTGCCACATGATGTAGCCGTTATCGGATTCGATGATCGCCTGGAATCCATGGCACACATCCCCATGCTTACAACGGTTCACCATCCAATGTTTGAGATGGGATACCAGTCTGTGGAGCTACTTCTCAAATATATTTCGAAAACCATTCAAAAAAGCCAGGTAATTTGTATACCAACCCAATTAGTCGTTCGGGAGTCCTGTGGCTGCTTGCCAGGCCTGAAATCCCACAATAAATCAAACTTAGCCAGACAAAACGGCTTGCTTTCCACAAGAAATCTACCACAGGCGATTGCTGAAAATGTTTACGACGAACGACAGAGAATAAGTCTAGAAGAAGTGAATTATCTTTGCCGGCGACTCGTAGAAGCTTTCCGTACCAGCCTGGCAAGAAACGACCCGAACGTGTTTCATGCCATGCTGCAACAGATTCTACGTCAAGCTTCTGCTTCAGGAGATGATTTATTTGCCTGGCAAGAAGCCATTTCAATTCTGCGAGACAACCTGCACAGCCTGATGGAAACTTCAGCCACATCCTCAAATCGTTTGCTGGCGGAAGATATTCTGCACCAAGCCCGAGCGACGATCAGTGAAGTCTCGCGCGGACAGTATGCCCAGCTTCTGTTAAACCAGGGCAGCATGGCTGACCGGATAGGGCAAATGACCACCCGCTTCCTCACCGCTAAAGACGAGGCGGAAGTTTTTCAAATCTGGTACAACAGCCTGCCTGCCGTTGGCATTCAACATGGGGCAGTTGCATATTATGAACCAGAAGGAGAAGATCCAGTAGCCTGGAGCATCCTGCGGGCGCCCCTTGCTCAAGATGGAAAAACCCTTAGGTTTTACAGCCGGCACTTCCCTCCCCCCGGCATATACCCCGAAAATGAACCTTTCAGACTGGCGCTCTTACCTCTACAAGCTCCAGATAAGCAAATAGGATTTGTGGCATTGGATGCCAGCAACCTGAAGCCGAGCGCAGATATCGTCCTTCAACTTGCTGCAGCTCTAAGAGGCGTGCGGCTATATCGTGAAGCTGTCGAAGCCCGCCGGGTGGCTGAAGAGGCCAGTCGCCTTAAAAGCCGTTTCCTTTCCATTGTCAGCCACGAGCTACGTACGCCGCTCAACTTGATCTCCGGTTTGAGTGACATCCTTATAAAAGAAAGCGAATGTGTAGGGATCGAAGACCTGAAGGTCAATAAAAAAGACTTGGAAAGGATTTATATTGGTGCCCAGCACCTGGACAGCCTGATTCGGGACGTACTTGACCTGGCGCGCAGTGACATAGGACAACTCACGCTTTCATGTGAGCCAATCAGCATCAATGAAGTGCTCGAAGTGGTTGCTATGATTGGCGAACAGCTCGCTCATGATAAAGAATTAAGCTGGTATTGTAAAATTCCCCCCGATCTTCCTTTAATTTGGGGAGATGGAACCCGGCTGCGACAGGTTGCGCTAAACCTGGTGAACAACGCGGTAAAGTTTACGCGAAAAGGGAAAATTTCCCTCACGGCCTACGAAGAAAATGGGAGTGTGGTCATTATGGTGAGCGATACAGGCCTGGGAATACCCGTCAACGAACAGGAAGCCATTTTCGATGAATTTCGCCAATCGGATCGCACTGCGGCGCGCGGCTTTGGAGGCCTGGGGTTGGGCCTGGCAATCTGCAAACGTCTGGTTGAGCTGCACGGCGGGAGAATTTTCGTGCAATCTTCAGGAGAAGAAGGAGCAGGATCGACCTTCTACTTCTCACTCCCTGTGCTAGGAGATCAAACAAAGGTATCCTTTTCCAAAGAGACGAACCCGGAATTTACTCAGGCACTATTATTGGTAAAAGATTCTCATACCGGTCAGATGATGCAGTCTCATCTCCTTCAGCAAGGCATCACAGCGCAGTCCTATCTTGTAAATCAAACCAGTGACTGGTTAGCCTGGTTAGTTGTATCGCCTCCTGATTTAATCATCATGGATCTGGAACTGACTGTCGAACATGGCTGGGAAATTTTGAAGTTATTAAAAGAGACTCCTGCCACCCAGGCTATTCCGGTCGTCTTTTTTAATATGTCCAACAATGGGCAAGACAGCTCAATGTTGGAATTAAATTATCTGACAAAACCTGTAGAGTCTAACCAACTGGCTGAAATATTGGATGCCCAAGGTCTGGTGCCTTTTGTAGGGATGGAAGAAATTAATAAGGCAATCCTGGTTGTCGATGATGATTTCGATACCTTACAGCTACATAGCCGTATGGTCGCAACCCAACTGCCTTTCTATCGCATCTTACAAGCCAGAAATGGGCGCGAGGCATTGCAGATCATACAGCGGGAGCAACCTGTCCTGGTTCTTTTGGATCTTATGATGCCCGAAATGGATGGGATCAGTGTCTTGGAAGCTATGCGCGACGATGAGAGAACGCGCAACATCCCCGTAATCGTTCTGACTGGTCAGACGCTCACCTCCGAAGATATGGCTCGTCTCAACCGGGGAATGGCAACTGTTTTGGGGAAAGGCATGTTCACCATACAAGAAACCCTGGATCACATTATGGCTGTCATCTCTCGCAAGCGGAAGCCAGGCTCTGAAGCCCAGCGGGTTGTACAAAAAGCGATGGCTTATATCCATATGCACTTTGCACAGCCTATTTCGCGCAGCGATATCGCTTCTTATGTGGGCTTCAGCGAACGGCACCTGACGCGTTGTTTCCACCAGGAAGTTGGTATCACACCCATCGCATATTTAAACCGCTATCGAGTCCGACAAGCCAAGATCATGCTTGACAATAGGGAAAAGTGTATCTCAGAAATTGCGTTAGATGTGGGTTTTACTACGAGCGGTTACTTCGCCCGCGTTTTCCATCAGGAGGTCGGGGTGTCACCGCGCACTTATCTCAAAGGCAACTGTCCTTAAATTTTTCATTAAAAAATTAAAGATTTGTCCCTTATGTGCTAAAGTTCGTCCCAAAAATAGCAGATTGTTTTGCATATAAAAGGTAAAGTAAAAGCGTAGACACCGGGGTAGCTTGACCTACCGGAGGGCGCGATGGGGCAGACAGATGATTCCAGCATCATGGTAATCGGGAATAATGCCCATTTTTGCTATCTGATGCGGCGTTATATCCGTAAAAGCAAGTATCAAATTTTATTCTCAACCTTGGGAGATGAAGCCCTGATTTTAGCTCAACGTGAAAAGCCAGATGCTATTATACTGGAAGCTATTGGCTCTGAAACGCTTAGCTGGCGAATATTACATGCTCTCAAAGGAAACCCAGAAACTCAAGCCATTCCTGTGGTATTATGTTCATGGCATGATGAAACCAAACACGGCATTCAGGAAGGGGCAAATGTCTGCTTACGCATGCCAATTTTATTTGATGATTTTCAAGCCGCTTTAACTCAGATAGGCGTGATAAAACCTCACGCGAAGGAAATTTCCCCATGAAAGTTAAAAGAGGGATTGATTATATACTGTTCTATATATTTTGGCTCGCCACTCTTGGGTTAGGAGCCTGGTTTGTAATCATCAGCAGAGAGGCGTTTGAGACTTACCTGGGTAAGTATTATATTAAGAATCCAGATCAGTTCATAATTATCAGGCAAGCCCGTGTTTGGGATATTGTTGTCTCGGTAGGGCTCTGGCTGCTGTGGTTCGTAATGATGATCGTCACAGAAGAATATTACCGGAAAGGTGCAGAAAAGCATATCATCTGGCAGCGCTTTGCGAAGGTTGCAGGTGTACTGCTAGTTCTAATTTTCATCGCCAACCTCTGTCAAAACCTGATGCTAGGCCTGGCCATTGTAGGATGGCTGCCCTGGCTCTTGAGCGGCCTCGAATTGATAGCAGGAATTGCTTTGATCTATGTTAGCCGGTTAAAACCTGCCCCAAAAGATACCATTCCAGGCGCTGATGTGGTGCGCTAAAACATATCGGCTTCTCTTATAGGTTCCAAAATCACACTATCCCAAGGAGTTCTCACGGATGCCCATCGCTTATGTTCATTATGACCTGCATGACGGTTATATCCATAACTGGCTGGCAGGCGGACCCCAAGTCATTCCGGTGAGCAATACAGATCCAGAGCAAATTTTCCAAAAACACTACGAACCTGATTCGGGAATTAACAATACACCCGTCGAGCAAGGCACATTAGGGGACGGCAACTTCAAAGTAGGCGATTATGAAGGAACATGGGTTTACACCCGCTGCCAGGAAGATCACTATGTCCAGCATTCGCGATCCTTGGCCAGTCCTCATTATTTGCGTTCATGGGCTTATGCCCAGTTGATGAGTAAAGAAGCCCAGAGAGTCACACTGTTTCTGACTGTCTTTGGACCCGCTGACCTGTGGGTCAACGGAGAACACCTCCACCGCCAGGCAAGCTTTCCCGGTGAACCCCCTTACCATGCAGCTATACCTGTTTCCCTTCAAGCCGGAGGCAATGAGGTTTTGGTGCGGTTTGAGGGAGCTGCCATGCCCGAATGCAACCATGTTATGGCTTTGCGCGTTTGTAAAACGCGGACTGGCAAATCCCCTAAAAAATTACTACCCGCTTCCAAAATTCGTGCTCGCCTGCCCAGCACCATCCGCCACCACGAACGTCGCAGTTTCCTGGAGAATCTGTTCCACGCTGCCTACCTGGATCGGGATATTTTTGGCCCAAATGACATGATCTATGTGCGCTGGCCGGATGATTGGAATATTAAAGACGATGTCACAGTGCGTTTACAGGCTTTGGACGGGTGGAATTATGCCGAAGCGACCCTGACCACACAGCCCGGTGAACGGGTCTTCCTGGGTTACAGCAGCCAGATTCGCGAAGGTCCCTATCGCGTCCTGTTCATACCCAAGCAGGAGGAGCTTTACAAAGATAACACCCGCATCCAGCGTGAGATCCCCATCTACTGCTCAGGCGTGTGCCTTGCCTCACCTGTTCCTTACGGCTCTTATGCCGAACGACAGCAGGAGGCGCTGGCTTTCGCCGTTCGGCAGGTTGAAAATCTTTTCGCCGAAATCGCAAAAATGGGGCTGGGGCGCTGGAC
>Ga0153915_10003141_pt1 | contig 15101 bp, 15 predicted proteins | sample Opewatmetagenome_2_FD_107003 | JGI IMG/M metagenome (GOLD analysis project Ga0153915, IMG submission 107003) | Freshwater wetland microbial communities from Ohio, USA - Open water 3 Core 3 Depth 3 metaG | ecosystem: Environmental > Aquatic > Freshwater > Wetlands | place: USA: Ohio, Lake Erie...
AGCCAGTGTGTGGTGTTCCTATCCTCGGGCCAGCCTACTCCCGGCCCATAGTCCGTCGCGACTCCATCTCGATGGTCAGTGATCGTTCCTTGCAGTATGTAGACGGTGCCTGGTCTGCCTTTATGGTCGTGAATCGGGCCGAAGACGCCTCCAGGCTCGATGGTCACCATACGCATTCGAAGTTGGCGCCCTGCCATGCCCTCGATCTCAGGGCCAAGGTCAATCGCTGTAAGCATCTTCACCGCAACACCTTTCGTCTCAGGTGCCACCTGCTCGTTGCTCATAGTCTCCTCTCTGTACTCTTCCAGGGTACGTGATACCTGGATGAGCTGCAGGGAGCTGGATCCGATCCGCAGACAGGTTGACTACGCGACCAACTCTGTAGCCGAGGGCCGGGTGACGCCGCTGCCGATTGTAGAACACCTCGATGTAGTCGAAGGTCTTCGCCTCCGCCTCCTCGTTAGTCTCGAACCGCTCGCCGCGCTCGGCCTTGAAGGTCGAGTTCCCTGCCTCCATCGCCGCGTTGTCCAGGACCTCGCCCTTGCGGCTCACGAAGACGCGTGAACGTCGGCCAGCTCCACCTGGACGCGTCGGCTGCCGCAGGTCCTCCGGCTCTTCTCGTGCGCCTCGCGGGCGAGGACGGCGAGCTTCTCGTCCTCCACCACCCGCGGTGGAGGCGGGCGGCCGATGGAGGCGTGGAAGCCCGCGCGAGACACCTCGAGGATCCTGCAGAGCCCCGTGATCGGGTACTCGGCCATCTTGGCGGCGATGAAGGCGAACTTCACCGCTGGTGCTTCGCGAAGCAGGCTGCGGCTTCTCTTGGGATGTCGCGCTCCATCGTGAGCTCGCGGACCTGCTTGCGCAGCTTCGCGAGCTCTTCGCGCTCCCCAAGCCCAGGAGCGCTGCTCTGGGGTGGAGCGGCCGGCCGCTCCGCACGCCGGGCAGGTCAGGGGCGGAAGATCACCTTCGAGAAGAAGGTGCTCCGATCCTTGAAGGCCTGGAACATCCGGGGCAGCTCGACGAGGTCGAGGTCGTGGGAGACGATGAATTTCCACTTCAGGGCCCCGGAGCCGAGCTTCTCCAGGGTCACCGTCCACTGGTCGCCCGGGAACGGGGAGCCGAAGGAGTTCCAGGAGCCTTGCAGCCTGATCTCCTGGCGCAGCAGGTGCTGGAAGGACGCAGCGTCCAGGGTCACGCTGCCCACGGGAATGCCGATGAGGACCACCCCGCCTCCGGGCCCGGCCATGAGCACTGCCTGATTGATCGCGGACGGATGCCCGACGGCCTCGATGACCAGATCGCACGCCAGGCCGCTCCCGATGGGCTCGCCGGCGAGCGCGGCATGGGTCGCGCCCGCCTCCCTGGCCAGGGCGAGCTTCTCCTTCGACAGGTCTACCGCGACGACCTCGCTCGCCCCCATGAGCCGCATCCACTGGATCGCGAAGAGGCCGATGGGCCCGCAGCCGACCACGCCACCGCGACGTCCGGCGGTGAGGCCTCCGGCCTTCCAGATCGCGTGCAGCGCGATCGACGCAGGGTCCACCATCGCCACCGCAGCCGGGTCGATGCCGGCGGGCGTCTTGAGGAGGTTCGAGGCGGGAACAGCGACGAACTCGGCGTACGCGCCGTCCCGGCGGCTCCCGAAGTAGTCGTAGTTCCGGCAACGCGAGAACTGGCCGCGACCGCACTGGTCGCACGCCCTGCAGGGGAGCATCGGCGGGACCGCGACCAGCTCCCCGCGGCTGAACCCCTCGACCTCGGGCCCGGCGTCGACGATGTGCCCGGAAAATTCGTGCCCGCCGATGATCGGCATCTTGTGGGCGCCCTTGACGAGCATGCGCGGCAGGTCGGATCCGCACACCCCGACCGCCGCGACGCGCACGAGGACCTCGTCGCGCCCCACGGCGGGCACCGCGACGTCTTCGAGCCGGATGTCGCCAGGCGAGTGGAGCACGGCTGCGCGCATGATGGACACCTGCCTTCTCGGTATCAGGGAGCGACAACCTCGCCTCTTCCATCCAACGACCACGCGGCCGGGGCCGGTCGGGCGCTCACGATGCGCCGCTCACGATGCGGACGCTGGCGCTCGCGCCGATGCGAGTCGCTCCGGCCTCGATCATCGCGCGCGCCACCTCGAAGGTGCGAATGCCCCCCGACGCCTTCACGCCCATCTTCTCGCCCACCGTCGCCCGCATGAGGCGCACGTCGGCCACGCTGGCGCCGCCGCTGCCGAAGCCGGTCGACGTCTTCACGAAGCCGGCCTCGGCCTCCTGGCTCAGGCGGCAGGCGGTGATCTTCTCCTGATCGGTCAGGAAGCAAGTCTCGATGATGACCTTGAGCAGCGCGGGGCCGCAGGCGCGTTTCACCTCCGCGATGTCCTTGCGGACCGCGTCGAGCCGCTGCGCCTTGAGTAGGCCCAGGGAGATGACCATGTCGACCTCCCGGGCGCCGTCCTGGACGGCGCGATCCGCCTCGGCCGCCTTGATGCCGCTCGTCGTCGCGCCGAAGGGAAAGCCCACCACCGAGCAGGCGAACACGGAGGAGCCTTCCAGTTGCCGGGCGACGAACGCGACGTGGATGGGGTTCACGCACACCGAGCGAAACCCGTGCGCGATCGCCTCGCGGCAGAGTACCTGAACCTGGTCCTCGCGCGCGTCCGGGGCCAGGATGGTGTGGTCGATCCAGTGAGCCAGGTCCGCGGGCTCGCGAATCACGGGTCGCTCCGGCGTGGTCAAGTCCCCCCCCCAGGCGGCGCCGGCCCCGGAAGCACTTCGGGGTCTCGGCAGGATGGATGTTGCGCGACTCACATGGCATGTTACGATAGCAACATCCGGTGCGTCAAGCCCGGATGGCGAGGACGCGATGATGGTGGCTCGACGAGCTGCACGGCTCCAGCGGTTGCGCGAGGTCGTGGCGAACGGCTCGATGCTCCGCCTCAGGGACGCCGCGGCGCTGGTGGACGTCTCGGAGATGACGGTGCGCCGCGACATCGCGGCCGCGCCGTCCGGCCTGGCGTGCCTCGGCGGCTACGTCATGCGCAACGAGGCGCCCGGGGGGGCGCCCCGATACGCGCTGGACGCCGAGCAGGTCGCCAACATCCAGATGAAGCAGGAGGTCGCACGCCGCGCGGCCGCGCTCGTGAAGCCGGGAGATACGCTCTTCATCGACTGCGGCACCACCACGCCGCACCTGGCCGAGGCGCTGCCGCCGGGTGAGCTGACCGTCGTCTGCTATTCACTGAACATCGCCTCGATCGTCTGCGCCCGCGCCAACACGCAGGTCCTGCTGCTGGGGGGGCTCTACTACCCCGCGTCTGCCACCTTCTTCGGCGAGGCGACGGTGGCCCAGCTCGAAGGCATCGCCATCACCAAGGCCTTCCTCTCCGCCGGCGGGGTGGATTTCGCTCGCGGCGTGAGCTGCTCCCACTTCCACGAGGTACCGGTGAAGCAGGCGGCGATGGCGTCCGCCCGCCACAGCTATCTCGTGGTCGATTCGAGCAAGTTCGGACGCCTCCGTCCTGCCGCCTTCGCCCGGCTGGACGCGTTCGACATGATCATCACGGACGACGCGCTCGGCCCGGCCGACCGCGCCCGGCTCGCTCCCGCGAAGGCGCGGACACGAGCTGCATCCGGAAGGCGATGACCCAGATGGCAGTGGCGCCGGAAGGACCCGCTCCTCCTCGGCGAGACGCGCAGACAAGAGGTTCCCATGGATGCGATTGCCGACGACGGCCGTCTCCGCTTCGCGAAGGGCAGGCGCGGTCATCTGCGAGGCAGCACGCGACCTGAACCGTGTCGCCGTGCGAAGCAAGCTCCCTTTGGCGCGCATGGTCGCCACGATGTTGGCATCGTGAACCCGCTTGCCCTTCACGCCGTGGCGGCGAACGAGATCGAGACTTCGTTACCCATGTCTCCGGTTGCACGGTGTCCCGCTTTGGAGCGTGCGAGAAGTGGCCCCGCGGAGTACGTTTCGATCCAGCGCTATCACTTGGAACGCCGCCACAGTGGACCGGAGGATAGGACGATGACCCTAGACCGGACTTTCGTCGACACCTGGATGCCGCGCGCGCTGGCGTTGCTGCGCATCGTCGCCGGGTTCGTGTTCCTGCAGCACGGCACGGCCAAGCTGTTCGGCGTGCCGCACTTCGCGGCCTACGACGGCCTGGCGCTGGTGTCGCTCCCTGGCCTGGCCGGCGTGATCGAGCTCGTCGCGGGCGCGCTGCTCGTCCTCGGCCTGTTCACGCGCCCCGCGGCCTTCATCGCGTCGGGCGAGATGGCGGTCGCCTACTTCATGGCGCACGCGCCCCGGGGGCACGTCCTGACGCCGTTCATCAACCAGGGCGAGACGGCGGTGCTGTACTGCTTCATCTTCCTCTTCCTCGCGGTGGCGGGTGGGGGCGCGTGGAGCGTGGACGCGGCGCGCGGTGCCAGGGCCTGAAGCCTCGCTGCCGGTCGGGCGGTCGCGAGCGTGGCGCCGAACAGCATCACGGCGCCACCAGCGCTTCGCGGGAAAGATCACCGGGCCGTGCTGTCGGAGGGCGCGCCTCGAGAGGGCCCAGCTTTGCGGGCCGCAGCCGCGTCCCCGGCCTGCGTCAGCAGCGTGGCCGGCTCCTTCAGCAGGGCGCCCAGTCCCAGGCACAGGGCCAGCAGGATGACGAGGCCGACCAGCGAGCCGGCCATGGAGCCGTCCGCCGGCGACTTCACGGCGTCCATGGCGAAGATGAAGAGGATCCCCGAGATCTGCCCCACCAGCAGCAGCAGTCCGTTGGAGGTCCCCTCGGGGATGGGGAAGGTCATCTCCGCCCCGTACTGGAAGCCGATCGGCCCCGCACTCAGCAGGAAGAAGCCCAGCACCAGGGCGGAGGTCACCAGCAGGCCGAAGCCCTGCGCCCAGGTGACCCCCACAAGCCCCAGCATGGCGCCGGCGATGGCGGCCAGGATGAAGGGCTTGCGGCGGCGGACTCGGTCGGAGAGCGTGGGCAGGACCACCGCCCCCAGGACGCCGCCGACGATCATCGCCCCGCCGATGAGCCCCGCCTGCTCGCTGCCGAAGCCGCGCGGCCGGACGATCTCCTCGATCCAGGTGGTCACCGCGTTGAAGGCCCCCAGCCCGACGAAGAAGATGGCCAGCAGCAGCAGGAAGCCCCGGTGGCGGAAGATCCGCTTGAAGCCGTCCAGGACCAGTGCGCGCGCCTCCAGGCCGGGCGGGCAGGGGGGCGTGGGCGGCCGCTCCCGAGCCAGCGCGAAGAAGAGCACCGCCGCGCCCAGGGCAGTGACGCCGTAGACGAGCAGCATGCCGCTCATCTGGTGGCGGAGCGTCAGTGTGGGGGTCAGGGCCAGCCCGAGGAGGATGCCCAGGTAGATGGAGAGCGAGCCGAGCCCGGAGGCGGTGCCGCGCTCCCGCGGCGCGAACCAGCGTGCCGCCACGGTGGTGACCGCGTTGAGGATGAAGGGCTGGCCGACGGCGATCCCGATCTGGGAGGCGAGCACCAGCCCGTAGCTGTGGGGAGAAAGGCCGCGCAGCAGGCCGAAGACCCCGGTCAGCGCCACGCCGGTCCCCACGCCGACCCGGATGCCGTAGGTGTCGATGACCCACGAGGCCGGGATGGAGACGAGGACGTAGACGATCATGAAGCACATCGAGAGCATCCCGATGTCCAGCTCCGAGACGCCGTAGAAGGCCGCTGCCTGGCTCGTGATGGGGGCGAACGTGATCCAGAGCAGCTGGTTCATGGCCACGGCGACCATGAAGACGAGCAGCACGATCCAGCGGTAGCGGTAGACCTGGAAGGCGCTCTCGCTCACGGTGCTCGAGCCCGCGGGTGCAGGAGGGGAACCGTCTGTCACGGCGCCAGTGTAGCCACAATCGGCTCGCTCGCGCTCACCTTCCCTGTGGAGTCACTCGAACAGCAGCACCGTGGAGACCGGGCCGCCGTCTGGCGTCCGGCCGCCGAAGACGAGCACCTTCCCGCCCCTCAGGAGCGTCACGGTGGAGCCGGACCAGGCGGCATTCAGCGCCGGTCCGACGCTCCACAGGTTCGCGGCCGGGTCGAAGATCTCCGTGGCGGGGATGGCGGCCCGGGAGGACGGATCCGCTCCGCCCACCACGAGGACGCGTCCGTCGGTCAGCGCGACCGCCGCGTGGGATTGCCTGGGGATCAGCAGGTCGCCGGCCGGGCTGAACTCGCCGGTCGAGGGATCGTAGATTTCGGTGCCCAGGGGCGGCGCCGCCGGATCGTTCCCGGCGCCGCCGGTCACCAGCACGCGTCCATCCGTCAGCAGCGCGGCAGCGTGGGAGCCCCGAGCCGTGAAGAGGGAGCCCGTTTGCACGAACGTGCCCTGCGCCGGGTCATAGATCTCGGCGGTGGCGGTGTACGTCTCCGTCGCGGCGGTGGGGGTGATCTCGCAGCAGACGATGCCACCGACGATGAGCACGCGGCCGTCCTTCAGGAGCGTGGCGGTGTGCTCGAACCGCGGGAAAAGCAATCTTCCCGCAGCGCGCCATTCGCCGGTTCCTGCGTCATAGCGATCGACCTGCCCGAGCGGAGGCAGGCCGGCGCCACCGGTCAGCAGCGCGCCACCGTCAGCCAGCGGCGTCGCCCGGGCATCGGCGCGCGCGGGTGTGGCGACGCTCCCGACCCGGACGAACCGTTGACCCATGGAGTCGAACACCTGCGTGGCGACCTGCCCGCCAGGACCGCTGTTCAGGCCGCCGCCGACGAGCAGGAAGTCGCCGCTCGAGAGCTCGGCCACAGAGGTGAAGAGCCCAGCCTCCGCCGTGAACAGGAGCTGCGGGCCGGGCGACAGCGTCTCCGTCGCCGGATCGAAGACCTCGCTCGTGTCCGAGTCGGGAACGTTGATGCTCTCGGACGTGTTCCCGCCCATGATCATGGCCCGGCCGTCGCCGAGCGCCGCGGCGACGTGCCCGCTGCGGGCCACCGATGACGGTGCGAGTGCGCGGAACCGGTCGCGGTAGCGCGCCTGCACCGCTGTCTGCGCCTCGACTTCCTCGGCCCCACGCCGCACGCGGAGGGTGAACGTGGTCGTTCGCGGGAGCGGACCCGTGTCGATCGCCGTGCCGCTCTGCACGGGGCCGATGCCGTCGACGCTGGCGCTGTCACCCTCGAACACGGCCGTGAGCCGGGTGTGATCGCCGACGAAGACGGCGGCCGCCTCGGGCGTGAACTGCGTGATGCTGGGGCCACTCTGGGTCGGGACGAAGACGTGCAGAGCGAGCGGGTGACTGACGCTGAATCCCGTCCCCGTCGCCGTGATCGTCAAGACGGTGTCTCCGACGACCGCAGCCGCGTCCGCGGTGAAGGCGATCAGGCCGCGCGCAGTCGCGGGATCGAGAGTGAGGTCCGGTGCGGCGACCCCGGCCGGCAGCCCGGCCACGTGCAGCGCCACGCTGCCGCCGAACGCAGCGCTCCGGTTCACCGCAACGGGCGACGTCGAGGTGCCACCCGGCTCGATGGAAGCGATCGGAGTCTCGAAGGCGAAGTCGAAGAGCGCGGCGGGTGGGCTCACCGCGGCGGGGGGAGCATCGGGTTGGCAGGCTGCGCCCGCCAGCGAAACGACGGCTGCCATGTACAATGATGTCATCCGATTCACCAGCATTCCTCCGGGTGGGTCGCGTGCGTGCAATACGAACCAGGGCCGTGCCGGTTACAGGGGGAAGGAACATCTTCCGCGGCAGGCACCGGATGCCGCTCAGAGCGCTCCAGTACCACGGTACTCACCGCGCCCAGAGGCGGTCAGCCTCCCGGCCGCCCCTGACGCCGGGACGAGCACGAGCTCGAAGTCGATCTGGACCTCGTCGTCGACGCGGATGGTCCCTGCGGCGCTCGAGAACGGCGTCATCCCGAAGTCCGTCTGGCGGAAACGAACGCTGCCGGAGACGCGGTAACCTTGCGCTTCCGCGCGCGCGTGGAACGGGACGTCGAGCGGCCGCGTCGTGCCGTGGAGCGACAGCGATCCGTGCAGCACGCCCTGGAGGTCGCCGCCCTCGCCTTGGGTACTGGCCGACTCGCCGTGAAACCCGATCTCGCGGTAGCGCTGCGCGTCGAGGACCTCCGGTCCGGCGGTCTCGCGATCCACGTAGTCCCGCATCTTCTGCGAGAGGCGCGCGACGTGGTCGTGCAGGGTGGCTGCGTCGATCCGCAGGTCCACGCGGACCTCCTGCGGGCGCTCCGGATCGAAATCCACCTCGGCTTGCCACCGCGCCGGGGTGAACTGGTGGTCGTGGGAGAGGGCGGAGAGGAGGCCATTCCTGCCGGCGCGGATGACGAGCTGGCTCGCCGAGGTGTCGGCCTGGAGCGGGGCGCACGGCGAAAGCCGCGGCCAGGTGATCAGGGCGGCGATGAAAAGGCACTGCGTCCACTTCGTGATGGCTCGCTGCATGAGGGCCTCCAAGGGGCCGAGTCGATGAATGGTTGAGGGGATTCGCAGCGCCCAGGCGCCGCGGGCCTGGGAAGCTCGACGGCGGTGACTGCGTCCGCCGCCGAGCAACCCCACGCGACTACAGCGCGGCCGGGTCGATCGTCTGCCAGTCGGGAATGGCTCGACCGTTGGTCTCGCCGGGGGCCGTGTCGCCGACGAAGTAGTACAGCGGGTGCCCCTTGTACGCCGACTGCTGCATGCCGTCCGCGCGGGTGTAAACGGTGAAATCGGCCGCGACGAGGTCGCTCGGCACGGTGACCTGGTCCGTCAGGAAGATGGGCCAGTTCGTCATGCACCCGGCGCTGGTGCAGGCGGTGACCGGTGGCGTCGTCGACGTGCCGACGGTGTCCCGGGCGAAGAAGTACAGGGCGCGGCCTGCACCGTCGGTCAGGTAGCGCGCCGCCTCGCCCGCCTTGCTGAGCAGCGCGATCGAGTAGGCCGGCTCGTGCACGACGTACCAGAGCCCGTTCAGGCCCTCGCCCTTCGCGTCGCCCGCCGCCGTGTCGCCTGCGAAGTAGTAGAGCGGGAACCCCTTGTACGTCGTCTGCTTGCTCCCGTCGGAGCGGGTGAGCTCGCCGACGTCCGCCGCGTTGATCCCCTGCACGACCACGCTGTCGGCGTGGAAGATGGGCCAGACCGGGAGGCAGTCCGCGTTGCAGTTCGAGACCGCGGCCTGGGCGCCGCCCGCCGGCACGTCCTTCGCGAAGTAGTAGAGCGACCGGGCATTCCCGTCGACGAGGTGACCGCCGAGCCGGGCGTCCGTCGCGACCATCAGCGTCGCCGACTGGGCGGGGGGCCCGCCCGGGGACCCGTAGCCGTTGCTGCCTCCGCACGCCGCGGCCAGGGCGAGCAGCCCCATGAACGCCGCTCCGGTGAACATCACATTTCTGCGATTCATAGCACCATCCTATTCTCAGGCGCCGGCGGGATTGCGCGGCGCACGCGGCCGGCAATACGCAGCAATGCCGATTTGGTTACAGCGGTGGTTTCCGTATGGGCCGTCGTCGGACGCGAAAAGGCGGGCTGTTCCCATCCCCGGCCGGTTGCCTCTCTGGCGTGGCGTTGCTCGGCGCCGTCGTGCCCGAGACCGCCGGGGGAGGTCGGCCAATCACTGCCCGACCTCTTCCTGGCGGGCGGGCCTCCTTCGTCACCTGGGATCGCATCGCGAGGGTCCCGATTGCCCCCTTGGGGCTCCGCGAGGAAGCGAGGATCGACCGGGAGCTGGCCGTTGGCTTCTTCGCCTGCGCGGACCGTCACTCTGCCGAGCGTACGACCCGAGAGGAGCGCGGCCCCAAGAGCCGGAGCGCAGCCCGAGGGCTTCGCCGGAAGGGCGCCCAACGGCTCGAAACAACGGGGGAAAGGTGGCGGCGAGAACCCCGCTGAAGGAATTCCCGGCGGTCGCGCCTCGAGCCCTCTGTAACCGGCACCCCCCCGGTGCGTATTGCAGGCAGCGAGGACTGCATGCAAGAAGCCGTACTGGGGCAGGTTGCCCTAATAGCCAAGGCCCGAGGCAGCATCGACCAGACTGCTTCGCAGACCCTCGCCGACCGGGCGATGGATCGATACGCGGACGGCGACGGGGCGGCGTTCAGCACGCTCTACGACGAACTGGCGCCGCGGCTCTATCGCTACGCGCTCCTGCGGACGCACAGCCGATCGGCCTCGGAGGACGTGGTCCAGCAGACCTTCCTGCAGATCCACAGCGCCCGCGACCGCTTCGTGCGAGGCGCTGCCGTCCTCACCTGGGCTTACGCCATCGCCCGTCGCCTCCTCATCGACGCCAGCCGGCGCCAAGGCCACGAGCAGCTCCGCGACGACGGAGCCTTCGACGTCGAGGAGCGCTCGACAGGGCTGGCGGCCGACGATGCCATGGCGCAGAAGGAGCAGGAGCTCGAGGCGAGGCGAGACCTGGAGCACCTCCCGGCCGCGCTCCGCGAATCCTTCCAGCTGGTGAAGCTCGAGGGCCTCTCCGTCGCCCAGGCCGCGGAGGTTCTGGGGATCACGCCGGGGATGGTCAAGATCCGAACGCACCGCGCCAGGGTGGCTCTGAAGAGAGCCCTGAGCCGGAGGTCGCACGACGGCAGGCCCCCGCCGCCCGCGGGACCGGCGGTGGCGCGAGAGCGAGGCATGCCGAGGAGCGAGGGGAGCGGCTCCGACCCCGATTCCCGAGGATTGCGCAAGGACGACCCCGTCGAGAAAGGCGCCACACCATGATGCCCCGAGACCCCATCCAGCTTCGCGCCCCTGCCCCCCCCGAGGCTCTCAAGCTTCGCGTCCTGGCGGCCGCTCGTGGACATCCCGCTCCCGAGCGAACCGACAGGTTCCTTCCCGGCCTGGGACTGACGGCACTCGCCGCCGTCGCCATGGTCGCGGTACTGGCGCTCGCGGGAGGCCCTTCTCATGCCGCGGGCAGGCCTGCGGTGAGCGGCGCCTGGATCGTGGGCGGCACGCTGGCGCTTGCCGTCGCCGCGACCTGGCTCTCGCTCCCCCATCGCCGCTCGATGCTCTCGCCGGCGCGCGGGCAGCTTCTCGCCGTTGCGATCGGCGTACCCGTGCTCGTCGGAGCCTGGCTCCTGCTCGGGCACGCGACCTACGACGATCCCTTCGTCCGGACCGGATACCGCTGCTTCGCCCTCACGGCCGCCACCGCGCCCTGGCCCTTCATGGCCCTGGCATACTTCAGCCGTCGCCTCGACCCCCGCCACCCGGCGATCGCCGGCGCAGCCCTCGGGGCGACCGCCGGGGCCTGGGCGGCAGTGATGGTCGAGCTCTGGTGCCCCCTCGCGGTTCTCGACCACGTCGTATTCGGCCACGTGCTGCCCCTCGCCCTCCTGGCGCTCGCCGGCTCCGTCTACGGCGCCCTGAAGTTCGGGCTCCGCCGGGTGAGGTGATTCGTCGCACGGGCGCGTCGGGGGAAAGTCGCCTCGGGATCCTACCGAGGCCGCGCCCGCCAGGCCGCCGGCGGATGGCCCAGCCCGCGCTTGAAGGCGCGGCTGAAGGCCGCCTCCGACTCGTACCCGACGCGACCCGCGATCTCGGGGAGCGTCGCGCCGGTGCTGCGCAAGAGGTGCGAGGCGAGCTGCAACCTCCACTGCGTCAGGTACCGCATGGGCGGCGCTCCCAGCACGGCCGCAAAGCGCTCTCCAAGCACGCTGCGAGATACCGCGACGCGGCGCGCCAGCCGCGCCACGGTCCACCGCTCCGCGGGCGCCTCGTGCAGCAGCGACAGAGCGCGCCCCACCACGGGATCGCGCAGTGCCGCCAGCCAGCCGGTGCGCGTGGCGGGCAGCCCTTCGATGTACTGCCGCAGGCAGTCGACGAGCAGCAGCTCCGGCAGGCGCGCGCTGGAGCCGCCACCCTTGCCTGCTTCCGCCAGGGCGTAGCGCGCGCTGGCACGCAGCCACTCGGCCGCGGGCGCAGTGGCGGGCCGGACGTGGATCAGCGGCGGGAGCGCCCGGAGCACGGGGTGGAAGAGGAGATCCTCGCAGTGGAGGTAGCCGCAGAGGATGCGGGTGGGCGGCCCTCCGCCGCCGTGGCGCATCACCGGCATGGTCGTCCAGGGCGGCGACGGGAGCAGCTGAGCGACCGGTACCGGAGCGGCGTCCCCAGGATGGCCCATCACGTGGCGATCACCGTACGGCAGCACCACCGCCTCACCCGCTCCGAAGAAGGTCTCCTCGCCGGACTCGAGCTGCACCCTGCAGCGCCCCTCGAGGACGATGTGGAACAGCACCAGCCGCTCCGCGCCCGGGCACAGGGCCGCCGCGTACTCCTGCGGCCCCAGCGAAGCGAAGGCCCAGGGAGCCGTGAACTCCCCGCGCAGGAAGACGGCGCTGGAAAGGTGTACCAGCCTCAGCGCTTCCTCGATCAGCGCCGTACCGCCCGGCGCCTCGGGCAGGAGGTCCGGCGTCCGGGTCATGGTCTCTCCCGGGCTGGCGCGCGTATATCCACGCGGCAGTCTTACCCAAAGGAGGAACACAATGCCGCTCTACATTGACGTGCACAAGAACGTGGCGGGCGCCTCGGCGCAAGACGTGGCCGGCGCGCACCAGAAGGACCTCGAGACGCAGAAGAAGCACGGCGTGCGCTATCTCAAGTACTGGCACGATCCGCAGGCGGGGAAGATCTTCTGCCTCTGCGAGGCGCCGAGCGCCGACGCCGCCCACGCCGTCCACCGCGAGGCGCACGGGCTGGTGGCGGAGGAGATCTATCAGGTGGAGGAGCACAGCTAGGATCCGCCGTGCTGCAGCGGGATCGCGAGCGCGCGCTCGGGTGCCGCGTCGAGGTCACGGGAGACCTTGCCCGTCCCGGGCTCCTCGGCGCGCTCGGGCGCGCGCTCCGGCTGCAGAACGAGCGCGCGCTAGGCCTCCCTGTAACCTCCACGGCCTTGGCGCGTATACCCGCAGGAGACGTCGTGCAGTGGAGCGCGAGGGCCGACCGCGACGGCACCGCCCATCGACGCGGTACCCGGACCGGCCGTGAGGAAGGCGATCATGGACAGGACAGAGGAGACTTCGCACCCCGCGCGCCGGGGATTCATCGGTGAAGGCGGGACGCGGCGAGACTCCGTGACCGCCCCGCTGCCGTCTCTCGCCCGCCGCGCCGCGATGCTCGCCTCGCTCGCGCTCGCGCTTTCGGCCTGCGGAGGAGGAGGCGGCGGCGGGACACTTTCCCCCTCCCTCACCGGGATCTCCCCGGCCTCCTGCCCAGTTGGCGGCGGTACCGCCGTGACGCTCACCGGGACCGGCTTCCAGGCGGGCGCGACGGTCGGGTTCGGCGGCGCCGCCGGCACCGCGGTCGCGGTGGCGAGCGCGACCTCGATCATCGCCACCTGCCCGGCCCGCGCCGCTGGCCCATTGAGCGTGGTCGTCACCAACGCGGACGGCCAGGTCTCGAACGGCCTCACCTTCACGTACCAGGTCGGCACGCCGCCTCCGGGGGTGGGCTCGGTCAGCCCGGCGAGCGGCTCGACCGCCGGCGGCAGGACGGTGAGCATCGCCGGTTCGAGCTTCTCGGCCAGCCCGGCCAACCCCAGGGTCTCGTTCGGCGGCGACTTCGCCACGGTGGTCACCGCGACCGCCACGCTGATCATCGCCACCGTCCCGGCCCACGCGCCGGGGACGGTCGCGGTCACGGTCGAGAACCCCGACACGCAGACCGCGACGCTGCCGTTCGCCTTCACCTACGTGGCCCCGCCCGTGGTGGCCTCGCTCTCTCCCACCTCGGGCTCGACCGGCGGTGGCGAACGAATCGACCTCACCGGGACCTCCTTCGACATGGGCACCGCACCCGTGGTCACCTTCGGCAACACGCCGGCCCTGGTTGCCGACGCCCCCACCGCGACGTCGATCACCATCGTCACCCCGCCCCACGGCGAGGGCGTGGTGGACGTCACGGTGACCAACAGCGACGGCCTGGCTTCCACGCTCGTGAATGGCTTCACCTACAAGGCGCCGGCGGGCAACGCGCCCACGGTGAGGAACGTCACCAACGACGCCACCGGGCTGCCCTCGGGCGCCGCTGCGGGCGGCGAGGCGGTCACCCTCACCGGCACCAACTTCGCACCCGGGGCGACGGTCCACTTCGGGGCGGCCGCAGCCACCGACGTTGCCTTCGTCTCCACCACGTCCCTCACCGCAACCACGCCGCTCGCGCAGCCGGGCGGCACCGTAGACGTCACCGTGGCGCTGCCCGGGACCGGGCTCGCGGGCACGATCGCGCGCGGGTTCACCTTCCTCCTGGCCGCGCCCCGGGTGACCACGCTCAGCGTCACCAGCTCGACCCCTGCCGGCGGCGGCCTCCTCCTCGTGAAGGGGTTGAACCTCCAGGCGAGCAGCACGGTGACGTTCGGCGAAATCAAGGCCACGGTCACCGAGTTCATGCCTGGTGTTCCACCCGGAGGGGACGTGCTGACGGTGATCGTGCCACCGAGCCCGCTGCTACCCGGCGTGACCGACGGCTTCGTGAGCGTGGTGGTGGGGAACCCCGACGGCCAGTCGAGCACGCTCGCGCCGAGCGTCTCCCCGGACGGGACGCCGTGGCCGGCGAACTTCCACTACGGCCCGCCCCCGGTCGTCGACGGCTTCAGCCCCTCCACCGGCAGGGGGCTCGACGTGACCCTCACCGGGACCGGCTTCTCATCCGATGCCACCGGCGCCCGCAGCGGCATGCAGGTCCTGATGTCCGGGCCGAGCTTCGACATCCTCCGGATCCGGAGGTGCCCGAACGCCGCCGACCCGGCCTGCCTCCCCGGCGTGGTCAGCCCCACCCCGACGTCCCTCGTGGTGACCATCCCGTCCAGTCAGCTCAACCCGGGCAACTACGGCTTCATCGTGACCAACTTCGACGGCCAGAGCGCCATGGCGCCGGGGGCGTTCGTCGTCCCGTGAGCCGGTCAACGACCGGAGAGCAGGGTAGGGCAGGGTGCGGGTCCTTCGGCGCCACGCTGAACTGAGGCAGATGGAATGTTCAGCAAGGACGGGCCTCCGTACGCCACCTTCTTGATTCAGTGAGCGAAGGGCGCGCGCGAAAACGAGCCTATTGGGGCGTATCGCCCGGAGCCGGCGATGCGCAGGTTTTGCTTGCAGGCGATCCATGCTGGGCGAATCCAAGGCTGCGCATGCCAGTCACACCCTCGAGGAGCACACGGGGGAGCTGAAGCTG
>Ga0153915_10003142_pt1 | contig 15100 bp, 13 predicted proteins | sample Opewatmetagenome_2_FD_107003 | JGI IMG/M metagenome (GOLD analysis project Ga0153915, IMG submission 107003) | Freshwater wetland microbial communities from Ohio, USA - Open water 3 Core 3 Depth 3 metaG | ecosystem: Environmental > Aquatic > Freshwater > Wetlands | place: USA: Ohio, Lake Erie...
GCGCGGTGGGCGCCGTTCGCGCGTAGTTCAGACATTCTTGAAGCCCCCTGCACCATACTGGACCGGGAGGGGCAGGGCCGGGTGGGATGTGCACCCGCTTTGCCACGCGCTCAGCGACGTAAGCTGGCGAAGGAGGGCTAATGGCCGCGACCAAGGCGCGTGTGGGCACGAAAACGATCCTCGTGATCGACGACGACGAGGACTTCCGGACGGCCGTGCGGGTGGTGCTGGAAGGCGAGGGATATGCGGTCGTGGCGGCGGACTCGGGCCGCAGCGGGCTGGACAGTCTGAAGCGCTGCACGCCGGACCTGGTGATCCTGGACGTGATGATGGAGACCATGACGGAAGGCTATGGCGTCAGCGAGGCCCTCAAGCTCTCCGGTGAGTTCGAGGCCTTCCAGAACACTCCGGTGATCATGGTCTCCTCCATTCAGGAGTCACCCGACGAGTTGTTTCCCCGGGCGCCGGAGACGGACATGATCCGTCCCACCTCCTACCTGACGAAGCCGCTCGACATCCCGAAGTTCCTGGAACTCGTGCGGACGCTGCTGCGCGGCTAGATGGAGCCAGGAGCGGAGCCGGAGGTAATCGTCGTCATCGACGACGATTACGCCATGCGGCTGTCCTGCATCGAAATCCTCTCTCGCTCCGGTTACCGCGTGGAGGCGTTCGAGGATGGCGCCCGCGGCCTGGACGCCGTCGCGGCGGACAAGCCCGCGTTGATCCTGGTGGACCTGAAGATGCCCGGGCTCAGCGGGCTGGAGGTGATCGCGCGCCTCCACGAGATCAATCCCATCATGACCGTGGTCGTCATCACCGGGTACGCCACCATTGGCACCGCCGTGGAGGCGATGAACGCCGGGGCCCACGATGTGCTGCCCAAGCCGTTTTCGCCCGACGAGCTGCGGCTGGTGGTACAACGCGGGTTGGAGCGCCGGCGGCTGCAGATCGAGGCGCATCGGGCCGACCTGGAACGGGAGGTGCAGCGGCGGCGGTTCGTCACCTTCGTCACCCACCAGCTGAAGACGCCCCTGGTGGCGGTGCACCAGTTCCTGGACCTGTTGCAGCGTCTGGGCGAGGAGCCCGACGCGCCCGCGAAGCGGGCCGAATGGCTGCAGCGCTGCCTGGTGCGGACCGAAGAGCTGCAACGGCTCATCGAGGACTGGCTCACGCTGGCCAAGCTCGAGGGCGGCGCGCTGGGGCGCCACCGGACGCGGGTGGACCTGAAGCCGCTCACCTCCAACCTGCTCGCCGGCTACCAGGCTCTGGCGGCTTCGCGTCAGGTCTCCCTGAACGCGGAGCTGCCGGACACCCCCTGCCCGGTGCACGGCGACCCGATCTGCCTGACCGTGCTCCTGGACAACCTGGTGGCCAACGCGATTCAGTACAATCGCCCCGGCGGACGCGTGTGCGTGCGGGCGACCTGCCCCCCCGGCGAAGTGGTGGTCACCGTCCAGGACACCGGCGCGGGCATACCACGGGAGGCGCTCCCCTTCCTGTTTGAGGAGTTTTACCGCGTGCGCCAGCCGGGGCGGGTGAGCCCCGAGGGGACGGGCCTGGGCCTGCACATCTGCCGCCGCATCGTCAGCGAGATGGGCGGGACCATCGAGGTCGAGAGTACCGAGGGAGCCGGTTCGACGTTCCGGGTTCGGCTCCCGGCGTACGCCGACGCCCCTTCGACCACCACCTCCGCGGGGTAGGCATGTGGCGTAGGTGGCCGATCCCCACACGGTCGCTCAAGGCCAGGCTGATCCTGAGCTACCTGGTCATCCTGGGCGCCGGCGGTCTGATCACCTCGCTGGTAGGTTCCTGGATCGTCAGCACCACCATCATGGCCCAGGCGCAACGTACCGCGGTGCACGACCTGGCCGCGGCACGAACCATCTACGACGACCAGCTGGCCGCCCTTCGCAGCGCGGTCGCCCTCCAGGCCGCGGTGCTGGCCGACCGGGTCCCCCTGGGCACGGCGAGCGGTGCGACGGTGACGGCGATGCTGGGCCGGATGCGGGAAGAGGCGGGGTTCGATTTCCTCGGGGTTACCGACGACCGTGGCCGGGTGCGCTTCCGGCTGCCCCAGCCCGGACACGCGGGGGACACCACCACGATTCCCGTGGTGCGCGCCGCGCTCGCCGGCCGGGTGGCGGCAGCGAGCGAGGTGCTGTCGGCCCGTCAGCTGGCGAGCGAGGACAGCGCGCTGGTCGAACGCGCACGCATCGACCTCGTCCCCACACCCCAGGCCCGGCCCGGCAACGCCACCGTCCTGACCGCCGGTCTGGTCCAGATGGCGGCGGCCCCCATCCTGGGCGGGCGGGGCCGGGTCCAGGGGGCGTTGTACGGCGGCCGTCTGCTGAACCACCGATACGAGAACGTGGACCAGGTGTGGGATCTCCTGTATCGCGGGGAGCGGTATCGAGCGCGGGACGTAGGGACCGTGACCATCTTCCTGGGCGACGTCCGGATCGCCACCACCATTCGCGACTCGACCGGCGCCCGGGCCGTCGGCACCCGGGCCTCTTCCCCCGTCACGCAACAGGTGCTGGACCAGAGCCAGCCCTGGCATGATCGCGCGTTCGCAATCCGCGACTGGTACATCGCCGCGTACCAGCCGATCCACAACCTCGACGGGCCGACCGTCGGCATGCTGTCCGTGGGCGCCCTCGAGCGCGCGTATGCCTCGATCCGCGACCGGGTCATCCTGTCGTTCTTCGGGATCGCCACCGTCGGCTTCATCCTGATCATCGGCATCACCTACGTCATGATCAGCAACATCACGCGCCCCATCGGCGAGATGGTCGCGGCCACGCGGAACATCACGGCGGGGCGCTTCGATCAGGAGGTGCGCCCCACGACGCAGGGCGAGATCGCCCTGCTGGCCGAGTCGTTCAACACCATGCTCGCCAGCCTACGCCAGATGAAGGGGGACCTGGAGGAGTGGGGGCGGACCCTCGAAGAGAAGGTGCGGGACCGGACACGGCAGGTCGTGGAAATGCAGGTACGGGTGGCCCAGTCCGAACGGCTCGCCTCGCTGGGCATGCTGGCGGCCGGCGTGGCCCACGAGGTGAACAACCCGCTGGGTGGGATCCTGGCGCTCACGGGCGTCACCCTGGAGGATCTGCCGCCGGACCACCCTGACCGGCACAACCTGGAGGTCGTGGTCCAGCAGACCCAGCGATGCCGCGACATCGTCCGGGGGCTGCTCGACTTCTCGCGCCAGACCGAGGGCGCCATGCAGCGGCTCGATATCAACGCCGTGCTGCAGGAAACGCTGGCGCTCATCGCCCAGCAGTCCGCGTTCTTCAACGTGCAGATCGAGCGCCAGCTGGCAGCGGATCTCCCTCTCGTCAACGGCGACCGCGCCCTGCTCCAGCAAGTCTTCCTCAACATGCTGGTGAACGCCGTCCAGGCCATGCAGGAGCGCGGCCGGATCACCATCACCACCCTGATTCGCGATGGGCGCGAGGTCCAGATCCGGATCGCCGATACCGGGTGCGGTATGCCGCCCGACGTGGTCCAGCGAATCTTCGACCCGTTCTTCACCACCCGCGGACACGGCACCGGTCTGGGACTCGCGATCGCCTACGGGATCATCACCCAGCACCGGGGCCACATCGACGTCGAGAGCACGGTCGGCAAGGGAACCACCTTCACCATCCGGCTTCCCGTTGCCGAGGGCGCGGAAACCGGGGAGCGCGGCGCGGGCTAGCGAGGGAGGGTGGAGGCCCACGTCGCCAGGCGCTCGCCACACGCCCGGCAGAACTCCGCGTCCTTGAGGTCCACCTCTTCCACGTAGGTGGATGCCCGCATCACGCAGCGCTGATCCCTGCAGTGTACCAGGCCGAAGGCGTGCCCCAGCTCGTGCAGCGTCTCCTTGACGGTGCGCTCGCGCAGCAGGGCCTCGTTGCCGGGGAGCCCGTAGTACTCGCTGTGCAGGCGGTAGGTGGAAGCGATGGCCGCCGCTCCGTCCAGCTGCGACTGGCCAAAAACGAAGGTCAGCACGGGAATGAACAAATCCACCGACGTGAGCCCGATGATCTTGCCGTTGGGATCCGGCAGGTGGCGCAGCAGCGCCGCCAGCAGGAGGGTGGCATGGTACTGGCGCCGCTCCACCGCGTAGTAGGGGGTGAGGTCGAGCGCCAGATCCAGGCGGGAGACCGGATGACCAAGGCCCCGTTCCACGGCCTGGGCGACCTCTCCCGCCCACCGCGGCGCGTAGCCGCTGAGGTAGGCGAGGAAAATGGGGCGGTTCACGGCTACCGCCGGATGCCGTACCTCTTGATCTTGTGGTAGAGCGTGGCGCGGTCAATGCCCAGCGCGGTGGCGGACTTGGTGACGTTGCCGTCCATCTGGGTCAGGACCCGCTCGATGTGATCCTTCTCCAGCGCTTCCAGGCTCAGGTCTTTGGGATCCCGCGCGCCGTTCTCCACCGGCAGCGGCAGGTCCTCCCGGCGGATCGTGGTCCCCTGCCCCACCACCATGGCCCGCTCCACGGCGTTTTCCAGCTCGCGCACGTTCCCCGGCCACCGGTAGGCCACCATCGCCGCCTCGGCCTCCGGTGAGAAGGTGCGGGGCGGCTTGGCCATGGCCCGCGCGTATTTCTCCACGAAATGCCGGGCCAGCACCGGGATGTCGTCGGCGCGCTCCCTCAAGGGCGGGAGCTGGATGGTGAACACGTTGATCCGGTAGTACAGATCTTCCCGGAAGGCGTTCTCCTGGACCAGCTTCTCCAGGTCTTTGTTGGTGGCGCAGACCAGCCGGAAGTCGGACGTCACCTCCTGATCGCCTCCGAGGCGGGTAAAGCGCTTCGTTTCGAGCACCCGTAGCAGGTCAATCTGCATCTTGACGCTGATGTCCCCGATCTCGTCCAGGAACAGGGTGCCGCCGTTGGCCAGCTCCACCTTCCCCTTGCGCCGGTACTGGGCGCCGGTGAAGGCGCCCTTCTCGTGGCCGAACAGCTCGCTCTCCAGCAGGGTTTCCGGAATGGAGCCGCAGTTCACTGCCACGATGGGGAAGAAGCGGCGCCGGCTCTGGGCGTGGATGGCGCGCGCCACCAGCTCCTTGCCGGTGCCGCTCTCGCCCCGGATGACCACGGTAGAGTCGGTCTCCGCCACGGTCTGAATCAGCTCCAGCACGTGCCGCATCTTGGGGCTCTGGCCCACGATGGGGGTGGGCCCGCTCAGCTCGGAGACCTTTTCCTTGAGCCGCAGGTTCTCTTCCGTCAGCTCCTTCTGCCGCAGCGCGTTCTGCACCACGTGGGAGAGGTCGTCGGGGTCCACCGGCTTGGTGATGTAGTCGAAGGCGCCCGCCTTGAGCGCCTCCACCGCGGTCTCCACCGAGGCATACGCTGTGAGGATGATGATGGCCGCGTCCCGGTCAATTTCCCGGATCCGCTTCTGGAGCGTCATGCCGTCCATCCCCGGCATCTTGAGGTCCACCACGATGATGTCGTAAGGCCCGTTGGGCATCTTGCGCAACGCGACCTCGCCGTCCTCCGCCGTCTCTACCTGGAAGCCGTCCTCGCGGAACCACTCTTCCAGCGACTTGCGGACCGACAGCTCGTCGTCCACGATCATGATCTTGCGGTTGTTCATAGGGCCGTGGCCCCCGCGAGCCCCTGGCTGGCGCCGGCGGCGCCGCCCGTGGGATCCCGCGGGATCTCGATGGTGAAGGTGGTGCCCGCGCCCGGCGCGGACTTGACGGAGATGGTGCCCTCGTGGCGCTGCACGATGCCGTACACCACCGCGAGGCCCAGCCCCACCCCTTTGGTGTCGCTCTTGGTGCTGAAGAAGGGATCGAACACCCGCTCCCGCAGATCCTCGGGGATCCCCACGCCCGTGTCGCTCACGCTGAAGGCGACGCGGCCGGCGCCCGGCGGCTCCCAAGTGGAGAGGGTGAGGCGGCCGCCCGAGGGCATGGCCTCCACCGCGTTCACCAGCAGGGCCACCAGGGCCTGCACGATCTGCTCCCGGTCGCACACCACCAGATCGTCGCTGAGGCGCAGGTCGGTTTCCGTGGTGACGTGCCCCAGCTCGGTGTGGTGGGCGATGAGCTTCAAGGCATGCTGGATCACGTCGTGCAGGTGCACCGCCTGGAATTCCGGGGTGCTCTGGCGGGCGTAGGTCAGCAGGTCCCGGACGATCTTGCCGCAGCGCATGGATTCGGAGCGGATCAGCTCCAGATCGTCCAGCATCGCCGTTCGTTCCGGGGTGTCGGCCATCCCGCCTCGCAGCCGCCGCGCCGTCAGCTTGGCGTAGGTGATAATGCCGGAGAGCGGGTTGTTCAGCTCGTGCGCCACGGTCGCCGCCATCTTGCCCAGCGATGCCGTTTTCTCCACCTGCATCATCTGCTGGTGGACCCGCTCCAGCTCCTCGGTCTTCTCCCGCACCCGCGCTTCCAGGGTGCCGGACCAGGCCCGTAATTCGTCCGCCATGTGGTTGAAGGAGCCGGCCAGGAGGCCCAGCTCGTCGCTGCGCGGGAGGTCAATCCGCAGGTCCAGGTTCCCCTGCGCCACCGCCTGGGTGCCGCGCCGCAGCTGCTTCACCGGAAGGTAGACCGCGTAGTACACGATGCCGGCCATCAGCAGGGCGCCCAGCAGGATCACCAGGGCGCCCAGCGCGTATTGCTGGCGCTGCGCCGCCGCCTGCGCGGAGTCCAGCGTGGCCAGGGAGAGCTGCACGTCCAGCACGCCCAGCACCGATTGATCGGCGGGGTGGGCGTGGCAGGAAGCGTTGGAGCAGGCCGGCTCGTTGGCGATGGGGTTGATCAGGCCCAGCACCCGGTACTGCCCGTCTTTGCGATAGATCCGGCCCCGCTCCGAGCTGGGCAGGCTCTGGAGCGGCCGGCCCGAGGCGTGGCAGGCGTAGCAGGCCTCCGCCTGGAGATCCACCGAGGTGCCGATCTCGGGCTCCGCGCTGGAAAACTTGATCTCACCCTTCTTGTTGTAGATCCGGACCACCTCCACGCCGCGCTCGGTGCCCAGGAGCCGGATCATCTGGTAGATCCGCTCCCGTTCATTGCCCAGCATGCTGGTGTGGAGGCTCTGCTTCATGAAGTCGCTGGCGCGATAGGCCTCGGCCTTGACCTGCTGCTCCAGCTGGCGCCTCTGGAGGCGGCCCTGGACGCCGGCATACCCCAAAAACAGCAGGAACACGGCCGGGAACAGCACCAGGAACAGCCGGAAGCTGAGAGAGGTGGTAACGACGGAAAGCCACGGCCGGACGCGATCTGGCATGTCGTATTATTCGACAGCCAGCGTTAAAGAGGAGCGCGGGAAACTATTAAGCGTGCAGGGGGAAGACGGCGTCTAAGAGTTCGGTAAATTTCTCCCGTCCCAGGACCGCTTCCAGATTCAGCTGCGGCTCCCCCCCGTCCGCCAGGGCCACCCCTACGCCCTCCACCTGCCGCCCCGCCGCCTCCCGCAGGGCGCCCTTGAGGAGCTGGAGGTTCTTGTGCAGCCGCGTCAGGGCCTCGTCGCCCCGGTAGAGCGCGGGGACCGTCTCCAGGTCCTCATGGGCCTGCATCCGGATGAGCCAGTCGTCGCCCACGCCGAATCCGTCCCACACCCGGAGCATCTTCAGATACTCGGCGTTGACCTCGATGACCTCGCCGGCCACCGGCGCATGGAGCGGAATGGTGGCGCGCCCCCGCCGGATCCAGCCGCAGGGCTCCGAGCGTCGCAGCCACACGCCCAGGGGGGGCCCCACGATGTCGTCCACCGGATGGAGCACCCGCAGGATGAGCCCCTCGATGCCGAGCGTGAGGGTGGGCGCCTGGGAGGCATCCACCCACCAGTGCCCCGGACTGTAGGCCCGGTCCAGGTGCAGGGTGCAGCCCGCGAGGAGCCGCGACAGGTACTGGTTGACCTGGGCCTCGAGCGCGGCCTGCCCCGGCGAGACCGTCTCCGGACGGGGAGGCGCGGCCTCCACCAGCTCCCCGTTCTGCGCCGGAGCGGGCCCGCCCCGGAGCGTCTGGAACAGGGGGCAAGTGTCGCATTCGTAATGCCGGTCGCAAGGCCGGTAGCTCAGGACGCCGGCCTGCACCCAGATGCAGGGGGGCTCTTCTCGCAGCGTCAGTCTGTCCGTCATGACCACCCCCAGGGGCTCTGAGCCCCGAGGCACCACCCTACTCGCTCAGCAACCACTCCCGCGCCACCCGATCCCACCCCTCGGGGTCCATCGCCCGGGCGATCCCGCTCACCGGGAATCCGCCGTCGGGCAGCATCACGCCCAGCTCGCCGGTCCGCGTTTCCCGCAGCCGTTCCACGATCCCGTCCATCCAGGCCTGCGCCAGGTTCCCAGACAACAGGTTCCGGGAGGCAGCCTGTGGATTCCGGACTTTCAGCTTCAGGAGCCAGCCTCGATCATATGGATCGGCGTTCACCAACTCGGGCTTTCCCACCACGTCGCTATTGACCGCCACCACCTCGCCGTCCACCGGCGAAAGCATGGGGATGGCGTGCCCGTCCACCTGCACCTGCCAACCGCGCTCGCCCTGCGCCACCCGGGCGCCCACGGGAGGAAGGGTGAAGCCGGTGGCCTTGCCCAGCAGCTTCTGAGCAAAGTCGTCCATCCCCACCAACACCTCACTGCCCCCCACCGGCAACACCCAACCGTGACCCTGATGGAAGAGCGCACCATCCTTGAGCTGGAACCACGGGGTCAGGGCGGCGGCGGGCCGCGCGACCTTGGTCCGCGGATTCATCAGCCACCAGAACCCCACCAGCACCACCAGGAACGAGTAGCAGAAGATGTACTCGGCGCCTTTCGTGGCGAAGATGTCCATGCCTTCCATCGTGCCTCTCCCTTTGGGCGACCCTCAGGCCGCCGCCACAGTCCGCTTCAGCGCCGGCCGCGCTTCCGGCGTCCGCACTTCCTCGAAGTCCATCACCGGCATCCGGTTCACCACCCAGCGGAAGATCCAGATCTCGGCCGACACCACTGCCAGCGTGATCACGATCTCCATCCAGCTGGGCACGTAGTGCACCGCCGCGTTGGGCCTGAAGGCGATGATGGAGACGTTCAGCCGGTTGAGCAGCACGCCGAACAGCGTGAGGCCGGCGGCCGCCTTGACCCAGCTCAGGTTCCGCGCCCGGTAGGCCATCAGGTAGAGCGCGCCGGGCACCAGCACGAACCCCAGTACCTCCAGCAGGTACCAGAGGCCCATCGGGGTCGCCAGGAGTGCCCACTTCTGCCCGTGCATCACCGTCACGATCTCGAGCGCGAAGTAGGCGAACATGGTCCCGGCCGCGATGCGGCCCAGGCCCAGCATGATGTCTTCGTGGGTCCAACGCAGCAGCTTGCCGGTCCGGTGCGCGAAGACCCTGGCGCTGATGGATCCTTCCACGATCACCAGCGACAACCCGGCGAACACGCTGGACACCACGAACAGCACCGGGATGAACTCCGTGTACCACAGGGGATGCAGCTTGTTTCTCGCCATCAGCATTAGGGCGCCCAGGCCTGCCTGGTGGAGGAAGGCCAGGGTGATCCCGAAGATCACGGCGGCAAAGGTCATGCCCTTGAGCACCCGCCGGATCCGCTCCAGGCCCAGCCACTCGGCCGCGGCGGGCGAGAACTCCACCAGCGCCATCAGGGCATAGAGGAAGAAGTGCCACGCTACCAGGAACAGCACCGAGCTGACGCCGAAACCGTTCCCGATCATGGGGTTCATGATGTTCCACGGGCGCCCCAGATCGAGCAGCAGTGACGTGGCGGCGAACACGTATCCCAGCAAGGCGTTGAGGACCGTGGCGCGGATGATGGGGTGGTACTTCTCCAGGTGCAGCACGTACACCATGAAGGTGAGCACGTAGCCGCCGCCCGCGATGGCCACCCCGGTCATCACGTCGTAGCCGATCCAGATGCCCCAGGGGAAATCCTGCGACAGGTTGGTGACCGCCCCCAGCCCCCGGGCGAAGCGGATCACCAGCAGCACCGCCGCCACCGCCATGATGGCGCCGGTTGTCACGTTGAAGGGCGTGAGCACCTTGCCCTTCGGCTTGAGCTCCTGCAGCACCAGCCGGGCAACGCGCCTCAGTTCATCTCCGGGCCGCGGGATGCGGCCGATCGTGGCATCCATGGTCAGCCTTTCCTCCCGGCGGCCGGGTGCTCCGTTTTCTCCACCGCCTCTTCCCGCTTGGTGGCGGCGCTCAGCGCCAGCATGAACGTCGGCACCAGGATCTCAACGAAGGGCACCGAGTACAGGAACTCTCGCGTGTAGGTGGGATACGCCTCGTCGCCCACGTTGGTGTTGAAGCCGAGTTGCTCGAACGGCACCGCCGAGAGGTACATCCAGCTGGTGCCGCCGGCCTCGTGCTCGCCGTAGATCTGGTGCACGTACTTCTCGGGCTCGGCGTAGATCCGCTTGCGGGCTTCCTCCAGCAGGTCCTTGCGGTTGCCGAAGGTCAGCGCGCCGGAGGGACAATTCTCTACGCAGGCCGGCTTCTTGCCCTCCGCCAGCCGCTCGGCGCACATGACGCACTTCTCGATCCGCGGCACCGCCTTGTTGTACTGGAATTTCGGCATGTCGAACGGGCACGAGATCATGCAGTAGCGGCACCCCATGCACCGGTCGGCGGTCCAAACGATCGGGCCCGGCGGATTGAGGTTCTTGTGCATGGCCTTGGTGAGGCAGGCCGAGGCGCACGCGGGTGAGAGGCAGTGCATGCACTGCTTCTTGGCGTAGAAGGTGCCCTTTGCCGTCTCGTACTTGTTCACCGCGGTCCAGCGCTTCTCCGAGGTGAGCCGCACCACGCTGAAGTCGGCGTTCTCCTCGTATTCCACGCCGGCGTCCTTGTGGGCGTCGGCGCAGGCGTACTCGCAGCTCCGGCAGCCGATGCACAGCGTGGTATCCACTAGAATGCCGACGGGCTCGGCGGTAGGGGCGGCCTCGGGCGTCTCCGCCTTGAGGCCGTTCGCGACCAGCACCGTGCCGGCCGCCGCTCCCATCGTCTTCAGCAGATCTCGCCGGTCCATACCGATACCTCTCTATAAGGAATACCCGCGCCGTGGCGGGCCTTTAGTGAGCCAGGAACGTCTGCTCGAACCGGCTCCAGGCCGCCTCATCCAGCGTGGCCAGGATACCGACCGGCACCTCGCCCCCGTCCGCCATGGTGCGGACCATCTCCGGTCCCACGGCCAGGGTCATCAGATACTCGCGCAGCCGTTGGTACTGCCGGCGGGTCCATTCCTGCGCCTGCTCGGCCGCCATCCAATCCGTGACCAGGGCGCCGGCCCGCTCGGGCACCAGGCGATAGAGCCACCCACCGTCGGGGCCCTTCCAATCGGTCTCGCCGGTGATGGCGCGATTCACCTCGGCGATCCGGCCCGCCACCGGCGAGCGCACCGTCAGGGTGCGGTTGCCCTTCTTGATCCGGGCGAGCGGGGCATCCTTCCCCACCTGCTCGCCGCTGGGCAGCAGATCGATCTGATAGGGAGCGCCCACCACGCCAAACAGCAGCGGATGGATGCCCATCAGCATCTGACCGTCCGGCTGAATCCGGCTCCAGGTGAAAGTCGGCTGGAGAAACACCCCTGCCGGCAGATGCGTGATGGCTGCCGACAGGGGCTCAAGCCCCGGGAGGGGGATTTCCTCCAGGTCCTCCTCATGCCGTCGCGGGCGGAGCAGGAAGTAGTCCGCTGCGAGCAATGCGACGATGGTGAGTACCACGAGCACGGCAACCATGACGTCCTCCGAGTGAAGCCTTCCGCCATGAAGGAAAGGCAAGGGCGATGCCAGGACCGCCGCGGCGCGGCTGACGCGCGCTAAATCCCTGTGCGAGTTGGTGATGAGCCCTGTTGCCGCGACCAGGTAGGGAGCGGCCCTCCGGAACGCGATGGGGAATTCTTCTACGGGCAGAACTCGAGGCCTAGAGGTCCTGTCACTCCAACCAGCGGTACTTCATGGGGTTGGACTCCGTCGAATTCTGCGACGGCGCTGGTCGTGAAATCCGGCGACGCTGGAAGGTGCGGGCGACGCGTTCCGCCACAGGGAGAATAGACGAAAGGGCCGAGCGACGAATCGCTCGGCCCTTTGGTGGCGCAGCGAACAAGGCTGCGCAGAGGCCCAGCACCAACGAATCTAGTGAGATCCGATCCTCGCCACAACTCGGCGTTGTGGGTGCGGCGGGTGCCGGCGGCGGGATTCGAACCCGCAAGAGCTTGCGCTCGGAGATTTGCTGGACCTCTGCGTTTACCCCTTTCGCCACGCCGGCACCAGCGGTTGCGAACCAGGGCAAGCCCGTAGGCCAAGACGCGAGACCCAACACGTGCCACCGCGCCGCGGGTACACGCTATGGGCCGATGGGCTTGTGTTACGTATCGGATGTGCGCGGGTTGGTGCGGATTACCGCGGCGCCCGTGGGAACTCTATGGCACCTTCCCCGGCGAGCGAGGTCCAATCATCCAATCCGCGGCGGACGTCCCGGTGCGCTGCAGGTGGATGCCGTCCGGCAGCAGTTTGCGCTGCGCGGACAAGACGTGAGCGCTGTCCCCCTCATATACCCCGCTCGGCTGAACGAATGCTGAAAGGGCGTCCAGCGATGGGTGCACCAGGGTCCGGCAGAACGAGTCGTTCACGCGATAGTCAGGGTAAAGGACCGCCAGGTCCAGAATCACCGCTCGAGGGAAGAGCGCCTCATCCACCTCGGTATACCGGCCGCCCATGCGCTCCAGCGATGCCAGATCAACAGCTTCCGCCACGAACGGCACCGCTGGACCGAGGAACATCGTCTGGGGAGGAGCCGTGCGGAGCTGGATTGGCAGCATCGCAGGCACGGCGGGATTCAACGCTCGCGTCTCCCAATAGAACTGAAAATCGGCATGGCTCAGGTCCGGCAGGCCGGGATAGATCGTTCCATGGTCAATGGCCTGCTCGGCGATCACCACAGTTCGGCCCGGGGCGAGAGGATGATCGTGCCCCCCGCCCGGAAATGCCTGGAACATCTGCGACCACACGCCGCGGGGATCGTCGCGGAATGGCTCAGTCTCCGTGCACGGCCACAGTTCCGCATCGAGCCAGTAATGGAACCCTGCCCCGACGATCTTGCCGTCGAGGTAGATGGTGCTATCGGAGTTGTTGTACAGCTCGATATACCAGTGAAAGTGGTAGTTGACCCCTTCTCCGAACACCGAGCTGGGCGGCGAGTGGTAGTAGAACTCGCTGATCACGAGCGAGCCGTTCTCCTGACTGCGCAGGGGAAGCATCTCCATGCTCCCGCGCCCCAGGCTCACACGCCGGCCGCCGCCGAGGGCCGGGGGCGCCAGCGCTGGGGTGTCCAGCTCGGCGCCCGCCGGGCGCTTCTCGGCCCAGACCCAGTAGTCTCCAGCAGCGAGGTCCGGCAGGGAGAGCACGCCGTGGCCGTCGCTGGTGAAGGCCCCAATCGTGGGAGACTGGTCCCTCCGTAGCAGCACGCTGGTGCCGGGCACCCCTGGGAGCCAACCAGCGCGTTGGGCCAGTGTCGTGTCGGAGGGAACGAGTGTTAGCACCGCCGGCGGGGCGGCTGACGCCTTGGGCTGCACCAGCTCTACCCGAGCGTCACATGCCGTCAGCAACGCGCTCGCGCCGACCGCCACCAAGACCCTGGACACGGACCCAGGCCGAACCTGGTCAGTGAGCGATGGAGACGCCCACATCCCAGGTCTCCCGGCTGCCCGCCGGAGTGAACGGCAGTTGATAGGTGGCGTTGCGGGCGGCGATGTGCCCGTACTGCGCCTGAACCGCGATCTCCTGTCCCCCCGTGCGCCACCGGGCGGCGAAGCGCAGGGCTTCAGTGACCGTGGGCGTGGCATAGTAAGACAGCTCGGGCGCCAGCCATTCTTGGTATCCCGCTTGGGTGGAGCCCGGGTCGGGGATGGAGCCAATGGGCGTGCGCCAGCCGGCGCCGGCGCCCAGGCTCAGGGCCAGACGATCGCTCAGGTCGTAGGCCGTTTCCAGCGAGAACGACGGGGTCCAGGTGCGGAGCGCCGAGCCCACCCGGGCCAGGATGTCGTCCCGCGCGTCGTAGTCGTGGTTCACGCCCAGGCGGGCGCCGGTCTCCCAGCGCGGGCCCAACCGCAGGCGGAGATCCAGGCCCACATCCACCGCGTCGTCCGTGGCGTGGAAGAGGATGCCCTCGTCCACCAGCGCCGCGCGGACCGCGTCGCCGGTGACGTGGGTCCAGCGGGCGCCGGCCACCAGGCGGCTCTTCTGGTCGGCAAACTCGGTTTCCGCCGCGAAACCCAGGACGTGCCCGGTGGCATCCCATTTATCCAATGGTGGGTCATTGGATTGGGTGGTGGACTGCCGCTCGTGGAGCTGCGTCAGCTCGCCGTACGCCACCCAGCGAATGCCCCCCGTCACCATCGCCGCGCCAAGGCCCGCGGCCGCGGCGTCGCGCTCGATCCGCCGGTAGAAGCCCTGGCCGGGCCCCAGCTCAATCGGCACGGGCTCCGTGAATCCTTCGATCCGATAGACACGGTTGGTCGTGCCCCGGGCGGAGAGCGAAGCGGTCTGCCGCTCCGCCCGCCAGCGGGCGTGCGCGCCGAGCATCAGGTGGTCGCCCAGCTTCCGGGTAATCCCCGCCGTGGCCGCCGGGAGCACGCCGCGCTGGAATCGGGGCACCATGGAGACACCCGTGAGGGCGGTCCAGGTGTCGAATCCCAGCGCCAGACCCAGCCCCCACCCTCCCACGCGCCAGCCGCCCGCGCCGTCCAGCCGGGCGGCGGTCTCGCCCAACGTGGTGCCCGAGGTGTCGGCGAAGAAATGGGGGCTCATGGCGTAGGGCTGCGCCACGCCGGATGCCATCTGGCCCATGGAGGCGCGCTTCACCAACACCCCGCCGCTCAACGCGCCCCCGCTCCCCACGGGTTTCCATCCCGATCCGGAGACGGCGAAGGAGCTGTTGGTCGCCGCATCGAGCGGGCGGCGATACTCGCCGCTCTCGTCCGTGTAGGCAGCGCGGAATGCGGTGTAAGTGTCCTGAAGCTCGAAGGGCAGCGCCCCCGGATTGCCCAGCGTCCAGTACAGCCCGGCCCGCGGGGCCGGGGCCACGAGCACGAACGAGAACAAAGGAGCCTGCGCTGCCCCGCGCTCCAGCTCCGCCACTGGCGCCAGCGCGCTGGGATCA
>Ga0153915_10003143_pt1 | contig 15099 bp, 9 predicted proteins | sample Opewatmetagenome_2_FD_107003 | JGI IMG/M metagenome (GOLD analysis project Ga0153915, IMG submission 107003) | Freshwater wetland microbial communities from Ohio, USA - Open water 3 Core 3 Depth 3 metaG | ecosystem: Environmental > Aquatic > Freshwater > Wetlands | place: USA: Ohio, Lake Erie...
CGGGAGGAGGCTCGCGCGATCGCCCTCGAGGCGATCACCTTCGCCGAAATGGAGGAGTGGCGCGACCGTCAGGCCGGGAGCCTCCCGCTCGGGATGAGGAAGCGGCTGGAGATGGCCCGGGCGCTCGCGACGAAGCCGGAGCTGCTCCTTCTCGACGAGAACTTCGCGGGCTTGAACCCCTCGGAGGTCGAGAAGACGAACGAGATCGTGAAGAAGATACACGCGAGCGGCATCACGATCCTGATCATCGAGCACAACATGCGCGTCATCATGTCCATCTCGCAGCGGCTCCTCTGCATCAACTACGGCGAGAAGATCGCCGAGGGAACGCCGCGCGAGGTCGCGGACAACCAGCAGGTGATCGACGCCTATCTGGGAGTGGCGGCGGACCATTCGGCCCCCCGAAGCCCCGGGGACCCCGCCCGTGCTTGAGGTCCGCGGCGTCGACGTCTTCTACGGGGACGTGCAGGTCCTCTGGGACGTCTCCTTCGAGGTGAAGAAGGGGGAGATCGTCGCGCTCATCGGAGCCAACGGTTCCGGAAAGACGACGTCGCTCGCGACCGTCTCGGCGTTGCTCAAGCCCCGGAAGGGCTCGGTCACCTACGAAGGGCAGCCGATCCACACCCGCGCGCCGCACGACATGGTGAACCTGGGGATCGCGCACGTCCCCGAGGCGCGGCGGCTCTTTTCCGACATGACGGTCCGGGAGAACCTCCTGCTGGGGGCGCTCACGCCCGAGGCGAAGAAGTCGCGCCCGGAGATGCTGGAAAAGGTCTTCACGATCTTCCCCAGGCTGAAGGAGCGCGAGAAGCAACAGGCCGGGACGCTCTCCGGGGGGGAGCAGCAGATGGCGGCCATCGCGCGCGGCCTCATGTCGAAGCCGCGCCTCCTGATGCTCGACGAGCCTTCTCTCGGCCTCGCCCCCATCCTCGTCGCCGACATCTTCCAGGTGATCAAGGAAGTGCACGCCGATGGCGTCACGGTGCTCTTAGTCGAGCAGAACGTCTTCCGCACCCTGGAAATCGCCGACCGCGCCTATGTCCTCGGCAACGGCCGCATCGTTCTGGAGGGGAGCGGCGCCGCGCTCCTCGCCGACGACCACGTCCGCAAGGCCTACCTCGGTTTGTAACGTCGGCTTCGCTCGCTTCGGGACCAGGCGGGCGGCTCGGCCGGGTGCGGCCTCGACCGCCCGCCTGGTCCCTTCGCTCGCTGCGCCTCCCGCGGCGCGAGGCTCCTCCCCGCTGGGAGACTCCTCGCGCCGCGACCGGGGCGGGATTACCCGAAGCTTCTAAGGGAGTCCGAGGCCGGCCTGGACCATCTCGTCCAGCCACATTGACTTGACGAAGTTGTCGTCATTGTAGAGGTTCATCAGGGCGCCGGTCGGAATCGCGGCGAGCTTGCTCGAGGCGACCTTGTCGCCGTTCCCCTGCTTCCAGGCGCTCTCCCACAGCATGGCCAGGTTTTGCGAGCCGCGGACGAACGTGGCGATTGTTTTCTGTTTCAGGTCCGGCCACATCGCCTTCGGTTTCTTGCCGACCGCGTCGAACACGTCGAGGATCTTCGCGGGCGGCAGGGCCGCAGACGTCTCCCGCATCAGGCCGACGACGGCCCGCGCCGCCTCCCTGCCGCTCTTGACCTGAGGGGACGCCTTCCATTTTCCGGCCCCCTTGTTGACGCCATCCACGAGCTCGACGCGGCTCGCATCCACCATCTGTGTCTCGTAGGCCGAGTGGACGCCGGCCTCGCCCGGCGTCCGGCCGTCATGGAACTGCGAGATATGGAGCGGCTGGCAGGCGTCGCCCGCGTAATGCGCCATCGTCCCCCCGGCGCACAGGAACTCGGTTACCTTCCCCTGCTTGAGAAACTCGACCATCGCGTCGAACATCTGCCAGACCCGGAACGGCAGCGCGCCCCGGTCCTTGTCCTTCGTCGTTCCGATCCCGTCGTAGAAATCCGCCCAGACTTTGGCGCTCACGTTCGAGGCCGTCTTGCAGAGGTCGAGCAGCGCCTTTCCCGCGAACTTCCCTTTCCCCTTGTGGTCCATGTCCGCGAAGTGGTTCGCTCGGTCCTTGCCGCGCGTCGAGCGCCAGACGAGGTCGGGCACGTCCGCCAGAGGGACGAATTCCTTCTTCGCGAAGGTCGGCAGCGCTCCGTGCAGCACGTCGTCTCCGTAGGCGATCCGGTCCTGGTTCGCCATCAGGAGTTTCTTCAGCTTCGTGTTCGAGACGAGCTCGCAGGCCTTCGCCGCGATCTTGAAATGCCCGAGTTTCCCCCAGTATTCGCTGTGCCCGAGGTTCAGGTCGGGGACCAGCGTGACATCGAGCTCGCGGCAGACCGTGCTCAGGAACGAGCCGAGGGCGAACTGGTAAGGGCGGCTGCCCGCGCCTTCGAGAAAACGGTGTCCGCCCCACTGCACCCCGAGGGGGTGATAGACGGGACGTCTTCTTCTCCTTGCCGGCGCAGCGTCGTCTTCCTCGGCCTCGCAGGACCAGACGGTGCCGGAGTCTCCCGGACGCGTCCGCAGCGGGTGGTCCTCGTCCACCGGCCCGATCAGCACGTCGGTCACGTAGTCGAAGCCCGCGATCGATTTGTACCGGTAGAAGAGCCCCTGGATCTCCCCCTCGAGTTCGCCCGACGCCGCGCCGAACGCCCGGACCCGGCAGCCGATCAGGTCGAGCGTGACGCTGTCGGCGTGAAGATCCACGATGGGGCCCAGTGTCCCGATTCCGTACACCTGCGCCGTCCAGAAACGCAGATCGTCCAGGCGGATCAGGCCGACGTCCAGGTTTGCATACACGAACTCCCCGGGCCACTTGTTGTAGGCCTCGCGAAAGAGGATCTTCCCGACCTGGTTGCGGTCGCTGACACCGACGCGTGCGACGCCTCCGCCCAGGGAGGCGAAGATCTCGCGCCCCGGCTCGCCGGTGACGTGCCGGTTGGTCAGCGCGTAGGTGACATCGCCGTCCGTGACGAGGCAGCCGACGGAACCGACGTGGTCCTGCCCCTGGACCTCCGTGAGGACCGGGTATCCTCCTCCCATCAGTCCCGACGGGAAGGCGAGGTTCCCGATCGGCGCGCTCGCGCTCTCGTCCGGCTCCGCGTAGACGACGCAAGTCGGGACGACGCGGCCGTCGGGGAGGTAGAGCCGGTTCGGGACGAGCGCGTCCCTGCTCTTGCCTTCCAGCAGCTCCTGGCGGGTCAGCCATCGGTTGACGAAGACGAGGATGCAGGGCCAGGAGCAGGAGGTCACCTCGGAATTGGACAGCGTCTTGGCCGGCTGATCGTCCTTCGGGCTCCAGTCCTTCGGGCTCAGGGAGTCCTTCGATGGATCGATCCTCGACCGCCGGTAACGCCCGATCGCGGTCGCGATCACGTTGGGCAGTCTCGTCAAGTGGACGTGATAAGCCTCGCGCGCTTCGAGCAGATCCTTGACCGAGAGCGCGGGGAAGGCCTTGCTTCCGCGGTACGGGACGAGCCTGGGCGCCATTTTCCCCCCTTCCCGGGTCGGCGCGGATCGCATGCCTCGGTCCGCACGACCAGAGATTATCCTTGGAAGGCCCCTGCGGCCCCCGAGCACGATCGAAGAGCCGAAAGCAGGCGGTGGTCCTCGGATCGCTCCAACGGGGAAGGTCCCAGAGGCGTCCAAGAGGATGACGGGCTCGGCCCGTGGGAAGGAGGATCATGTCCCACTGCAAGACCTGGACTTCCCTGGCGTTCGCGGCGGCGTGCGCGTTCGCCGGCACGCTCGTCGCGCAGGAGAAGGGCGACAGGACGACCCGGGGCGCGGCCGACGGCTGGCCGACGGTCGCGCCGGAAGCGGTGGGGCTCTCGGCGGACCGGCTCCAGAGGATGGAGAGCGCCATCCGGGCGGGAGAATTCCAGAAGGTGACGAGCCTGCTTCTCGTCCGCCACGGCAAGCTCGCCTACGAGGCGTACTTCAACGGAGCCGACGCCGGGACCCTCCAGAACACGCGCTCCGCCACGAAGACGGTGACCGGAATGCTCCTGGGAATCGCGATCGACAGGAAACACCTGTCCGGCGTCGAGGCCAGGATCCTGAGCTTTTTTCCCGACAAGAGGACAAGGACGGCCAACCCCGATCCGCGCAAGGAGCGGATCACCGTCGAGGACTTCCTCACGATGAGCTCTCTTCTCGAGTGCGACGACGGGAACTCCTTCTCGCGGGGGAACGAGGAACGCATGTACATCGTCGAGGACTGGCTCCAGTTCGCCCTCGACCTGCCGATCAAGGGATTTCCGCCGTGGGTGGCGAAGCCGGAGGACTCCCCGCACGGGAGGAGCTTCAGCTACTGCACGGCCGGCGTGTTCGTGCTCGGCCGCGTCCTGGAGCGCGCGACCAGCCTCCCCGTCGAGGAGTTCGCGCGCCGCAACCTCTTCGATCCGCTCGGCATCGAGAAGGCGGAGTGGCCTTTCTCGCCGCTTCACCAGGCGCAGACGGGAGGCGGGCTTGCCCTGCGCAGCCGCGACCTCGCCAGGCTCGGGTACCTCTACGCCGCGGGGGGCGCCTGGAAAGGACGGCGAGTCGTCTCCGAGGGCTGGGTGCGCGCCTCTCTGGAGCCTCACGTCCGCGTGGACGACGAGACGGAGTACGGGTATCTGTGGTGGCTCAAGAGCTTCACCTCGGGAGAGAAGAAGTTCGCCGCTTTCTCCATGAGCGGCAACGGGGGCAACCGGGTGGCCGTGTTTCCGCAGCTCGATCTCGTCGCCGTCCTGACGACGCGCAACTACAACGTCCGTGAGGCGCACGCGCTCTCCGACCGGCTCCTCTCCGAGCATGTCCTCGCCGCCGTGGAGCGCTGAGCGGCGGCCGGCGCCGCCGTCCGGCTACGCTTTGCCGGCGGCGTTCTTCAGCGCCTCGCGGCGGGAAAGGGACGAAAGCTCCTGTTCGTGCGCCCGAACGTAGCGAACGACCTCCTTCGTGTCCGTCCATGCGTATTCCCGCAACGCCCATCCGATCGCCTTGCGCAGGAAGAATTCCGGCGAGGAAAGCGAAGGCTCGATCACGCGGTAGAGCAGATCGAGGTCGGTCGAGTCTCTCAACCCGATCTGGCACAGGATCGCGCTGCGGCGCTTCCAGAGGTCGGCTGACCGGCCCCAGTCGAGCATTTCACGCCGCATCGGGCGGGGAAAGAGAACGAGCAGCTCGCGCAGCCGGTGCGTGGCGATCGCATCCACGAAATCCCACCAGGCGCCCGTCACGACCATCTCCTCGTACAGCCCGAGCGCGTCGAGATTCCGGAAGGGGCGAGCCCGCCGGTACCCGGCGAGCTCGATTGCGCCGTAGCGCTCCTCGCGGTAGCGGGCGCCGCGCCAGAGAGACCGCACCGCCCCGCGCCAGGAAGAAGCGGAACGCAGCTCGACGGCGGAAAAGACCCGCCGGCATGCGGCCCGCATGGGCGCCGCGCCGACGCCGAGGAACGGCATGGAAGACTTCATGTATGCCTGCATGGCCGCGGCCCTGCCCGGGTCCGCGACGCGGCGCAGCTCGGCGCGAAGGGCCGCGAGCAATGGGGCAGTCACTTGCCCTGATAGGAGACTCGCCAGATTCTCTCGCCGCCGTCGTCGCTGACGAGCAGCGAGCCGTCCCCGGCCACGGCCACCCCGACGGGGCGCCCCCAGACGCTCCCCTCCTGCGTGACGAATCCGGTCATGAAGTCTTCATACTCGCCGGTCGGGACGCCGTGCTCCAGAGGAACGCGGATCACCTTGTAGCCGGTGCGGCGGCCGCGGTTCCACGAGCCGTGCTCGGCGGCGAAGGCGTCGCCGGCGTAGGCGGACGGGAACTGCCGCCCCGTATAGAAGACCATCTCGAGCGAGGCGGAGTGGGACTGGAGCAGGACGTCGGGGACGAGCGACCTGCTCTTCAACTCGGGATGCTCGTTGCGATGGCGCGGGTCCTGGAAAGAGCCGATGTAGAACCACGGCCATCCGTAGAAGCCGCCTTCCCGGACGCGCGTGATGTAGTCGGGAACGAGATCGTCGCCCAGTCCGTCGCGCTCGTTCACGGAGGCCCAGAGCTCTCCGGTCACGGGATGCACCGCGATGCCGACGGCGTTGCGGATGCCCGACGCGTAGATCCGCATCCCGGTGCCGTCGGGGTTGTATTCCAGGATGTCCGCGCGCCGCTCTTCGTTGATGCTCGGATTCTCGTGGTCGTTGGAGTGCGAGCCGACCGAGACGAACATCTTCTTTCCGTCCGGCGAAAAAGCGATGTCGCGCGTCCAGTGCCCGCCCCCGCGCAGGAGGCCCCCCGAGGGGATGTCCGGCACGACCACTTCCTTGCCGCCGCGCGCCATCAGGTCCCCGCCGCGGTACGGATACCGGACGACCGAGCCCGTCTGGCCGATGTAGACGTACTTCGGGTCGGGGCCGGGCGGAAAGAACGCGATCCCGAACGGCCGGTCGAGGCCCGAGGCAAAGACCTCGTTGGCGGACGGCTTGCCGGTCCCTTCGGCGGTTCGCAGCACGCGGATCCGCCCCGGGCGGCTCTCGGCGAGAAAGACATCGCCGTTTGGAGCCGTACGGATCAAACGCGGGTTGTCGAGGCCGGAGAGGAATTCCTCCACCCGGAAGCCGGTGGGGACCTTCGGCCACGCGCCGGCCGGCCGCCCGACGACGCGCGGGTCGTTGTTCGCCGATCTCGTCGCGTAGGGCGCAGGCAGATCGGCCACCCTGATCCTGCGCCGCACTCCGGGGGCATCCGTGGTCCAGTCGCCCAGCGCCCCCTGCCCCGTCAACAACTGGCCCTCCGGGGTGCCCGCCGCCCGCTCCTGCTCCGCGCGCGGGGCTGCCGCGACGAACGCGAGCGTCATCCCGAGACCCGGCAGCAGCGAGAGCGTCAAGAAACGTATTCGGCTCATGGGAAGCTCCATTCTCGACCGGAGAGAATCGTGTCACGGGCTCCGCCGGCGTCATCCGCCTTCATCCACTCGGGCACTCGGCCCTGCAATACCACAGGACGAGGGGATGAGACGCCCGGCGCTCCTGTATCGTGCTCCCGGAAGGAAGAGCGCGCTGACGACGCCGGGAAGCGGCAGATCCGCCGGCAGCCTCATCGAGCCAGGGGAGCGACGGGAAGGAGGCGGGCGAATGAAGAAGCAGCGTTTCGAGGCGGAGCTCGTCACGGGCCACAAGGGCGCGGCGGTCCTCGTCCCTTTCGACCCGGAGAGAGTCTGGGGCTTGCCTCCGGGACAGGTCGTCAGCAAGGTCTACGGCAGGCGTCCCGGCCACCTCGTCCAGGGAACCTTGAACGGGCGCCCCTTCGACGGGTGGATCGGCAACCGGCGGGGAAAATTCTTCATCCTCGTGGACGAGGAGCTCCGGGAGGCGGCGCGCGTGCGCGTGGGCGACATCGTGAAGGTCGAGGTCGCGCCGAGGCGGGAGCGCGCGGGCCGGCGAGCCGCGGCCGGGTCCCGATCGCTTTCGAAGGGGAGAGCCGCGGACCTGCGCTCCGTCTCGCGGGAGCTGCGCAAGTTCGCGCTCGCGCTTCCCGGAGCGACGGAGGACTTCCCGTGGGGTGAGCGCGTCGCAAAGGTCAACGGGAAGGTGTTCGTCTTCCTCGGGGGAGATCCCGTTCCCGGTGGCCCGATGGGCCTCTCCGTCAAGCTGCCGGAGTCGGGATCGGAAGCGCTCGACCTCCCGTTCGCGAAGCCGACCGGCTACGGCCTCGGCAAGTCCGGATGGGTCAGCGCGAACTTCGAGGCGGGCGGCCGGCCGCCCGTCGAGATCCTCGTGGCCTGGATCCTGGAGAGCTATCGGTCGATCGCGCCAAAGGGGCTCCTGGCCAGGCTCGACTCCGCCGAGCGCTGAGAGACGCTCCGGCGGCTCGCCGTTCGATGCCGGAACGGCCCTGGCCGGCACTCCGTTTCAGCGCGCGGCGAGTTCCGCCGCGAGAGAGTCGAATTCCTTCGCGACGTCGGAGAGCTCGCGCCGGAGCGCTTCGACACGCTCGATCTGGTAGGAGGCGGGCTTCCCCTCCCAGCGCATCAGGGCACCGTAGACGTCGTCCAGGTGCTCGCGGATCCTCTCCTCTCCGGTAATCGCCCCGCCCTCCTTCGTCGCCACGATCTTCTTCTTGACCTCGTCGATCTTCGCGACCGCGTCGGCGAACTTCTTGCCCTGGGGGTCTGAGGGCGAAAGAGACTTCGCGCCCTTGGCGGCCGCGGCCCGCACGGCTTCGATCCTGTCCACGAGAGCGCTCATCTCGTTGAAGAGCGCGTGCGCCTTCATCACGGCGGCGAACTGCTCCCTGCGCTCCGCGACGCCGTAGGGCGCCCGGCGATCGATCCCGATCTCGAGCTTCGTCTCGATCGGCCGTCCTCCCTTGGTCAGCCGGACCGTGTACGTGCCCGGCGGAACGCGGGGGCCCTGGGCGGCGCCAAAGGCGAGCGTGGCCGCGCGCGGGACGCGCGGAGGCTTGACCCGCATCGGCCAGACGACGCGGTTGATCCCCCGGCGTTTCGCCGCGGTGATCGTGTCCACGAGTTTTCCATCCGCGTCGAAGATCTCGAGCTTGATGGGGCCGAAGAGGTGCCGCGTGCGCTGGTAATAGGTGATGACAGCGCCGCCCGGCGGGTTCTGGCCGACGAAGGTCGCGTCCCCCTCCACCCAGCCGCCCCGGGCCGGCATGCGCTGCTCGACCGGCCGGTCCGGCAAGAACGCGGCGTCGCGGGCAAGCAGCTCGTCGGTGACCGCGCGCAGCGGGGAGAGATCGTCGACGATCCAGATGCCGCGGCCGTGCGTCGCGAGGACCAGGTCGTGGTCGCGCGGGTGCACCTGGATCTCGCGCACCGCGACGCTCGGGAAATCGCCACCCTTGAACTCGGCCCAGCGGGCGCCTCCGTCGGGCGAGATCCAGAGGCCGAACTCCGTCCCGACGAAGAGGAGCGACGGCTTGACGGTGTCCTCCTTGACGACGTGCGCGTAGCCGCGGACCCCCTGTCCGGGACCGACGATCCGCTTCCAGGTCTTTCCGAAGTCGCCGGTGCGGTAGACGTAGGGAGTCATGTCGCCGAAGGTGTGGCGATCGAAGGCCGCGTAAGCCGTTGCCGTGTCGAAGCGGCTCGCCTCGACCCAGCTCACCCATGAGCCCTTGGGAATCCCGGCGACGTTGCCGGCGACGTTCGTCCAGGTCTTTCCGCCGTCCCGCGTCAACTGCACGTTGCCGTCGTCGGTGCCGACCCAGAGGACGTTGGCGTCCTTCGGCGATTCGGAAATCGAATAGATCGTCGTGTGCATCTCCGCCGAGGAGTTGTCCACGGTGACGCCCCCCGACTCCTCCTGTTTCTGCTTGTCCGGGTCGTTGGTCGTGAGGTCGGGCGAGATGCGCTCCCAGGTGTCCCCCCGGTCGCGCGAACGGAACAGGAACTGGCTCCCCAGGTAGATCGTTCCCTTCTGAGTCGGCGAGGCGTGGATCGGCGTGTTCCAGTTGAAGCGCAGCTTCTCCTTGTAGCCCGCCTTGGGCTGGATGTCGCGCGAGGCGTGGGTGCGCATGTTGACGCGCCCGATGTTCCCCCCCTGCGCCTCGGCGTAGACCGCGTCGGGGTCCGTGGGGTCGGGCACGGTCCAGAAGCCGTCGCCGCCGTAGAGGTTGTCCCAGCGCGCGTTGGTGATCCCGCCCGGGTAGGCCGAGTCTCCGACCCAGGAGCTGTTGTCCTGGAGCCCGCCGTAGACCTGGTAGGGATCCCTCATGTCCACGGCGACGTGGTAGAACTGCGAGACAGGCAGGTTCGCAGCCTTCCACCAGCGGTTCCCGCCGTCGTAGGACAGCCAGAACCCTCCGTCGTCGCCTCCGAGGACGTGCTTGGTGTTGTCGGGATCGATCCAGACGTCATGCCAGTCGCCGTGCGAGCCGCCGGCCGAGTCCGAGAAACTCCTGCCTCCGTCCTCGCTGACCGTCAGGTTCAGCCCCGGCTTGTAGAGCCGGTCGGCGTTGGTGGGATCCACGATCAGGCGGCCGAAGTAGAACGGGCGCCACACCATCCCCTGGCTCTTGTCGCGCGCCTGCCAGGTCCTGCCGCCGTCGGCGGAGCGGTAGAGCGCCGAGTCCCTGCACTCGACCAGGGCATAGACGACCTTCGGATCGGACGGGGCGATGGCGACCTCGACGCGGCCCCAGGGCCCGGGCGGCAGTCCCGCGTCCTTCGCCGCGGCGACGTCCGTCCAGGTCTTCCCACCGTCCTGGGAGCGCAGGAGCGCGCTCCCGCTTGGCGAGTCGGGACCGTCGCCGCCGGAGCGGAAGGTCCAACCCTTTCGGCGAAAGTCCCAGAGGCCGGCGAAGAGGACGTCGGGGTTCTTCGGGTCCATCGAGAGGCTCGCGCACCCCGTCGAGAGGTTGCCCCCCTTCAAGACCAGGCTCCAGGTCTTTCCCCCGTCGGTCGTCTTGTAGACGCCGCGCTCGGCGCTGTCGCTCCAGAGCCGGCCCGGCGCGCAGGCGTAGACCGTGTCGCTCGCCGTGGGATGCACGAGGATCCGCACGATGTGCTCGGAGTCCTTCAGGCCCATGTTCGTCCATGTCTCGCCGCCGTCGGTGGACTTGTAGATTCCGTCGCCGACGGAAACGGAGTTGCGCATCCAGGATTCCCCGGTTCCAACCCAGACGGTCCTCGGGTTGGAGGGGTCGATCGCGATGGCCCCGATGGATTGCGCCGGCTGTTTGTCGAAGACGGGCTTGAAAGTCGTGCCTCCGTCGGAGGACTTCCAGACTCCGCCCGAAGCCGCGCCGACGAAGACGGTCGTCTTGCCCCCCTGGTTTCGCGCCGCCAGGGCCGCGATGCGGCCGCTCATCGTCGCCGAGCCGATGTTGCGAGCGGAGAGCCCCGAGAGAACTCCGGAGTCGAAGGTGGGGGCGCGTCCGGCCGGAGGGGCGGGCGGCTTCGCCGTGCCAGGCTCGGGAGCCGGGCCGGCGGAGGCGGCGATCGCCCGACCGACCGGCGTGCCGGCCGCCGGGAAGCGGAAGAGCGCGTCGTCCGCCTCGACGTTGACTTCCACGCGCTCGGCCGTGACCTTGCTCCCCCGCGGGCGGCCGGGGCGGCCCGACTCGGCGGAGAAGGGCATCCAGACGCCCGCGACCTGCTCGTAGCTGCCCAGGTCCGTCTCCGTGATCTGCTCGGCGCCGCGCACCTTGCTGACCGACACCTCGCGGATCTCCAGGAAGAAATCGGGGTCGAGATAGATGTACTTGACGTCGCCGTCCTTCAAGGTAACGCGCAGCTTGTGGGCGGGGGTTCCGTCCACGTCCTCCGTGCCGAGGTACTCGACTTTGTGCCCCTTCTCCCTCCAGGCAACGAGCGGCCCATCGATGTCCGCTTCCTGGGCGACCGACTTCAAGTTCTCCGCGGGCGTCTTCTCGGGATCGCGCCGGCCCTGGAAGGGATCCAGGCTCCAGCCCTCCGTGCCGTCATAGGCTTCGACGGCGGTCAGGCCCTGGAGCGTCGTCTCCGTACGGATCATCCCGGGCCGTTTGACGACCCGGCCGAAGGCCGCCTCGATCGAGAAATTGCCTCCGCCGAACACGAGCTTGCCCGTCACGCGGACCGACCGGATCGCGGCGAGCTTCGCCGCGCCGCCCCGCGCCTCGATGGATCGGGCCACGATCTCGTCCACCGTCAGGGGCTTGGCCGCCTGCGCTGGCGCAGCAAGGAGAGCTACCGCGAAGAGAAACGCTATGTTCATCACAACCTCTCAAATCAGGGGGTCATCATAGGGCGAAGCCTGCCTCGCGATTGCTTGCACAGCCACCGAGACGATTCTGGAAAGCCCATCCACACCTTTACGAATAACCCTTTTCGGAGTTCCGCGGGAGGAAGGCGAGCGATCAGGCGGATCGTCGACCCCGGGGCGACGCTTCGAGAGATCAGGAGTCGTGCTACCTCATCGAGGTCGGACCGATGCCCGAGAGTAAAGTGCCGAGGTCAATCAAGGTGGCGACCGATGAGGCCACTCTGGCCAGTTCGCGCTCTGGGATCGGTCTTGTTCGCCTTGGTCGCCGGCTCGTCGGCTCCGGTCTTCGGTCAGCTTTTCCGGGAGTTTCCGATCTCGCCGGGCAGCGCCCCTCCCTCGAAGCAGGGCTCCACCGTAACTCCTTACGATCATGGGGAATCGGAGCGAGCGGTCGCTTCCTTCCCTGCCTCCCCTCAACCGATGCATTTGCATCAGGTCCGGCGGGTTCCCGCTTTCCATAATCGGACTCCGTCGGGCGGAGGTGATTCCAGTGTTTGAGATCCTGGTCAAGAAGTCCCTGGGCGAAAACGTCACCCTCTTCGAGGTGGATGCCCCGAGGGTGGCCAGGCGCCACCGCGCCGGCCAGTTCGCCATGGTGCGCCCGACGGCCCACTCCGAGCGGATTCCGCTGACGATCGCGGACGCGGACAAGGCGCGCGGGACGATCACGCTCGTCGTGCAGGCGGTCGGCAAAACGACCTTCGAGATGTGCGAGACCCTCTCTCAGGGGGACTCCCTCTCCAACGTCGCCGGCCCCCTCGGCAACCCGACGCACATCACCGTTCCCGGAAAGCCCGAGGACTTCCGCGGCACGGTCGCCTGTGTCGCCGGCGGCATCGGCGCGGCGCCCATGCTCCCGATCGCCCGGGCGTTCAAGGCGGCCGGGCACGAGGTCGTCACGATCCTGGGCGCCCGGAGAAAGGACCTGCTCGTCTTCGAGGATCGCCTGGGCGCGGCCTCGAGCGAGCTCCTCGTCTGCACCGACGACGGCTCCTACGGCGCGAAGGGGTTCGTGACGGACGTCCTGAAGGGTCTGATCGAAACCCGCCGCGCCGCCGGAGGCGACGTGGATCTCGCGATCGCGATCGGCCCGCCGATCATGATGAAGTTCTGCGCGAAAACCACGCAGCCCTACGGCGTCTCGACACTCGTGAGCCTGAACACGATCATGGTGGACGGCACCGGGATGTGCGGCGGATGCCGCGTGATGGTGGACGGCGCGGCGAAGTACGTTTGCGTGGACGGGCCGGAATTCGACGGCCACCACGTGGATTTCGACGGAATGATGCGGCGCCAGGCCATGTACAAAGCCGAGGAGGCCGCGAGCCTGGAGCGCTACCGCGAAAACGATCCGAGCTGCCACCTCCAGGAATCCGTGGCGGCCGCGATCTCGGAGTCCGAAGCGCCGGCAAAGACGGAATCCCCCGCGAGGGCATGATGTCCGATCAGAAGAAGACGATCCTGACTCCCGAAGAGCTCTCGGCCCGCATCGAGGGACGGGCGAGTCTGACGAATAAGCTGCGCGGCCAGCTTCCGAAGATCTTCTGGGCGGAGCAGGACCCCTCCGAGCGCGTCCAGAACATCCGCGAGGTGCCGTTCGCCTACACGCCGGCCGAGGCGCGCGCCGAGGCGCTGCGCTGCCTTTCCTGCAAGAACGAGCCGTGCGTCGCGGGCTGCCCCGTGGGAGTGGACGTCCCCCGATTCCTGAGACTCGTCGCTGAGGGGGATTTCCGCGGCGCCATCCGCGCCATCAAGGAGACGAATCTCCTGCCGGCCATCTGCGGCCGCGTCTGCCCGCAGGAAAGCCAGTGCCAGGAGAACTGCATGGTGGCCAAGGTTCACAAGGACCTGGGCTTCGCCGTCTCCGTCGGGAAGATCGAGGCGTTCCTCGCCGACTGGGAGCGCGAGGAAGCGGGTGTGGAGCTTCCGCCGGTCGGCGCCCCGAGCGGGAGGCGCGTGGCGATCATCGGCGCGGGCCCGTCGGGTCTGACCTGCGCCGGAGATCTGCGGCGCTTCGGCCACGAGGCCGTCGTCTTCGAGGCCTTCCACAAGGCGGGCGGCGTCCTCGTTTACGGCATCCCCGAGTTCCGGCTGCCCAAGGACATCGTGCAGGCCGAAGTGGACAACCTGGCGAAGATGGGAGTCCAATTCGAATTCGACACCGTCGTCGGGCAGACGCTCTCCGTGGACGACCTCTTCGACGAAGGATTCGACGCCGTGTACGTCGCGACGGGCGCCGGGCTCCCCTACTTCGTGAACGTCCCCGGCGAGGATTTGAACGGCGTCTATTCCGCCAACGAGTACCTGACACGCGCGAACCTCATGGGCGCCTACCGCTTCCCCGAGGAGGACACGCCCGTGCTGCGCCGCGACAACGTGGCGGTCCTCGGGGGCGGCAACGTCGCGATGGACTCCGCGCGGACGGCCCTGCGCCTGGGCGCGAAGAACGTGTATCTCGTCTACCGCCGCTCGCGCATCGAGATGCCGGCCCGCGTCGAGGAGGTCCACCACGCCGAGGAGGAGGGCGTCCAGTTCCGGATGCTCTGCGCCCCCGTCGAGATCCTCTCGACGCCGAACGGGTGGGTGCGGGGATTGAAGGTCCAGCGTTGCGAGCTGGGCGAGCCGGACGAGAAGGGCCGCCGGCGCCCCGTCCCGATCGAGGGCGCCTATGAGGAGCTCGCGGTCGAGATCGTCGTCGAAGCGATCGGCAACGGCCCGAACCCGCTGATCCCCAAGACCACGCAGGGACTTAAGATCTCGCGCCACGGCACCCTCGTCGTGGACGAGGCCACGATGATGACGACCCGAAAGGGAGTCTTCGCCGGCGGCGACATCGTGGCCGGCGCCTCGACCGTCATCCTCGCGATGGGCCACGGCCGAAAGGCCGCCGCCGCCATAGACGCCTACCTGCGCAACGAGGCGGCCGAGCCGGCAGCCGCGAGCTGACCGCCGGCCGCGGCGTCGATGGCTCTCCCGCCCGATCGGGTGGCCGGCGCGATCCCGCTGGCTGAATCTCCCTCGATAGGCCGGTTCCTCCCGCGCCCCGACGTGTCGGAGCGGTACGAGCTCGACGTGCGCGCGCCGGCGGAGCTGGTCTTCGAGGTCGCGGAAAGATTCGACTTGCCTTCGATTCCCGCCGTCCACTTCATCTTCTGGCTGCGAGGCAAGCTCCTTCGGAGCGCGGAAGCGCCGCCGCGGTGGCCCGATGGGCTCCTCGCCGCGACGACGGCGATTGGATGGGGGATCCTCTCTCGACGGCCGGGGCGCGCGCTCGTCATGGGCGCTGTCACGCAGCCCTGGCTCGCGGACGTGAAATTCCGCCCGATCCCGCCGGAGGACTTCACGGCCTTCGCCGAG
>Ga0153915_10003144_pt1 | contig 15097 bp, 21 predicted proteins | sample Opewatmetagenome_2_FD_107003 | JGI IMG/M metagenome (GOLD analysis project Ga0153915, IMG submission 107003) | Freshwater wetland microbial communities from Ohio, USA - Open water 3 Core 3 Depth 3 metaG | ecosystem: Environmental > Aquatic > Freshwater > Wetlands | place: USA: Ohio, Lake Erie...
AAAATGTGAGTTCCGTGTTACAAAATGTGAGTTCCGTGTTACGGGGTACCTCGATAAAAGCGCGAAGATAAAGGCTTTTTTGGCATGCAAAAACGGAATAAGATTATAAAGTCTTATTAAGCGGGGCTTTGCCGCCCCTGCTTAAGCAGTGACGTCTTGCCCCTGAAAATTCCAAAAAAGAGAAAACTCATGATTACAGACATGTACATGTTCATACGCTCAGGGGGAACTCCCCTTCGCTATCAAGTTGTTAAGTACTACAAGATATAAAGTAAGCCTTACCCTTTTCAGTAATTCTTGGGTAATACTACGAAGCTTAAAAATGTCGAAGCTCAATCTATACCCATACCATCAACCCCAATTCCGCGGCCCCCTTCTTCCTTTCCCAGGGTTTTTTTTACCCTTACATGTCAATTGAGCGAAACGTTGCTTAAAATGGCAAATTATTCGCGTTTTATGAAATTTTATTTATGTATTGAGATTCTTCTATTCTTCTGCTATAATTATAAAGAATTGATAATAAAACATCGGACCAGAAAGGATTCCCATGACAACACATTCTGTAGATTTTAACCAGAAGATAGCACAGGCAATTAATAGACAAGCGATTTGCATTAATGAATTACAGAAACGCTACAATCGTGCTGTGCTTGATGCTAATGAAAAGTTGATTGGTGAATTATCAAAGCAACTAGATTCAGAACAATCATTCTTAGAAGAATTGTTAAACATACGATAAGGAACATTATGATAACCAAGACATCCTTTGAGGATAAGGTTAAAGTTGGTTTTTATATCGACAGGAAATATCTTGTTCATATAGCTTTAATTGTAGCAAAACGTATGAACGATAAGCAGGAGGTAGTTCGTAAATCACATATCGTCGAAGAAGCATTAGACTTATTGTATAAACAAGAAATGGGTAAATGAGGATATATAATGGAATTTCAATACCAGTCAGAAAAAATAGACAAAATACTGCCAAAGTTTTTTGAGGCACAATATGATATGCGAACTGGCCTCATCAAGGATAGCAAAGGGGGTCGTGGAAAATATGTTCGTTTAGAACACATCTTATTATTCTGTTATGAGAAGCTTAAGCCTTATAAATTGACTCTCAGACTCTACCAAGCCGATAATAATAACAATATTTATCTCTGCGCATCTGTTATAGATAACGATTCATTACAATTCTTTTCAACATATCACTTTCTGTATAAAACCGAAAACATAGGTCTTGATACTCAGCAGAAAATTGGCGGTGATAATACTTATGCAAGTCGTTATGCCATAAAAACACTTTTTGGATTGCCTATGTTTGATGAAAATGATCCAGACTATGGCAAAGATACGCAAGACGCTGAGGCAAAACCTGAGGTATTCTCCTGGCACCAATTACCTGGCTGTATCACCAAGGAAGATGACGACAAATTATATGCCATGTGTGGACGCGATACCGACATTAAAAAAGAAGTTGTATCTCGCATGAAAGTTCGATTCTCATGCCAAATACTAAAAGAATCCTTCCCGTTAGCATTAAAGTTAGCTGAAACACTTGTTAAACAAAAGGAACAAGAATGAGTTATAATCACATATCACTTCTAGGTACTATCTTTAAAGCAATGCCTATTAAGCAACTTGATAAAATCGGCACCGTTCTATCGTTTACTCTTGATGTTGATGATTCATATACTACAAAAGAAAATACTACAGTACAACGCTCTTTTAAAATAGACGCTGAACTCTGGGGCCAGCTAGCTACGAAATATATTAATGATATTATAGCTGGTCATCTTGTCCTTATCGAAGGATCTATCAAACTCACGAGCTGGGATGAACCATCAGGAACTAAGCGCTACAAACATGTAATTACCGTTAAACAAGTTGTTAATCTTTCAAAACCGTCAAGCGACGAGCAAGCGGCCCTTAAACAAAGAGAAAACATATTATACCAAGATAATCCATTTTAACTACAAAACCTTCCTAGCAATCTAGTCGACTTTAAAAGTCTTCTAGAAAAAGGTAAAAAAATGACAAGCGATGAAGCAAATGTATTTTTGGAAATATTTAATAAACTAAATTGTATTATTGAGACTAAAATTGAAACAGCCATCAAAAATCAACCTAAACAAATGTTTACTTCACCGATGACTAACTTATTGGCTGAGGCTATGTCCATTGCTCAAGGTCAATATTTGGAGCCACAATTTTCCAAGCTTAATGCTTTTACTAAAACTGAATATGCAGACATGTTTGAGATTCTCAGATGTACTCGGAAAGCATTGAGCGATAATAAAATATTCTTTACTCAGGTGCAAACACAAGGGGAGAACAGTGCTCTTATTATCACAACAAGATTAGAGCACCAAGGTCAATGGATACAGTCAACCTCAAGAGTTATACCCACGCAAGGCAATCCTAAAGCTACTGATTCTGCTATTCAGTTCGCCAAACGTTCTGCTGCTATGGCCCTTTTAGGGATAGCCTCCAAAGAAGATTATGCCGATGATGATGGGGTTGCTGCATACAGTGCTGTCGAGTCACGCTTCGAGAAAGGCACTGCTATCAATGAGGTCTATGCTCCTGAAAAGGAATATGCCACGATATCCAAGGATCAAGTTGCAGAGCTTGACTATGAATTACAGGGCTATCCTGATCTTTTAAAGGCTATATATACTGACCTTCGTGTTGATAGCCTTGCTGACATTCCAGCCTCGCGTTACAGAACTACAAAGAATAGAATTATGGAAATAAAGTTATTGCGCGAAGGAAAATAACAAGGATCAGGATGAAAAATAAAACAATAGAATGCAAATTTCTACCGTTCGAATTAGATCAGGCGCCCTATGGAACTGTCGCTAAAACCTTACAAGATAAAATAAATTATTTTGTGCAATGCGGATTCGATGAAATCAATTGGGTACCAATGGAAACAATTCTCCTTAAGGTGTATGAAGATGAATTCCAAGACAATAAATTTATTGATAATCTTCTAAAAAGTTATAGTGTATTAACGAAGTAAACTTCAAACTACTCCTTTTTGAGCCCCGCGTTACTCCGGGGCTTTTGTTATGAAGCATATTCTCTTAATATATTAAACCTCAGACAATAAATAGCCATAAAAATAAGGTGTTCTATATCCTGTAGACGTCGCTCCAGGAATTGAAACAACTTTGGCGCCATTCGCAAAACATACATGGACAGTAGCAGTACTCGCAGCAGTCATAGGCGCTAGAATTGTATTGCTATAAGCACAAATTCCAGAAGCACTTTGCCCTGGTGAGAAATCTTCCTTGGTAAGTCTATAAGTAACACCATCTGCCACAATGTAAATATATGAATCAGTCATCGCTGTCGTTATCCCTGAAAAATATAACGATACTCCTAAAACATAATTGCCTTCCTGAGATACAGTCAATGTTGAACCATCAAATCCTATATTGTCCCATATTGCATCTGCAAAAGTAACCTGATAAACACTGCCATCACCAGTGACCGAAGATTGATCTGCATTATTTACATAACCAAATGACCAAGCATACGGAAAAGTTGTAGGACGTTTTAAATTAATACAATTTGTTGTATGTATAGGCATAGTCATATCAAATCTCCGCTATTAAATGGCCCCAGAAATAAGGCGCACGAATACCGCTACTTGTAGCCCCTACAATATTCAATACTCGTCCTCCTTCATCTATTCCAATATAACATTGTACTGTATCTGCCGCTTGCAATTTTACTACTGTTGATCCACAAACGATGCAATAACCGCTTACATCAGTAGCATCAAGCTTCTGCGATATTAAAACATAACTATAAGAAGAATTAACAGAGATCGAGACACTTAAATCGCCTGCGCCCAGTGTAGTATAATCTATATTAAGTATGGCGCCTAAAAGGTAAACTCCACTTGTCGGAACTGTATAGGTAGTGCCGCTAAAACTTGAAGTAGTATCAAATATTTTGTTTGCAAACGAGAGATATCCGCCCATACGAGTAATTGTTTGATCGGCGTTATTAACTACTGCAAATCGCGGAATTGGTTTTTGCAAATTTATTGAATTATTTGTTGCCATATTAATCTATCCCCGTTAATTTATATGCACCGAAGAGATTTTTAGAAGAAATGTAAATGTCTATATCTTTTGTTCCCCCTGAGGATTGTATATAAAATTTAGCAGTACTCGATGCCGTCATATAACATAAAATAGTAAAAGATTTAGGCGCATAAAAAAACGCGTTCCATTCGCCAGTTAATACCTGATTCTCAGATATAATATAAGTAATGCCATCTGCTATTAAATATATTTTGTTATCAGCTATTGCTGCAGCAGTAGCTCGATACATTGGCATTTTTCCAAAGATTACATAAAGACCTTCAGAAGGTGCTGTAAAAGTAGTACCATCAAACGAATTATCATTATCATATATTTCGTTATTACAGCTTACTGTGTATATGGTACCATCTCCAGTGACCGATGTTTGAGAAGCCGTATTACCTGCCTGAAAAGCAGTAATAGGCTTTTGCAAATTTATTGAATTATTTGTTGCCATATTAAACCTTAAATTGGGGAGGATTTACCCTCCCCGTATTTTTTTAGACAACTGTTAAATTACCGACCATACTGTATACACGCCATGTCTTTGCAGATAAACATCGTAATAACACACAATCACCATTATTAGAACTCGCAAGCGACCCAGCGGCCCCGAGCGTAGTCTGCGTGTTACCTACAAATATTTGATGTGCAGCATCTGTTTGATCGATGATCCATCCGCCAGCTCCATTCCCAATTAGAATTATTTCATCATTGGCTGTTCCATCTGGCAGTGTAACAGTCAATAATCCTGCTTTAGTATTGGTATATGAAGTATTAACTGCAAGCGCACCATCTGCAGATATATCAGCACGTGACATAGGAGCTGTAGAAGCTAATGCAAGCGTTCCTGCACCTGCTGTTACTGTTATACCAGAACCAGCAGCAGCTGAGATAGTCCCAACCGATGGAGGATTACCCGTGTTACCAATAAGCATCTGACCATCGGTAAGATCCGCAGTAGAACCCATAACACCAGCTGTGAAATAAGGCACTCCAGTATTAGTTTCGTCAAGCTGTAAGGATCCAGTTATGGTTCTGCCTGTATAATTCTCAGTTGTAGCATTATGAGTAAATGCATTGATTGCTGTTACTTGATTGTAGGTCACAGCGCCTGCACCTGTCACAATATTAGCAGCAGATGAATTTAATACTACATCAGACAATGTTACAACTGTTCCTACATTGGCGGTAATACATGCAGAAGCTCCTGTCTCAATTTTTGAATGATAAATTGTATAACTGGCAGTATCACTTAATGTTAGCGAACCGGTGAAAGAACAACAAAATGCTGTTCCTGTAGAATTGGATGAAATGGTTAAAGGACAATTGAAAGTAGATCTATTCATCGCTGTATTGCCAGCAATTAATGCAGCAACTGAACCAGCCCCGATAGTAGAATGATTGACAGAAAATATACTTTTACCAGTTGTATTATCAATAACCGAATTCTGCAATGATGAATCAAAACAGTTGTTTAAATTCAATGCGCCTGTCGATAACGGTAGATAAAACAACATACCTGAATGCAGATAGACCTGACAATACTTTAAATATATTTCTGCTGTACCTGCACCTGCTTCTACAAAAATATTAGTGGCAGGTGTCGTCATAGAAAGTTTAACGTTTTCAATCATGACTTTTCCGGCAGCAGGAACTGTATGAGTACCTTCGATGATGGTCGTTTGATATTGATCACCTATTATATTAACGCCTGCTACAAGAGTTAAATTCTCCGTATAGGTAGATGGTCGTAAATATATGGTACAACCAGTTGTATTAAGACCCATATCTGTTGCTGCCGTTAATGCAGCAGCGATAGTAGTAAATGGGCTGTGACCATTAGGATCGACAATTAATATATTTGATAAATAGAGATTTGTTGAATCTTGAATTTTTGCCATAGAAATTCCTTTTTTTTAAACGATAATGAATGTGCCAGTGGAAGATAATACATTCCATTCAGCAGATGCAACGGTACAAATGATCCTGATAGAATCATAACGTGTTGTTGCTGATATGGATCCAGCAATACCTGGTGTAGTATCAATTCCTGAGTAGTGCATTGTTTGACCTGCTTGTTGTACAAGCTGCCACATGCCCACTGTAAGTCCTGTAATTTCTATAATATCACCGACAGCACTCACTGCAGGTAACGTTATGACTAACAAGTTAGCTGGTACGGTATTGACAACGATATAGCCAGTATTAATAGCTGCTGTCAAAGATGTAGTTGCTACAGCCCATTGTGTAACGCCTAGATTTGATGATGAGAGTTTATGGTTTGAATCAATGTAGACAACTTCTTTGGTGGCACCTGATGATGCTTGATAGATACCTTCTTGATAATTTGATGTTTGTGCAGTACCAAGTCTTATAGTCTGATTATCGCCAACAACACCAATAGAACCAATCATGATGTTGTTAGATTCAGCAAGCACTAACGCAGAACCTGCCAGATTACCAATAGCTATATTATTGGTTCCCGTAGTTACTGGTAAAGTCTGGGTGCCAACAGTCGTGTTCCTGGCTCCTGTTGTTATTTCATGAAGAGCTTCGTAGCCTATGGCAGTATTATTAACAGCATTTGCCGTTGTTAAAGTAAGTGGTCCTGTCTCTGAGCCGATGAAGACGTTATTAGTTCCTAATGTATGAATAAATGTTTCTGAATCTTGATAGATAATACCTTGTGCACCAGTTGCTGTTGTTGTAGGAAGTTCCATACGCCCATAAGTTCTCAAATTTCCAGCTGCCGTATAGTTCGATAATAGTACGGTTAGGGTACCCGCAACAGATGATGTTGTACCAGGATAAACGACTTCACAAAGTTCTAGTTGTGTACCTGAACCATCGATAACAGAAGCGCCAGAACTATCAAGTACTGTATTGGCAATCTGAACAGGCGCTGTAGAATTGTTGATAATACAAGAAACTGCGCCAACAAGTACTGATGAATTAAAGAGCTGTACTTGAGCAGGGTCAGCTATAGTAATTGTTCCGTCAAAGACACTATCTGTTATCAAAGCGGCGCAAGCAGCACCGGTGAATGTAGATATGCAACCAATATGCGAACTACGTATAATCGTAGGCCCTGAAAGGGTAGGCCCGACAACGCCGACACCAACCGTCGAATCAATGATGTCTACAGCAGAACCTCCATTATTAAATACAATACCATTATCAATTGATCCAGCAGATTCATTACAAGATTCAATAGTAATAGACCCTGTCCATGCTGTAAGATCACAGATATGACCTGCTACTGACAATAAAAATAGGCAATTGTAGAATTTAATTTCGCATGTGCCAGCTGCTGCACTAAAAAGAATATCTGTTGCCGACTGAAAATTAATATTAGTGAAGGAGATAGCGCCTGAAGCAGGTGGTGTATGAACACCTATGATAATAGTTTCGCCTTCACCGCCGGTGCCCATAAGGTTAATATTTGCGGCAAGTGTAAGATTCTCTGTATAAGTACCTGGAACGATAGCTATTGTGGTTCCTGCAACACCATAACCATCAGCTACAGCATTATTGATTGCATCTTGAATTGATAAAAAATTGCCTGACGGAGCAACTATATAGTTGTAAGGTCCAACACCAGAAACTATAGATTGATTTGCCATGATTTTCCTTTCTTAATATTAGACTAATGCTGGTATATAGTTGTTTGGCTGAATATGCCACATACTGTCAGCTACAACACAGATCAAATGAACAGTTAGATATACGCCAGGAGCATTCTGTTGCCATGTTGCAGTTCCTCCGGCGCCCGTTGTTGCAGCGCCATATACAATCGTATCGCCAGCTGCCGCAGTTATTGTTATAGTTTCGCCAGCTGCTCCATTCCATAATTGAGTAGTTTCTATATAGATTTCAGATCCAATTGGGGCAATAGCAGGAAGATTAATATTAATAGCTCCTGGAGCTGTTAATATATAACCTGAATTGATAGCAGCAGCAACAGGGTTGGCTGCGGTGCTCACCCATGTTATTCCTGTTACGCCAGCATTATCAAGGCGTGACCAGACGGGAACACCAGCCGCATAGCTTGTGAGCATATAGACTGAATTGGTGCTCGTATCGTCCCATAATTGTCCTATAGGTCCTTTATCATTTACATTAGGAGCCCTCTGCGCTACGATAGGCGGGTTGAATATATCAATAAGTGCCTGGCTTTTGCCGTAGGCTACTTTATCATTGTGAATACGTGACATAATAATCCTCTCGAGAGACATACTCTCTTTTTTAAAATATTAAGATATTTGAATACCTTGGATATATGTTTTCGCCGCAAAAATATCACAGTTGCGCGATAAATGAGTTTTTGATGATGTAGCTTGGATACCAAACGTAATAATGTCGCCCAGATTTAAATATAAATTAAGGGTAAACTCTGCCGATATTATAGCTGATGTGCCACCAGCATTTCCCTGAGTGATCATATTTTTGTTAAAAAATTGAGAGAATGGAGTATAGATAAATTGCGTTATAAGATAGGGCGTATTTAAATCACCTAATGCAATACCGACAATAAAATTAAATTGGTAAACTCCAGTTGTCAAAGCGGTGAATGTTGAAGTCGAAAGATTAAAATTACCTAAAACATCAAATACACTGGTACACGTTGTACCCGTAAATAAATAAATATAACCATCGCCAGTAGCTTTAGTTATATTCGCTGATGGCTGCGCGAAAAAAGCTGCTTTTGAACCACCAACTCCTGTATTTGTAATGGTTATATTACCAGTACTAGGACCACCATAGGTTATCGCTATTCCAGTACCAGCAGTTAACTTGTTCCATACAGGACCAAGAACACTATCAGCTATAAGTAATTGGCCATCTTGTGTACCTGTTGTTGACGATACAAGACCGCTACTAGCGTTCATAAGAACACCTGGTAGTACAGTGGCCGGTAATGTTAGATCAGTTGTCGCGACAAGATGAGAACCAGCAGTTGTTCCATAAGTTGAAATAATGTTGCCATTTGCAGTTGCCACGTTACCGTTTGTTGTAGAAAATGCATTCATTCCTGCTGCACTGTTAGCAACAAATCCAGAACCAAGACTATTAGATGTGAAAGTTCCGCCGCTTGTTACAGCGCCAACTAGTTGCGATATTCCTCCTACTGTTAAACCTCCTGCATTAATATTGGCATTTCCTGCCGTTACAGTTAAACCTGCATTTGCTGTAATAATTCCACCAGATGTTATAGTAGTACCTGTTGTTAACGAACCGCCAAGTGTAATATTATTAGCTAAACTTGTAGTTATAGTACGGCCTGCGCCTACTGTATTAATATTAGCATCACCGGTAATCGTCAATGCGCCAAAAGCTGGTACTGCAGTACCAGCTTTGCCATTGAACGTCGTTGCTACAGCTGCTCCCGATGAAAGACTGATAGTTCCTGCACCATTTGTTACAACAATAGTGCCATCAGGAGATGTAATGTTAGACCATACGGGAGCCGCGCCACTACCAATAAGAAGTTGTCCATTAGTACCATAAGTTGAACTGAGAATGCCAACAGCACTAGCTTGTACAACACCAATGCCTAAAGCTGATAATTGCGTAGGTCCTGTTGATATTAAAACGCCATTGTTATTAATATCGTGAGTGACCGATACACCATTAACAACAAGAGAATCATTAGCAGTGAGGTCCTTACCTGTTATATTACCCATAGCAACAATGGCGCCCCCAACGTCTACTTTGCCTGCAACATTCAAAAGCCCTGTTATGTTAACATTGTTTGTTAAGGCAATTTGAATAGTGTTAGCAGCTGGCACTGATGTTGTTATATTGGCACCACCAAAAATATTGAGATTTCCCGCAGCGGGATGTGCAATCAACGTATCATCAGCCGTAAATCCTGTTGCAACTGCAGCAGAAGTTATTGTCAATGTATTAGTCTCTGGATCACCTGTTACGGTAATATCACCTGCTCCTATAATCTCTACATCACCTAATTCTGTCGGACTGACTGGTAGTCCATTATTACCCGTTATGGTAAGAACGCCAGCGCCAACGGGAGCATTAACGAAAAGAGCACCTGATTGTGACATAGTATTACTCCGCTCCGTAGAATACGGTCATGTAAAGACTTCCGCTGGTTGGTACTTCGAGTTGTTTGACCCAGAACCGTGATCCTTTTGCTATATAGAATGACATTCCCTGACCTGTTTGATTTGCCATGATATCAAGGAGAATGAAAGACCGTGATCCTAAAGGAATATGATTGTTAACACCATCCTTGGAGATCCATAGATCTGCATTCGTAAAATTCTGAAAAAGTATCATGCGCGCACTATGATCTATAGAAGGACGTGCTACGCTAATACTCGTATAACCAACACCGATAGCAGCAAATCCTACCTCGCGTACTGGTTCTATTTCAAGTCTAATTGCTGTCTGCATTATACCTCCCAGTAATAGGTATAGGCTGAGACAATGATATTGCCAGCGTTGGCAAACTCATTGTAAAACCCTATGACCGTTCCCTTGGGGAAAAGAACTGATTGTTGACTATATGAATGGCATTGTTGTAAACCAAACGAAACTGATGAATGAGCTAGTATAACATCGGCTATAGGGCCATTGTTATATAAGATAAATGTAGGACCCAAATTGAGGCGACTTTGTATAATCAAGTTAAATATGGGTGCTTCAAGTGGATCAAGATTGATTTGATTAGGGAAATTAGCTCCATTAATAATTCGTACAGGCAATGCCCTAGCGTGGTTCATTATTTTTAACATAATTATTCCATATAGGTATAACCTGTTATATAAAATTCATTGTCTGAAGCGGTGCCCTTCAAATATATAGGTGTGCCTTTGGCGATATTATTTGTCTTTTGAGAATATGAAGCATTGTTCTGAAAATATATCTCTATTGATGATGTTGGCGGTACAACTTCATGAGTTGTAATTCCACGATCATAGGATACGAAGATATAATTCGGCCCCGTGTTGGTGAATCGTAGATAGAAACATGATTCTTCAAGACCCGGAGTAGCCTCATAAAACAACGCAGGATTGATCAAGGCCTTGAGATTATAAAGAATGAGTTCTATAGCTCGAGCTCGACAAATATTACTCATCGTTAGCCTTTTTCGACTTGTCAACTGATTCGCGAGCCATCTCTACTATCTTTGAAAGCATCTCCCAAGCCGCTTCATATGCATCACCGAGTGGAGCACCAATAGGTAATTCCATTCGGAATGTGTAATCATTGCGCTTTGTTTCTAAAATGACTGATGATTTCAGTTCCATACATCTCCTTTATAATTTGTAAAAATAGATGACTAAATACGCAACAATGAATCCCAATAATAAACCAATGAAAAGACAAAAAAGAATAAGCCGATATTCATATAATGCTAAATTGTTATGTGCTGTTATTATCTGGTCTAAGAACTGCTCAGTATATAATGTGCAATCTGCTTCAGTGTTGCCGGCAGTGCATGTCATAAATGAGAACATTTGTACCTCATTGTCTCCCAATTGTTTCATTACTACATCTCTAGTAAATCACATATAGTTACTCAAAAAAAAGCTTTTAATTAAAATATTTTTGTTGTAGTATTTAAGTACTTAAGTACCTGAAAGGTAGAAAATGGAAAAACCTAAAAAAGAGCAGTCAAAAAGCATAAAGTTTGAAGTACCTGTTGAATTGCACAATGAGATTAAACAGCGTGCTGCATCCTTAGGGTTAACGATAAAAAAATGGATGCTTCAGGCTGCTCTTGTTAAAATGCAGACAGAAGATAAGTATAGTTAAACAACTGATAAGCTAATGGGGCCATGAGGCCCCGTAGTGTTCCGGAGGATGTATGTTTTGGATTGGAATTCAATTAATAGTGTGTTCATTAATAGCATTGATGTTATCGTAAACCACCCTTTATAATTCTACCTTTTTTTAATGGAGTTTCTTGTTGAGGAGAAGATTGTTCAGCAATTGCCTCTTGAATCTTTGCGCCTAAAGAAGTAATTACATTTGCTGTTTGTGCTACGCCTTGCTGTGCAGCCTGTATAAGTTGTGGAGTATATTCTTTAAACAAGTGCGGATATTTCTTAGCGACATTTCGCGCCAATGATACTTCATTATAAAGATTCTGCAACAGGATCCCTGAACCTGATGCTAAAGCAGCTAACTTTTTATCAAGACCTAAGGCACCAAGAATAATACCTGTAGCAGCACCACCAAGTTTATTCTTCGCAAATCCAATGGCCTTTTCTATATTAGAGGCAACTTCTTTCTGTTTAGCAGGAGATTTAATGATGTCATTATAAAGCGGTTTATTTTCATCTTTTATTGAACTTCTAATCGGGTCAGTCACATCGTCCAATGATTCTTTGTTTATATCTCGTATTGTTGCCTTTTTTTGTTGCATAAACTCATTACGTTGCTTCTGCATCTGCTTAAGTTCAATTGTTGAAGATTCGCCACGCTTGAAATGTTCATAATGTTCAGGGCCAAACGTCTCAATAAACTCATCAAGGGCACCAGTTACTTCTTTAAGCTTATTCTTAACGCCTGAAGGAATATGTTTAGTATAAATCGCTTCATTAATGTTTTTACGTGCCTCTTTTGCTTGGCCAAGACTTAATCTCTTGTTCTTTATGTCACCAACTATTGAGTTAACACGTTCCATTATTGAAAGCTTTTCAGTTTGTGTTAATCCAGACCCAATAGTATTACTTACGTCTTCAAGTTTATTATATAAACCAGATGCATCACCTTGTTGTGTTTGCGGTATAGATTCTTGAGCTCGTTTATATGATTCATGTTGTTGTTGTTTAAGATTCTTTATTTTGTCGTCATACGATCTCATCTCGTCAGCAACAGAATCAATCCGTTGTGCTTTATCTCGTGTAAATATTTCGGGGAGTGCCTTAGATGGACGCAATTTCTTAACACCTATTTGTGTTCCTGTCGATCCTGCAAATCCACCAGCAAGTCCACCTATCGCTCTACCAACCTCTTCGTCACCAAGTTGTTGCCCTATATATCCTCCTGCTTCACTGCCGAGAGCACCACCTGCGAGACTACCAAGTGATGAAGCTAAAAAAGCCAAGGGCCTGCCTAATCCTCCGGTAGCCGCCGCGAGCGCACCTTCTTTAGCGATAAACTGTGGAAGCCAGTCGCCTTCTTTTTCTTCAGTCATATATTGTGGTAATAATGCCTCTGCTTCTCCATGCGCTTGTTGCATTGTTGGAGATATATAACGTAAGACATTTTTAACGGATTGAGGTGCGCCTAATTTACGAGCACCAAGTTCCGCGAGATTGCCCAGGCCACCTAAAGAGCGACCCATTTCATAAATAGAAACGGGAGCATGAGCGATATTGCGTGCAATATACTCAGGATATGATTCAGGATCAGGTGTTAATGGCCCTAAATATGTTTCAAAATCTGATGAACTTTGTTGAGTCGGCCTCGGTATCGGACTCTGTTGGGGAGACTTTGAACCTATAAGGCCACCACTTACTATACGTCCCATTATTTATCCTTCCATTCACCATTCTTCAAGATAAATTGTTTACCATTGTCATCTTCATAGACGGTGCCATTAGCATAATATTGTGGATAATTTAATGGGTCTTCTTGTGCCATATCATATTCTGCTAATCTATCAGGTAAATCTACTGGATAACGACCTGTTTTCTTGTTTTTCAATGTTGTTTTAAATCGTTCTTTATCCTTTGATTGGCCATATTCATCAATATAATTCTTTAAAGCAGTTTGTATTGTCTCTATAGGTTGCCCAACACCAGTTTTACCTTGCTCGGCTAATTGGTACAAGTATTTAGAAGCACGTCCACCACCTTTTTCAGCAGATGTACGCACTAATTCTGCCTGTAATTGCATAAAGCGACGAACTTTGGGATCAGTAATCCACATTTTCTTAAAGGTATCTGGAAGGTTACCCATTATTGCGCCAGGAAACTTGCCTTTGTAGTTATTAACTATGTTAAGCATTTCCTCTGCAATCTCTTTCTGTTTCTTTAAACCTTGGAATTTTTTACGGTCTTCATCAAGAAATGTTTTCAATTGTTTTTGTTCTTCGCGCCCTCCCTTTTCTAGCGCTTGTTCTTTCTTAAATGCCAGATCTTCAGCATGTTGTTGCCGTTTACCTAACATTTGGGCTGTTTGTAATAGATCATGTCGAGGTACTGCTTTTAATTGTTCCGCCGAAATCGTAGGTTTAGTTTGTAATTGTTCACCGCCTTGCATAGGTTCTTGTTGTATATTTTGTTGATTACCACCGAACATAGATGCTATAGTTTGTGCAAGTGGTTCGTTGCCCTTTTGTTGCATGTCATATTTAATAATCTCTTTTAACAATGCAGGGTCCGTACTTGCCATCTGTTGAGCTTTTTCTTGTGGATAACCCATAGCCATTAAAGTTTGAAGATTGTTCTTCTGCTGGATTCCTTGTTGGTATTGTTGTTGTTCTCTTTGCAATCCTTGTTGATATCTCATTTGCTCTTGTTGTAATGCCATTTGTTGACGATTCATATAGTCCTGCATTTTCATATTAGCTAAAGCTTGGAAACCTGAACCGAGGCCAGAACCTACTTGTCCTAGCGCTTCACCGAATCGTTCACCAGCACCCTTTGTCTGTGGGAATATTACTGCCATTGTATATCCTTAAATGAAAGCGATGGATTATAACTACCTTGGCCAAACATGCTCTTTTTAATGGCCTGCTGCGGTGTCCAACCACCCATATTAAATGGTTGACCACCAGTTTTAGATCCGCCAAACATTCCCATCAAAGCGCCAAGCCCACCTCCACCAAGCCCTCCACCTAATCCACCAAGAAATGAAGATATGCCTGTTTCTAGCATGCCAGGTTGACGCGCATGCATAGCATTCTCAAATTGTGGCCTAAGACCCATGTTAATCATATTTTGGAATAATGGTTGCCGTTGAAGATTATATTGTTGCTTCATAGCTGCAAGATTAGATTCTAAACCGGCTCCAGCTTG
>Ga0153915_10003145_pt1 | contig 15089 bp, 9 predicted proteins | sample Opewatmetagenome_2_FD_107003 | JGI IMG/M metagenome (GOLD analysis project Ga0153915, IMG submission 107003) | Freshwater wetland microbial communities from Ohio, USA - Open water 3 Core 3 Depth 3 metaG | ecosystem: Environmental > Aquatic > Freshwater > Wetlands | place: USA: Ohio, Lake Erie...
CCGCTGCCGCAGACGTGTACATGTGCTATTTCCTGACAAGCTCGAGACCGGAGGACAAAATGGCGTACACTCACCTCAGCGCTTTCGTGGTGGAGAAGGGAACTCCCGGTTTCCACACTGAGAAAGTGAATGATACGATGGGCTTTGACGGTCTTTACAATTGCTATTTGAGTTTTGATAACGCCAAAGTTCCTGTTTTCAACCGCCTGGGACAGGAAGGCGAGGGCTGGAAGATCATGATGGGCGGCCTCAATGTCGAGAGGATTCTCAATGCCGCTCCGGCGCTCGGGCCCATGCGCGAGTGCATCCGCTATACCCAGCAGCATCTGGAAAGGCGCGTACAGTTCGGTCGGCCGACAGGCGACATCGCCACCAACCAGTTCAAGTTAGCGGACATGATCTGGAAACTTTATCTCAGCAGATTGGTCGTGTACTACGGTGCTTACTGTGCCGACCTCGGCCGTAGTGTGCCGGTGGAGGCAGCCATCGCCAAGATGTTCGCCAGTGATTCCGCCATGCAAACGGCTATCGAGGCGGTCCAGTGTATGGGTGGTAACGGCATCATGAAAATCTATCCAGTAGAACGGATCATGCGTGATGCCAAGCATGGTCAGATAGCCGCCGGAACTTCAGAGATCCTCAAACTCCTCATCTACCGCCAGGGCGTAAGGGAGTTAAAGGGTGACCTCAAGGTTCCGCAAAGAGTGATCGATCCTGATCTTAAAATGCCTTTGCCGGTCGGCAAACCGCTTCCCAAGAAGCAAGCCAAAGGGGAAGAGGATGTGCTCAAGGTGCTTGCCGAGAACTACAGAGTGAACCCCGGCCTGCACATGACGATGGAGGACATTAAAGAATGGCTCGACGTCTCGGATGCAGACCTTGTGAAATTCCTTGAGAGCCTTGAGAAGCAGGGCTTTGCCGGTCTCTACCGCACCCGCAAGGGCGTTTCTCTTGCCAGAGTGACTTACACGGGCCTTCAAAAGGCCAATCCGCCCGAGTATTACCGTTACATCCCAACTTGGGCCGATCCCAAAGACGTGTTTTAATTCCATTCGTCTCGCAGCTCTTGCGGCTCTGAGACTCTGTCACCATCGCAGTGAGGTATAGGAGAACAGCTTCCAAAACGGGTGACCTGTTCCTTAAGAATCTTCGATTCTCTAACATGAAGGTTAGAGTATGGGCTATTTAAATGTCTGTGCCATGGGCGTGGGGGGTGTGGGAGGTTATTTCGGAGGGAAATTAGCCCATGCCTTCTCCTCAAATACCGACCCTACCGTCAATGTCTTTTTTGTAGCCCGTGGAGAGCATCTTGAGACAATCAAACAAAACGGACTTGTCCTTAAATCTCCCGAGTTCGAAAGCATCCGTTGTAGACCAAAGCTTGCCACGGGGAGAATCATCGATCTTCCCCCGATCGACCTCTTTCTCATTTGTGTAAAAGGCTATGACCTCATGGAGGTCGCCGCTTCCGTCAAAGATCGCGTCAGGGAGAACACGATTATTATGTCTCTTTTGAACGGCGCAGACGTTTGGGAAAGACTTCGCGCTAAGATGAAGACGGGAATCATTCTTCCCGCTTGTGTCTACGTCTCCGCGCATATCGAAGCACCAGGAGTTGTCGCCCACGTTGGAAAGCCGGGGAAAATCATCTTTGGAAAAGATCCGGATCATCCGGATTATATCCCCCACGAAATATTCAATATCTTTGAAAAAGCCTCCATTGATTTTGAGTGGAAAGATAATGCGCAACCGGCCATCTGGGAGAAGTACCTATTCATCTCCAGTTTCGGCCTGATCTCGGCTCGGTATGATCGCACTCTCGGAGAGATTCTGGACGATCCCTTGCTAAAAGAAGAGGTGGTCGGCATTATGAATGAAGTTTACGCGATTGCTTTGGAAAAGAATATTCGACTGCCCGATGGAATTGTAGATCTTTCCCTCAAGAAAGCGGCCATGTTTCCTCGCGACACCCAAACGTCGCTACAGAGAGACATCCAACAGAAGAAAGGCAGAAGTGAGTTGGAACTTTTCGGTGGTACGATTATCGATCTCGGGGAGAAAATGGGCATCCCCACCCCTACGACCAAAAAGATATATCACGATTTAGAAGGAGTCTGATCCCTTCAATATCTCTATATCTCAAAAGCCTCTCGTGCCTGACGCAGACGCACCGGAAGTATTACCAGGGTCACAATGAACTTGCCATAGGAATCTGCCCGACCCCACCGGTTACAAAGGAGTACGTGTAATGCCCGTTGATAGTCTTCAGAAGTTTTTTGAACCACAAGGCATCGTCATTGTGGGAGCGCGAAGGTCTTTCGGTTTCGGTTATGGGATCCCCCTCTTTTTACAGAAACAGGGTTGGGGGAATCGTCTCTATCTTGTCAATCCCGTGGGCGGAGAGTTGCACGGTCAGAAGGTCTACAAACGAGTTCAAGATGTCCGTGAACCTCTTGATCTGGCCATTGTGATTGTTCCTGCTGATGCCGTTCCAGACGTGATAGAAGACATTGGAGAGCGTGGGATTAAACATGTCATCATTGAGACCGCTGGGTTTGCGGAAACGGGTGAGACCGGCAGGGTCTTACAGGAGAAGGTGAAAGGGATGGCCGCGCGATACGGGATGCGGGTCATCGGACCGAATTGTGTGGGGGTCATCAATACAGAAAATAAATTTGCTTCAGTGGAATTAATCAAAGAGGCTCTTAACCCGGGACCTGTCTCCATCATTGCACAGAGCGGGGTGTTTGGAAACATTCTTCTGGATCATCTTCCCCAGTACGGTCTTTTCATCTCAAAAGCGGTCACGCTGGGCAATCGCATGGATGTTGACGAATCGGAGATCCTCGATTATCTGCATCATGATCGTCTTACACGAGTCATCATCGTCTATCTTGAAGGAACCGCAAACGGTCCGCGTTTCATGAAGTCACTTACCCAGGTGACGGCGCATAAGCCGGTGGTGATTTTAAAAAGCGGCAGGACTCAGCCTGGCAAACAGGCGACCGCCTCTCACACCGGGAGCATGTCGGGACAGGATCAGGTCTATGATGCCGTATTTGCTCAGACAGGGGCGATTCGAGCAAGAACGTTCACCCAGTTGATCGATCTGGCTCGGGTCTTTACAACCCAGCCATTGACGAGGGGCAATCGTCTTGGCATTATCACGACAAGCGGAAGCCTGGGAGCCCTGGCGACGGATGTTGCCGTGTCCAGTGGTCTCACCGTCCCCCCCCTTTCCCCAATCACAGTGAAGCAGGCGCGAGACATCTCTCCGGACTGGATGAATGTAAGAAACCCTCTTGATCTCGGCCCCTCACAGAACTTCCACCGGCTGTTGCCGATACTCCTGGCTGACTCAGGAATTAATATGGTGCTTGCTATTATGGTCATCCCGTACGCAGCGGTCCGGAGTCTCAAGAGCGCGGGAGTAGCCATAAAGGATTTTTTTGGAGATATTGCATCGATTCGTGAGCAACACCCAGAGAAGCCTCTGGTCGGCGTGGTCATCGGCCACCCTGTATTTGTAGAAGAGATGGATTCCCTCTGCGGTCCGTTCACGCCCATTTTCACTTCGCCCGAACCGGCAGCGCAGGCCCTTGCGACCTTGTGGCGTTATTCTAAAGCACGGAAAAACGATTAGTGTGCATTTTTAATACGGATTATTGGGAAGAATCTGTAGCATCTTCCAAAAGATGTTGTTAGATTAAATCTGCTCCTCGGGCACCCGCTTCGGATGTCGGATCTTCTTCAAGAGAAGATAACGGACGGAGGCTCCCTGCGAAAGTTCGAGCTGGAGAACGGAGATGCTTTTCAATTCCTATGCGTTTATTTTTCTTTTCCTCCCGATCACATTTGCCGGATACTTTATCCTCAACCGGAAGAAACTGACACTTGCTGCAAAGACGTGGCTTGTTCTTGCTTCGTTCTTTTTTTACGGGTACTGGAATCCAATTTACATCCTGTTCCTCTTAGGGAGCGTCGTCTTTAACTATGCGGTGGGATCGATCCTCATCCACAAAAGTAATTCCCCTGCATCCTCCCGTTTGATGCTCGTCGTGGGCATTGCAGGAAATCTCTTCCTGCTTGCGTATTTCAAGTACATGGATTTCTTTATTACGAACATCAACGCTGTATCGTCTCTGAACCTTAAACTGCTTCATATCGCCCTACCTCTCGGGATCAGCTTTCTCACCTTCACGCAGGTTGCGTACCTTGTGGACGCTGCCAAGGGAATGGTTCGCGACCACAATTTCTTGAATTACTCTCTCTTCGCTACATTCTTCCCGCGTCTTCTCGTCGGTCCCATTGTCCGCTATCGAGAGATCGTCCCCCAGTTTGACGCCCCCCTCAGGAATAAGCTCCTCAATTACAAATACATTGCCCAAGGCCTCACACTTTTCTTTCTGGGGCTGTTTAAAAAGGTGATTATTGCGGACCGACTGGCGGGGTGGGCCAATCCGGGCTTTGATGCAGCAGCCAGCCTCACCTTGGTGGAAGCGTGGATCACTTCCCTTTCCTATACCTTACAGCTTTACTTTGACTTTTCTGGTTATACGGATATGGCCCTGGGGGCTTCTCTTCTGTTCAATATCAAACTCCCCATCAACTTCAACAGCCCTTACCGATCTCTTACGATTCAGGAGTTTTGGCGAAGATGGCATATGACCCTCAGTCGGTTCATCCGCGACTATATCTACATTCCCCTCGGAGGAAGCCGGGGTTCGGAACTGCGGACACTTCTGAACATTCTCGCTACGTTTTTCCTTGTAGGTCTCTGGCACGGAGCAGGATGGACATTTATCGTCTGGGGACTCCTTCACGGCTTTGCGTTGGCGGTCTTTCGTCTGTGGCAGAAGACTCCATTGAGACTGCCCCGCTTTGTCTCCTGGCTCATCACATTCAATTTTATCAATGCCGCATGGGTTTTTTTCAGAGCCCAGACCTTCTCCGGTGCAATGAAAGTGCTGAAAGGAATGGCCGGCTTGTCGGGTGTGACCCTGCCCCAAGGATTTGCCCCTTTTCTTTCGGCCCTCAAGGAATACGGTATCCAGTTCGGCAATCTCTTTCAAACGATTCCCTGGGAGAGCAAGACGCTTAATTGTTTTATTCTGGCCTTTATTCTGGCCGTCTTCTTTAAAAATTCGAATCAATTCGTAGATAAATTAAAACCGAATTGGAGAACAGTGATTGCCCTTTCCGTGATTGTGGTTTATGCCATTTTAAATCTCAACAGGACCAATGAATTTATCTATTTTAAATTTTAACGGCCGGTTTTAATGAGAAGAATGAATGATAGAAAATATTCAATCATTGTTGTATGCGTGCTCTACGCATGCCTTTTCTCGGTGGCCCTCCTCAATTTCGTCGTAGATCCTTTTTATATCTTCAGAACCCCTTTTTTAAAGGTCCGGCCTCAGATCAATGACCGTTACGACAAAATTACTTTCTTAGAAAAAAACAAAAAGAATTTCAATTCTTATATCATGGGCAGTTCACGGATGCTGTCGACACACCCCGTAAACATCGAGAGATATGTTCCCGGGGCAAAATTTTATAACTTTAGTATTGTAATGGGAACCGTATATGACCATTATATGCATCTGAATTATTTCATTAACAAAGGGTATCCGGTAAGATGCTTATACATTGGCCTGGATATCGATTTCTGTTTCCTCACCACAAAGTATCACGAGAAGGACAGTTTATTCAGATTACATCCGGATGTGTCCAATGAAAGCCGGTGTGGGTATTACTGGTTCTATCTGAGTATTTTACCGAAGGGTGATCTCCGGCGGAAATTAAAATGGAATCTTAGCCGGAAAAAAATGCCCTCTCAGGAATATGGAAAAGATGGGGGATCCAAACCGGAAACTGAAGACAAGCGAATTTTTGAAGAACGGAGAGAATTCGGAGCCGGCATGATTCATAATAAAGTCGGAAATGAAAACATCAAGATTCTCAGAAAGATGGTTGCATTATGCAGACAGCACGGCATTCAATTGATTATGATTGTTAACCCGCCGAGCAGAATTGCCATGGATCATTATGAGGAAGACGATTATTTAGCGTTTTTAAAGGAACTTGCCGATGTTGCCCCGTTCTGGGATTTCAGTGGATATAACAGTATTACGACAAACCTTCAGAACTATATTGACCACGCCCATTATAAATCCTCAATAAGCCGCCTGATGGCCGCAAGGATCTTTAGTGATAAGACATTGACTGTACCGCGGGACTTTGGTGTCTGGGTAACAAAGGAGAATATTGACTCACACCTGGAGAGTCTAAAGATGACTATTAAGAAGAATCGGGAGAAGACAGGAGTTTGAATTTTCGAACCCAAACGCAGCTCAGAAATAGTTTCTCGAATCTCCGTAAAGGCGGACGCCGTCCCCTGTTTCGCGGTCTCCCCTTTTAATTCTCTTAAAATTATTTTAATTTATAAAGCCTTGAACTTGCGTCATAGCGTTCTCTAGGCAATACTCTTTTGCTGTTTTTGGATGATCCGCCATTCTCCTCGTGATTTGATTGAAGGAGGTTATGAGCGAAGCACATATTCCGAAAATCGCGCAAGAATTGGGTCTCGCCCCGAAACAGGTCCAAGCCACAGCAGACCTCTTGGACGAAGGGGCCACGGTGCCCTTTATTGCCCGCTACCGAAAGGAAGCCACTGGTTCTCTGGATGAGGTTGCAATCACAAAGGTTCGCGACCGACTCAGTCAACTCATGGAATTAGACAAGCGTCGTGAGGCCATCCTTAAGTCCTTAGAGGAAAGGGGACAACTTACCGATGAGTTAAAGGAGAAGATCCTCTCGGCGGAGACCATGGTCGTTCTGGAGGATATCTATTTGCCCTTCCGGCCAAAACGTCGGACCCGAGCAATCATTGCCAAGGAAAAGGGACTGGAACCTTTGGCCCAGCGCCTTTTTAGCCAGGAGGATATGGATTCCATGGCCGAGGCATCTGCTTTTGTCGATCCCGAAAAAGGAGTTGAGTCCGCGGAGGATGCCCTGGCAGGAGCGCGTGACATCATTGCAGAGTGGGTTAACGAAGATCAGACGGCCCGTGCCAGAATGCGTGAATTCTTCTCATCGAAGGCTGTCTTCAAATCGAAGGTCGTCACGGAAAAGGAGGCTGAAGGAATCAAGTACAGGGACTACTTCTACTGGCAAGAGCCTGTCAACACAGCGCCATCGCACAGGGTTCTCGCCATGAGGCGAGGCGAAAAGGAAGGTTTTCTCACACTGAGGGTCTTGCCTCCTGAAGAGGAGGCCCTCGACATTCTTGATGGCATTTTTGTTAAAGGCGAAGGTCCTGCATCGCAGCATGTCAGGATGGCTGTGTGCGATGGCTACAAGAGACTTCTCTCTCCTTCCATGGAGACCGAGATACGCCTCACAACAAAAAAGCGGGCAGATGAGGAGGCGATCAGGGTCTTTGTCGAAAACGTCCGCCAACTTCTTCTGGCTCCTCCTCTCGGCCGGAAGAACGTCCTGGCCATTGATCCCGGTTTCCGGACCGGCTGCAAAGTGATTTGCCTGGACCGCCAAGGGAAGCTCTTGCATACTGAAACCATTTATCCTCTACAGTCTGAAAAGGCTGCATCCGACGCAGCCTCAAAGATCCTCGAGATGTGCAAGCGGTTCGGTATTGAGGCGATTGCGGTCGGGAATGGCACAGCGGGAAGGGAGACAGAAACGTTCATCAGAAGCCTCGATCTCTCGAAGAAGATTCAACTGGTGATGGTCAATGAGAGTGGTGCCTCCGTTTATTCTGCATCCGAGGTGGCACGGGAGGAGTTTCCTGACCAGGATGTGACCGTGCGGGGAGCCGTATCCATCGGCCGGAGACTGATGGACCCCTTGGCAGAGCTGGTAAAGATCGCCCCGAAGTCAATTGGTGTTGGGCAGTACCAACACGATGTGGACCAGGGAGCGTTGAAGAACAGTCTGGATGATGTGGTGGTCAGCTGTGTTAACCGCGTGGGCGTAGAAGTGAATACAGCAAGCAAGCAGCTTCTTACCTATGTGTCGGGTTTAGGACCGCAGCTTGCGAAGGGGATTGTGGAGTACCGGAATGAGCACGGTCCGTTTCAATCGAGGGAAACATTGAGGCAGGTGCCTCGACTGGGATCCAAAGCCTTTGAACAGGCTGCAGGGTTTTTACGCATCAGGGATGGCGAAAACCCATTGGATCGAAGTGCGGTCCATCCTGAAAGCTATCCCATTGTCGATGCCATGGCGAGGAATCTGGGCTGCTCGGTGCTGGATTTGATGCGCGACGAGAAGCTCCGGGAGAGAATCGATCCCATGCAATACGTCTCGGACAAGGTGGGCCTTCCTACGTTGAATGATATCCTGTCGGAACTCTCCAAACCCGGCCGCGATCCCCGTGAGCAGTTTGAACCTTTCCGATTCGCGGAAGGGGTTGAAAAAATTGAGGATGTAAAACCCGGGATGAGGCTTCCCGGCATCGTGACCAATATCACGGCCTTTGGTGTTTTTGTCGACATTGGCGTCCACCAGGACGGGCTGGTTCATATCAGCCAGGTTTCCAGCCGATTTGTGAAGGACGCCACGGAGGTAGTCAAGGTTCATCAAAAGGTAATGGTCACGGTGCTGGATGTGGATCTCGAAAGAAAGCGGATTTCCCTTTCCATGAAGGACAGCCAGTCGCAACCCAGCGTGGCGGCAAAAAGGGAAGGGAGAAGGATTGAAGGGAAGAGGCAGGAAAAGAAACAGAAGCAAAAAAGTACGTTTACAAATAACCCGTTTGACGATGCTTTCAAAAACAGGAATCCATAGATTCTTTCGAAGAATTTCTTCACCTCGTTAGAAATGATGCCCCGCTGGAATTTCTAACGGGTTCATCAAAAACGGGGAAACTAATTTTACCTCATCTCCTCGAAATGGAAGACATCCCCACGCCAACGGCAAGAAAAATATATCTTGAATTGGGAGAAAACTAACTCCCGCAATATCCGTACATCTCAAGAACCTCTCGCAACCTCTATTCACCTACAAGAATTGAGATAGCGGCGCAGGACTGTTGTCTTGCAGATCGATTTCGGTAAAGCAAGCGAGACGAAGGTTATAGATGAAACTAAGAATAGATGTGACCGTGTCCCAATATTTATTTGTATTTGGTGGCTTCGCTGGTGGTCCTGATACGATTGAAAATGATTGCATTCCGTGTTATCTATTAACGCAGCTTAATTCAGTCCCTCCCAAGCGTTTCTCCTAAGGTAGTGATCTCCCAGCTTTCCCAAGATCATTCCTGAGATTCGTGCAAAATGTTTTCGGGGCAAGCTTGCCTCTCGAAAATCAACCGGGGGCGTTGTTGGATTGAAGGGAAGGAAGACGATGAAACTGGGTCTTGTAGGTTTCCCTCAGGTCGGTAAACGAACACTCTTTCGACTCCTGACAGGTAAGGAACCTACTTCAGAAGGCAAAAAAGGGAATGGTTTGGGGTTGGCGAAAGTGAGGGATGCGCGCTTCGATCGCCTCGTGGAGATTTATGCTCCGCGTCAGGAGACCCCTGCCTATATTCAATTTATTCTTCTCCCTGACTTAGACCAGCAGGCCTCTTACAACAGCCAGATCCTGCGGGAGGTGGAGCAGGTGGATGTCATCTGCCACCTCGTTCGGACTTTTCAGGACGACACGGTCTTCCATATCCATGGAACGGTCGACCCTCGTCGCGATATCCTACTCTTCAACGAAGAGCTGCAGCTGAACGATCTTCTTCTTATTGAGAAGCGCCTCGAGCGGCTCGAAAAAGAACAAAACAAGAAAAGAGACGTTCAAAAAACAGCCACGGAAACGGGTCTTCTTACTCGCATGAAAGACCATCTTGAAACTGGCCTCTTTTTGAGAAGCTTCTCCTTAACTGAGGCCGAAGAAAAGCTTATTGCTAGCTACCCGCTGCTGACCCGCAAAGCGGTGATCGTTATCCTCAATGTCGGGGAGGAAGGGCTTGGCGATCAGAACCTGACCGATAAACTGAAGAAAGACTTTCGTGAACAGGACTTCCAGTGGATTGCTGTTTCCGCCAAGATTGAACAAGAACTTTGCCAGCTCGATGCGGCAGAGCGCCAGACCTTTCTGGAGGAACTTCAGCTTGATCAGCCGGCCCTGGACAGGTTGACGATGCTTTGCTACAAAACCCTTAGCCTCATCTCGTTTTTCACCGTGGGTTCGGACGAAGTACGGGCCTGGACAAATCGGCGGGGAGCCCTTGCCCCCCAAGCCGCGGCTGTTATTCACTCTGACTTTGAGCGCGGGTTTATTCGAGCAGAGGTAATGAAATATCAGGACTTGATTAAACTGGGGAGTGAGCAGAAAGTTAAGGAGGTAGGGAAATATATGCAGAAGGGCAGGGACTATGTCGTTGAAGACGGAGATATCATCAATTTTCTGTTTAATGTTTGAAAAATTCTAACGATTCGCTGCGCCTCATCTCTTAGAAATCAAGGGTACGATCCAGTCAATCATACAACCCCTGTCATCGTCCCGCCGGTAAACCGTCTATTCTTGGGAGACGGAAGCCAGGATCTTGTCTCTTAAGCGAGTGTATCGATAGGCAGCCTCAATTGCCCGGGCTGCTCTCTGCGGTCCTGGGAAGATCGGGACTCCTCGCTCCACGAGCTTTCTTAGCAACGGGTCCGTTAAACTCTGGAAAGTGAAGCCGACAAAAGGTTTATCGTGGGTCTCAATCAAGCGGAGGATTGTGTCGGACTGAAAATCCACCAGCCTGGCGGCCTGTTCTGGAATCTGATCCGGGGGGACACCCACTTGCCTGAGCATGCGTTTGAGCCTCCGGCTCGGCGTGAAGAAATAGAAAAGCAGATAGTCCGTGTTCTTCTCCTCCAGCAATGCCTTCGGGATTTCTGAGAAGTAGTCCGTGAGGTTTTTGCCGAAGGTGAAATCCAGCGGGTTACTGATGCTTCCTGTCTGGGGCATGAGAGGTCTTACCCTTTTGATTGCCTCGGGTGAAAGCGACGGCAATTCAAGACCCGCCCGTCCGCAGGCATCTGCCGCCTCCGCTCCAGGCCCTCCGGAATGGGTCTGAATCAGCACACGTCGCCCTGTGCTCCGAGGAAGAGCCCCCAGGATCCAACAGTAATCGAACATCTCCATGATCGACCGTGCCCGAATGATCCCGCTCTGCCGGAAGATGCCGTCGTAGAGTTTATCCGGTCCTGCCAATGCCCCGGTGTGTGAAAGCCCTGCCCTGCTGCCTGCTTCCGACCCGCCGATATAAAAGGCCACGATGGGTTTTTTCGGAACGATTGATCTCGCCATTTCCACAAACGCCCTGCCCCTGCGGATGCCCTCGATGTAAAGGGCGATCACCTTCGTATCGGGACAAGCGCCAAGGTACTCCATGCAGTCGACGATGTCGATATTGGCTTCATTCCCAACACTAAACGCCGTACTGAATCCCATCGCATATTGGGAAAGATAGGTAAACATCTGGGTGACAAAACTCCCGCTCTGGGAAGCCATGCCAATGAAGCCTGGACCGCCTTCAAGGGTCATGAAGGTTGTGTTCAGCTTGCGGCGAGGATTGGCCACCCCGATACAGTTCGGGCCTAGAAAGCGCATGTCATGTTTTTTCGCCGCGGCGATAAGGTCCTTTTCAAGTTTGACCCCATTCCCGCCCACTTCCTTAAAACCACCCGAGATGACAATGGCATGTTTGATGCCCTTCCTGCCACACGCATCGATCGTCTCGGGTACGAGTCGTGTGGGAAGTACGATCAGCGCCAGGTCGGGCACCTTGGGCAGATCCAGCGCGCTTCGATAGGCCTTGTGATTCTGCACCTGATCCTCTTTGGGGTGAATGGGATAAATCTCACCTTCAAAGCCCAAGTCCAGAACAGAATCGAGAAGACTTGTTCCCATCGAAGAGGCATTATTGGAGGCCCCGAAAAGGGCGATGCTTTTCGGGTTGGCAATAGGGTATAGGGGACTGGCTTCAATCGATGTTATCATTTCCGTCTCTTTTCAGTACGACGAGTGCGTCCACAGCCACCAACCGACCTTCTGGAGTGATGATCATTGGATTGATGTCGAGTTCGGATACTGTTTCAAGTTCCAATCCGATCCGCCCAACCGCAATGAGGGTGCGACAAAGGATGTCCATATCAGCGGGTTTCTGTCCGCGGAAGGAGCCGAGAATCTCTTTGAAACGCAGTTGTTCAGTCATATCTTTGGCCTCGACCATGTCAAACGGTGCTATTCTGAAGACAGTGTCCTGAAACACCTCGGTCAGAATGCCGCCTATTCCAAGCATCACGCAGGGACCGAACTGGGGATTACGGTTCAATCCGACGACCAGTTCACGCTGCCCTGGCACCATTTCCTGAACCAGCACCCCTTCAAGTTCCAGGTCGACACTTCGGATAATGCGTTCGTAGGCTTCATGGACATCTCTTTTACTCCTGAGGTTCAGCTCAATACATCCACGCTCGCTCTTGTGCATCAGCTCGGCTGAACAGGCCTTGAGCACCACCGGAAACCCAAGGCCGTCTGTGGCCGATACCGCTTCGTCGACACTGTGCGACAATTCTTCTCTAGCGACGGGGATGCCGTAAAGCTCGAGCAACTTTTTTGACTCGTATTCGGAGAGTGCCCGTTGCCCTCGATGGAGGGCAGACCGTATCAAATCATCTGCTTGCATAGTTTTCCAAGGTCATGACTTTTGAATTCTGGAATCGTTAGGACCATCAACCCGATCACCTTTTCTGCAACCCGTATTGAGGATCATTTTTCAGATTCAACTACGGAGCAACCAGGATCTTGATTTCTTCTTTCTCTTTTCTTGCCAAGACTTCAAATCCTTCAGTAGATATCTGCTCAAGCGGAATGACTTTCGTAATGATCAACTCTGGTCGCGCCCCTTTGGACTCTATCCAGGACATCGCCAGAGGAAGATTGACAGAGTTCGTTCCGATCATCGTGGTCTCCCGGGTAACAAATCCAAGCATATGTACTGGGACCCGGTCCACAAAGACTCCCTGGACAATGACCTTACCCTGGAAGCGGACAGAGGCTAAACAATCTTTCAGGGTGGCCTCGATTCCCACTGCTTCGACCGCCACGTCCACCCCTTTGCCGGCGGTGAGCTCTTTCATCTTAGCAGGGATTTTTTCCACAAGGGGATTTAGAACCAAGGTAGCGCCCAGCTCTTCTGCTTTTTTCCTTCTTGTTTGAGAAACCTCCGTCACGTAAATCTTTTCCACCCCTATCGCTTTGAGGCCGAGCAAAACCATGAGCCCCACCGGCCCGGCACCTGCAATCAAAATGGTATCGCTGGGTTTGATGCGTCCCCTTTCGATTGCATAAGCAGCACCCGAAAGAGGTTCAACCACAGCTGCCCGTTCCCAGCTCATATCCCCGGGTTTCTGGAGCATCCTATCCTGAGGGCATACCAAGTATTCAGCGTAAGCCCCTTTTTGAACAGCAATCACGTTATCCCCAACTTGAAATCCCTTGATGTTACGGCTGACTTCGATGATTTCACCGCAGGCTTCGTGGCCAAAAGGACTCTGAGGGAATAAACCATGCAGGTACTCATGCAAGTCCGATCCACAGATACCACAATACTTGACCCTTATTTTCGCTTCGCCGGGTTCTGGCTTCGGTTCAACTACTTCTTCAACGCGTAGATCGCGGATGCCGTGGTAAACAGCTGCTCTCAAGAAATTGCCTCCTTTTCCTATTTTTCTGCAAGGTTCAGTCGTAGAGCTTTTTTTCACAAAGTCTAACAGATATAAAAGAAAAATGCCAATGTGGAATAATCCTGACCTTATATCAGTTTTAAAAGCCCTAAGGAGCGGGGAGGAATGGGGTTGCGCTTGCATATACATTGATCCGCGCGTCATGATTTGGTACGTTCTTACTGAAAAGAGACTAGTGTATTTTTGAACAGGGGCTGGATGGTCTCATCGGTTGAAAGTTGCCAGAGTTGGGCAATATGAAAAGAGAGGACGCAATTAGAATCCTGGCCGGGGCGAGGCGACTGATAAGACTGATAAGACTGATAAAGAATAGGATCCGTTTGCAGGTGAGTTGACCGGAACGTGCCCCGAGAGCCCCGCCCTGTGGGGGCAGAGCTTCACTTTACAAATTCGCATTTATCTAATATATGTTATGTCAAGTCAGATGTAAGGTGGGGTTTGCCTCGAGAGAAGGGACGCTTAAAGGCAGTCTGCAAATGAAGAATGAGCGCAGGCACGTAAGCCCAATTGTGTTCAATGTGAGTTCATATCATTTTTTGTTGTTTCGGACCCCTAATTCCGTCTCGTCGGGAGGAGGGAAGCTATGAATATCGCTAAGCTTGCTGAAGACAAGGTGAAAGAAGAAGGAGAACGGGTAATCATCATTTTTGAGGGGCGGGAGATTACCAACGTTGAAATGGTTCGCGCCTCCAGAAAATTAAGCAATACGCTCAAGAATCTCGGAGTAAAGAGGGGTGACAGGGTGATTTTGCAAATGCCCAATTGTCCGGAGGTTCTTCAGGGTTTTCAGGCTGTTTGGAAGCTCGGGGCAGTGGTCGTCCCGATAAACTACTTAGTCGGAGAGGAAGAAACTACCTATATTTACAAAGATTCGGGCGCCAAAGTGGTTATCAGTAGCCAGGCTTTCCTTCCTAAAATACGAGCTGGTCAGTCAAAAGTGCCGAGTCTGGAAAGCGTTATTCTCATAGACAAGGAAGTACCCGGAGGAAGCCTTTCTTACTGGCACCTTGTTGAAAAAAGTTCTGAGGAACTGGACATTGTGGAAACCGAGGATGACGAACTGGCGGCGCTGATCTATACCGCCGGCACGACCGACCGTCCTAAAGGGGTCATGCACACGCATAACAGCCTGTATGTCAATGCCAGAATGGGTTACGAAACCATCCGCCTGCCCGATGGGATGACGAGTGTCGGAGTGCTTCCCCTCTGCCATTCCTACGGCATTGCAAACATGAATGCTGGCCTTTTCAGACGGGGAGGCAAAGCAGTGCTGCTCAACTCCTTTAATGTGGAAACGGTCTTCGCCTCCATCGAAAAATACCGAGCCACCATTATGGGAGC
>Ga0153915_10003146_pt1 | contig 15086 bp, 13 predicted proteins | sample Opewatmetagenome_2_FD_107003 | JGI IMG/M metagenome (GOLD analysis project Ga0153915, IMG submission 107003) | Freshwater wetland microbial communities from Ohio, USA - Open water 3 Core 3 Depth 3 metaG | ecosystem: Environmental > Aquatic > Freshwater > Wetlands | place: USA: Ohio, Lake Erie...
CGAGCCGGTGCTGGCGGTGGTAGTCGAAGAACAGCGTCTCGGCGCAGCGCTTGCCCTCGTCGTAGCAGGCGCGCGGGCCGATCGGGTTGACGTTGCCCCAGTACGACTCGGTCTGGGGATGCACGGCCGGGTCGCCGTACACCTCGCTCGTCGAGGCCTGCAGGATCCTCGCCCGGATGCGCTTGGCGAGCCCGAGCATGTTGATCGAGCCGTGCACGCTCGTCTTGGTGGTCTGCACCGGGTCGTACTGGTAGTGCACCGGCGAGGCCGGGCAGGCGAAGTTGTAGATCTCGTCAACTTCGAGGTAAAGGGGAAACGTAATGTCGTGGCGCAGCAGCTCGAAGTGCGGGTTGGCGAGCAGGTGTGCGATGTTGTCCTTGGTGCCCGAGTAGAAGTTGTCGGCGCACAGCACGTCGTCACCGCGCTCGAGCAGGCGCTCGCACAGGTGCGAGCCGAGGAATCCGGCGCCGCCCGTCACCAGGGTGCGTCTGCGGTTGGCGATTTTTGGCATTTGCGCGCGTGAGAGATTAACATGGCGCATGCTCCGGGCACTGCAAAGAATCCCGCTGCGCGCGGTGTTCGCGCTGGGCGCATTCGCCTGCGCGGCGCTGCTCGGCGCCGCCTATTACCTGCAGTATTTCCAGGGCCAGGATCCCTGCCCGCTGTGCCTGGTGCAGCGCGTGTTCTATCTGTGCGCCGGGATCGTGTTCCTCGTCGGCGCGCTGCACGGGCCGAAATCCACCGGCGCCATCGTGTACGGCGTGCTCGCCATGCTGTTCGCGGCGGGCGGCCTGGCCACCGCGGTGCGGCAGGTCTACCTGCAGCACCTGCCGCCCGAGAAGGTACCGGCCTGCGGCCCGGACCTTCCGTTCATGCTGGAGAACTTCCCCATCTCGCGCACGCTCACGTTCCTGGTGCGCGGCTCGGGCCAGTGCGCCGAGGTGACCTGGCGCTTCCTCGGCCTGTCGATCGCCGAGTGGTCGCTGATCTGCTTCAGCGGCTTTATCGTCTACGCACTGTGGATCGCGGTGCGCGGCGCGCGCAGAAAATAGGATCTGACCCTATTTTTCCGCGAGCTTGCGGATCTGCTCGGACTCGATGACGCCCGAGCGCAGGCGTTTGAGCGCGGCATTGACCATCGCCGCGGCGACCAGCTCGGCCTCGATCGGGCGGTACTTGCCGAGCAGCGGCCCGAGCAGCCTGCCCGCGACTTGACCGATCCGCTCGCCGAGGCGGACCTCGTCGCGCGGCCCGATGAGTAACGACGGGCGAAAGAAGATGGTCCGCGGCACGCCCGCGGCGGCGACGTCGGCTTCCATCTCGCCCTTCACGCGGTTGTAGAACACGCGCGATGCGGGGTTTGCGCCGAGCGCGGAAACCACCAGCAGGCGCCTCGCGCCGCCCTTCGCGGCAGCCTGCGCCAGCGCGACCGGGTAATCGTGGTCGACGCGCCGGAACGCCTGCTGCGAGCGCGCCTGTTTCATGGTGGTGCCGAGGCAGCAGAAGACGTGATCGGCCTCGACCTTGTGCGACGCGAGGTGCTCGAAGTCGAAGGTCTCGACCTTCAGCCCGGGCCCGCTCAGCGCGAGCGGCCGGCGCGCCCAGACGGTGACGCTGTTGTACAGCGTTTCATCGAGCAGCCGCTCGAGCAGGATCGAGCCCACGAGGCCGGTCGCGCCCACCAGCAGCGCGCGGCGCCGCTCAGGCATGCTGCCGGATGAACCCCGCGATTCGTGGGCAGATGACTTCGCGCCAGCGCCGGCCCGAGAAGATGCCGTAGTGGCCGACCCTGGGCGCGAGATAGTGCTCGCGCCGCTCGCGCGGAATGTTGAGGCACAGCAGGTGCGCGGCCTCGGTCTGGCCGTTGCCCGAGATGTCGTCGAGCTCGCCTTCGATGGTGAGCAGCGCGGTGTCGCGGATCGCCTGCGGGCGCACCAGCTCCTCGCGCACGAACATGCGCCCCTTGGGCAGCGCGAAGTCCTGGAACACGGTCTTCACCGTGTCGAGGTAGTACTCGGCGGGCATGTCGAGCACCGCGTTGTACTCGTCGTAGAAGCGCCGGTGGCCCTCGGCCGAGTCGCCGTCGCCCTCGAGCAGGTGGTTGTAGTAGTCCCAGTGCGCATTGAAGTGCCGGTCCGGGTTCATCGCGACGAAGCCCAGGTGCTGCAGGAAGCCCGGGTACACCCAGCGCATGAAGCCGGGGTACTTCTGCGGCACGCGGTGGATCAGGTTCTGCTCGAACCAGGAATGCGGCTTCTGCATGGCGAGGTTGTTGACCGCGGTCGGGCTCCTGCGCGCGTCGATCGGGCCGCCCATCATCACCATGGTGCTCGGCCGGCTCGGCTCGCGCCGCGCGGCGAGCAGCGACACTGCGGCGAGCACCGGCACGGTCGGCTGGCATACCGAGATCACGTTCAGGTCCGGCGACAGCAGCCGGATCCACTCGCACACGTAGTCGACGTAGTCGTCGAGGTGGAACGGGCCCGCGGCGAGCGGCACCATGCGCGCGTCGACCCAGTCGGTCGCCCACACCTCGTGCGCGGGCAGCAGCGTGCGCACCGTGTCGCGCAAGAGCGTCGCGTGGTGGCCGGAGAGCGGCGCGACCACCAGCACCTTGGGATCGTTGCGCGGCGCCGCGAGCGCGCGCTTGAACTGAATCAGCCTGCAGAAGGGCTTTTCCAGCGCCGTCTCGAGCGTGACCGGCACCTCGCGCCCGTCGATGGCGACCGAGTCGATGTTCCAGGCCGGCTTCTCGTAGCGCTGCGTGACGCGCAGGAACAGGTCGCTGCCCGCCGCGACGCGGCGCGACATGGGGATGTAGGACAGCGGGCTGAACGGATGCCCGAACCAGCCGCGCGAGAGCTCCGCCACGAGGCGCAGCGGCTCGAGCGCCGCATGCTGTGCTTCGTACAGACTGTAGAGCACCTTTAGGGACTCCCACTAGTCCAGGTAACCACATGTTTATAGCAGAATTGCGGCACCGCCGCATCGACGGAAGTCACGGCTGCCGGGTTATCCTTTCGCCGTGAAGCGGCTCGTTCGGATCGTCGTTTTTCTCCTTCTTGGCGCGGGATTGGTCGCTGCGGGCGGCTACGGCTACCTGCGCCGGTCGCTGCCGGCGACCGAGGGCACGATCCGGATCTCCGGCCTGGACGCTCCCGTCGAGATCCTGCGCGACGACTACGGCGTCCCGCACATCTTCGCGCGCTCGGCGAACGACGCCTACTTCGCGCTCGGCTTCGTGCACGCGCAGGACCGGCTGTGGCAGATGGAGATCGACCGGCGCATCGCCTCCGGGCGCCTCGCGGAGATCCTCGGCGCGAAGGCGCTCGACGCCGACCGCTTCCTGCGCACGCTCGGCGCGCGCCGCGCCGCCGAAGCGAACCTGAAGCATCTCGACCCCGCGACGCGCGCGACGCTCGAAGCCTACGCGGCCGGCGTGAACGCGTTCCTCGCGACCAAGCCCGTGCTGCCGCCCGAATTCTGGATCCTGCGCGACGGCTTCGAGCCCTGGACGCCCGCGGACTCGATCGCCTGGACCAAGATGCTGGCCTGGGACCTCGGCAACAACTGGAAAAACGAGCTGCTGCGCATGCGCCTTGCGCGCACGCTGTCGAACGAGCGCATCGCCCAGTTCCTGCCGCCCTATCCCGGCGACGCGCCGCAGAAGCTGCCCGATCTGCACGCGCTGTACGCGAGCCTCGGCGGCGACGCGACGCGGCTCGCCGACGCGGGGCTGCGCCTCGCGGCGCTGCTGCCGGAGTTCCAGGCGGAGGGCGTCGGCTCGAACAACTGGGTGGTGAGCGGCGCGCACAGCGCGAGCGGCAAGCCGCTGCTCGCGAACGATCCGCACCTCGGGCTCACCGCGCCGCCGGTGTGGTACTTCGCGCAGCTCGACGCGCCCGGCCTGCACGTGATCGGTGCGACGCTGCCCGGTGTGCCCGGCGTGCTGCTCGGGCACAACCGGCGCATCGCCTGGGGCTTCACCAACACCGGGCCGGACGTGCAGGACCTGTATATCGAAAAGCTCGAGGGCGAGGACCGCTACCTCGCGCCGGACGGCCCGCGCCCGTTCCAGCGCATCGAGGAGACGATCAAGGTGCGCGGCGAGCCCGACGCGAAGCTCACGGTGCGCATTTCGCGCCACGGCCCGGTCGTGTCCGAGGCGCTGAGCAGCGCGCGCGGCCTCGCGCCGCACGGCTACGTGCTGGCGCTCGCCTGGACCGCGCTCGCCGAAGACGACGCGAGCGTGCGCGCGCTGCTCGAGCTTGGCCGTGCGCGCGACTGGCCGAGCTTCCTCGCGGCGGGGCGCGACTTCGGCGCGCCGCAGCAGAACGTCGTGTACGCCGACGTCGACGGCAACATCGGCTTCGTCGCCGCGGGCCGAGTGCCGCTGCGCCGGCCAGACAACGATCTGAAAGGCCTCGCGCCGGCGCCGGGCTGGCTCGCGAGGTACGACTGGACGGGCTATCTCCCGTTCGCCGAGCTGCCGCAGAGCTTCAACCCGCCGGACGGGGAGATCGTCACCGCCAACAACAAGATCACGCCGCCGGGCTACCAGCCCTGGATCACGAGCGGCTGGCAGCCGCCGTACCGCGCGGAGCGCATCGCCGCGCTGCTCGCACGCGTGCCGCGGCAAACCGTGTCGAGCTTCGAGCGCGTGCAGGCCGACATCGTGTCGCTGCCGGCGCGCGAGCTGCTGCCGAAGATGCTTTCGGCCAGGCCGCGCACGCCGGAGGCGGCGCAGGCGCTCGGGCTGCTCAAGCGCTGGGACGGCACGATGGCCGCGAACCGGCCCGAGCCGCTCGTGTTCATCGCATGGTGGCGCGAGCTCACGCGCGCGCTGTACGCCGACGAGCTGGGCGACGCGTTCCGCGCCAACTGGCTACCGCGGCCGGTGTTCGTCGCCGACGTGCTCGACGACAAGGACGGGGCCGCGGCCTGGTGCGACGACGTGCGCACGAGCGCGGTCGAGACCTGCGGCGAGATCCTGTCCTCCTCGCTCGAGGCTGCGCTCGCCGACCTGCGCAAGCGCTACGGCGCCGACATGACGGCCTGGCGCTGGGGCGCGGCGCACGAGGCGCTGCACGAGCACCGGCCGCTAGGGCGCGTGCCCTGGCTCGCACGCTGGTTCGATATCCGCGTGCCGAGCCCGGGCGGGCCGTTCACGGTGGACGTCGGGCGCAGCGACTTCGCCGACCACGGCGAGCCCTACGCAAACCGGCACGCGCCGAGCCTGCGTGCGATCTACGACCTCGCCGATCTCGAGAATTCGGTCTACATCCATTCCGGCGGGCAATCGGGCAACCCGCTCTCGCCCGATTACCGCGCCTTCACCAACAGGTGGGCGCACAACGAATACATCCCGATGATCGGCGACCGCGCGCGCCTCGAGGCGGCCGGAGTGCGACGCCTCACGCTTCAAACGGCAAAATAGGGCCAGACCCTATTTCTTCTCGTCGCGCAGCGCGCGGCGCAGGATCTTGCCGACGTTGGTCTTGGGCAGCTCGGCGCGGAATTCGACGTACTTGGGCCGCTTGTAGCCGGTCAGCTCGCGCTTGCAGTGCTCGAGCACGTCCTGCTCGGTGAGCGCCGGGTCCTTCTTCACGACGAACAGCTTGACCACCTCGCCCGAGTGCTCGTCGGGCACGCCGATCGCGGCGCACTCGAGCACGCCCGGGTGCAGCGCCACCACCTGCTCGACCTCGTTCGGGTATACGTTGAAGCCCGACACCAGGATCATGTCCTTCTTGCGGTCGACGATGCGCACGAAACCCTTCTCGTCCATCACGCCGATGTCGCCGGTGCGCAGGTACCCGTCCGCCGCGAGCACCTTGGCGGTCTCGTCCGGGCGCTGCCAGTAGCCCGCCATCACCTGCGGGCCCTTGATGCAGATCTCGCCCGTCTCGCCGACCGCCAACGTCTTGCCGGCGTCGTCGCGGATCTCGATGTCGGTCGAGGGGATCGGCACGCCGATCGAGCCGCTGTAGCCCTTCAGGTCGAACGGATTCATGGTGGCGACCGGGCTCGTCTCGGTGAGCCCGTAGCCCTCGAGCAGCACGGTGCCGGTCACCTGCTGCCAGCGGTCGGCGACCGCCTTCTGCACCGCCATGCCGCCGCCGCTCGCGATCCTGAGCGCCGAGAAATCCAGCCCGGCGAAGTCGGGATTGTTCAGCAGCGCGTTGAACAGCGTGTTCACGCCGGTGATCATGTTGTAGCGGTGCTTGCCGAGCTCCTTCACGAAGCCCGGGATGTCGCGCGGGTTGGTGATCAGGATGCTCTCGCCGCCGAGCCTGAGCATCACCAGGCAGTTCACGGTGAGCGAGTAGATGTGATAGAGCGGCAGCGCGGTGATGATGCTCGGCGTCTCGCCCTTCAGCGCGAGCGTGAGCCAGCCGGCCACCTGCTCGATGTTGGCGAGGATGTTGCGGTGGAGCAGCATCGCGCCCTTCGATACCCCGGTCGTGCCGCCGGTGTACTGCAGGAAGGCGATGTCGTCGTGCCCGTTCTGGGCCGGCCGGAACTCGCGCCCCGCGCCCTCGGCGAGCGCGGCCTTGAAGCGCTGCGCGCCCGCCAGCTCGTAGGCCGGCACCATCTTCTTCACCTTGCGCACCACGAAGTCGACGAGCAGGCCCTTCGGGCCGAGCAGCTCGCCGAGCGAGGTGACCAGTACGTGCTTCACCGGCGTACGCGCGCGCACCGCCTGCAGCACGTGCGCGAAGTTCTCCAGGATCACGATCGCTTCGGCGCCCGAGTCCTTCAACTGATGCTCGAGCTCGCGCGCGGTGTAGAGCGGATTGACGTTCACCACCGTGCAGCCCGCGCGCAGCGTGCCGTACAGGGCGACCGGGTACTGCAGGACGTTGGGCAGCATGATCGCGACGCGCGCGCCCTTGCCGAGGCCCCTCGCCTGCAGCCAGGCGCCGAACGCGCGCGACAGGCGCTCGAGCTCGCCGAACCCCATTGTCCTGCCCATGCACGCGTAGGCCGGGCGCGCGGCGAACTGGGCGACGCTCTTGTCGAACAGGTCGCCGACTGAGCGGTACTGGTCGTAGCGGACCTCGGCGGCGACGCCGGGCGGATAGCTCTTCAGCCAGATGCGCTCCATCGCTCCCCCTCTCCTGTCGTTCGGCTTGCGCGCGCCTAGTCTAACGCGGCGCGCGGCGCCAGGCGACGAACGACGAGGCTAACGCTCCAGCCCCGATCGAAGCATACGCGGCGAGCCATGCGCCGGGCCGCGTCGCGCCACCCGCCGCGTCGAGCGCGGCTCCGAACACCATCGGCCCGATCATGCCGCCGGCGAAGCCCAGGAGCGAATAGAGCCCCATCGCCGTGCCGCGCATCTCCGCTGGCGCAGCCGCCACCATGCCCGCGGTGAGCGTCGCGGACTCGGCCATCACCAGCATCGAGTAGACGAGCAGGATTGCGAGCACCGCGATCCAGTGCCAGGGTGCCAGACTCGCGAGCACCAGGCCGCCCGCGCCCGAGCCGAACATCGCGAGGGCGATCCAGCGCCGGCGGCCGATACGGAGCGCGACCTCGTTGCCGAGGATCGAGGCTGGCACCGCACAGACGTTCACGAACGCCGCGATCACCGCGAGGTTCCAGGGAAAGGTGGCGTCGCCCGCGTGCAGGCCGGCGACGAAGGCGAGGAACGCGACCATCCAGCTGCGCGAGCCGAACAGCTCCAGGCAGTGCATCGCGTAGCCGAGCGCGAAGCCCGCCACCGGGCGGTTGGCGAGCAGCCGGCGCCAGGCGGCGAGCGGAAAGAGTGCCCCGAGCGAGAAGCGCGGCGCGGCCACGGCCGCCGGCGAGCGCGCGTCGATGCCCGCGACCACCAGCGCCCCGGCGGCGAGCGGCCCGATCCCGGCGGCGATGAACGCCCACTGCCAGCCGGCCGCCGCGCTCAGCGCGCCCGCGGCGGCGAGCGAAAGCGCGGTGCCGATGCCGAAGAACGAGGTGTAGAACGCGATGTAGCGGCTCTGCGCGGACCCCGCGGCGCGGTCCGAGAGCAGCCGCAGGCCCGGCATGTAGGTAGCGGCGACGCCGGCGCCGAGCAGCACCTGGAACGCGACCGCGCTCGCGAAGCCCTGCGCCGCGAGGCCGAAGCCGGCGCTGCCCGCGACCGCGATCAGGCTGCCAATCGCGTACACCTTGCGCCCGTCGATGCGGTCGGTAAGCGCGGTCCAGTACGACACGCTGCCCGCGTAGCCGACGAAGAACATGCCGCTCACCACGCCCGCTTCCGCGTTCGTCAGGCGCCACAGCGCGCGCAGTTCGGGCAGCAGCGCGGCGAAGGTGGAAAAACCCGCCATCGACAGGATGTGGGCGATCAACATGATCGCCGCCGCCCGCCGAGCGGAAATCACTTGTTCTTGAACCCGGGCTTGCGCTTCTCCACGAATGCCGCCATGCCTTCCTTCTGGTCGGCGAGCGCGAACGCGGCGTGGAACAGCCTGCGCTCGAAGTGAACGCCCTCGGCGAGCGGCATCTCGTAGGCGGCGTTTATCGATTCCTTCACCATCATCACGACCGGCAGCGAGTAAGCGGCGATCTTCTCGGCGACCGCGAGCGCCTCGCCCAGCACCTTGTCCGCCGGCACGATGCGCGACACGAGGCCCGCGCGCTCGGCTTCGGCGGCGTCCATCATGCGCGCGGTGAGGCACATGTCCATCGCTTTCGCCTTGCCGACCGCGCGCGGCAGGCGCTGCGTGCCGCCGGCGCCGGGCAGCACGCCGAGGTTGATCTCGGGCTGGCCGAATTTCGCGTTCTCCGCGGCGATCACGATGTCGCACATCATGGCGAGCTCGTTGCCGCCGCCGAGCGCGTAGCCGACGACCGCGGCGATCACCGGCTTCCGGATGCGACGGATGTGCTCCCAGTCGCGCGTGATGTAGTCGGCGCGGTACACGTCGATGAAGTTCCAGTCCTTCATCGCGCCGATGTCGGCGCCCGCGGCGAACGCCTTGTCGTTGCCGGTGATGACGATCGCGCCGACCTCGTCTTCGGCGTCGAAGGCGTACAGCGCCTCGCCGAGCTCCTGCATGAGCCTGGGGTTCAACGCGTTCATCTGCTTGGGGCGGTTGAGCGTGAGGAGGCCGACCCGGCCGCGCCGCTCGCTGGTGATGAACTCGTAGGCCATGCTCACGCTCCCTTCAAGTATTCGTCGGTCATCTGCACCTTGGCGAACAGGCCGTTCAGCGCCGCGAGGAACGCCCTCTGCACCTGCGCCGCGGGCACCGTCTCGCCGCCGTAGCTCTGCGCGCGCGTCGCGCAGGCATCCGCGAGCAGCGTCACCTTGAAGCCGAGGTCGGCGGCCGCTCGCACGCTCGAATCGACGCACATCTGCGTCATCATGCCGGCCACCACGAGCTGCTTGATGCCCGCGTGCTCGAGCTGCTGCTTGAGGCCCGTGGCGCGAAAGCTGTTCGGAAAGTTCTTCTCGATCACCGGCTCGCCCGCGGCCGGCGCGACCGAGCGGTGGATCTCCGCGCCCTTCGTGCCGGGCAGAAAGAAGGTCGCGCCGGGGCGCACCGACAGATGGCGCACGTGGAACACCGGGAGCTTGTTCGCGCGGAACGCCGCGAGCGCCGCGCCCGCCTTCGCGCCGGCGGCTTCCGCTCCCTCCAGCTCCATCGCGCCGCCGGGGAAGTAGTCGTTCTGGATGTCGATGATGACGAGCGCGGTATCGCTCATTGCGCGTTTCCTTTCTTCATCTCCGAGAGCGGCATCACCGTAGGGTCGCGAAAGCGCGGCCGGCCGGGCTCGGGCTCGGCGAGCGCCGCCGTCTCGCGCGCGCTGGAGAGGCTGCGCACCGCGAGCTGCTGGTACTGGCGCGTCGCGTCGCGCTTCCAGGCGAGCTCGTCTTCGGTGAGCGCGCGCACCACCTTCGCCGGAATGCCCATCGCGAGGCTCTTCGCCGGCACTTCGAACCCCGCCTTCACGAACGCCATCGCGCCGACGATCGACGACTCGCCCACTACCGCGTTGTCGTTCACGACGGAGTTGATGCCGACCATCGCGTTCTTCTTCACCACGCAGCCGTGCAGCACCGCGCCGTGGCCGATGTGGCCGTCGGCCTCGACCACGAGGTCGCGGTCTGGAAACGCGTGCAGGATGCAGCAGTCCTGGATGTTCGCGCCTTCCTCGATCACGATGCGGCCGAAGTCGCCGCGCAGGCAGGCGCAGGGCCCGACGTACACGCGCGGCCCGACGAACACGTCGCCGATCAGCACGGCGCTCGGGTGCACGTAGGCACTCGGATGCACGACCGGCACGATGCCGTCGATGGCCGTTACCTTCAGCATGGTCAGGCGATTCTACTGCCCTTTGGTGTAAGCTTTGGCCCGCCTTTCGCATAGCAAGCGCCAAGAATTCAGGGAGGAAAGGCGACATGAACAGCTTCGCCCTCGAGCCGATCGAGAAGGCGCCGCTCGCCGACCTGCGCAAGCTCCAGCTGCAGCGGCTGCAGTGGACCTTGCGGCACGCCTACGACAACGTGCCGCACTACCGCAAGAAGCTCGAAGCCGCGGGCGTCAGGCCCGAGCAGTGCAATTCGCTCGCCGACCTGGCGAAGTTCCCGCTCACCACCAAGGCCGATCTGCGCGAGAACTATCCGTTCGGCATGTTCGCCGTGCCGATGGACAAGATCGTGCGCATCCACGCCTCCTCCGGCACGACCGGCAAGCCGACCGTCGTCGGCTACACCGCGAAGGACATCGACACCTGGACCACGGTGATGGCGCGCTCGATCCGCGCCGCGGGCGCGCAGCCCGGCGACAAGGTGCATGTCGCCTACGGCTACGGCCTGTTCACCGGCGGTCTCGGGGCGCACTACGGCGCCGAGCGCCTCGGGCTCGCGGTCGTGCCGCTCGGCGGCGGCATGACCGAGCGCCAGGTGCAGCTCATCCAGGACTTCAAGCCCGAGATCATCATGGTGACGCCCTCGTATATGCTGGCGATCGCCGACGAGATGGAGCGCCAGGGCATCGACCCGAAGTCGACCTCGCTCAGGATCGGCATCTTCGGCGCCGAGCCCTGGACCAACGAGCTGCGCAAGTCGATCGAGCAGCGCCTGCCGATCCATGCGCTCGACCTGTACGGCCTGTCCGAGATCATCGGGCCGGGGGTGGCGCAGGAGTGCGTCGAGACGAAGGACGGGCTCACGATCTGGGAGGACCACTTCTACCCCGAGATCGTCGATCCCGAGACGGGCAGGCCGCTGCCCGAGGGCGAGAAGGGCGAGCTCGTGCTCACCTCTCTCACCAAGGAAGCGCTGCCGATGATCCGCTACCGCACGCGCGACCTCACGCGCCTGCTGCCCGGCAGCGCGCGCACGATGCGCCGCATGGAGAAGATCACCGGCCGCTCCGACGACATGCTGATCATCCGCGGCGTGAACGTGTTCCCGTCGCAGATCGAGGAACTGATCCTGAAGCAGCCGGAGCTCAGCCCGCACTACGTGCTCGAGCTCACGAAGGACGGGCCGCTCGATCACGTCACGGTGCTGGTCGAGCTCGCCCCGGGCGCGGCGGACGCCGGCGCGGCGCAGAAGCTGCAGCACAACATCAAGTCCTTGATCGGCGTGTCGAGCGACGTGAAGATCGTGCCGCTCAGCTCGATCGAGCGCTCGATCGGCAAGGCGAAGCGCGTCGTCGACAAGCGCCCGAAGTGAGCGGGCGGCCCCGCGCGAGGGGCGCCTAGCGGCGCGTGCGCCGCTGCAGCGCGCGCAGAAGGAAGTAGATGCCGAGCGCGGCCGCCAGGTGCTTCAGCGTGTGGCCGCTCACCTGCTGTCCCGCCGCGAAGATCGGCCGGTCGTAGACCTCCGTCAGCTTCGCCACGCCGTAGGCCGCCGCGAGAACGAAGATCACCGCGCCGTGCGTGTAGCGCGAGCGGTAAAGCAGCGACACCGCGAGCACCACCGCGATGGTTCCGAATTGCACCGCGAGGTAGGGGCGCAGGTTCTCGGACCCCGCGACCTCGCTCCAGCGCCAATACACGACGCTCGCGAGGCCGATGAGCACGAGCGGCCAGAGGAGCGCGGCGCCGAGGCGCAGGCTCACGCGCTCGGACACCACCGCCGCGACGAGCGACATGAAGGCGATGGTCATCGGCAGCCGGTCCCAGACGAGGCGCGCGTCGTCCGGCGCGAGGTGGTAATACGCCGAGCCCGCGCTGGTCAGCGCGACGCCGGCGAAGAACACCCGATAGGGCAGCATTTCGCGCGGCGAGGCGAAGCGCTCGCTGGAGCCGGAGGCGCGCTCGCGCTGCAGGAACGCAAGGCCGAGCAGGCCTACGACCAGGAAGGCGAGGTTGGAGAGCGTGTCCGCGGCGTTCGCCACGCCGAGGAACGCGCGCGCGTCGGCAAAGCGGTGGTACTCCTGCGGTTGCAGCAATGCGGGCCAGAACATGCCCCAGGCCGCGTAGCCCAGCGCGAGCGCGAGGGGTACAGCTGCCTTGGCGGCCGCCTGCAAGGTGCCGTTCACGACGGCGATGCTAAGCCCGGGCGAACAGGGCGGCCATCGCCTAATCATGCGAGGCGCCGCGCCTCGGCCTACGCCGAGGCCTCCAGCGCAAGCAGCGCGCGCTTCTTGTCCATGCCGCCTGCGTAGCCGGTCAGGCTCCCGTCGGCGCCGACAATGCGGTGGCAGGGCACGATGATGCCGATCGGGTTGCGCCCGGTGGCCGCGCCCGCGGCGCGCGCGCTGCCCGGCCGGCCCGTGCGGCGCGCGAGCTCGGCGTAGCTGATCGTCGCGCCGAACGGCACGCCGGCGATCGCCTTCCACACCGCGCGCTGGAACGGCGTGCCTTCGGGCGCAAGCGGCACGTCGAAGGTCTTTCTTTTTCCGGCGAAGTACTCCTGCAACTGGCGCTTCGCGCGTACCAGGCCGGGTGCACGCGCATCGCGCACCCATTCCGGGTCCGTCTCGCGCATGTGCTTCTGCCCCACGAAGTACGCGCCGCACAACGCGTCGCCGTCGGCGACGAGCAGCATGCGTCCGCAAGGGCTGTCGTAATAGTCGTAGCGCTTCATTTCGTATCTCCTTTCGCGAGCGATTGCCATAGGTGCATCACGGCGTAGGCGCGCCACGGCCGCCAGCGCTCGGCTGCGGCGAGCACGCGCTTCGGATCGGTGAGCTTCAGCGCCTTCATCACGCCGTAGTCGGTATGCGGGAAGGCGTCCGGCCAGGCGAGCGCGCGCATCGCGATGTACTGCGCGGTCCACTCGCCGATCCCGGGCAGCGCGCGCAAGCGCTCGAGCGTCGCCTCGATGTCGGCGTTCGGCAGGAGGACCAGCTCTCCGTGCGCGACCGCGCGCGCGAGCGCGAGGATCGTGCGGGCGCGCGCCGCAGGGAGGCCGATCCGGCCGATTCTCTGCTCGGAAACTTCCGCCACACGGCCCGCAGTCGGAAACAGCGTCCGCAGGGACTCGAACGGCGTCTCGAGCGGATCGCCGAAGGCCTCGGCGAAACGCCCGGCGAGCGTGCGCGCGCCGGCGACCGAAATCTGCTGGCCGAGGATCGCGCGCACCGCGACCTCGAAGCCGTCGAAGGCGCCGGGTACGCGCATGCCCGGATGGCGCGCGCCGAGGCCGCCGAGCGCCTGCGCTATTTCTACGGGATTGCAGGACAGGTCCATGAGCGCCTTGACGCGCGAGAGCGCCGGCGGCAGCACGCGCGCGAGCGAAGCCGAAACCGCGATGCGCAGCGCCGGCTTCTTCGGCGACAATGCCGCCTCGACCCAGCCGCGATGCTCCTTCCCGTCCAGCTCGACGCGCGCCGTGCGCCGGTACGCGCCATCCTCCACGGCCTCCACGCCGGCGATCGCGCGCGCGCCGAGGAACGTCGCGAGCGCCGCCCAGTCGTAGGGCGGTCGGAACGCGAGCTCGAACTGCAGCGCGTCGGCTCCGGCCGCAGCCTGCGCGCGCATGCGCCGGCGCAACTGCGTGGGCTGCAGCCGGTAGCGCTCGCGGAACAGCGCGTTGAAGCGCCTGAGGCTGCCGAAGCCGCTCGCGAACGCGACCTCGGTCACGGGAAGCGCGGTGTCGGTGAGCAGGCGCTTCGCGAGCAGGAGGCGCTGCGTCTGCGCGAATTCCACGGGCGAGACGCCGAACTCGGCGCCGAACGCGCGCCGCAGATGCCGGTCGGTGATGCCGAGCCGCGCGGCGACCGCTTCGAGCCCGTCGGCGTCGAGCGCGCGATCCTCGATCAGGCTCGCCGCCGCCTGCGCGACGCGCCGCGTCGCATCCACGCTCGCATTGCCCGGCGCGAGCTCCGGCCTGCAGCGCAGGCACGGCCGGTAGCCGGCGGACTCAGCGGCCGCGGCGCTCGGATAGAAGCGGCAGTTCTCGCGCCGCGGCGGCTTCACGGTGCACACCGGCCGGCAGTAGATGCGCGTCGAGGACACCGCGACGAAGAAGCGCCCGTCGAAGCGCGCGTCGCGCGCGCGCAGCGCGCGGTAGCAGGTGTGCGGATCGAGCGTCATGCAGCGCAGTATGGACCGCGTCGCGCCAACCCGCTAGCCGTTTTCGGACCTCGCGGCGCGACGTCCGAAAACGGCCGGCGGCGCCCGCCCGTCTGCGCCATGATGGCGACGTGAAGCCCGCCGATTACGCGCGCCTCGTCGCGCTCGCCGCGATCTGGGGCGCCTCGTTCATCTTCATGCGCGTCGTCGCGCCCGCGCTCGGCGCGGTGTGGACCGCGGAGCTGCGCGTGCTGCTCGGCGGGCTCGCGTTGCTCGCCTGGTTCCGCGTCGCCCGTGTCGATGCGGGCCTGGCCCGCCACTGGCGCTATTACCTCGCGGTCGGCGCGGTGAACTCGGCGCTGCCGTTCGCGCTGTACGCGCACGCGGCGACCGAGCTGCCGGCGTCGCTGCTTGCGATCCTGAACGCCACCTCGCCGATGTTCGGCCTCATGTGGGGTGCGCTGTTCGCGACCGAGCGCGCGACGCCCGCGAAGCTCGCCGGCCTCGCGCTCGGCGCGGCGGGCGTCGCGCTCGTCGCGCAGCCCGGCGCGCTGCGCGCCGACGCGGCGTTCTACGGCGCGGTCGCTGCGGCGCTCGGCGCCTGTGCGGGCTACGGCCTCACG
>Ga0153915_10003147_pt1 | contig 15084 bp, 11 predicted proteins | sample Opewatmetagenome_2_FD_107003 | JGI IMG/M metagenome (GOLD analysis project Ga0153915, IMG submission 107003) | Freshwater wetland microbial communities from Ohio, USA - Open water 3 Core 3 Depth 3 metaG | ecosystem: Environmental > Aquatic > Freshwater > Wetlands | place: USA: Ohio, Lake Erie...
AGCCGGATGACCTCGCTGATCGGATGCCGGTCGTTCACCGTGTAGAGCGGCGTCTGCGAGATCTCGAAGAACACCGTGAGCGGCGTGTCCGACTTGTGCGCCGAGCGCAGCGCGCTCAATCGTGCCCGATACTCGTCGGCCGCCTGCGCCGCCACCGTCGAGGTCCCCGCCCAGGAACCGAGCTCGCGCAATCCGCTGGCGACGTCATCGAGATCCGCAATCTCGAGCTCGCGCACCGGCTGCTTGAGACGGCGCAGCTCCTCGACGATCGCGGGCGGCGTTCCGTCGCGCCACGCGATGATGAGGTCGGGCTTGAGCGCGAGGACGCGCTCGTAATCGATGCGGAAGGCGTCGCCGATGCGTGGCAAGCGCTTCGCAGCTTCCGGGTAGTCGCTGAACTCCACCGCGGCGATGAGCCGGTTGCCCGCCCCGGCCGAATACAGGAGCTCGGTAATGTTCGGGGCAAGGCTCACGATGCGTCGCGCCGGCCCGGCGTGCACGGCCGACGCCGCGGCGAGCACCGCGAGGGCCGCCACGAGCCGCACGCGCATCAGACGATCTGCCCGACGAGCACGAGGAGGGACACGGCCACCAGCGAGATGAGCAGGGCGCGCCAGACGAGCTGCATCGCGGCCCGGCACCGCTCATCGCGTCCATGCGCAGGCTCGGCCGCGCCGAGAGCTCCGCGTCCGACGTGCATGAGGAGCTCGTCGTTGCGCTCGAAGAATCCACTCATGCGGTCGCGCACCAGCGCCCGCCAGCTTGCGAACGCCGCGTCGAAACTGCCGGCGAGTGAATAGCCGATCGCGAGCAGGCGCGCGGGGAGCCACGCGAGCACTCCGTGAATCGCCTGCAGCGCATGCACGAAGTCGATCCCCCTCGCCTCGTTGGCGAAGAGATCCCGATGTTCCATGACTGCGTGCCGCCGCATGAGGTCGCTCACGCGAAAAAACCAGGCGCCGGTGGGCCCCGCCACCAGGAACCAGAACGCGACGCCGAAGATGCGGTTGTTCGCCTGCACGAAGATGGCGTCCTCGACGGTGTTCGGTGCGGCGCGGAGCCGCTGGCGCGCGTCATGCTCCATGATAGCTCGCGCCGCGCGCCCGGCCGCGGCCGAATCGCCCCGGGCGAGCGCCGCGCGATACTCGTCGGTCTCTTCCTTGAGGTCACGGGGGCCGAACGAGAACACGAGCACGATGGCCGCGAACGCGACGTAAACGAGGCCGGACAGCCACTCGGCGAAGATAACGTGGATCGCGGCGACTGGAAGCACCGGCAGCAGCGTGAAGAGCAGGGCGACCAGAACCACGCGCACGCCCCGGAGCCGCGCGCAACGGCGCAAGGTCCAGTCGAGATAGCCGTCGAACCAGTGTGCCTCACGCAGGTGCAGCCAGTGCGTGGTCAGCCGCTCGATCACAAGAGCGAGGAGGAGCGCAATCAGATTCATGCGAGCGCCGCCCGCAGGCGCGGCCAGTCGAACGCAGGACCGGGATCGGTCTTGCGGCCGGGTGCAATGTCGCTGTGACCGACGATGCGATCGGCCGACAACGTCGGGTAGGCGCCAAGGAGCGCGCGGATCGTGCGCCCAAGCACGCGATACTGCGCATCGGTGTATGCGCGCCGGTCGGTGCCTTCCAGCTCGATGCCGATCGAGAAATCATTGCAGCGCTCCCGCCCCCGGTAGCGCGACACGCCAGCGTGCCAGGCACGGCGATGGAACGGCACGTACTGCACGAGGCGCCCGCCGCGGCGGATCACCAGGTGCGCCGACACCCGCATACCTGCGATGTCGCTGAAGAACGGATGGCGCGCCGCCGGCAGACGGTTCGTAAAGAGTCGCTCGATCCACGGGCCGCCGAATTGTCCGGGCGGCAGGCTGATGCCGTGAATCACGATGAGCGTCGGCGTGACGCCCGCGGGGCGCGCATCGCTGTTGGGACTCGCGACCTGCCGGGCTTTGGCGATGAGCCCGCGGGCCTTGTCGATGCGCCAGCCGCGCGCTGGCGCTGCGCTTCTTTTTCGATTCCCGGTCGTCACAGCGCCCGGCATCATGCCAGAATTCCGGACCGCCGCACGCCGCCGCCCGAGCCATGCCCGAGACACCGCCAACCGCCAGAAACTCTGCGCTGATCCGCCGCGATCTGGCGACGATCTGGCATCCGTGCACGCAGATGAAGGACCACGAATGGCTGCCGATGATCCCGATCCGGCGCGGCAGCGGCGCCTGGATCGAGGACTACGACGGCAATCGCTATCTCGACGCCATCAGCTCGTGGTGGGTGAATCTCTTCGGCCACTCCAATCCGCGCATCAATGCGGCGCTCAAGACTCAGCTTGAGCGGCTCGAGCACGTGATCTTTGCGGGGTTCACCCACGAGCCCGCCATCGAGCTCGCCGAGGCGCTCCTGAAGATCGCTCCCGCGGGGCTCACCCGGTGCTTCTTTGCCGACAACGGCTCGGCAGCGGTCGAGGTCGCCCTCAAGATGAGCTTTCACTACTGGCGCAACGTCGGGCGCCCTGCGAAGAAGCGCTTCGTGACGCTCGCGGGCAGTTATCACGGCGAGACGCTCGGGGCGCTCGCCGTCGGCAACGTCGAGCTCTATCGCGAAATCTATCGACCGCTCCTGATGGACGTGTTCACCGTCGCTTCCCCGGACAGCTTCGAGCGCGGACGCGGCGAATCCCCGGAGGCGCACGCCAGGCGCAGGTTCGCGGCGCTCGACAGGCTGCTCGAAGAGCACGGCGGCGAGATCGCCGCCGTCATCGTCGAGCCGCTGGTGCAATGTGCGGCCGGCATGCGGATGTATCACCCCCTGTATCTCAAGCTCCTGCGCGAAGCCTGCGATCGCCACGACGTGCACCTGATCGCCGACGAGATCGCCGTCGGCTTCGGACGGACCGGGACGATGTTCGCCTGCGAGCAGGCCGCGATCCGCCCGGACCTCATGTGCCTGTCGAAAGGGCTGACCGGCGGCTATCTCCCGCTCTCGGCCGTGCTCGCAACCGAGACGCTTTATCAGGCCTTCTACGATGAATACACGCGGTTGAACGCGTTCCTGCATTCGCACAGCTACACGGGCAATCCGCTCGCCTGTGCGGCCGCGCTCGCAAGCCTTCGCATCTTCGACGAGGACGACGTGCTCCGGCGCAACCTGCCGCTCGCCGAGCACCTCGGGGAGCGGGCGCGGACGCTCGATGAGCTCGAGCACGTGGCGGAAGTCCGCCAATGCGGCATGATCGTTGCGGCCGAAATGGTCCGCGACAAGAACTCCAGGGCGCCCTACGACTGGCGCGAGCGGCGCGGCCTGCGCGTTTATCGTCATGCGCTTGAGGAGGGCGTGCTATTGCGGCCCATCGGCAACGTCATCTATTTCATGCCGCCGTACGTCGTGACCCCCGGCGACATCGATCGCATGGTCGAGGTCGCGCGAAGCTCGATCGAGGCCGCCACGTGCGATTGAGTCGTGTCTACGTCGATACCCCGCTCGCGGGGCGCCGGACCTGTCAGCTCGCGCCTTCGGCCGCGAATCACGTTGCCCGCGTTCTGAGGCTCCGCGCGGGCGAGCACCTCGTGCTGTTCGACGGGCTCGGCGGCGAATATTCCGCGACCATCGAAACCCTGGGCCGGGAAACGGTCACTGTCTCGATCGGCGCGCACTTCCCCACCGAGCGGGAATCCACCCTCGGCATCACGCTCGTGCAGGGAATCTCGCGCAGCGAACGCATGGATTTCGTCGTGCAGAAGGCCACGGAGCTCGGCGTCACGCGCATCGTGCCGATCGCTGCGGCACGCAGCGTCGTGCGCACCAACGAAGCACAGGCCGCGCGCAAGCTCGAGCACTGGCGCTCGATCGCGGTCGGCGCATGCGAGCAGTGCGGGCGCAACCGGCTGCCCACGCTCGACCCGCCGACCGAATGGAACGATTGGCTCGCGAAACACACGGCCGTGGACAACGCGCTTCTTCTGACGGCGCGCGCTTCGACGTCACTGCGCGAGGCGCTGTCTTCCCGAGCGGCGATCGAACTCGCCGTGGGACCCGAAGGCGGCTGGACGCCCGAGGAGGAAGCGGTGGCGCTCGCCGCAGGATACCGGGCTGTGAAACTCGGGCCGCGGATTCTGCGCACCGAAACGGCGGCGCTCGCGGCGATCGCCGCGATTCAAAGTCAGATCGGGGACCTCTAGGGCGGTTTCAGCCCTCGGCGCCCGTCGCACTCGTCTCCTCGGCAATCAGGTCCTCGAGGCGCTCGAGATCGGGAATGATCGGCGTCTCGTTCACCATGCGCACCTGGCAGAGCACCGGCTGACGCTCCGGGAAGCTGCGCATGTGGTCGGATTTCAGTACGTCGGAATTCACGCGCACGAGCTGCGGAAAGCCCTGCGTCATGATTCCGAAGCAGCCGCTGGTCAGCTTCTGCCCGAGGCAATGCACGACGACGATCCGGGTTCGACCGCTTGCCACGGGGATGGTCTGGCCGCAGGCGCCTTCGAAGGAAATCACCGGAAGATTCCTGCCGCTCCAGTTGATCGTGCCGAGGTACCATGGCGGCGCGCCCGTCATTTCCGAGGGGACCTGGTAGGCGATCACCTCCGCGACGGACGCGCGCGGCATGATGAGCCGCTCGTTGGCGAGCGGAATGAGAAGGCTGTAGAGCTCGGTGACGGCGGCTTCCATGGGCGTGACGCTCATCAGCCGGTGCTCGCGGCGGCAAGCCGGCTGCGCCGCGCGCGCACCAGCGGCTCGATGGCGTCGAGCAGCTGGCTCTCCTGGTACGGCTTGCCGAGGTAATCGTTGACGCCGAGCTCGATCGCGCGGGCGCGATGCTTCTCGCCGACGCGCGACGTGATCATCACGATCGGCACGTCGTTGATGCGCGGATCGTTGCGCACGTGCGCCGCGACCTCGTAACCGTCCATGCGCGGCATCTCGATGTCGAGCAGGATGACGTCCGGCGTGTGCTCCTGCAGGAGCGTGAGCGCGTCCATACCGTCGCGCGCCGTGAGTACCCGCATGCCGTTGCGCTCGAGCAGGCGCTGCGTCACGCGGCGCACGGTGATCGAGTCGTCGACCACGAGCGCGAAGATTCGGCGGTCCTCGCGCTCGCGACCCGTGAGTTCCGCGGCCGGTCGCGCGCGCCACTCGGAGCGCACCAGCGCGCCCATGTCGAGGATGATGACGATGCGGCCATCGCCAAGGATCGTCGCGCCGGCAATCCCGCGGATGCCCGCGATCTGCGGCCCAACCGACTTGACCACGATCTCGCGGCTGCCGATCAGCTCATCGACCACCAGCGCCGTCGAGTGCTCGGCGGCGCGAATGAGGATCACGGGGACCGCGGCGTCCTGCTCGGGCAGCACCGCGGGCCCGGCGCCGATGAAGCTGCCGAGCTGCTGGAAGCGATACTTCTGCCCGCCGTACTCGTAAGGCGGGGCGTCGAGCGCCAGGTGCTCGAGCACCTGGCCCTTGGTGAGGCGCACCACGCCTTCCACCGTCGGCAGCGGCAATGCGTAGTACTCGTCCGCCAGCCGGACGATCAGTGCCTGGCTGATGGCGAGTGTGAACGGCAGGCGCACGGTGAAGCGCGTTCCCTTGCCCGCCTGCGATTCGATGAAGAGCGCGCCGCCGAGCTTCTTCACCTCGGTCGCTACGACGTCCATGCCGACACCGCGGCCGGCAGCCTGCGTGACCTGGCCCGCCGTGCTGAATCCGGGCTCCAGGATGAGCTGCATGGCCTGCTCGTCGGTGAGCGTCTGACGCGGATCGACGAGCCCCATCTTGATCGCCTTGTCGCGGATCGCGCGCAGGTTCATGCCTGCGCCGTCGTCGGCGACGTCGATTACGACCTCGGCGCCTTCGCGTCGCACCGTGAGGACGATGCGACCCTGCTCGGGTTTCCCTACGGCCGCGCGCTCGGCCGGCGACTCGATGCCGTGTACGACGGCGTTGCGCAGCATGTGCTCGAACGGCGGCAGCATGCGCTCGAGCACCTGCCGGTCGAGCTCGCCCGACGCGCCCTCGACGAGGAGCTCGACGCGCTTGCCGACGTCTGACGCGGTCTGACGCACCAGCCGGCTCAGGCGCTGCACGTGCCTCTGGAACGGCACCATGCGAGTGCGCATGAGTCCGTTCTGCAGCTCGGTGATCACGCGCGCCTGCTGCATGAGCAGGTTCTGCGCCTCGCGCGTGAGATTCTCGATGAGGCTCTGCAGGCTCGCGACGTCGCTCGAGGATTCGGCGAGCGCACGCGAGAACTGCTGGATGGCGGAATAGCGGTCGAGATCGAGCGGATCGAACTCGTCCTTGCGCGAACTCTCTTCGTGGTGGCGCGCGAGAATCTGCGTCTCGGTCTCGATCTCGAGCTTGCGCAGCTGCTCCTTCAGGCGCGTCACGGTGCGGGCGAGCTCACCGAGGTTGAAATCGATGGAGCTCACCTGCTGCTCGAGCCGCGAGCGGAAGATGCTGACTTCGCCGGCGTTGTTGAGCAGGTTATCGAGGAGTTCGGCGTCGACACGCGCGAGCTCCGGTCGATCGCCGAGCGGTGGAGCGTCGCGCCCGGGCGGAATGGCCGCGGGCGGCGCTTCGGTCAGCGGCCCCTCCTCAACCTCGGCCACCGCGGCAGGCGGTGCTGGCTGTGGTGGTAGCGACTCCACCGCGCGCGGGGCCGGGGCCACGAGCGCTGGCGGTGGCGGCGCCGTGACCTGCACTTCAACCGGAGAAGGTGGTAGCGGCGGCGGCGGAACATGCGCAGCGGGCGGCGGTGCTGGACGTGGCGGCGGTGGCGCAGCGGCAGCGGGCGGCGGTGCCGGACGTGGCGGCGGTGGCGCAGCCGCGGCGGGCGGCGGTGCCGGAGGCGGGGGCGGCGGCGCAGCGGCAACCGGCGGTTGAGCGACAGCGGCTGGAGCTGGCGCCGCGGCAGGCTGGCTCAGCGCGCGAATGCGTTGCATCAGTGCGCGCGCCGGAGCCACGCGGCGACCGCTGCTCACCGCATCGCGCATGTGCGCGAGTTCGTCGAGGCTCGCCTGAACGATCTCATACGAGCGATCGTCGGCCGCAATCAGGCCGCTCGCGATCTGAATCACGAGCGTCTCCAGCTCGTGACTGAGATCGCCCATGGCCGTGATTCCGGCCATGCGCGCCCCGCCCTTCAGCGTGTGCAGCGGGCGCTTGAGCTCCGCGACATGCTGCTGGTTGTTGCGCTCCTGATTCCAGGCGCTGAGCGCTGCGTCTGCCGACTCGAGCAGTTCCGTGGCTTCTTCGCTGAAGATCGCGGCGACTTCCGCGTCGAAGGACTCGCCCTCCTCTTCTTCTTCCTCTGCTTGCTCGGCCTCGGCCGGCGGCGGCGGCATGGCCGGAGCCGGCGCGATGATCGACGGCTCCAAGGTCGCTTCGCCGATCGGCTCCTCATCGAACTTGCGGTCGAGCTCGAGGATGCGTTCGATGAGCGCCTGCTGGTCGACGAAATAGCCCGTCGACTCGTTGATATGGGCGACCACGTGCTCGATCGCCGCGACGGCGTCCTCGAGCGCCTTCAGGCCCACGGCGCCAAGGCCGCGACCGCTGTCGAAGACCTTGCGCATGTAGTGATTCAGCGGCTCGGCGACCTTGATCCCCTGCCGTGCCTCCGCCATTTTCGAGCTGCCACTCAACGTATGGCACGCCCGGTACACCGATTCCGGTACTTCGTATGGTGGCGTGAGCACCGCGCAGCGCTTCAGATACTCGCGGATGACGGCAATGTGGCCTGCGGTTTCCTTGCTGTAGATCTCGTGCAGCTGCGGATCCATGTGCCGCGCGGGCACCGGCTGGGCAGCCGCCGGCGCGGCTGCCGGTGGTGGCGCAGCGGGCCGTGTCGGCGCGGGCGCGGGAGCGGCCGGCGCCGCTGGGGGTTCGACGGTGACAGGCTCGACGACAACCTGCGTCGCCGCGGCCTCGGCGTCGCGACCTTCGGCAAGCGCCTGCGCCCGCGCCATGATCGCCGGCACGTCGGCCTTCGGTGCGCGTCCGACCTCGAGCTGCTCGACCAGCTCCGGCAGTGCTGCGACGGCCTCGCGGATGACAGCGACGATGGCGGCGTTGCGCGCCAGCGTCTTGTTGATAAGCCGGTTGAGGAGGCTCTCGACGGCCCAGCTGAATTCTCCGATGAGCTTCGCGCCGACCATGCGGCCGCTGCCCTTCAGCGTATGGAAGGAGCGGCGCATCGTCATGAGTGCATCGGCGTCGTGCGGGTTCTGCTCCCAGGCCGGGAAATTGCTCTGAATGCTCACGACCTCCTCGCGCGCCTCTTCGATGAAGAGCTCGAGGAATTCCGGATCCGGCTCGCCACTCGGCGGCGCTTCGACGACCGGATGCGTCGCGATGTGCTTTTCCGGCGATTCCGGCGCCGGCGCACGCTCGGCGGCGGGCGCGCCGGCAAGCGCCGCTGCGTGACCATCGATCTTGAGGGTGCGCGCGAAGGCGTCCGGCTCGTGGACTTCGACTTCCGGTACCGGCAGTGGCGGCTCTTCCGCGAGCGCTTTGAGGCAGCTCTCCGCGTTGTCGAGCATGTACCAGGGATCGGTGCGCCCGCTCTGCACCGTTTCCATGTAGTACTCGACGCTGACGATCGAATCCGCCAGCCGATCGAGCCGGTCCGTGGGCGGCGCGGGCCGGCCCGGGCGGAGCATCTGCTGCAGGTGCTTGCCGATCGACTCGATCGTCTCCACGGCGCGCGACTTGCCAAGCATGAGAAGTCCCGACGTGATCCCGCGCAGCAATTGCGGAATCGCATCGACGCCCTGCGTCTCCTCGGGCTTCTGGATGACGTGCGCCACCGTCTCCTTGATGCGGGCGAGATTGACGATGCATTCGCGCAGCACCGCCTCGGTGACCTGGCGGAAGTCGGTGTCTTCGCCGACCTCGGCGAGCGCCGGCAGCGAACCCGTGGTGAGGCCGTCCTGCGGCAGGATCAGCTTCACGAGCTGGTCGTCGAGGGCGTCCTCCACGCTGATGAGGGTCGCCGCCATGCGCACGAGCAGATCTTCGTTCGCCGGCTCCTTCTTCGCGACGATGTCGCCGAGGACGCCGATTTCCTCCTGCACCTTGGCCCTCAAGCCCCCGAGCCCGAGCACGCCGAGCGTGTCGCTGATCTTCTTCAGGAACTCGAGCTGCGGAGCGAGCTCATCGAGCTGCGCTCCGCCCTTGCGCACAAAGATGTCGAGCACGTCTTTCACGCGCGCGAGATCTTCCTTGATGGCCGCCGCGACCGTGCGCATGAGCTTGACGCTCGGCGCTGACAATCGCTCGCGCTCCTGCTCGATCGTATTGTCGACCGGCAGCAGGTCGCCGAGCCGGAAGGAAGCACGCACCGCACTGATGCGCGCGCCCGCGACCTTCGCGCGCGCGACGTAGTAGAGGAGATTGTTCAGAAGCTCGAGGGCCGGCGACTCGCTGTAGCGCGCTTCGCCCTGGCTGTAGAGGCGTCGCATCTCGCGGTCAGCGATGCCGAGCAGGCGCTTGATGCTCGCCCCGCCTTCGAGTCCGCCCGTGCGCAGCCCCTCGAGGACTGCGCCGACGACCCACCAGAGCTGAAACACCGGCTGGGTCGTCGCGATCTGCTCCAGCCGTTCGGCGACTCTCGCCATGATGTCGAGGTTCTGCTCGGGACGCTCACCGCGGATCCAGCCGAGGAGCCCGACCTGGTAGCGCGTGCGCAGGCGCCGCGCCCATTGCTCGAGCGTGAGCGGCGGCTCGCCGGCCTGCGGCGGCTGCGGCGCGGCCGGCTGATCCGATTTGAGGTTGAGGAGCAGCAGCGTGCCTTCCGAGAGCAGCGCATTGCCGCGCACGGCGCGCAGATCGTTGAGCAGCGGCAACAGCACGAGCGCAAGGTCCCGTCCGCCGTTCAGCACGCGATCGAGATAGGTTGGAAGCTGCACCATCGCACGCATCAGCGCGTCGAGCCCATCGACGCGGTGACGCTCGTCGCCGCCCGCTTCGATCAGGTAGCGGGCCGTGTGCTCCATTTCTTCCGCGAGGAGCGCCGCGCCGTAGACCTCCACCACCCGCAGCACGCCGTAGGCTTCGTGCAGGCGGTTCGCACATTGATTGAGGAGGTCGATGTTGTCGCCCTGCTCGGCGAAATTCTCGAGCGCGACCCGCGCCTCGCTGAGCGTGGTACCCAGCTCCTTGGCGACGAGATGTAGTGTTTGCGAGGAGACTTCGCTCATTGGCGGGTCGGTGTCGAGGGGCCTCAGGCGCCGCCCGCGGCCGTCAGCTTGCGGCTGGCCGGTTGCGGCTTGGCACTCGGAGTCTCCGATGTGAGCTTCGGCAAGCGCGAGGACGTCGAGCTCGTCGCGAGGCCCGCCGGCAGGCGAAAGCCGGAGACCGATTTGCGCAGCTGCGCGGACAGCTCCGCCAGCTTGCCGATCGAATTCGAGGTGGCGCTGGTCGAGTCTGCGGTCTGCGAGCTGATCTCACGCAGCACCTGCATGTTGCGCGCGATCGCGCCGGCGGCGGAAGCCTGGCCGCGCGAGCTCGCCGAAATATTCTGGACGAGGCTTGCGATCTGGTTCGACACCTGCTCGATCTCCTCGAGCGCCGCGCCCGCGTTCTCCGCGAGCAGCGCGCCGCCGACCACGTCGGTCGTGCTGCGCTCCATGGATACGACGGCCTCGTTGGTGTCGGTCTGGATCGTGCGCACCAGGACCTCGATCTGCTTGGTGGCATTGGCGGCGCGCTCGGCGAGCCGCTGCACCTCGTCGGCGACCACGGCGAATCCGCGTCCGGCTTCGCCGGCCATCGACGCCTGGATGGAGGCATTCAGGGCGAGAATGTTGGTCTGCTCGGCGATGTCGTTGATGAGCTCGACGATGTTGCCGATCTCCTGCGAGCTCTCGCCGAGGCGCTTGATGCGCTTGGAGGTTTCCTGGATCGTTTCGCGGATCGCGTTCATGCCGTCGATCGTGCGTCGCACGGCATCTCCGCCCTTGTGTGCGATGTCCACCGAATGGCGCGCGACGTCCGAGGCGCGCTCGGCATTGCCGGAAACCTCCTCGGTCGAGGAGGCCATGGCGGCAATCGATTCGGTGGCCGAGCCGATCTGTTTCGACTGCGCACCGCTCGCTTTCGCGAGGTGCGAGGCTAGCGCCTGCGTCTGGCGCGCAGCGCCGTCGAGCTGGCCCGAGGTTTCGTTGATCGTCGCCACGAGCTCGCGCAGCGCCTCGATCGCGTAATTGATCGAGTCGGCGATCGCGCCGGTGATGTCCTCCGTGACCGTCGCCTGCACGGTCAGGTCGCCGTCCGCGAGGCTCGAGAGCTCGTCGAGAAGCCGCAGAATCGCTTCCTGATTGCGCTCGTTCTGCTTGCCCTGCTGCTCCGCGAGCTTGCGGGCATTCGCCGACGAATAGTGAATGGTCACGGCGGCTGCGATGGCAAGGATGCCGACGAGCGCAAGAATGAGCGCGATCTTGCCGAGATTCGAGCCGCCGAGCGGGCGAGCCGCAGGTGCCGCCCCGGCGAGCGCGGGATAGAGCTCGCGCGCCGCTTCGCTCATCGAGCGGCTCGCGTTCTGCACGTCGACGTAGGTCTTCGAGGCATCGACCGCGGCGCGGATCATCCCGCCGATCTTTTCGTGCTGGGCGAGCACGGCCTTCAGCTTCTGCTCCGCGTCCGGTCCGACGAGGCGCGGCAGTCCCAATCCGGTTTCACCACCGGCAAGTCCGTGCATGAACTGATCGAGATCATCCGCGCTTGCCGCCAGGCGCTTGGCCACGGCCGCGACATCGCCAACGCCGCTCGCCAGCGCATCGAAGTCCTGTTGCACCCGCTCGTTCGTTGCTTCGAACCGCTCGAGAGAGCGCGCGTAACTGTCGACACGCGCCGAACCGACGCTGCTAACGAGATTCGCGACATCCGCCGCGAGCCGCGGCATGAGTTCCCGTACCTGGCGCGCTCCCGAAATGACGGCCTCGACCGCATCGCCACCGGACGCCACGGTTCGCGCGCCGTCGGTCAGGCTTCGCCAGGCCTGCGCATCGCCCGCGCCGCCTGCGCTCTTGCGTGCACTCTCAAGCTCGCTCAGCGTCGTGTTGAGCTCATCGATGGCGCCCGGCACGCCGCGAGCCGCGGCCGCCGCCTGCAGCGCCAGATTCTGGGACAGCGCCGCAAGCTGCGTGCCGCCGCCGGGAGCCTGCGTAACGGATGTCGATTGGGTGGACAGCCAGAAGGCGACGGCCGCCGCCAGCGACGATACGAGCGCAAGCCAGAGTATCAGCGGCAGTACACGTACGCCCCAGAGCCTACTCGTCGCATTGTTCATTTTGTGACCCTACCCCCGGCCCGCGTCCCGTCAGGCGGCGGCCTGCAGGAAACTCGGACTCTCGACGAGATTGCGCAGGCTGAATACCGGCCAGTGCTCGGTGCCACGCCGGAATGTTCCTGCGAGATAACGCTCGCAGCGAATCACCGTCGCCGGCACCTCGGCATGGAATTCCGCCTCGGTGAAGCGGCGGAACCCGAAGACTTCATCCACCATTAGCCCCGCGGGAATTTCGCGGTGGTTCACGACGATCACGCGTGTGTTGCGCCCCTGCTGCGTCACGCCGCTGCCGAGGTACTGTCGCAAGTCGAGAATGGGCAAGAGCTGTCCGCGCACGTTCGCAAGCCCTTTGATCCATGCGCGCGCTCCCGGCACCCGCGTCACGCTCGCCGGCAGCCCAAGCACTTCGCGCGTCTCTTCGCGCGCGACCAGAAACGTTTCCGCCGCCATGCGAAACGCGACGCCAACCCATTCGCGACCCTGCGCGCCGGCGCGGTTGCCGGCGACCGCCGCGCGGCTGCGCCGCTCCATCTCCACGAGAAGCTCGAACGGGCGGTCCTTGAGGGACTTGAGGGCGACCGGCTGATCCATGGCGTCGATGACGGAAACGGCGCGGTTCAGCCGGAAAGCGCCGCCTGCGCTTTCTCCACCAGCTTGTCCGGCGTCACGGGCTTCACGAGATAGTCGACGGCGCCCTGCCGCATTCCCCAGATGCGATCGGTCTCCTGGCCCTTGGTCGTCACCATGATCACGGGAATGGAGCGCGTCGACGGATCGTTTGCGAGCGTGCGCGTCGCCTGAAAGCCGTTGAGCACCGGCATGACCACGTCCATGAAGATGAGATCGGGCTTCATCTCCCGCGCCTTGCGGATGCCTTCCGCGCCATTCTCCGCCGCCGCGGTCTGATAGCCGTGGCGCTCGAGCGCCTTCTGCATGACGTGCACTTCGGTCGGCGAGTCATCGACGATGAGTATGAGAGCCATGGGTCGTGCCTCCGGGTGCGCAACCGAGCGGACGCTACTTGCCAACGTGAGTCTCGATCGCGCTCAAGAGCTCATCCTTGGTAAAGGGCTTGGTCAGGTAATGTTCCGAGCCGACGATGCGCCCGCGCGCGCGATCGAACAGGCCATCCTTCGACGACAGCATGATCACCGGGATCGACTTGAAGACCTTGTTGTGCTTGATGAGCGAGCAGGTCTGATAGCCGTCGAGGCGCGGCATCATGATGTCGACGAACACGATGTCCGGCTGATGATCGGCGATCTTCGACAGCGCGTCGAAGCCGTCGACGGCGGTGAACACCTCGCAGCCTTCTTTCGACAGCAAGGTCTCGGCAGTGCGGCGGATGGTTTTGCTGTCGTCGATGACCAGGACCTTGAGGCCAGAGAGCTTGGGCTTCGCATCCGTCACTTCGATTGATCTCCCACCTAAGGGTCCGTTCGGGGCTGCCGATGGCCGTGCAGGGCAAACGCGCAAAGGCCTTGCGAATCATTCAGCTAGCCCACGCAATGGACAGGCGTTTTAACATATCGGTAGGGCCCCCGCCACGGCACCCAGTTCACAGTTTGCGAGCTTGGTGGGATTTGCGCGTGCAAGATGTCAAGTCCGCGGCCCGAAAGCCGCGGGTTAACATGCCTCGGGGCCTCAAGGCGGAGAATTTTCGATGGCAGAACGCGTCCATTGCGCCGTAGTCATGGATCCGATCGCCGACATCAAGCCGGCCAAGGACTCGACGCTCGCCATGCTGCACGCAGCTCAAGCGCGTGGCTGGCAGCTCTGGTATCTCGAACAGAGCGATCTGTCGCTGCGGGACGGCAAGGCGTTTGGCCGCGCGCGGCCCCTCAGCGTGCGGATCGATCCTGTGGACTGGTTCACACTCGGGGAGCCCGAGCTCGTCCCGCTCGGGACCATGCGCGCCATCCTGATGCGCAAGGATCCGCCGTTCGACACCGAGTACATCTACACGACGTACATCCTCGAGCGCGCCGAGGCCGAGGGGAGCCTCGTCGTCAACCGGCCCCAGGGCTTGAGGGACATGAACGAGAAGGTCTACACCGCCTGGTTCCCGCAGTGCTGCGCCCCGACGCTCATCACGCGCGATATGCAGGACATGGCCGCCTTCGCGCGCGAGCACGGACGCATCGTCGTCAAGCCACTGCATGGGATGGGCGGCCGGTCGATTTTCGTCGTCGAGCACAGCGACAAGAATCTGACGGTCGTCCTCGAGACACTCACCGACTACGGCTCCCGGTATGCCATCGCGCAGCGCTACATACCCGACATTGCCGAGACCGGCGACGGCCGCGTGCTGCTCGTGGACGGCGAGCCCGTTCCGTTCGCCTTGGCGCGCATTCCGGCGGCGCACGACAACCGGGGAAACCTCGCGGCCGGCGCGCGTGGCGTCGCTCGGCCGCTCAACGACCGCGATCTGTGGCTCGCGGGCGAAATCGGCCCGAGACTGCGCGCGGCCGGCATGCTGTTCGTCGGCCTCGACGTGATCGGTGGCTTCGTCACCGAGATCAACGTGACGAGCCCGACCGGCATCCGTGAGATCGACAAGCAGTCGGGCACCGATATCGCCGCCCGGCTGATCGACGCCATCGAGCAGCGGCTCACAGTCCGCTAGCGCTGCGTGGTGCCTATAATGCCCCGTCGACCGCGAGGAACTTCGTAGCACGCATGGCCGAGAGCAATCCTCTCGCACTGAAGGAAGGCCGGGCCCCGGTCAGGGACCGCCTGCTGACGACGCTTTTCCTGTTCGCGCTCCTGCACGGCATCGTCATCCTGGGGGTC
>Ga0153915_10003148_pt1 | contig 15083 bp, 6 predicted proteins | sample Opewatmetagenome_2_FD_107003 | JGI IMG/M metagenome (GOLD analysis project Ga0153915, IMG submission 107003) | Freshwater wetland microbial communities from Ohio, USA - Open water 3 Core 3 Depth 3 metaG | ecosystem: Environmental > Aquatic > Freshwater > Wetlands | place: USA: Ohio, Lake Erie...
CGGTTGCTCTTTGATGCTGCAAACACCCCGATGTACTGCGCCACCTTTTCCGAGTTCTCGGCGCTCTGCCTCTGGGAGTACGCGGTCGTGATGTCGGTTGCGCAGCAGATGAGCCGGTTCTCCTTCGGGAACGCGTTTGGCAGAGCGAGCGTCGCTGCTTTTGCATCGTTGAAGTACAGGCGCCGGAAGCTTTCGACCGGTGAGAGCGTCCCCGAGATCATGATGCAGCAGGCGTGCGTCGAGCAGATCTCGGTGAGCGGCGCTGACGGGTCGATGTTTCTTACTTCGAGCACGATCCCGTCCTCGGACCTTTTGTAGACCGTGAGGTAGGCGGGGTTTCGTGCGGACTGGGAGAGACGGTATAAAAAGACCGTGAGGCGTTCGATTGCCGTCTCGCGGAACTCGCCCGATTTCTGGTTGCGTTCCCGGATGGTCCCTGCGAGGCCCATGAGCTCGTCGACGATCTCCTCCATGTCCTTCCAGAGCGATCCTTTGACGATCATCCTGTCGAAGATCGAGGGATCGAACCAGTCCTCGGGCTCGGGGGAGTTGGCGAGGCCGGAAATGAAGTCTGTCAGACGGGGCAGGACGTGCCGGACCGCGTCGGCTCCTTTGTACATCTTTTTCATGCCTATGAGTTCGCGGGTGGCCTGCTCGACGTCTTTAGAGGATATGGCGACGCTCTCGATCGACTGGATCGCGTCCCCGCAGTTGTGCGCCTCGTCGATCAAGAGCATCACGTCCTGTGCCTCGACGTTGAGGTTTGCGTAGAGCTGTTCGCGGATCTCCTGGTCGAAGAGATGGTGGTAGTTGAGGATGATCACGTCCGCGTTCTTTGCTGCGTGCATCACGAGCTCGTACGGGCAGACCTCGCCGGCAAACCCGGCCAGTTCCTGGGGCCGGACCGGCTCGGCGAGCACACGTTCCGATTTTGAACGGACGGCGTTCGAGGGGACCATCTTCACTCCCCCGGTATCCCCGGGAACGAACTGCCGGCTCGCGATGAAGTACGGGCAGAGCAGCGGGTGTTCGTGGTCCATCTTGCGTATCTGCTGGACGATGAACGGGTCCTTTATCGGGTTTACTGCACCCCGCTCTGCCCGGTCGCGCATGAGGGACGAGGAGAGGGCCTTGACCCCTTCGCAGCGCCGGTACACATCCCCTTCGCCGCCGAGCGGGCACATGCTCTTTTTCCCGACGAGATACACGGTCTTTAAGGACGGCTGTTTCTTTTTTATGAGCGCGAGTTCCCGGACGAACGTGGAAAGCTGGCTGACGGTCCGGACCGCGATCACGATCCGTCGCCCGTTGCGTTCGCTAAGGAGCGAAGCGACCACGCTCGACTTGCCGCTGCCGGTCGGGGCGTCGATCATGCCGATCCCGCCCTCTCGGGCGACCGTGGCGGCAAACGCGAGCATCTCGCGCTGGTGCGGGCGGTACTCGCTGTACGGGAAGAAGGGATCGAAGCTTTCCATTTCTTGAAAATATGATTGGCGGCCGGATGTTTTATGAGTGTGGGGCGGGGCCGGTCCGTGGGGGGTGGGGGCAGGGCACATCCTTAAAAAAAATGACCGGCCCGGACTTTTTTTCCGGAGGGGTCCCCCCACCCCCCGTGCCCGGACCGTCCGGCGTAGCGTGAGGAAATTTTGTCAGATGTACATCTGATTATCAATTGATCATCTGATAATCAAATGATCAACTGACTGCCGCTTTTTGGTTTTTTTACGCAAAGGGGGAGGGGGGTAGGGGGCACACCCACCTCCCTTTCTCTTTTCGATCCTCAACCGCTATATCCCCGGACAACCCAACTGTTCTGCATGGCAGTCCACCCCATCGAGTACCGGTACGGCACACCGGAGATGCGCAGCGTCTGGGACGAAGAGAACAGGTTCTCGTGCGTCGTTGCCGCAGAAGTTGCGCTCGCGCAGGCCGAGGCTGCGCACGGCCTTATCCCGCAGGCCGCAGCAGACGAGATCGCACAGAATGCAAATAAGGCATCCCTTGCCCGGGCAAAGGAGATCGAAGCGGAGATCAGCCACGACATGATGGCAATCGTAAAGGCGGTCTCCGAGGTCTGCGGGGAATCCGGGCGGTGGGTGCACTACGGCGCGACCTCGAACGATATCCTCGACACGGCAACCGGCCTCCAGCTGGCGCAGACCCTCGACCTTATCGATGCAAAACTGCGTCGGCTCCTCGGGGTGCTGCTCAAACGGGCCGGCGAGACGACAACGCTTGTTGCGGTGGGCAGGACGCACGGCCAGCAGGGAGTGCCGACCACGTATGGCCTCCGGTTTGCCATCTGGGCAAGCGAGGTGGGCCGGCACATAGAGAGACTCGAACAGCTGCGTCCCCGGGTCGCGGTCGGCCAGATGACCGGCGCGGTCGGGACGCAGGCAGCAATCGGCCCGAAGGGTATTGCAGTCCAGAAATCGATGATGGAGATCCTCAAACTCTCTTCTGTCGATGTTTCCAACCAGGTGATCTCCCGGGACCGGTACGCTGAATACTTCATGTTCCTTGCAAACGTCGCAACGACGCTCGACAAGATCGGGGTCGAGATCCGATCGCTCCAGCGCACCGAGATCGGCGAGGTGGAGGAAGCGTTCGGCGCAAAACAGGTCGGGTCATCCACGATGCCGCACAAGAGGAACCCTATAAAGTCCGAGCAGGTCTGCGGCCTTGCCCGGATCGTGAGGGCGGAGGTCGAACCGGCGCTGTTGAATAATACCCTCTGGGACGAGCGCGACCTCACGAACTCTTCCTGCGAGCGGGTGCTCTTCCCCGAGGCATCGATCCTTACTGATCACTGCCTCCGGCTCATGACAAACGTGCTCGAAAACCTGGTGATCAACCGGGCCGCGATCCGGCGCAACCTCGCGTTCCTCCACGGGATCAACATGGCCGAATCCGTAATGATCGACCTCACCCGCCGGGGCATGAACCGGCAGGATGCCCACGAGCGCATCCGTATGGCAAGCATGCAGGCGCTTGCCGAGAGCCGGCCGCTTGCCGATGTGCTGGGAAAAGACCCGGAAGTGCTCCGGTTCTGCTCGCAGGGCGATATCGCAGCGCTCCTCTCGCCCGATGCTTACATCGGGACATCAGTCGAACAGGTGCAGGCAGTCATCGAAAAACTCCGGCCGTTCGCTTCCTGATCTCACCTGATATCGCGGTGTTGCCTGTCACGGGTAAAAAATTCCCGTATGGCGGGGACGAATCTTCTTTTTTGTCGTTTTACCGGAAAAATCAGGGGTGTTTACGGCAGGAGTTCGTCCTCCGGGCGAAGGGGACATATAGCATTATTTATGTTGAGACACGATCGGAATATACGAAATATCAGATCCGGTTCTGCCGGAGACGACCATGATTACTGTTCTGTATGTCGACGATGAACCCGCAGTTCTCGAAGTAACCAGAACGTTCCTGGAGAGGGACGGGGAGTTCCGGGTAGATACTGCTTCTTCAGCGCACGAGGCAATACAAAAACTCAAAGCAGGAAAATATGACGCACTGGTCTCTGATTACCTGATGCCGGGGATAGACGGGATCGCCCTTCTCAAATACCTCCGGCCCCGGTGCAGCGGGATGCCGTTTATCCTTTTTACCGGGAATGGAAGCGAGGAGGTGGCAATCGAGGCGCTCAATGCCGGTGCCGACTATTATCTCCGCAAAGAGGGGGCGCCCGGGACCCGGTTCGCGGAGCTCGGGACGAAAATACGCTCAGCCGTTGCACGGCGACAGAGCGAGCAGGCGCTCCGCGTGTCGGAACAGACCTGCCGCTCGCTCGTGGAGAACCTTCCGGATACCGTCTTTTCCGTCAGCGGAGAGGGAATTATTACCTATATGAGTCCCTGCATACGCCGGTTCGGGTACGAAGCAAAAGAGGTGATGGGAAAAGATCTTTCAATGCTCGTCGCTGCGGAAGACATCCCGGTTGCGGCAGTCCAGATGGATAAAGGAAAGCAGGGAATTGCATCGTCGTTTGATATCAGGATCCGGGACAAGGGCGGTCATTTGCGTCGGGTGCATGCATCGCTGCGCCCGCAGACAGAACAGGGCAGGCTTCTTGCGGTCCAGGGCCTTTTTACAGAGATAGCCGATGACCGTAAAGAGGACGCGGCACCAGCTGATGAAAAACAGGCCCGGCATACCATGGCAGGCCCGGCCGATCGGTTCGGTGAGATATACGAACTGGCACCGCTTGCGTACCTCACGCTATCCCCGGATGGCTGTATTTCTGACAGTAACCGGGCAGGTACGGTCCTGCTGGGTTGTAAAAAAGAGGACATTCTCGGGAGACCGCTTGCGGAATTTATTATTCCCGAAGAGCAGACGCGATTATCCGCTGCCCTCCTCAGACTGGTGCATTCCGGCAGCGTTCATGGCGAACGCCTGACCCTGGCAGGTAAAAACGAACAGACACGGATCATTTCGCTTGACGGTGCGACAGTTGCGGATCGAAGAGGGATCACGGTACACCTGCTCCTCACGCTCCAGGACATCACCGGCCAGGTCAAAGAGACGGCAGCTTTATGCGAGGCGGCGGCGTCCGCAAAGGGCATCATCGACAGTGCCCGCGACGGCATCCTTGTCTGCGGCCCGGAACTGGCGATCTCCGAATGGAACCCGGCAATGGAGGATATTACCGGAATAAGTGCTGCCGATGCCCTCAAGAAACCGCTTGGGGATATGCTGCCGTTCCTTTGCGGCACGGGTCCGGAGTCCCTGCCGGTGCGTGCTCTGGCAGGGGAGATCGTCGCAACACCGGACTCATGGTATGAATATCCGGCCTCCGGGAAACGCGGCTGGGTTCGCGCGGTGTTTTCTCCCCTGAGGAATGCCCAGAGGTCCATTGGCGGTGTGATCGGCGTTGTCCAGGAGATTTCCGCCAGGACCGGCGCTGTCCGGCGGATCACGACCGCAAACCGGCTCTATGCGATAAGCACGGCGGTGGGCGCTGTGGCAATAAAAGCCCGGGACTTACTGACGCTGCTTGACGAAACCTGCCGGAGTGCTGTGGGTGAGGATCCTGTCTGCGGAGCATGGATCGGGTTGTTTGATCCTGCTGCCGGTATTCTCCGGCCGGTCGCAGGTGCAGGTAACGGAGAAGAACCGCGAAAAGAAGGGTACCGGCTCGCAGATGCCCCGGCCGGCGGGTGGCCTACGGGAACGGCCATGCGTACGGGAGTGCCTGCGGTCTGCCGGGATACCGGGGCAGAACCTGCCGGGGACTCCTGGAGAGAGGATGCGCTGCGGCAGGGATGCCGGTCGCTTGCGGCAGTACCGTTCCGGCTCAAGGGCGAGACGGTGGGGGTCCTTTCCCTCTGCTCCGGCGAGCCGGATACCTTTTCAGAGGCCGATGCAGAACACCTGGCACTCCTGGGAACTGCCCTTTCTTCGGCACTGGACATGCTCGATAAAAAAACACTCCAGCGCAGGGCAGGGAAGGGATCCCACGGGAGCTGGGAGAGGACCCGGCTTTTCGCGTACGGGGTTGAGTCCGCCACAGTTCCCTTTGCGGTACTCTTTCCCGATGGGAGCACCAGTGCAGTCAATACCGCACTCTCTGCCCTTCTCGGGTATACCGAGGAAGAACTGCTCGGGATCTCCCTGCCCGGCCTGGTCGCCGGGAAGGAGTTGTCCGATACTCACCTGCCATTTTTACGCGTCCTTTCCACGAGGAAACCCGAACGCTGGGAGGGGACCATTCGCAAAAAGGACGGCAGCGTCCTGCCGGTGGAGGTCTTCCTGCACGCAACAACGGATGAAACCAGCGGCCAGCCCTGTGTCGGCGTATTTATTATCGACACTGCAAAAGAAAAGCAAAGGGTCGACCAGCTTGCCGGAGAACTGCGGAAGTACCAGACTATCTTTGAGACCGGGTGCGCTGCCATGCTGGTCGCATCCCCCGACGGCAGGATCCATGCGGCAAACCCGGCTGCCTGTGCACTGTTCGGACTGTCAGAAGAGGCACTCTGTTCTCTTAAAACCGGCGGGCTTGCCGGTTCGGGAGATCCCCGTTTTATCGAACTTGCACGGGCGTGCGGTACCAGTGGGAGGGCCGGGGGCGGACTCCGGCTGGTCCGGGGGGACGGTACACCCTTTGATGCGACAGTCCGGGCTGCCGGTTTTATGGGCCCCGGCGGCCAGCCTCTCCTGAACCTGGTTTTGACTGTTTCAGGGCACGATACTGCTGCGGATATGCGGGAAACGGCGCAGGAGCGCCAAGCGTTTTTTGACAGCCTTCCCATTCCTGTGAGACGGTCCGGCCCGGATGGCAGTTATTTCTTCAACAAAGCATGGCTTGCATTCACTGGCGGGAAGCATGGCCGGGAACAGGGCGATGGCTGGATGGATGATATTCACCCGGACGACCGCGACCGTTACCGGGAGTCCGGGGCAGGGTGGTGTACCTCGGGGTTACGGTCTGAGGCAGAATTCCGGCTCCGGAACCATGAGGGAGAGTACCGCTGGGTCCATGAAATCTGTCTTCCCGGTGAGGTACCCGATGAGACCGACCCGGGAGTTACCTGTTTCTTATTCGATATCCACCGGCAAAAGATGGCCGAAGAGGCACGGGACGAGGAAACGGGGCACTTCCGGACCCTCTTTGAGAACAGCGCTGATCCCGCATGTATCATCGAACGCAACCGGATTATTGAATGTAACCCGGCGGCGATACGGTTGTTTGCCGGCACCCGTGACGATCTGGTCGGGCATTTTCTGGAGGACTTTTCGTCCCCGGACACGGCCGGGGGAAATGCACCAGCCGGGGCCTTGCGTGAGCAGATTGACAGGGCAGGCAGGGGAACGCTGCAAAAATTCCCCTGGGCCTGCACCGGAAAAGACGGGGCCACCCATGAGACAGAGGTCCTGCTGACAGCCCTGGTGATAAAGGGAGGGCAAAAAACACTCGCAATTATACATGATGTGACTGCACTGAACCGGGCAGAGCGCGAGATAAAGAGGTTTTCTGCATATCCCTCCCTGAATCCCAACCCGGTTATTGAGGTGGGAAGGGACCGGAACATCACCTTTGCCAACCCGGCGACCCTCCAGGTGTTGTCGTCTCTCGGGATGCCCCCGGACCCTGCAATCTTCCTGCCCGGGGATTTCGATGAACTGGTAAAAACCGACCCCGATAAGGTGGAGACTGCGGAGCGTGTCGTACAGATCAAGGAACGGTCGTTCCGCGAAAGTATCCGTTCCGTCCCGAAAAAGGAGACGCTCACGATATATGCGTATGATATTACCGACCAGGTTCTTGCGACGGACGCCCTTGCGTATGCGAATCACAAACTGGGCATCCTCACGAGTATCACCCGGCACGATATCCAGAACAAACTCACCGGCGTGATAGGGTATCTCGATCTGATCCAGGGTTCCCTGCGGGATCCGCAGCTGACGGAATATCTCGGTAAAGCAGAAACATCCGCAAATGCGATCCGGCTCCATATCGATTTTACACGGGATTACGAATCGCTTGGCGGGAATGCCCCGGTCTGGCAGGAGATACGTCCGATCCTGGATGACGTCAGGTTGCATCTTGATACAGGACACATCGAATTCGAAGGACCCGAACCGGGGGATGCCGTCTTTGCCGACCCGATGTTTCCCAAGGTGCTCTACAACCTGATCGACAATTCCCTGCGCCACGGGGTGCATGTGCGTCGTATCGGCATCAGGTGCGAACCTGCCGGTACCGGCTGCCTGTTCGTCTATGAGGATAACGGTATCGGCATCCCGGAGGATAAAAAGGAGGCCATATTCGAACGCGGGTTCACCACGTCTACCGGCCCGGCAAAATCGTCTGGCCTTGGCCTCTTTTTAGTCCGGGAAGTCCTCGCCATCACGGGGATTACGATCAAGGAGACCGGTGTGCCGGGCAAAGGCTCGCGTTTTGAGATGCACGTTCCCCCGGGGAAATGGAAAACGGGCAGCGGATAATAAAAAAAATAAAAAAAAAGTTGACTGACCGGTTAGATATACCGCGCCTTGAGCGAGAGTTTGCGCGGGGTGTAGAGTGGGCGGAACGGTTTTTCCGCAGTCTCTTTTTTCACCGCAGCGATGAGGGCGTCTGCGGTCATCTCTTCCTTGTACGGCTTGTTCGGCTCGGACTTTTTACGGATGGTGACGGTGAGTTTCTTTTTTGCCATCTCGTCGTCACCGATCACGATTACGTAGGGAACCCAGTCCATGCCGGCCTCCCTGACCTTCTTCCCCACACTCTCGTCACGGTCGTCGATATCGCAGCGGATGCTCTGTGCGTTGATGGCATCGCAGACTTCCTGTGCGTACGCGGTGTGGCGCTCGGTAACCGGCACGACCCGGACCTGGACCGGCGAGAGCCAGGTCGGAAGGGCCGGGACCTTCTGGGTCGATATGTTTTCGAGAATTGCACAGATCACGCGCTCGACACTGCCCGTTGGTGAGCAGTGGAGGATCGGCGGATAGACCGGGGTGCCGTCCTCCTTGTAGTACTTGATATTAAACCGGGTCGAGCTCTCGACATCGATCTGGACGGTCGGGTTCTCTATTGGGCGGTTCTGGCCGTCGATTGCGGCAAGGTCGATCTTTGCTTCCCAGTAGTGGACGCGTTCGGAAAGGACTTCGATAAGCATCGGACAGTTGGCGTCCTTTACGATCTTTTTCACCCATGCCTCGTGCTCATCGTAGAACTTCTTCGTGCACCGGAATGCGGCGACGAGGTTTGTCTCGAAGTCCCGGCCGGTCTGCCAGCCGATGGCGAGCTGCTCCTCAAAGCACTTCATCGCCTCGGTCATGTCGGTACAGAGCGAGTGCATGTCTGGCATCGTGAAACAGCGCAGGCGTTTTAAGCCAATGACCTCCCCTTTCTGCTCGTGCCGGAAAGAGTACGTGGAGAGTTCGTACATTTTCATGGGGAGGGTGTTTTTGGAGATGTGCATGTCCCGCATGATCGAGAACATGCCAAAGCAGGCAGCAAAACGGAGCATCATATCCCGGTTGTTGCTCTTGAACCGGTACTGCCGCTCGCCGAACTTGGCCGCATGCTCGCAGATCGCCTTGTCGCCGAGGTCGTACATGACCGGGGTCTCGACCGGGGTCGCACCGTAGGGAAGCACGAGGGCCAGGACGTAGTCGCCCAGCAGGTCGCGGACGAGCTTGCCTTTGGGCATCCAGCGCAGGCAGCCGACATCGCTCGCCGGCTCATAATCGACCAGTTCTTTCGAGCGCATCAGTTCTACATGGGCCGGCTCGCCACCGGTCGGCTCTGCGACGCCCAGCTCCTTTTTCACGAGGCAGCCAAAAGGCGTGTTGTCGAGGTACTCGTGATAGTCGTGGGTCTTTCCGTCCGGAGTCATGACGAACCAGTCGTGGGTCGCCTCTTTCTTGCCCTTCTTTTTCGCAACCGCGTCCCCTTCCTCGCCACCGGGGACAATCGTCTTTGAGAGCTCGGAGAGCGGGTGGCCCTTGCAGGAGATCTTGAACGACTTGTACCAGCCAAACGGCGCACGCTTGACGGAAAAACCCTCTGCGGCAAGCCCTTCTTTAAGAGCGTTTAAGGCCGGCACTGCAACATCGGGCCGGGCAAGGTCGCTAGAGAGGTGAGCGTACGGGTAGATGACAATCTTGTCGGCATGTACCTGTGCAGCGGTCTTTTTTACCTCTTCGATGGCCTGGGCAATGACGCCCTCCATGTCTTCTTCATCAATGGACTCAACCGCAGAGAAAACCGTGAGCGCGTCTTCTTCGCGGTCAGCGAGAACGGCTCCCTCCTCTGCCATCTTCGTCTTCTTTTTGGCTTCGTATTCGATGTAATCTGAATGTATCAGAAGAAGTCGCATTGCTTCATCTCCATTCCGGAACGGTTATTCGTATAAAATGGGTTCTTAAGGTATATACCCTCATTGCCCCCGGACCCGCCCGCTTGCGGGATCCGAAAAGGCCGGGGCGTTCATTTTTTGTTTTCCGGGTACCGGGACAGGGTGGCCTGGTGCTGGTTGAGGTACTTTGCATCGGCCTTCCTGTCATACGGGTTTTCCGCCCGTTCGGTGGTGTAAAAGACCAGCTGGCCGATCGGCATGCCGGCATAGACTTTTACCGGCCGTGCGTTTACGTTAGCCATCTCCAGGGTGATGGTGCCTGCAAACCCGGCATCGATCCATCCCCCGGTCTGGTGGAGGGTGACGCCGAGTCGGGCGATGCTCGACTTGCCTTCAATGGTGGCGACGATGTTATCCGGCAGGCCGATACGTTCGAGCGTCTCGGCGAGTACGAACTGGCCGGGGTTTAAGGTGAATGCATCGGCATGGATCTCGCCCACTCCAGCGGTCACGCTTGCCTTGTCGTACGGGTCGATCACCTGAGTGCCGGCATTATACCAGACAAAGTGGTTCCCGAGCCGGATATCAATGGAGTTGGGCTGGATGAGAGCGGGATCGTAAGGGTCGATCCTGATGTGGCCCCGGGCGATCCGGTCCCGGAGCTGCCAGTCGACGAGTATCATGGGAGTATTTGATTGGTGTTGATCGGTGATAATTTCTCCCGGGTTGGATCGATGAACTGGAGCGATCCGGCAGGGGCTCTATAATTGCCGGCTTATTCTTCCCTGTCCGGATCCTGATTCAGAGAGACCTCATCCTCAAGATGCGGGTTCTTGTGCCGGCGCATCTCCTCTTTTTCCCGGTCGAGTGCATCGGGATCGACGTGCCACTCGGTCCGGCGCAGGAGGCCGTGCACGGTGCTCGCCTCCCGGGTCGTGAGGCCGGCCCGCCCGAGGATCCGGCGAATCATGATCATCGTATTCTCGCGCTTGAACGCCGGGTGGTGCACCGAGTCGAGGAACCTGTCGATATGCCGGTACAGGTGCCCCATATCGTACGGCGAGGCAAGACGGTACTGCGGCAGGGGAAGGTCTGCGAGCTCGTAGCAGACCACGGCGACCGCATGCGAGAGGTTCATGATCGGGTACTCGTCCGCGGTCGGGATCGTGCAGATGATATCACTCCTTTTTACCTCTTCGTTGTTGAGCCCCCAGTTTTCCCGCCCGAAGAGGATCGAGATTCTCCCGTCCGCCGTGCCGATCCGCTCCCGGAGCTCCCGGGGCGAGAAAAACGGCATCCGCATCGGAGTACAGACCGATTTACTGACCTGCCCGGTCGTCGCGATCACAAGGCTGCTCCGGGCAAAGACGTCTTCGATGGTGCAGACCTCCGCGTTTTTTAAGACGTCCTGCGCATGGGAGGCCCGGGCCTTCGCTTCGTCCCCGAGCTTGCAGGGGTCGACAAGCACCATCCGGGTAAACCCAAAATTCTTCATCGCCCGTGCCGCAAACCCCACGTTTCCCTCGTAGAGGGGGGCAACAAGGACGATGTCGATCTCGGGCATAAAAAAGGGTTACTGGACTGCGTCCACGGTCGCCTTGAGGACGGCGGCGCCCAAGTCGTAGACCGCGTTCCCGACCACGATTGTATCCGCGTATTTTCCCATCTCGGCCGCTCTCTCCGCAGAGTTGATCCCGCCGCCGTAGTAGAGGATCGATTGGTCGAGCGCCTCGGAGGCTGCCTTCACAACTGCAGGGTCACCATAGGTCCCGGAGTATTCGATATAGATGACCGGGAAGTGGAAGTACCGGTCGGCAACCGCGGTATATGCGGCGACCTCGGCAGCCGTGAGATCGCAGATCGCTTTTGTGACCTTACCCACCGAAGAGTTGGGGTTAAGTACGATGTACGCCTCGGGAACGACCATGTCCCAGGGGATGCGCCCGTCCTGCTGCTGCACCCAGACGCGGTGCTTGCCGACGATCCACTGCACGTCGGTCGTGTTCATCACGCTGGGTACAAAGACATAGTTGATCCCCTTGACGAGCACCGCCTCGGGCCCGGCCGGCTCCATGACAAGGGGCAGGCCGTATGCGGCGATCTGCTTCTGGAGCGACTCTAAATTCTCTTTGGTCACGTTGAGCGTTCCCGAGAGCATCAGGGCGTCGGTGCCGCTTGTGGCGATAGCCTCGATATCGCCGGCTTTGAGCTGCTTGTCGGGATCGAGTTTTGTCACGTGCACCCAGTCTTTCCACTTCATGTCAATATCACCAATAATGTGTGCGCTCCAAGTCCATAAACCGGTGCATGGGAGGTTTTTCATGAGCGGGAAACATAGAAAAAACCTCTGGGAGAGGGTATAAAAAAAATCGTGAAACTCTAAAAAGAAACCAGGAATGCCGATGTTAAATCTGAATAACCTCGCGCCTCTTTTTGAGCTGCCTCTGGAGATCCGCCACAAGAGAGCGGTCAGTGCTGGTCCGCCCGGCAATATCCGCAGGATCGGCAGCGAGGAGGTCTTCGGCCCGAACGACACCCGCCTCTGCAAAAGCATGGGCGACCGACGGGGTCATACCTTTTAAGGTGAGCAACTCTTTTAAGACTTTTTTTGCCTTTGGCGCTGCGGTTTTTGGCGTTGCCGCCTTTTTTGCCGGTTTTACCGCAGAACCCCCGGGTACCGGCCGGTGGAGGTATTCGCAGACGAGCGCCATATGGCGGTTCACGGTTGCGGCACTCATGCCGGTCCGGCTGGCAAGCGTCTCCAGGGCGATGGTACAGAGATCTTCAGGACCGGTAATTCCGGCGGTGAGGTATTTCTTGAGGCTGACTGCGGGGATGCCGGTCTCTTTGAGGAGCTGCCCGTTGTAGGTAATCCGGGCCTCGGCAAGGATATCTGCCGCTTCCTTCTCGCCGATCCCCACTTTCTGGAGGGTTGCGGGGCTCGCTTTTGCCAGGCCTGCAAGATCGGTGACGCCGGCTTCTTTGAGAGCTGCCATGATCTTTGCCGAGCTCCGTCCTTTCCTCGGGATCAGGTGGGTTCTCATGAACTTGCGGCACTCGGAGCGCTTCCGCAGCGTTTCGAGCATCGTAATGGCCTCATTTTTAAGTTTCTGTGCTGCATCGGGAGCAAGGCCAAGTGTCTCTGCAAGTTTTCCCGGTTCGCTCCGTGCGATATCGGCGACGGTGTAGATGTGTTTTGAGCGGGCTTTTTCAAGCAGCGCCTCGTTCATCGAGGGAAGTTCGGTGAGGGATTCGACGTTCGAGGTGATGTGGTGGCAGAGCGGGCACCCGATATCCCAGGGCCGGGCGCCTTTTCTCACGAGCCGGACGAAGTGGAGATGGTGCTTTTCGCAGATATCGTCGGTCCGGACCGCCCAGCCCCACTGGGTGACGGGGAGGCCGATGTTGAACGTGCACTTGGGATAGTGCGAGCAGCCGATGAACTGGGTCGAGCCCCGCAGGTGCTTGATGGCAAGCGTCCCGGTGCTGCAGACCGGGCACTTGCCCAGGTTGAGTTCTTCTGCAGTCCGGTTCCGGATATCGTCGCCGATAACAACCTCATTTGCCTCGAGCTGGTCGAATGCCGCATGGAGCATAGTCCGCGACTCTTTTATCACGTCGTCACGGGTGCGCTTGCTCTCCTTTATCTGCTGCATGTGCGATTCGATGGTCTGGGTCATGTCGGGTTTTGTGATCGCATCGGCGTTGTGTTCGAGCGCCTCGGTCACGACCCGGCCTACAAGCGTGGGGCGTAGCGGGTTGCCCTCTACATACTTGCGGGAGACCAGTTTTGCGATGACCTCGTGCCGGGTGCTCTTTGTCCCAAGGCCGAGTTCCTCCATCCGCTGGATGAGCTTGCTCTGGGTGTACCGGGCCGGGGGCATGGTCTCTTTCTCGTCGAGGTTTACCTTATGGATCGGCAGTTTTTCCCCGGTAACAAATCCGGGGAGGATCGTCTCCTTTGCCTCGGAGAAGGGATAGACCGCATGCCAGCCGGGCTCGATGAGCTGCCCGCCGGTGACTGTGTAGGGTTCGCCGCCTGCCTCAAAGTTGACTTTTAAGGTTTTCCAGAGCGCATCGGGGGCAAGCGTGGCAAGGAACCGTCGGAGAACCAGTTCGTAGATCCTGAAGGCATCGTCGCCGAGGACCTCTCGTGTCCCTGCGCCGGTCGGGTGGATCGGCGGGTGGTCTGTTGATAATTTCTTGCCCCTGGTCGGCTCGGCACGGCGGTGGGCAATTGTCCACTCGACATCCTTTTTAAAGGGAGAAATCATGAGCGTGGCAAGCACGCCGTTCAAATCAAGCGAAGCGGGGTAGACCGTGTTGTCGGTCCTCGGGTACGAGATGTACCCGTTCATGTAGAGCTCTTCTGCGATCCGCATCGCGTTTGCTGCCGAGAACCCGAGCCGGGCGGCGGCGACGATGTAGGTCGTTGTATCGAAGGGCGAGGGGGAGCGGTCCTGCTTTGTCCCTTCCTTTATTTCGGTGACGAGGAGCGGCTCTTTTGTCCTGTCCCGGGCGAGTTCTGCCGTCTTCTGGTCCTTAAAACGCCCGTTCGTGTGCCGGGCCTCGATCTGTTCGCCGGCCTTTTCGGTAAGAAGGCCCAGCTGCCAGTACTTCTCCGGGATGAATTTCTCGATCTCCTTTTCCCGGTCGACGATCATGGAGAGGGTCGGGCTCTGGACCCGGCCCACAGAGAGAATATTGTTGCCCCCGCGGCGTGCCGCAAGCGAGATGAACCGGGTAAGGGAAGCGCCCCACATGAGATCAATAGATTGCCGGGCTTCTCCTGCGGAGGCGAGCGCAAAGTCGAGATCGGTCGTGTTGGCAAAGGCGGTCTTGATCTCCTGCGGGGTGATCGCGGAGAACCGGGCCCGGTCGATCTTCACGTTCTTGTTGACGGCCCGGACCAGCTCGAACGCCTCTTTTCCTATGAGTTCCCCTTCGGTATCAAAATCGGTTGCGATGGTGACGCGATCCGCGTGCCTTGAGAGTTTCTGGAGGAGCGAAACGATCCGTTTTTCCGTTGGCACCTTGATGGTCTTTGCGTCGATGAGGCTGCGGGGAGTAGCGGTCTCGCTGCGCCAGTTCTCATAACCGGGTTCAAAATCGACCTCGACCACGTGGCCGCGCAGCCCCACGGTCGTCGTTTCGCCAAAACTGTACGTGGAGACCCCGGCGTCTTTTGACTCGGCGACTTTCTTTCCCTCACTTAAGATCTGCGCGATCCTCCGGGCCGAGATGTTCTTTTCCGCAACGATCAGGTGCACGATA
>Ga0153915_10003149_pt1 | contig 15078 bp, 14 predicted proteins | sample Opewatmetagenome_2_FD_107003 | JGI IMG/M metagenome (GOLD analysis project Ga0153915, IMG submission 107003) | Freshwater wetland microbial communities from Ohio, USA - Open water 3 Core 3 Depth 3 metaG | ecosystem: Environmental > Aquatic > Freshwater > Wetlands | place: USA: Ohio, Lake Erie...
TCCGATGATGATGGATCCTCTCTTAAAGGGTTTTGCCTCTGGGGTCTTAGGAGGAATGACAAGCCTTCCGGGTACGGCTGTTGGAGGAGCCTTGTTAGGGATCATTGAAAATCTTTTTGGCGGATATGTCTCATTGGCATTTAAATCTGTTGTGGCTTTTGCCATCATCGTATTGATGCTGTGCGTCAAGCCGAGCGGACTCTTGGCCAAACATTATGTGAAAAAGGTTTAAGGTTAAAGTTATGAGTTTAGAGTTTTGAGATTCTTACATGTTTAAAACTGAAAATTTTTCTTTCAACATTTAGACGCTTTATTGTCATGCTGAACTTGGTTCAGCATCTCGTTTTGTCTACAGGTTGAGATCCTGAAATCGTTAGATCCTGAATCAAGTTCAGTATGACAGGTCAGGGAAATTTCAAATATTTTTAGTTAAATCTTTCATTAAAAATTTTAGAAAGGAGGAGAAAAAATGTTGAAAAGAACTTTGGTTTCTTGCGGTTTATTGGTTCTGGTGACTTTATTAATAACAACACCGACGTCAGCCCAACAACGGGGGGTGACAGATACCGAGATCCTCGTCGGACAATGGGGACCGCAGACTGGACCGGCTGCGGGCTGGGGCGCTGTCGCACGAGGGTCGGATTTATATTTTAAGATCATTAATGAAGAAGGAGGGATCTACGGAAGAAAGTTCAAATATTTCCTCCGCGACGACTCTTATCAGCCGGCAAAAACTAAAGCCATTGCTAAAGAGTTCGTAGAGGACCTCGGCGTGTTTGCTGTAATAGGAGGGATTGGGGTTGCAACGGGAATGACGGCTCGGGACTATTTAATGGAAAACCAGGTCTTCTGGTTTGGCCCGGTATCAGGCGTTTATGAATGGATCCGGCCTTTCCAAAAGTACCTCTTTGCCCTGTACCCTCTTTATGATGATGAAGCTTATAACCTCACGGGTTATCTTTACGAGAAATTGGGCTTGAAAAAGATCGCCATGTTTTATCAGAACGACGACTATGGTAAGGAAGGGCTAATGGGAGTAGAAAGGTATCTCAAAGATAAGAATATTAACCTCGTCGCCAAGGTTTCAGCAGAAATGACGGATAGGGATTTGAGCACCCACGCACTGAAGCTCAAAGATTCTGAGGCACAAGCAGTCATTATGTGGGCCATGCCTACCCATGCCGCATTGATTTTGGGTGAAACCGCTAAAATTGGTTTCAAGCCCCAGTGGGCAACCTCTAATACACTTTCTGATCCTCCATTCATGATGCAGATCACGAAGGGCTTATGGGCCGGGATGATTCATTCCAACTTTATCGAGCCCCCGGATTCCGACAATCCTTTAATGGTAAAATATCGGGAATGGCATAAAAAATTAGCGCCTCAGGAGAGATGGGGAATATTTTACATCGCAGGGATCGTATTCGCTGAACCTTTCGTTGAGGGAGTAAAAAGGGCAGGAAAGAATTTAAACAATGATACCTTGATGAAGGCCCTGGAGGGTCTAAAAGATTTTAAAACGATCGGTGGCCCCATCAGCTATAGTCCAACGGATAGACAGGGAGCTAAAAGCGTCTACTATGGGAGGGTCAAGCCTGATGGAAACATTGAAAAGCTAACGGACTGGATAAGGATTACGAAGTAATACGATGGACGCGATTCTAAGAATAAAAAACCTGACCATCTCTTTTGGCGGCATCAGAGCATTGAGTGATGTTAACTTAGAAGTGGAAAGGGGATTGATCTATTCCATCATCGGACCCAATGGAGCCGGGAAGACCACGATCTTTAACTGCATCAGTGGCATCTATCGTCCGAATTCGGGGAAAATCTATTTCAAGGATACGGATATTACTTATCTCAAACCCAATGAGGTCGCCCAAAAAGGGATTGGTCGGACTTTTCAAAATATTGAGCTCTTCTCTCACATGACCACCATGGATAACCTCATGCTGGGACGCCATCTTCACATGAAGACAGGGATTTGGAGTGGGTCTACTTTCGTTCACAAATGGTCGAAAGCAGCTAAAGAGGAAATTGAAAACCGAAGGAAGGTGGAAGAGGTCATCGATTTCCTCGATCTCCAGGCGGCCAGAAACCAATTTGTTGTGAACCTGCCTTATGGGACTCGTAAACTGGTGGAACTCGGTCGTGCATTGGCCCTGGAGCCGGACCTTATCCTTTTGGACGAACCTTCGGCTGGAATGAATTTGGAGGAAAAAGGAGACCTTATGTTCTCTATTCAGGATATTCGGGACGACCTCGGTATCACCGTTATCCTTGTGGAGCACGACATGAACTTGATAATGGATGTCTCCGATAGAATCTTAGCCTTAAATTATGGTGAGAGAATAGCAGAGGGATTGCCCGAGGAGATTCAAAAGCATCCGGAAGTCCTTAAGGCCTATCTGGGTGAGGAGGAAAAGGTTGCTTAAGGTCAAGAATATTGAGACCCTTTATGGACTGATTATGGCAATCAGAGGGGTTTCCCTGGAGGTTCAGGATGGGCAAATCGCTGCCATCCTTGGGGCCAATGGGGCAGGGAAGACTTCGATTCTGAAGACCATTATCGGCCTTTTGGAAGACCAACCCGATAAAGGAACCATCGAATTTATGGAAAACCGTATCGATGGAAAGGACACTGAGGAAATCGTCCACCTGGGGATCTCCTACGTGCCGGAGGGAAGAGAAGTCTTCCCAGAATTGAGCGTCGATGAAAATTTAAAGATGGGGGCTTACATTCGAAAGGATAAGAAAGGGATCAAGGAAGACTACGATCGGGTAATCAGCCATTTCCCCATCTTGACTCAGAGGAAGGCCCAATGGGCAGGAACCTTAAGCGGCGGAGAACAACAAATGCTTGCCATCGGCAGGGGTTTGATGACAAGACCCAAATTATTGATGCTCGATGAGCCTTCCCTTGGACTCTCACCTCTCCTCGTTCAGATGATCTTTAGAATTATTAAAACCATCAATGGAGAAGGAACAACGATCCTCCTCGTTGAGCAGAATGCGAAGATGGCCTTGAAGATATCGAATTTTGGTTTTGTCCTTGAGAATGGAAGGATTGTAGCGGCCAATGTCCCTAATGTCCTCTTAGAAGATGAGGATATCAAGGAATTCTACCTCGGCATCCGATCAGAGGAATCTGCCAAAGGATATCAAAGGTGGAAACGCAAAAAAAGATGGCGGTAATCTATTACATTCCCGACCGGTACATTTTCTCGATGATATCTTTAAAGGCTTCGTTTACATATTTCCGTTTCACTTTCAGGGTGGGTGTAACCTCACCATCCTCTTCATAAAGTTTTTTAGGAATAATCGTAAATTTCTTAATTTGCTCTACCTGGGCGAGGGTCTTATTCACCCTATCCACTTCCTCCTGAATCAGCTGTTTGATCTCCTGAGCCTGGGTGAGGCTCGCATAGGTTCCAAATTGGATCTTGTGATCCTGGGCATATTTGATCACATTTTCTTCATCGATGGCGATTAAGGAAACCAGATACTTCTTTCGATCTCCAATCACAACGGCATCATTGATATAAGGACTGAACTTGAGCTGGTTTTCAATATTCTGGGGAGCAATGTTCTTGCCTCCTGCCGTAATGATCAAATCCTTTTTCCGATCGGTTATCTTAAGGAATCCATCCTGATCCAGTTCCCCGACGTCTCCCGAATGAAGCCATCCCCCTCGAAGTGTCTCCGCAGTGGCTTCCGGATTCTTGAAATAGCCCTTAAACACACCTGGCCCCTTAACCAAGATCTCTCCATCCTCTGCAATCTTCACTTCCAAACCGGGTAATGGCTTACCGACCTTACCGATCTTAAGCTGACCCTTGCGACTTACGGTAGTGACGCCTGTGCCTTCGGTCTGACCGTATCCTTCAATCAGCGGAAGTCCGATCGCATTGAAGAATTTCAGCACATCCGGTGAGATGGGTGCCGCCCCAGAGTACGCAACTCTGACGCGATCAAATCCCAATCTTTCTTTGAGCTTCCGGAACACCGCCACATAGGCTGCCAGGTAGGCCAATTTCAAATACGGAGGAATGGGTTTAAAGTTGAGTTTTAAGTCCGCATATTTCATCCCGATTCCCATACTCGCCTTGAACACCATCCGTTTAAACCAAGTGGCATCTGACATCCGAATCAAAATCCCGGAGGCATATTTTTCCCAGATTCGAGGGACACCGCAGGTGATGGTTGGTGAAACCTCTTTCATGTTATCCATGACCGTATCGGCACTCTCGATGAAATTGACGATCGTCCGGAAACGGACGCTGATCATCACGGTGAAGAGTTGCTCAAAGATGTGACAGAGAGGAAGGTAGGAAAGCGTCTCATCCCCATCCCGAATTGGATTGGCATCAACCATTGCCTCACTCATATAGAGGAGGTTCTGATGAGTGAGCATCGCCCCTTTTGGAGGACCGGTTGTACCCGAAGTATAGATGAGAACAGCCAGATCATCCGATTTGACTTCACTCCAGCACTGATCGTAAAGACCGGGGTTTTTTGCATCAAATTCTTTTCCCAATCTCAAAAGATCATCGAAGCTCATCAACATAGGATCTTTGAAACGTTTCAATCCCTCCATATCCATGACGATGACTTTTTCTAAATTGGGAGTGTCCTCCCTAAATTTCAGGGTCTTATCAAACTGTTCTTCGTTCTCGGCAATGTAGAATCTCGATCCAGAGTTCTGGACAATATATCCACACTGCTCCGCGGCATTGGTTGAATAAACCCCAGCCGCAATTCCTCCGGCAGACAGGATCCCAAAATCAGAATAGACCCATTCTGGTCTGTTCTCACCGATCACGGAGACGCACTCCCCTTTTTTGAGGCCAAGGCTGATGAGTCCCATGGCGACCTGCCTCACCTTCTCCCCGTATTCCCCCCAGGTGATATCGTGCCAGATCCCAAAATCTTTGTGCCGCAACGCTACCCGGTGGGGTTGTTCTTTGACATGTTTTTGGAAATAAGTCAAAAGGGTTTCGCTGCTCATTACCTATTCTCCTTCAATTCAGAATGATCCTCTAACTGCCCGTGGAATGGATTTGAAGTCCATTTCGAAGTACACCATAACACTGCTGGGTGTTCTCACGTCATCTTCCCCGCTTCTCTGGATCAATGTCATTCGCTGTAAAATTTTTATAGCGCACAAGGGCGAAGTGTGTCAATGAATATGTTTCTTAAAGAAAAAGACCATCAAAAAGAAACATCTTGACAGCCCCCTGAAAGTAAAGGTATTTTTCAGAACCATGAGCTCCCTGTGTCCTGAAAAATCAATTCAAGGACAGTTAAATCAGTAAGGAGTGTCTGACTGGAAATCTTGATATATTTGACGACTCTTCTCCTGATAGATTGATCAACACTTTCTTTAAGAGGGAATAATAAATGAACGATGTTTTAGTTGTGGGTGCAGCAAGGCTTCCCATTGGAAAATTTGGTGGGACTTTAAAAGAGGTGAGCGATTGGGACTTGGGGACGATCGCAATTACAGAGGCCATAAAGAGAGCAGGATTAAGAGGCAATGAAATCGATGAGGTCATCATGGCCCATGGTTTCAGAACGGGCGATCTTCCTGCTAATTCTTCAAGGGCCGTAGCGATTAAGGCCGGGATTCCAATTGAAACTCCCCAATTTACAATCAATAAAGCATGCGGTGGAAGCCTCAGGGCTATTAGTTTAGCTGCCCAGATTATTAAAGCCGGAGAAAGTGATGTCATCGTTGCTGGGGGAATGGAAAGTATGAGTAGGGCTGCTTTCCTGCTGACGAAGGCCAGATGGGGCTATCGCCTTGGCCATGGCCAGCTCATCGACCCACTGGTACTCTTCGATCCTATCTCCGGTTATTCACTGGGAGAGACAGGAGAAAATGTGGCGGAACTCTATAGAATTTCGCGGGAAGATCAGGATCGGTTTGCTTTCTTAAGTCAGCAGAAGGCTGAAATTGCTATTAAATCGAATAGATTTAAGGAAGAGATAGTGCCTGTCCCAGTTCCTCGAATCAAGGGAGCCCCATTGATTTTTAATACGGATGAACACCCAAGGTTCGGGACAACATTAGAGGCACTATCAAAATTGAAACCTGCTTTCAAGAAAAACGGGACAGTCACTGCTGGAAATGCAAGTGGCCTGAATGACGGGGCTTCTGCTGTGGTTGTAATGTCTCGAAGGAAAGTCATAGAAATGGGTATTCATCCGCTCGTCTCAATACGGTCCTATGCATCCATAGGAGTAAGGCCTGAAATTATGGGTATCGGCCCTATTCCAGCTACCCAAAATGCCTTACAAAAAGCTGAATTGGAACTGAAGGATATCGATTTGATCGAGTTGAACGAAGCCTTTGCAGCTCAATCCATAGCCGTGATAAGAGAACTGGGGTTGGATATGGAAAAGGTAAATGTGAACGGGGGAGCAATCGCCCTCGGCCACCCCATCTCGGCAACGGGCTGCATTCTTTTAACTAAGATCATTTATGAAATGAAAAGAAGGCGTTCTCAGTTTGGATTGGTGACGATGTGCATTGCAGGAGGTCAAGGCATTGCGATGATCATTGAAAATGAGCAATGATAAATGATAGATGATAAGGATGGTCAGATTTTCTGAAGGGGGAAGGAATGAGTATCGAAAAAGTATTGATCGTTGGATCCGGTTTAATGGGGGCTGGCATTGCCCAAGTCTGTGCTCAGGTTGGTATCCAAGTTTTCCTGATAGATGTCAGCCAAGAAATTTTGAATCGAGCCTTGAAAAATATTGCCTGGTCATTGGGCAAATTCATTGAAAAGGGGAAGGTCACCGGGGGCCTGGAGACCATTATGAGTCGAATTCGGATTAGCACCGATTTGGCGGATGCACCCCGGGTGGACCTAAGCATCGAAGCGGTCTACGAAAAGTTAGAACTCAAGCAGGAAATTATTAAGAAGTTGGATGAACTTTGCAGGGCTGAAACGATCATCGCGAGCAACACCTCAGCCATTCCGATTACCGAGATCGCAGCTGTAAGCAAGAGGCCTGAAAAGGTTTTGGGCCTTCATTTTTTCAATCCTGTGCCGATGATGGAGGTTGTGGAGGTCATCAAAGGGGTTAGGACTTCAGAAGAGACCATGCAGGCAGGTTCAGGTTTTATTAAGAGCATCGGCAAGGAGTCCATCCGGGTGGAGAGTGACGTGCCGGGTTTTTTGCTTAACCGGATCAATCTGGTGGGTTATGTGGAGGCGATTCACCTATTGGAACAGGGCATAGGGACAGTGGCGGATATTGATAAAGGGGTTCGGCTTGCTTTTGGTCGGAGAATGGGGCCTTTTGAGACAGGCGATCTGGTTGGGTTGGATGTATCCTATGGGGCGCTGACAGCCATTTATGGAGAAAGTAAGGATGTGCGATTTTATCCACCGCAGCTTTTAAGACGAAAGGTGAAGGCTGGAGAGCTTGGAAGGAAGACCGGCCGAGGATGGTACGAGTATCACCCGGATGGAAGCCGGCTAAGTGGAAATCATAAGGAGAAATAGATGGAGCAAAAACTTGCATATTATGAAATAAAGGAAAAGACCGCCATCGTCACCATCGATCATCCTCCAATGAATGCTTTGGATGTGGCCACGAAGGAGGCGATTGGCAAAGTATTCGAGGAGCTTGATGGTCGGAGACAAGAGATCAGGGCAGTTATTTTACATGGGGCGGGAGTGAAAGGCTTCGCCGCAGGGGCCGACATCAAGACATTTTTAGAATTAAACCCTGATACAGCAAAGAGACGTCTTACAAGGAGCCACCAAATTTATGCAATGGTCGAAAACTTTGAATGGCCGGTGATCGCTGCCATTCATGGCTTTTGCTTAGGCGGGGGGTTGGAACTGGCACTCTGTTGCGATATCCGTTATGCCGAAGAAACTACCAAATTAGGTTTCCCTGAGGTGAATTTGTCTGTTTTCCCGGGAAATGGAGGTATTTGGCGCTCTTTATACTATCTCTCTCTGGGTAAACTGAAAGAGCTTGTTTTCACCGGAGAGATAATTGGCGCAACAGAGGCATGCAGACTTGGATTGATAGAGAAAATTGTTCCGCCAGGACAGGTGATGGAGGCCGCCCTGGAGCTTGCGGCCAAGATTATTGAAAAAGGCCCTTTGGGAGTTACCGCTGGGAAAAAGGTGATCAATCGGGCAAGAGACCTTTCTCTCCATCAAGGGTTGGAACTGGAATCCGACCTATGGGCCAATCTTACGACAACTGAAGATATGAAAGAGGGTGCTCAGGCCTTTATTGAGAAAAGAAAACCACAATATAGATTTCGATAAGAAGAATGGCATTGAGAAATGCAGTCATTCTTGTTTGGATTTAGTGCTTTGAAAAATATCGGGAGTACCAGAAGAATGTTTCGATGTTCATCCCCTATAAATGGGTGAAGGCTAAGATTGTCAGGAATCTGCCTTCCTAAGGTCTTTGAAACTGTCAAGTGGTTTTGCATCCCCTCCAAGTCGTCACCTCCAATTATTACATCATATATCCCCAAGTTGGGCTTAAACTCCCAATATTCGGTGGTCTTTTTTTCTTGACATACAACCCCCCTTTCTCTTATATTTATTTCACCCAAAAACGAGTTCTTATCAGTGGTTATCATTGACTGCTTCCTCATCCCCTATGTTTCCTAAGATGGCAGAAAAGGTTTTCCGGCGTTTATCGAAAAACAGAAGCCCAGTTTTAAGGATAAATGATACCGGCCGTATCAAATTTTGCCGTGGAACACGCATGGGACGGGCAAAAAGCATGCTTTAGAGTGATTTACAGTTTAGACAAATTCAATGAGAAGGAGGTAGTTGCATGAAGAGTTACACAAAACCGTACATACCTTACAAGGGTTACTATTCAACCCCCTTCTGCCGTTGGCAGGGGAGCATGCAGTATGACAATGCGATCACGTTGGGGGCCAATACGGCGAGAAGATGGTTTCTGGAGAAGAAAATCGATCCCACCATTATCGATTATCTTTTCCTCGGGACCACGGTTGCTCAGCACCACTGGTTCTTCGCTCACCAGTGGTCCGGCAGCATACTGACGGATGAAAAAAAATATGTTCCAGGCCTCTTCATTCACCAGGCCTGCTCAACCTCTACGACGATTGTCAACCTATCCGCGATGAATATAGAACTTGGCGTTTATGAGGTGGCTTTTGGCCTGATGAGCGACCGCTGTTCCAACGGACCCCACACCACATGGGGAAACCCGCTGGGTCCCGGAGGCGAGCCGGATAGGGAAGACTGGAATATGGACAACTTCGGTGGGTTTCCCCGCACGCCCGTCGCCATGGTGGAGACCGCCGAGAACGTAGCCAAGGAAATAAGCATCACCAAAGAGGAGTGTGATGCATTGGTCTTGAGGCGTTATGAGCAGTATCAGACAGCGCTCGCCAATGACAGGGCGTTCCAGAAGCGCTATATGTTCCCTGCAGAGGTCACGGTTAACAAAAAACAGACAAAACTGGTCGAAAAGGATGAGGGTTGGACCCCTACCACGGCCGAGGGTCTGGCCAAGCTGAAACCGGTACGTCCAGGGGGCGTCCACAGCTTTGGTACTCAGACATTCCCCGCGGATGGGAACTGCGGGATCATTGTTACCACGAGGGAAAAGGCAAAAGCACTAAGCGCGGACCCCAAGATAGAAATAAAGATCATCTCCTATGGCTTTTCACGGGTGAAACCGGCACATATGCCATTGGCACCTGTTCCAGCCGCTGAAATGGCCCTTGCTAATGCAGGCATGAAAATCACGGAGATGAAGGCCATCAAAACTCATAACCCTTTTGCCGCCAATGACCTCAACTTAGCCAAGAAAATGGGAATCGATGTCATGAAGTTTAACAACTATGGATCATCCTTGATCTACGGGCATCCTCAAGGTCCCACCGCAGGCAGGGGCATTATCGAGATGATAGAGGAGATGGTGATCCTTGGCGGCGGTTACTGTCTTTTTACGGGTTGCGCGGCAGGCGACACCGCAGCCGCCGTGGTCCTTAAGGTCGGCTAAAATCTCTAAGGGGGAACAGATCTCCTCCTTTTTTGGGCCGTTGCTCCTGAGGAGCAACGGCCCTTTTCGTCTGTGCGTCGTACAAGACCCGCGCCCCTTCTTAGAGTCAACAACTAAGAATATTGTCTTAAATCGTCTCTCAGCTTCCTGCTGGACGTCATCCTTTCAGAATCTTATGGCCATTTTGCTTGACATACAACTCAGTTTTTTGTATAGTCCACTCACCCTAAAGCGAGTTCCTATCTTTTTCATTTCATTCCGGTGATGCCTGATGATAGCTTTGATAGAGTCTGCACCAGAAATCGGGAAGTAGGGAGAACTCGCTGAGAAAACAACGGGGCAGAAAGAAGGTGCCAATGATTAAGGAATATCCTCGTTTCAAAGCGGCTGCCGTGCAGGCGGCCCCTGTCTTCAAGGATAAGCCTGTATATTTTGATTCTCGGGCAACGCTGGCAAAGGCGTTGGCTTTAATCGCTGAGGCGGCGCATCATGGGGCACAGCTGATCGTCTTCCCCGAAACATTCCTTCCCGGATTTCCTTACTGGTCATTGAATATGGCCAAAGGGCCCGAATGGTCCGGTATCTGGATGGAGTACCTCCGCCACTCGATAGAGGTCCCCGGTGAGGAGACAGACGCCTTGTGCCGGGCAGCCAAGGGGGCCAACACCTATGTGGTCATGGGAATAAACGAGAGGGATAGAAAATATGACGGCAGAATGTACAACTCCATTCTCTTCATCAACCCTCAGGGTGAGGTGGTCGGGGTGCACCGCAAGATAAACCCAACCATACAGGAGCTCTTGTACCATACGAGAGGCGATGGCGGCGTAAATTTAAAGGTATTTGACACGGCACTGGGCAGGATGAGTGGGTTGGTCTGCGGCGAGCACTATCAGCCCCTCCTGAAACAGAATTTAATTATCCAAGGAGCACAGGTGAACTGCTCGCTGTGGCCCGGTTTCAAAGGTGGGGCTGGGGAGCTGATGACGATAATACCGTTGATGACCCAGGCGCTCTGCGTGTCGGGAGGGCTGTGGGCGGTATTGTCCTGCACCTATATCCCCGAAGACCAGGTGCCCAAGGATTTCTATGAGAATAATGCCTTCGACCAGACATTCGGCGGCAGTTGCATTATCAACCCTTTCGGGGAGATTGTGGCGGGCCCTGAAAACTATCAAGAAACGATAGTCTATGGCGACATCGATTTGAAGGTGAATGTCATAGCCAAATCCATCATTAACCTCACCGGAAGCTATAGCCGGTGGGACATACTCAGTCTTGGTATCCGTGAAGAGCAGTATGAGTCTGCGTTTTCCTTGGAGGCTGTGGAAGCGGCTACACCCGCTAAGCTCACCGCTGAGATTTCCGAGCTAACGGCAGAACTCAAACAATTGAAGGCTAAGCTCCGAGCCCTGGAACAGAGAGGTGAGGAGAGAAAATAGGTGGCATCAGTGCAGGTTCAATAATATTATAATTTATGGACGCCCCTCTTCTCCCCCTTCTTTTCCATTCTTGTTCCTGGGAAAGCGATTCTTAAATTTTGCCGGATCCTCAAATGTTTCAATCATAAATCAATAATACAAATTTATAAATACCCTGAATTGGAGCAAGAGAGATAGTTTTTAATAAAGTGGCATTGTTAAACTTTTCACACCACTTGCCTTTTAAAAAAAGCATAAGCATTTTTGAATCAAAGGATGATTAACATATGAGAGGAGGCAAGAAATGATTCCACTATTCAAAAAGATTCTTTATGCAACCGATCTTAGTAAAAACTCTTCTTACGCCTTCTTATATGCCATTGATATGGCAAAAAAACACGACGCAAGAATTGTCATTTTACACGTTATTGAACCTATTCCTGCTTATGCAGAAGTTTATGTGGGGTTGACAGATGAAATCAGAAACAAACAGCATGAAGAGATTATTGAATCGATGAAGAAACACCTGCAAGGATTTTGTAAGAAAGCAGAATCTCAAATCGGCCCCCCCTGTGTTGAACTTGTATCCAAAATCCTTGTTCCTCTGGGCCATCCACCGGAAGAAATCTTGAATGCTGCAGATGAAGAAGGTTGTGATGCGATTGTCATCGGAACCCACGGCAAGGGATTTTTGGCCCATACTTTCCTCGGGAGTGTCTCGAGTGCAGTATTGCATCGAACCCGAAAACCAGTTTTCATCATACCGTTGCCATCTGAAAAAACCACTACTGGCTGGGATGAAATCTAATAAATCAGTAGACGTTCTTCAAAGAACAAGAGCAGGGGCAAACGGTCCTGCTTTTCTATGCTATTTCTTTCAGCAGCGACTTCAAACAAGGAAAAAAGGGAAAAAGACATCATCTGAAGGCGATAACAGGAAGGAAGTATTTAGTAGAGGAATGAGAATCCGTCCCTTTCTTGGAGTTAGAGCCTGGGTAATTGTTACCTGCTAAACCTTCATCTCAATCATCTCGAATTTGGAGAGGTCGCTTGATCCGATCCCCAGCGCCTCGGCATGTTCAAATTGGCGGCGAACAATGGCTTCGTTGGCTGGGGTGAAAGTAGGATCGTATTTCTTGACCAAACCTAGCGCAACGACATCCGCAGCGATCATATCCCCCGTGATGATGAGTCGGTTGACCCCTTCAATGATTCTGGTACCCTCGTCTCTGAATGGCCCGGAGACGGCCTGCATCGATCGAACGTCGGTGATCGTGAGTTCGGGGCGAATGGCGGAAGCGAACTCTGCCAGCTTACGGTCATAATAGTCACGGCTTTTCTGCAGAGCTGCATGGGCTAACCATCGATGGGGACCATAAACGGAACCGAAGTGGTTCTTGAGGGCGCTCGTCATCTGACCGGCAAAGTGTCGTTTGACAACAGGCATGTTGATGATGACCGGTGCTTCCTGCAGCTGACGGGCGACCCGAAGGCGGGGCCCCTCTGTTCTTTGGAATTCGGACTTTAAATGACTTTCCGGCGGGCGAAGTTCGATATTTTGCAGGGCGGTATCGGCGTCCATATCCCCATGCCATTTCTCGTATTCGACCAAAACATAATGGCTGACATCCGGGGAGTAAGAGATCTGGATGTCCGTGCCCGGTAACTCCTCTGGCGTATAGTAGAGATCCAGCTCAAACTTGTGATCTTCATGTACGATGACATGCTCCACCCCTGCTTTCCGACAATGAGAGGCTACTGCGCGTAAGGTCTCAGGTGCGGTAATGGAGGGGAAGGGATCTCGTTGGTTGGTGTTGGGTTTGAGAAGGATTTCCCGGTGATCACCGATGACGCGCTCCAATCCGCCAATGGCCCTCAGCCCAGCATCAATCATAGCTTCGATGTTTCTTCCTTCTATGACCACCAATAACGGCTTACCGCTGCGGCCAAGCACTCGATTATATTGACCTCTCCGAGTCAAGGGCTTTTGTTTAAGATCGGACAAAGGTTGTCTCCTTAGGATGAATTCAGGTCCTTTAGAAAGGCCCCATGGTGATTTTTTCAATGAAACAAAGTAATTATGTAAAATAGATCCTTGCCGTATGTCAAGGGAAATGGGGAAATTAGGGGATCCCATTCTATGTTGGCAATCACTTGTTATAGATATTGGGAAGTTTGAGCGAACTTCTTTTTGGATTGACAATCTTCTTCATTGAGTGTAATTTGCAGGTAAAATGACGCCAGAAAGGAACAGGACGCCATGATCGCAGACCAACTAAAGACCGTTGCAAGCAAAGCAATTGCTGGCCGCATCTTTGCCATGAACAGATCAGGGTGGGAATCTCATGCTCAAGAATGGGTTTCCCAAAAGGGGTGGAAAGTACGACTTGATCCAACCGATAACGGAAGTGGTGTTCTTGAACACGACCCGGCTACCGGAATCGAGTTAATCATCAAGCCCTACTATGACAATGCTATAGATCCACCGGAAGCTCTTTTTGTAGAAATCCACTACCCCCCCGGAAAGGCACCGAAATTCACTGCCGAGTTTAAAAGTGATTTGGAATATGAAGCGAGAAGGAATTTGGGGCCAGAATATTCTGTTTCAGCCGCCTATGCGACCTCACCCTCTTTTGTAGAAATTGAACTGATCATCAAAAAAGCAGACCAATGACCATTTACTCTTAGCCTAACACCACGAATGAGCAGAATGCGTACCTCCCCCAGTTTTGAAAACTCCGGGAGCTAAACTGGACGGAGCTGCCAACGAAGAAGTGATTTCGTTATAGGGAAAGCCTATTCAAACAAGCCCTGTCCTGCTCATGGTGGTTGATGCCCCTAACAAAAGGGCCCCTGCTGTAAGGGAATGAGAATCGGATCGAGTGCCAACTTCAATGGTTCTCCTTCCTTGAAGGAGTACTTGGAGGCGATCCAGGCAGCGGGATTTAGGGAGACCAAGGTCGCGGGCGAGGCCGCTTTTCCTACGGAGCTCTTGGCCAATGACCCGACAGCCAGAGAGGTGGCAAAGAACTTGAAGCTTTCCCGGGAAAAAGCTGAGGATTTGGCGAGTTCTGTGGTTAGCATCAAGGTCTCTGCAATTAAACCACCGGTTAAATAACGGGGGAAAAACATCAAAGATCAATGATGGTCCGGCAGCGTTTCATAAATGGATCAGCCGGACGGCAGGCATGATCCTTGTTCTCTGGGGCTTATGGGTCATTGCAGGAGTCAATCGCTAATTTAAGAATTTTGGTGTGATAAAAATAAAAAGGAAGCAATTTGGGGATAAAGGAGATGGCTAACCCTAAGGGTTAGCCATCTCCTTTATTTCTTCCATTTAGAAGTCTGCTTTGTTTTTCAGAAACCCCAGCGGGTTTCTAATTGTCTGGGGGGATCGGCTTTACACCTCCCCCCGAACTATATTAAATTTCCATCTCTCAATTTGCCTGTATGTTGCTTTGTGATCTACCTTCGTTCTCCTTTCTTTATATTATTATAACCTTTGATGATCGGTTCGTCACCCTTGAACTTTATAATGGATTAAATCTTTCAAAGTTATGCGATGCGCTATGCTCCGCATCTGTCCGCTCGTCAGGCAGGCGTGAGGGTTCTTCTCACTTCTCTATGGCAA
>Ga0153915_10003150_pt1 | contig 15077 bp, 12 predicted proteins | sample Opewatmetagenome_2_FD_107003 | JGI IMG/M metagenome (GOLD analysis project Ga0153915, IMG submission 107003) | Freshwater wetland microbial communities from Ohio, USA - Open water 3 Core 3 Depth 3 metaG | ecosystem: Environmental > Aquatic > Freshwater > Wetlands | place: USA: Ohio, Lake Erie...
CAACAGCATAAAACCTCCTGCCCCCGTGCAATCGGGGAAATCCAAATGTCAAAGTTCCTGCCTTCGCCCCGCAAGGCGGGGGCTTCGCGCAGGCAGGCAAATGTCAAATGAATGCGAAAAGAAAAAAGTGTATGGAAGAATGGAATATTGGTTTGAGAAAAAAGTGTTTTCGCTTTTAAGCATCATCCCAACATTCCATTATTCCGGAATGATTCTTATTAAATTTTGAACTTAGAGCTTTGACATTTGACATTTATCTTTTATATTCTATGTCTCCTGCTACGACTCTTTTACGTTTTCCATCTTCTGTTTCCAGGATCAAGGCTCCATCTGAATCCACATCGACTGCCATGCCAACTAATGTTTCCCCAAAGGAGGTGACCTCGACACGTCTCCCTTCGATTTGAGCCCAATCCCTCCAGGCTTTTAGAATAACGGTGCTCCCTTGTTTCAGGAAAATCGCATACCACTTTTCCAACTCTGACAAAAGAGATTGGAGGAAAGCCTTTCTCGAAATCATCTGTCCCGTCTCCATCCTTAATGATGTGGCGATCGCCCGAATCTCCTCTGGAAACATCTTTTCTTCCATATTGAGGTTAACGCCGATCCCGAGGATCACAAAATGGATTTGGTCCGTTTCTGAATGGATCTCATTGAGAAGACCCGCTACCTTTCGATCTCGGAGGAGGATATCATTAGGCCATTTGATTAATGGAAGGAGCCCGGATAACTTTTTGATGACATCCGCGGTAGCGACAGCAGCCATCAGGGTAATCAAAGAGGCCCGATGAGGTGGAATTTTTGGCCGGAGAATAACAGAAAGATAAAGATTTAATAAAGGAGGGGAGAACCACTGCCTTCCCAGCCTCCCGCTTCCTTTTTCCTGGAATTCGGCGATCACTACCTCGCCCTCCTCAGCCCCATTGAGAGCCAATTGGTAGGCCTTAGAGTTTGTTGAATCGAGGGTGTGAAAATGGTGCATCGTCTTTCCCATCCATTTCGTCTTCAGAATGGGTTTGATTTCCGATGGCGTCAGAAGGTCCGGCGATTGAATCAAACGGTACCCCAATCGTGTCGAGGCCTCAATCTCATAGCCCAGAGTCCTCAGGTGGGCTATCCTCTTCCAGACCGCTGTACGGCTCACTTTCAAGCGACGGCTGATCTCTTCACCTGAAAGAAAGACGGAAGGAGATTCTCTCAGGAGTTGCAGGATTTCCTCATCCATCATCGTTCAATTCGAATTCAGGGCCCTTCGGTGAACGGTCCCTGCTTTCTACGGTTGACGCTATGCGTGATGCTCTCTGCCATTTTTTTAGGAAATCATTTTGTCATAATGTGAAAATTGCATGGAAAAAGTCCCTCTTCCTTGGGTGAGGGATCTTAAATCTGTTGAGTAGCCGAACATTTGAGTCAGTGGGGAGATCGCTTTAATCATCGAAACCTTCCCCTTCGGCGTGATGGCTTCGACAGAGCTCTTCCTTGCCTTTAAATTCCCCACCACTTCACCCATGAACTCTTCGGGCACGATGATATTGACCTCCATCATCGGTTCCATGAGAACTGGTTGAGCCTTGCGACAACCTTCCCTCAAGGCGTTGGCGGAGGCAATCTTGAGGGCAAGCGTGGAGGGATGATCTGGATCCACATTGGCTTTTATCAAAGTCACCCGGAGATCCGTCATGGGATAACCTAAAATCACTCCGACCGCAGAAGACCCTCTTATCCCTTCTTCAACAGAGAGAAGACTTTCCGGCGATAGAGCTCCTTCCGACACTTCGGTATGAAACTCAATTCCCGCTCCTCGTCCATTGGGTGAAATGCGTAAAAAGACCTCGGCAAAATGCTTGGTCTCTTCAATCTCCTTTATAAACTTTGCCGAGGTCTCCACCTCCTTTTCTACTGTCTCCCGATAGACAACCTGAGGTCTCCCCACATTCACTTCCAAGTGATATTCGGTTAAAAGGCGATTGACCAGCACGTCCAGATGCAGTTCACCCATCCCGGAGAGAATGGTCTGACCCGTATCTTCATCTATCTTGACCCGGAAAGTGGGGTCTTCCTCGCTTAACTTCTCAAGAGCTTCGGTCAGTTTTTCTTGATCCCTGCTGGTTCTCGGTTCTACGGCCACAGACATCACAGGTTTATAAAAATCAATAGGTTCAAGGAGAATGGGACGATTTCGATCACAGAGGGTATCTCCCGTGGTGGTCTCCTTCAACCCCATGACCGCCACAAACTCTCCTGTTTTCGCCTCTTCCACCCGTGTGCGTTGGTGGGCATGCATCTGAAAGATTCTGGAGATCTTCTCCCCCTTCTTCAACCGAGGGTTATAAACTTCCGTTCCCACTCTAAGCATCCCAGAATAGATCCGGAGATAGACTAATTTCCTCCCTTCATCCATCATCACCTTGAAGGCCAAGGAGGTAAATGATTCTTCATCTTTAACCATCCTGATCTCCCTCGCTCCTGTCATAGGATTCGTCCCTTCAATCGGTGGGACATCCAGTGGAGAAGGAAGATAATCCACGATCGCATCCAGAAGGGGCTGAATTCCCTGATTTCTCAATGCAGCACCACAGAGGACAGGCACAGCTTTCATCGAAATGGTGGCTTTTCGAAGGGCTGTTTTCGTCTCAGATGCTGAAATCTCATCTCCATTGAGATATTTGTCCATCAGTTGTTCGTCTAACTCTGCGATGGATTCAATCAGCTTGGAACGATAAAAGGAAGCTTTCTGCTCCATTTCTTTCGGAATCGATACCTCTTTAAATTCGGTACCCAGGCTATGCTCATCCCAAACAATGCCCTTCGATCGGATAAGATCGATCACCCCAATAAACCGATCTTCTGCGCCAATGGGAATCTGGGTGATCAGGGGATTGGTTCCAAGACGATCAACCATCATCTTCACCGTTCCGTAGAAATCCGATCCGATTCGATCCATCTTGTTCACGAAGGCTATTTTCGGAACCTGATACTTGTCCGCCTGGTGCCACACGGTTTCGGATTGAGGCTCCACTCCTTCCACCGCACTGAAGATTGCAATGCTCCCATCTAACACACGTAATGAACGCTCCACTTCAATGGTGAAGTCTACATGGCCAGGGGTATCAATGATATGAATGGGGTTTCCTTTCCATTCGACCGTCGTCACCGCAGAGGTGATCGTAATCCCCCTTTCCTGCTCCTGTTGCATCCAATCCATAACGGCTGTCCCGTCATCCACCTCTCCCAGGCGATGGGTCTTCTTGGTGTAGAAGAGGACCCTTTCGGTGACAGTGGTCTTTCCCGCATCAATGTGAGCCATAAATCCGATATTTCTGGTCCGAATAAGCCTTTTTTCTCCAGCCATCTCTTTTTCTCAGAATTTAAGCAAAATATATCTTGGCAATATTAAAGAGATTTCTGCAAAAAGTCAACCCTTCAACCCCCCATCCTAATCTCCGCGATGCCAAGGGGATGGGCCCAATGACTTATAGAGCTGAGATGGCCTCATGAAGCTTCAAATGGGATTCCATCCAGGAGGTAAAGGGAATCCATCCAAACCAGGGGAATCATGATAGGGAAAAACTTGGAACGCTGACAGGGTGCAAATTCCTCTTGACAAATCCAGTCCTTTATGCCTTATAATACTAGAAAGAGAGGGAAGTAAGAATGTCTAACTTTTACTTCTTTTATTATTTTTGCTCAGGTCATCCATAGAACAAACCTAATAATGGGTTTGAAGCCATGGGTGACCTTGAAGGCCCCATGGCTTTTCCATTTTTAAAAGCCATAAGGGCAACCTTATGGCTTTTTTATTTAAAAATTAGAAAAGTGGTGGAATAAGAGAGGAGATTTCAGATATGGCCATTTCCAAAAAAGTAAAAAATGGATTGAATAGCGCCTCATGGATAAGGCGGATGTTTGAAGAAGGGGAAGAAATGAAACAACTCTATGGTGAGGAAAATGTTTTCGATTTCTCCATTGGGAATCCTAATCTTGAGCCCCCTGCATCGCTGAAGAAAGCGCTTAAAGCCCTTGCCGATTCTCCGATTCCAGGAATGCATCGTTATATGCCGAATTGCGGTTACACGGATACAAGAAAAGCAATCGCTGAATATCTTGAGGAGGAATCCGGGCTTCCCTTCCATGAAAAGCATGTCGTGATGACCGTGGGGGCTGCGGGTGGACTCAATGTTGTGCTAAAGTCGGTGTTGGACGAAGGAGATGAAGTCATTGTCCCTTCCCCTTACTTTATGGAGTTCAAATTCTACATCGAGAACAACGGCGGTGAAATCCGATTGGCTGAAACCCATGCGGACTTCTCATTAAACCTGAAGGAGATTGAGAAGGCGATCAATGAGAAGACCAAAGCGGTCCTGATCAATTCCCCCAATAATCCAACGGGGGTCGTTTACGACCAGGGATCCCTCGAAAAATTAGGGGAGCTGCTAAAAAAGAAAAGTCAGGAGATTGGGAGAACCCTGTACCTCATTACCGATGAGGCCTACCGGAGAATCATCTTCGATCAGATCCAGCTCCCGATTGTGTTCCACTACTATCCCCATACGATCCGTGTGACTTCCCACTCCAAAGACCTCTCTCTTCCCGGAGAGAGGATCGGCTATATTGCAGTCAGTCCTCTTTGTGAGGAAATCGACGAGTTGATCTCCGCGATTATCTTTTCCAACCGAATTCTCGGTTTCATTAATGCTCCGGCATTGATGCAGAGGTTAGTCGCTCCCCTCCAAAGGAACTCGGTGAACATTAGGGTATATGAGGAAAAACGAGATCTCTTATACAATTCTTTAAAGGCATTTGGCTTCCACGTGGTGAGGCCGCAAGGAGCTTTCTATATCTTTCCAAAAGCTCCCATTGAGGATGATTTGGCCTTTGTCAAAGAACTTCTATCAAAACGGATTTTAACTGTTCCGGGGAGAGGTTTCGGAAAACCAGGTTATTTCAGGATTGCCTATGCCGTCGAGAAGAAAGTGATTGAAGGGGCACTCCCCCGGTTTAAAGAAATTGCAGATAAATACGGAGCGGGGAAGAAAAACTGAATTTCACTGATCCAGTGAGCATGCAGTAGTTTCTCAAAACTTCAAGAAAAAGATCTCCGGAAAACTCCTCGACAGAGATTTTGACTTAGTATAAGTGATTGGTCGAAGAAAATACGGGAGGTGCTGGATCAGGGAGCTTTCCTCCTGATTTAATGTTTATCAAAAAGGAAAACCTCCGTTATTAGAAATCTCCTCTTATCAAACTTCAAGATAAACCCATAAAACATCCCCCCCTCACCTCTTTAAAGAACTCCCGCTCCATGATTCCTGACAGGATAGAAGACCGCAACCAAATTTGGAGCTTGATAGGTTAAATGTTATAGACATATGAAGAGATCCTCCATTTCCATCAAATCATTTTTCTATCGTCAAGCCTTGACCCTGTTGACATTTTCTTATAGTCTGTCTTGAGAGTCGATAGGGCTTCTCTCTCGGTGAAAGGTTTTTTCGATGACAAGAACGAGTGGGTCAAATGACAGATGGTATATCCTATCATTGGCCATGCTGACGTACGCCGTCACGGCTGGCATGGAGAGGATGTGTATGCCGGTCCTCTTCAAAGAGATATCGTTAGACTTAGGTTTGAGCATGGTAGCCGTTGGGACGATCTGGGGGATAGACCCCTTAGCGGGTGTTTTTGTGGGTCTTCCTGGCGGGTTGCTTGCCGACCGGTTTGGAGTGAAACGCACCCTCGTCGTGATCTGTCTTCTGTGCGGTGTATTTGGCGCCCTTAGGGGGCTATCAGACAGCTTCGTTAGCATGGCAGCCACGATGTTTTTATTCGGCCTTGCGGTTGCAATGGTGCCAAGTATCGTGCCCAAGGTGACAACCGTTTGGTTCAGCGGGAAGCACCTCGGCTTGACGAACGCTCTCATAAATGTTGCCTGGTCTTTTGGCGCAATGACAGCAACGATGTTTAGCGCAACGGTCTTTTCACCTTTGCTTGGTGGCTGGAGACACGTCTTACTCTTGTATGGTGCACCAGCCATCATAATGGGCTTCTTATGGTTTGCGACTGGCAGGGAACCTGATCCGGACGAGTTACCGGCAACAACAGTCAGTGAGGTGCCCTTTCGCCAGGCATTGTCACAGGTTATTCGAATTAAGCAAGTATGGATTATTGGACTGATAGCCCTTACTCAATGGGGAGCCAATACGGGATTATTGGGTTACCTTCCGCTCTATTTGCGATCCATCGGGTGGACACCTACGCTGGCGGATAGTGCCATCACTGTCGTCACTGGTGTGAGCTGCCTTGGCATCATTCCAACAGTCTTCCTGTCCGATAGACTCGGTAACCGGAAAGGGATCCTTGTCTTATCCATCATGATCATGTCTATCAGCTTAGGCTTATTACCCATCGTTCATGGTTCAACCGTGTGGTTATTACTTATCACAGGAAGTTTTTTTCGGAGTGGTGGGTCTGCCCTCTTAGTTGTTCTGATATTTGAGATTAAAGGTGTCGGGGGTACCTATGGCGGAACGGCTATCGGTTTAGCGAGTACGATGGGCATGTTTGGTGCCTTCTTCGCTCCTCCGTTAGGGAATAGCTTGTCAGATACCAACCTTGGTTTGCCCTTTATCTTTTGGGCGATTCTATCTGCTTTATCATTACTGGGTTTTTTCTTCATAGAAGAACGTAGAAAGCTGAAGGGCGAAGCGAAATCTGACAAAAGTGAGGTGAAGCATGGAAAGGAAATGTTCTGAGTTGTCTCCGGATGAAAAGCGGGAAGAGAGGTTCAAACGATGGCTTTCGCCCGATGACGTTCATTTTAACAGTCCAGAGGCGGAAAGACTTTACAGGGAAAGGGTAACCAGACTCATTGACGCGATCAAGTTGAAGGAACCCTACAGGGTTCCCGTGGTCTTCAATCCGGGGCATATCCCTGCCCGATATTCGGGATATACGATAAAAGATGTCATGTATGATGCTGAAAAGCTGGCCAAAGCCTGGGAAAAATATACCCATGATTTTGAACTTGATGTCCTTCCCAGCGCGGGGCTCGTCAGGTGCGGCAGAATTCTGGATATTCTTAAGTCCAAAATGGTGAAATGGGCGGGACACGGTCTCCCTGATGATTGTGCGGCCCAATATATCGAAGCCGAATATTTAAGGGGAGACGAATGGGATGCCTTTCAGCGGGATCCCTCCGATTTCCACTTTAGGACCTACCTCCCCCGAATCTATGGTGCGGTCGAGGCCTTTAGAAAGCTTCCACCTCTCCCATCCATTGGTGGTATTCTCGGCGGACTATCGTCTTTTGCCGACCCAGAGATCCAGGCTGCCTTTGAAGCTCTTGGTCAGGCAGGGAAAGAAGAAGCCAAGTGGAGGAAAGTGATCTCTGACGTGGACCGCAGAGGACAAGCATCGGGACTCCCACCCTTTTCCAGAGGGTTCGTCGGCGGTGAAGCCCCTTTGGACTCGATTGGCGCTTCCCTCAGGGGAACTATAGGAACCATTAGGGATATGTTCCAGCAGCCGGAAAGGCTCATTGAATACATGGAGAAAAGGGTGCCAGAAACGATTCAAAGAGCGTCCACAATGGCTGATGTGACCGGGGTACCTGTAATATTTATTCCCCTCCACAGGGGCGCAGATGGTTTTATGTCTGAAAAACAATTTCTTACCTTCTACTGGCCTTACCTGAAGAGGGTAATACTGGGTTGTGTCGAGGAAGGCCTGGTCCCGACCCTTTTCGCAGAGGGCGGCTATAATACACGGCTGGAAATCATCAAGGACCTGCCGAGAGCCAAAGTCATTTGGCATTTTGACCAAACGGACATGAATAACGCCAAAAAAATCCTTAGTGATAATGCCTGCATCATGGGGAATGTCCCTACCTCACTGCTCATTACGGGCACACCGGATGACGTCAAAGCGTACTGCAGGAAGCTGATCGAAACTGCCGGAAAAGGTGGAGGTTACATCATGGCACCGGGGGCAACGGCAGATGAATCAAAAGTGGAGAATTTGAAGGCCATGCTTGAGGCTGCCAAGGAATATGGCGTCTACAGAAAATGAAGCCATTCGATTGGCATTACTGGCGGACGGTCTGAGGGTGTTTCCGCACGAATCGTTTCCCTATGGTCATCAGCATGAAAGCTGTGCCGGGACAGGCGGTCATCATCAGGGTCATCGGAACGGCTGTTCCGTTGTGAAAATAGCTCACCAGCCCGGTTGCCAAGGCCCCTGAGATCATGATGGTGCTGCCCATGATGGCCGAGGCACTCCCCACATTTCTTGAAAAAGGTTGTAACGCCAATGCTGCAGAGTTCGGATTGATAAAACCGAAACCGAACAGAAACAAGACCACCAAGCCCACAAATGCCATGTTGTGTAAAAATCCTATAAAGCTGCCGGTCAGCAGCAGTATGCCTGTAGCCGATTGAAGTGCAGTGACCGCAAGCAAGATCCGGGCACTATCGTACTTCCTTAACAACACCCTATTGATCTGGTTGCCAACCACGACAGCCAATGCATTCATACCGAATATCCATCCAAATTGTGTTGCGGTAAAACCGAAGAGATCGATATATACGAATGGAGAGCCGGCAATGTACGTGAAAAGGCCTCCACCTCCTGCCGCGCCCGCCAGAACATAGATTACGAACTGACGCTCTCTGAACACCTTGAGATAGCCCAGTATCACGTTCTTCGGTCGAAGTGAGATAGAAGGGTCGGCTCCTTTCGTTTCAGGAAGTATCTGCTTGATGGCAATAAGTACAAATGCCCCGATCAGGGCAAGGACGCCAAATATATAGCGCCAGCCCAGGGTAGTAACGATAAAGCCACCTATGGTGGGGGCGATAATGGGCGCAACACCGAAGATGGCCATCATCATGGACATGGCCCGGGCCACCTCACGTCCGGAGAACAGATCACGGACGACCGAACTGCCCCCCACCATGCCCACACAGCAGCCCATGGCAAGAAACAACCTTAGACCGATCAAATAATGTATGGAAGGAGAAAAAGCACAACCCATTGCAGCAAGAATGTATACGAGAAGTCCAGCCATCAAAGGCCTTTTTCTGCCATAACGGTCGAGTACCGGGCCAAACATCAACTGTCCAATCGATAGCCCGATGAAATAACTGGTCAGTGTAAGCCCTACATAACCAACCTCCGTTCTTAGATCACGGGCGATTGCCGGAAAACCGGGCAAATACATGTCCACTGAGAACGGGGCTAAAGCTGAAAGTCCACCCAGAACCACTAAGATCGTGTTCTGCTGCTTTCGATCCATTAGAGGCTTATCCTTTGATCTATTGATCTATCAATTGAAAAAAATTCCCGAACATCACGTGCATACCGATCCGATTCATCTCCATTCTTCTGCACACCAGGTCATTTCCGGTTCTCTTAAGTTGAGGGAGGATTCCCTCTTTTATTCGACACCGGTCTTGCCACTTGAGAGGGAATCATTGGGGGACACATTTTCAATAGGTCACAACAATCAAATTCAAGAAGCTTAGGATCTTGCTTTTTGATAGTCCGCTCCGACCCCACCTATCTTTTCCTTCGCTGTGCCGTATCAATTAGGAACCATGGCGAAGTTAGGCTTTAAGCGCTTTTTTGACACGTTCCGGTGTCATGGGCAACTGACGCAGCCGCACCCCGGTTAGGGCAAAGAAGGCATTACCGATGGCGGGAGCAACAGGACCGATGGGTGGCTCACCAACGCCGCGCGGCCTGCCGTCGGGTGCTTCGAGCAGAATTGCTTCCACCTCAGGTGCTTCCTGTAGCTTGAGCAGCGGGTACTGGTCAAAGTTTTCTGCTTCCACACGGCCGTCTCTCACAACAATCTCCTCGATAAGCGCCGCACTGGTGCCCATGACGACACACCCTTCCACCTGTGCTATGACCTGATTCGGATTGACTGCCCGGCCGGGGTCGATCGCTGCCGTCACCTTGTGGACCCGAATCTTGCCTGTCTCCGTGTTCAGGGAAATCTCAGCTACTTCGGCAACGACGGTTCCCAGGTAAATACAGCACGCGATACCCCGTGCGCGGCCAGCCGGTGTGGTCTTCCCCCATCCGGCCCGGTCGGCTGTCGCTCTCAGGACAACACGCAACCGTTGTCCCTGGACACCTTTAGGCAAATGATCAAGACGAAATTGCAGGGGGTCTGCATTGGCAGCGTGAGCCAATTCATCCATAAAGCTCTCTTTTGCAAAGGTATTGGGAAATAGACCTACGCCCCGCCATGGACCGGTGAGGATCGGCAATTTGTGGATCCATGTGACCGTGTGACGATGGGGGGCGCTATAGGTGATGTAAATCCCATTTGATGCGCCAAAATCGAAGCCGGCCGCCCTGCTCACAAACTGTGGCATGGAACCTTCAAGGCATTGGCCACTTGCGTGTTGAACCAACATGGCTTTGATGCGCCCTTTATCGTCGAGTGCTGCAGAAAACCGGTTGCGCACAATGGGACGATAAAAGCTGTGGCGCATCTCCTCGGTCCGATCCCAGATGATGTGGACTGGCGCCCCAACTGCCCTGGAAAGGCGCGCCGCTTCAACTGCTACGTGGGAAACAGCGGGGACATCCGCCTTCCGTCCGAAGCCGCCCCCGACATAGGCAGGAATGATCTCGATCTGTCGCTTTTTTAGCCCGAGGGCCGAGGCCACATCGTCCGCCACCGCCGATTCCGACTGGGTGGACATCCACACCCGGCCGCCTTTCGCGCTCATGTCGGCCACAGCCGCCTGGGTTTCCAGGGCGGCATGTGCGCAAAACCCCGAAAGATATTCGGCCGTCACCCTCTTGCTCTTTCCCAGAACCGCCAGCGCATTCCCCTGGTTCTGGATCACCACGCCTCCGGGACCACCCACAGAGGTCATTTTCTCCAGTTCTGCCTGTTGCCACAGATGTCCCTTATCCCATTTTATCTCCATTGCGTCCCGGGCTGTTGCAGCTTGGGCGCGCGACCTGGCCACCACTCCGGCAAAGCCGCTTTCAATAACCACCTTCACGACCCCCGGCATGCCCGTCGCCGGACCGGGTGAGGCCGACAACATTTTCGCTCCAATCGTTGGCGTCCGTATGACTGCCCCATAGAGCATGCCGTCGAAACGGATGTCAGAGCCAAAGAGTGTCTTTCCAGTTACTTTTCCCGGACAATCGATGCGGGCCATGGGTTTGCCGATAAATTTGAACGTACGGGGATCCTTGAGTGGAACGGCCTTTTTCGGCACCTGCCAATGAACCTTGTCGGCGACCAGTGCTCCATAAGAGATCTGCGTCTTTGCATCTCCCGCCACCTCAAAACCACCGTCACGGGCCACAAGCTTTTCGGCTGGTTGTTTCAGGCGTATCGCGGCCTTAGCGCGTAGCATCTCCCGCATGGTCGCCGCAGCCTGGCGAACCGGCCGGTAGAGGGTCGTAATAGACTGACTACCGAAGGTGCCGCGATACAGATCTTCTGCCTGGGTGGAGCTCGCATGGGTGACCTCCAGACTCTCCCAGCCGATCTCCAACTCTTCAGCCGCGATCTGGGCCAATGAGGTATGGGTGCCCTGGCCCAGTTCCGCTTTCGGCACCAACAGGCGGATACGATTGTCAGGCAGTACCTCCAACCACAGTAAGGGATTCATGTCGTGGCCAGGCATCTCCATATCTGTTGCAATAAGCTCGGCTAACTTCCGGCGTCCGATGGGCAGGCCGATGGGGATACCGAGGGCGAAGGCAGTACCGGTGACGGCCATACCGATCAGGAAACCTCTTCGGCTTATCTGCCATTTGCGCTCTGACTTGTCTTGACCTTCGTTGGCTTGATTCACGTCCACACCGCTCATGATCTCCTCCCGCTCTTTGCCATCTCTTTAGCGGCTTTGGCCACCGCCCGCTTGATGCGTCCATAGGTTCCACAACGACAATAATTGTTACTCATTGCAGACACAATGGACTCCTCGGTTGGATTGGGATTCGCCCCGAGAAAGGCTGCTGCCCTCATGATCTGTCCGCTCATACACCATCCGCATTGGGGCACTTGTTCGTCTATGAACGCCTGTTGCACGGGATGCAGCGATCCGTCGCTGGCAGCCAAGCCCTCAATCGTGCGGACGGGTCTGCCCTTCACCTCGGAGACCATGGTGATACAAGAACGAGTAGCCATACCGTCAACATGAACTTCGCAACTGCCACACTCCCCTATGCCGCAGGAATATTTGGTACCGGTCAGACCCAACTCGTCGCGCAAGACCCATAGCAGAGGACGGTCCGGATCGTCGGCTACTTGGTAGGTTTTCCCGTTAATCATGAGTTTCATGAATGGCTCCCTATCTTCAGTTCTGTGCGCATAGGCACCTTTGTACCGCTAAATCACACCTATCATCTTAGCTATACCCAGGCCCAAAAATATCCCTGCAATAACACCTGCAAGAATGCCTAAAATGAGACCTACCCCTACACTCACAACTGATTTTGCAAATCCCATGGCTGTTGCCATTGTTTTCTCTCCTCGTATAGGCAATCTTCGCGTCAACATCCTTGATTAGATCTGCAATTTCTTTGGGCTAAATTATAGGATTGAATCTATGTTCTTGTCAAAATAGAAACCATGTCCTTTTAAAGATAAGTATCTACTCCATTTTATTATCAAGAAAAGATCTTTCTTCAAGACTCCAGAGCTTCTACTCGTAATTCTTATTCTATTTTTCAACATTGACAATGAAAGCGCCTTTATCATATAAAACTAAAACATGAATTTCTGTCAAACAACATAGTCTGGAAAGGATACGGTTATTAACGAACCCAAAAGCCGTTCTTTTTTCTCCACGGCTCTCCCCTTCTATATTTTGGCGCATTGTGCCCATCACTTGCTGACTGCACTGCCCATGCCGTTGCTGCCGTTTATTCGAACAGAATTCGGTCTGGACTACACTCAGGCTTCGTTTGTCACCTCGGCATTCGCCCTTGCCAACGGCGCCGGACAGTTACCGGCCGGATGGCTGGCAGACCGTATCGGCCCGATGGCTCTTATCATGGTTGGCATACTCGGCGTGGCCCTGGCCGGGGTACTGGTGGGGATTTCTCAGACCTACGTCATGCTCCTTGTTTTCCTTATATTGATGGGGGTGGTGGCCGGTGGCTACCATCCGGCAGCGACACCCCTCATTTCCCAATCAGTAGAGCCGAACCAGCAGGGCAAGGCACTCGGTTATCACCTCATCGGCGGCAATGCCAGTTTCTTCTTGGCTCCGGTGGTTGCAGGGGCGACCGCTGGTGTCTGGGGATGGCGCGGTTCTTTCTTGGGGCTGGCCCTTCCCACAGCAGTCTTCGGATTGATATTTTATTTTTATCTCAGGCGAAGAACCACTAAAACCCATACGCAGCAGGCCAGAAGAGGCTTGGGTGAGGTTAGACCTCCGCCGCCAGGTAATGTCCGCCGCATGGTAGCCTTTTTAACAATGACCGTGCTTGCCGGAGGTGCCAGCATGTCCATCATGGCGTTCCTCACCTTGTATGCAGTGGACCGCCTTGGGGCTACGGAGGAGATGGCAGCTCCTTTGCTTTCTGTAGTATTCTTTTCGGGTCTCTGGGCGGGACCAATAGGAGGTTACCTCTCCGATCGTGTCGGGAGAGTGCCAATCATAATAGTCACCAGTCTTATCAACGGTTTCCTTATTTACCTTATGCCATTGGTCGGCTGGGGACTTGGCTTCTTTGCCATACTATTTTCCTTCGGATTGAGCAATGCGCTGCGTTGGCCGGTAGCCGAAGTTTTCATCATGGAACAGACCACGTCACGCTACCGCTCCACCCTCTTCGGCATTTACTATTTCACTATGCACTATACCGGCGCTGTCTTCGCCCCGATGATGGGGTCAATCATTGACAAATGGGGCTTTGACGTCTGTTTCACCATAGCCAGTGTTGCCGTGCTGGTAGTGACTGCAGTCTGCTCGTTGTTCCTAAGGGGTAACCAAAGACGGATGCCCTAATTATTTTGAAAAATTATGGGTTTAAAAAAGTCTAAGACTTTAGTAACTAATACAAACGCATTAAATAAAATGACATCACCCCCACCCTTACCCTCCCCCCTTGAGGGGGAGGGATGGGTGGGAGGTATAGAGATTTATTGCGTTTGTATTAAGTTGGATTAAAAGAACAAACGCAGACCATTTATGACCCTGCCCTCGATCTTTGAGAATTGAATGTTGACTTTTCCTGAGACAATTCACCCAAGGGAACTGAAATGTAGCACTAAACTTCTAATCAGGGTGTGAACGGAAGCTTGGACTCGGGAACCATAGGGCCGCTGATCTTTCCAGCTCCAGCCCAGCGTTCCGTTGAACCAGGAAAATCATCGATCTCTAACAAGTAACTACCCATTGTGCCCAGTTTGGTTGTTCCATCCATTATGAAATTTGTATTGGTCTTATTCCTCTTGCCCGTGAAAACAAATAGCAGGCTCAGTGACATGCCGGTAGGATCATCCACTTGGGCTGTACCTACAAATTTCAAATTGCTACCTGCGAAGTAATAAATATTCAAGGTGTCTGTTAGAGTTCAAATGCCAGATTGTTTTGCGTAAACATCCGCAGTGAGAAACGGATCTGCTGGGGTGGTGGTGGTATCCCAATTTGTAATCTTAATATAGGAAGTACCAGCAGAATCAGGTACCGCATAGCCTGGCGTGGGTTTAACCCCAATGTTTGAGAAGTGATAGACAGTTGATGTCATTTTCACTTTAAACCAAGTATTTTCCCATATGCTCAAGTCAGGAATTTGTCCTGAAACCTGTGCATGCGCCGTGGTGCAGATGAAAAATGTTACGATGGCCACAAGAAATAAAGCTTTCCCAAAACGTCTTCCGGTTTTCATAGAGTCCCTCCTCATTTGGATTTGTTAAGAAATCCCCCAATTTGGTGGTCAGATTATCAATGCTGGACATGGATGTCAAGAAGAATTCATAGAAGGTTTGGTTCCTTAACCAGCAAATACCCCCCCCCAACCCCGTCCCACCTATTGCAGGTCCAGAAGTCACAATGTAGAGTGAGAATACCTTGTCGATACGCCCAGGGGGC
>Ga0153915_10003151_pt1 | contig 15076 bp, 13 predicted proteins | sample Opewatmetagenome_2_FD_107003 | JGI IMG/M metagenome (GOLD analysis project Ga0153915, IMG submission 107003) | Freshwater wetland microbial communities from Ohio, USA - Open water 3 Core 3 Depth 3 metaG | ecosystem: Environmental > Aquatic > Freshwater > Wetlands | place: USA: Ohio, Lake Erie...
CTCTGCGAGGTCACGATCGAAGCGGTCGTCGAGAAGCTCGGCGTCAAGAGGGCGGTCCTGAAGGAGTGGGAAGCCGTCGTGCCGCCGGAGGCGATCTTCGCCTCGAACACCTCGACGCTGCCCATCGGGGAGATCGCGGCCGGGGCCCTTCACCCCGACCGCGTCGCCGGAATGCACTTCTTCAACCCGGTGCACCGGATGCCGCTCGTCGAGGTGATCCGCGGACCGCAGTCCTCCGACGAGACGGTCGCGACGGTTTTCGCGCTCGCCAAAACGCTCGGCAAGACTCCCGTCGTCGTAAAAGACTCTCCCGGCTTTCTCGTAAACAGGATCCTGGCCCCTTACCTCTCCGAAGCGGTGCGTCTCGTGAAGGAAGGATGCTCGATCGAGGATGTGGATCGCGCGATGACGGAATTCGGGATGCCGGTCGGTCCGCTCGCGCTCTTAGACGACGTCGGCCTCGATGTGGCCGTCAAGGCCGGCGAGGTCCTCCAGGCGGCCTTCCCCGGGAGAATGCAAGCTTCAGGAGATGAAGCGCTCGCCGCAGTGGGAAGGCTCGGAAGGAAGACGCGAGGAGGCTTCTACGACTACCACGACGACAAGCGAGGCGACCCCTCGCCGGAGGCCTACAGGGCCCTGGGGGTGGAGCCTCCTAAGATGTCGCTCCTGCCCGGGAGCGAGATCGAATCGCGCCTCGTCTTCGCCATGATCAACGAGGCGGCCTTCTGCATGGCCGACGAAGTCGTCGCCGCGCCCTCGAAGCTCGACCTCGCCATGATCTTCGGCACCGGATTTCCGCCCTTCCGCGGCGGGCTGCTGCGCTACGCGGACGCCCTCGGCGCGGCCCGGGTCGTCTCGGCCCTCGAGGAGCTCGGGTCGCGCCTGGGCCCGCGCTACCGGCCGGCGCCGCTTCTGGTGGAGATGGCGAAAACCGGAGGAAGATTCCATCCGGACGCGCCCGCCGGGACCGCCTGATGGGAATGCCTGCGTCCGAGGGCCGAGGGAAAGGGGGACCCATGAACGAGGCCAGAACCGCGAGCGAGCCGCTTCTCCATTCGCCCCTGCGGGCGCTCATGGCCGGTCAGGTCCCCGAAGACACCGTCTTTCCCTTTCCGGAGATCTCCGCGGACGAACGCGAGACCATGTCCGCGTTCCTCGATTCCTTCCGCGCGTTCGCGCGCGACAACATCGATTCGGCGCGGATCGAGCGGGAGCACCGCATCTCCGAGGAGGTCGTCTCCGGTCTCGCCGCGCTCGGCACCTTCGGCATGACGATCCCCGAGGACTACGGCGGCTACGGGTTCTCGACGTCCGCCTATTGCCGGGTGATGGAGGAAGTCGGCACCATCGACGCCTCGCTCGCCATCCTGATCGGCGCACATCTCTCCATCGGCCTGAAGGGTCTCCTTCTCTTCGGAACCGAGGAGCAGAAGGGCCGGTGGCTGCCGAAGCTCGCCTCCGGGGAGATGCTCGCGGCCTTCGCGTTGACCGAGCCCGAGGCCGGATCCGACGCCGCCTCGATCCGGACGACCGCCGACTACGACGAGAAGACCGGCACGTTCGTTTTGAACGGCACCAAGCACTGGATCTCCAACGGCGGATTCGCCCAGTTCTTCACGGTCTTCGCCCGGGACGTCAAGCTCGCCGGAGTGGACGCGCACCGCGCGATCACGGCATTCATCGTCACCAAGGACCTCGGAGGGGTCGTGCCGGGCAAGGAGGAGAAGAAGCTCGGCCTCAAGGGCTCGTCCACGACTCCCGTCGAGCTCCAGAACGTGCGCGTCCCGGCCGGAAACGTCCTCGGGGAGCGCGGGAAGGGATTCAAGATCGCCGTCGAGGTCCTGAACACCGGACGCACCTCGCTCGCCGCGGGATGCGTCGGCGGCTCGAAGGCCATGATCCGCCGGGCCGCCGAGCACGCCACGCAGCGCCGCCAGTTCGGGACGAGGATCGCCGACTTCGAAATGATCCGCGGAAAGTTCGCGCGAATGATGGCGAATACCTACGCGATCGAGTCACTGGTCTATTTGACCGCGGGGCTCGTGGACCGCGGGCTGCCCGACTACGCCCTGGAAGGGGCCACCTGCAAGATCCTCGGCACCGAGGCGGTCTGGCAGACGATCAACGACGCGCTTCAGATCGCCGGGGGCAACGGCTTCATGGAGGAGTACCCCTACGAAAAGGCGCTTCGCGACTCTCGCATCAACATGATCTTCGAGGGAACCAACGAGATCCTCCGCGTCCTCGTCGCGCTCTCGGGAATGCGGGACGTCGGAGAAGACTTGAAAGAGGTCGGCAAGGCCCTGAAGGCTCCGCTCTCCTCCCGCGGAATCCTCTCCGACTACGCGGCGCGGAAGATCCGCTCCGTCGCGCCCGCCCGGCTGACGCGCGCCGCTGCCGAGCTCGCGCAGGAAGCCGAGATCGTGACGCGGTACACCGCGGCGGCCTCCAACGTGCTCGAGCGGGTTCTCCGCAAGCACGGGAAGTCGGTCGTCGAAAGGGAATACCAGCAGGAGCGGGCGGCGAACGTCTTCATGGACCTGTACGCCTCCCTGGCGGTTCTTTCCCGGGCGACGTCGGCGGTCGCCGCGAAGGGGAGCGAGAAGGCCGCCGGCGAGGTTCGCCTGGCCCGCGCGTTCGTGCAAGGGGCGAAGTACCGTATCGTCGGCCAGTTGAAAGACATGGATCGCAACATCGGAGACTCCGAGGACACCCGCGATGCTCTGCATACGAAGATCTCCGAAGCGGCCTACGAACGAACGGGCTACACCTTCCACTACTGGGAATGAGCCCGGAGAGGCGAAGCCCCTCCGCGATCAGGCGATCGAGGCGGAATCCGTCCAGGGTCTGAACGGCAGGGTCCGCCGGATCGCCGGAGGGACGCCCGCCGATACGCTGATGGGCTCCGTTCTCGGGCGGACGCGCGGGGAAGCGGCCCTACTCGCGCTCCAGCTTGAATCCGATCCGCAGCGTCACCTGGAACTCGACCACCTGGCCGTCCTTCAGGCGGCCGCGCATCTCGACGACTTCGAACCAGTCCATGTGCCGGACGGTGGTCGAGGCCTCCCGGACCGCCGACTTGACGGCCTCGGCGAAACTGACAGGCGAGGTTCCCACGATCTCGATCTTCTTGTACGTTCCCGGCATCGCAACACCTCTTTTGCGCGGGAGCCTATCAGGGGCGCGATCCGCGGCGTCAGTTCCTGGCGAACTCCATGACGTAGGGCCCGCGGAAGCAGCCTTCCAGCGCGGGGGCCCGATCCGCGCTCACGGTGAAGCCATCTTTCGCGAGACTGATCTGCCCCTTGTCCGCGAACGTGCATGGCGAGCTGAACAGGAGGCTGGCGACGCCGCTGCGGATGTCGCCGCGCAAGTGCAGGAGTCCTCCCGCGCCCTTCTCCTGCGGCAGCGCGATGTCCGCGGAAACGACGCACCCCGACTGCGAGAGGGAGGCCTTGCCGGTGATCGGGTCATTCCCGCTCGCTCTCAGCGTCCAGGTGTAGCTTCCCGCAACCCACCGGCCTCCGCAGGCCGAAGGATCGGTGGAGAGCCACACGGCCGACGCGTTGCGGTAGGCGGTTTCGTTGCTGGCGAGCTTGACGTCGATCTCCTGGCGAAGCAGACGATACATTCCGGCCTCTTTGAGCATACGGAAGTAGTTCTCCGTGAAGAAGAGCGGGTAGGCGTAGAAGGCCTTGCGATAGTGCTCGAGCGCGAGATCCTTCCTCCCCAGGCGCTCTTGCGCCTGGCCGATGTTGGTGTGGAAGAGGCCCTGGTAGCGCGTGTCCTTGGCGCACCAGTCGGTCTGATCGCATCTGGCGAGGGCCCTCTGTGACAGATCGAGAGCCTCCTGCCAGCGTTGCCGGTCGATGAGATCGCGGCCTTTCGCCTCCATTCGGGCGAAAAACCGCGGGGACGTCGTCGAGCAGGCCGTCGCGAGGAGGCAAAGCGCCGCGAAGGCTGTCAGGGGCCTTCGGGCGTGGCCGTGACGCGGGAAGAGAACAGGCATTCCGGAAGCTCCTTCGGAATCGAGGATATACCCCCGGTCAGGAGCGGCGGCGCCCCGGGAAGTGAGCGGGCACGCCCCATCCGCGGCCCGGAAAGATTCCGCGCTCCAGGCCGGCGCCGAGGTAACGGATCGCCCGGCGGACAGAGCTTTCGAGGCTATGGCCCAGGGCCAGGTTGGCCGCGATCGCTGCGGAAAGGGTGCAGCCGGTTCCGTGCGTCGCCCGGGTGCGGATGCGCGGGTGGGAGATCTCGCGGAAGCGGTGGCCGTCGTAGAAGAGGTCGGTCACCTCGCGGCCCTTCGCGTGTCCTCCCTTGATGAGCACGGCCCGGCAGCCAAAGGAGGCAAGAACCCGTGCCGCCTCGCGCTTGTCCGCGCTGTCGCGGATCCGGATGCCCGCGAGCGCTTCCGCCTCTGGAAGGTTGGGGGTGACGAGGTCGCAATGCGGAAAGAGCTCCTCGAGAAGGCTCGGGATCGCGGACGGGGCGAGGAGGCTCGCGCCGGCTTTCGCGGCGAGGACGGGGTCGAGGACGACGTTCTTCGCGCGGTGGCGCGCGAGGCCGGCGGCGACCGCGCGGATCCGCGCGGCGTCGTAAAGCGCGCCGATCTTGACGGCGGCCGGGCGGATGTCCGGGAAGACGGCGTCCATCTGCCGGCGGATGAAAGCGGGAGAGAGGGGCTCGATACCCGTGATCCGCAGCGTGCTTTGCGCGGTGGCCGCGACGAGCACGGAGGCGGCGTGGACGCCGTGCGCCGCGAAGGTCAGCAGGTCCGCCTGGATCCCGGCGCCGCCGGCGGAGTCGGACATGGCGATCGTGACGGCGGAGACGGGACGGTTCCGGGTCGTCTTCATGCGGCGCCGTGAAAGAATAGCCCCGCTTTTCCAATTCCTCGAGGAGGCTTCGAAGCCATGCGCATTCTCCTGAGCCGCGCCTGCCGGGCAGCCGTCCCCTTGATTCTGACCGCCTGGCCGCTCGCGGCGGCGGACACCCTGACGCCGTTCGACGTGGCGAGGTTGAGGACAGTTACCACGGTGGCCCTCTCGCCCGACGGCTCGCGCGTCGCCTACATCCTGTCCGTGCCGCGGCGGCCCTTCGATGAGGAGGACGGTCCGGCCTGGTCGGAGCTGCACGTCGTGGGACGGGACGGCATCTCGCGCCCGTTCGTCACGGGTCCGGTCAATGTCGGAAACATCTCCTGGACGAAGGACGGGAGAGAGATCGCCTTCCTCGCCAGGCGCGGCAAGGACGAGAACCGGTGCCTCTACGCGATTCCCGCCGACGGCGGCGAGGCCCGCAGGGTCCTCTGCCACGGGGCCGAGATCTCGGGGTACAGCCTCGCCCCCGATGGCAAGCGCGTGGCCTTTCTGGCGGCCGAGGAGGTTCCGAAGGGCCGGAAGGACCTGGAGAAGAAGGGATTCAACCAGCAGGTCTACGAGGAGAGCGCGAAGCCCGTCAGGGTCTGGATCGCGTCGCTCGTGGACGGAGGAGCCGGGCCGAAGGCGCTCGAGATTGCCGGCTCGGCCTCCGATCTCAAATGGAGCCCGGCCGGGTCTCTTCTCGCGTTTGCCCTGGCGCCGACGTCACTCGTGGACGACGGCTACATGCGCCGCCGCGTCACCGTGGCGGACGCGGACTCGGGAAAGATCGTGGCGCGGATCGAGAACCCTGGCAAGCTTGGCTCGATCGCCTGGAGTCCCGACGGGAAGAACCTGGCCTACATCGCCGGCGCCGACGCGAACGATCCATCGGCCGGCCGCTTGATGATCGTCCCGCCGGCGGGTGGCGCCCCGCGGGATCTTCTCCCGGGATACGAAGGCAACGTCGCCCGGATCTCGTGGCGAGACGCCGACACCGTGACGTTTGTCGGCGGCGAAGGCGTCGAGACGATCCTTGGCGAAGTCCACCGGGATCATCCCGGCCGGGCCAACCAGCATCGCGGCGGCCCGGCGATCACCGACTTCGACCTCTCCCGCGACGGGAAGACCGTAGCCATGGTCGCGCAGACGGGCGCGCATCCCGGCGAGGTCTTTCTCTGGGCGCCTCCGGAGCGCGCCCCGCGCCGGTTGACCACGAGCAATCCGTGGCTCTCCGGCAAGCGCCTCGCGCCCCAGGAGGTCGTGAAGTTCAAGGCGCGCGACGGGCTCGATCTGGAAGGGCTGCTCATCCGTCCGCTCGACGAGAGGAAAGGGGAGCGCTATCCCCTGATTCTCACGGTGCACGGCGGGCCGGAAGGTCACTACTCGAACGGCTGGTTGACGGGCTATTCCGATCCGGGCCAGGTCGCGGCGGCCCGTGGCTTCGCCGTCTTCTACCCGAACTATCGGGGGTCCACCGGGCGCGGCGTCGCCTTCTCGAAATTGAGCCAGGCAGACCCCGCCGGCAAGGAGTTCGATGACCTCGTGGACGCGGTGGACCACCTGATCGCGGCCGGCCTCGTGGACAGGGCGAAGGTCGGCGTCACCGGCGGCTCCTACGGCGGGTACGCGACCGCCTGGTGCTCGACGCGCTACTCGGACCGGTTCGCCGCGGGCGTCATGTTCGTCGGGATCAGCGACCTCGTCTCCAAGGCGGGGACGACGGACATTCCGATGGAAGAGCTCGCCGTTCACGCGCGGCGCTGGCCCTGGGAAGACTGGAAGCTCGCTCTCGAGAGGAGCCCGATCTTCTACGCCGACAAGTCCCGCACACCGGTCCTGATCCTCGACGGCAAGGACGACCCTCGCGTCCACCCGAGCCAGTCCCTCGTCTTCTACCGCTATCTGAAGGTCCGCAGCCAGGCGCCGGTGCGCCTCGTGCTCTATCCTAGCGAGGGACACGGCAACCGCAACGCGGCCCACCGCCTCGATTACAACCTCCGGATGATCCAGTGGATGGAGCACTACCTGAAGGGGAAGGGGGGCGAGCCGCCGCCTTACGAGATCAGTTACGAGGAGAAGGACTAAAGAAGGAGGTTCGACGTGCGACGTTCTCAGTTCTAGGTTAGAACCCGGGGAGCAAGACGTAGAACATCGAACGTAGAACATCGAACGCCCATGCGCCGCTTCGCCGGATGCTTTCTTCTCGCCGTCAGCCTCGCGGCGCATGGGGAGGAGCGCCCGCGCATTCGGGATCTGGGCGTCAAGCCCGGGATCCTGCGGCCGGGGAAGTGGAACGCGATCACCGACGTGCCGGGGGTGCGCGTGGGGCATCGGACGATCGTGGAAGGAGACTCGATTCGCACCGGAGTCACCGCGGTCCTGGCGCACCCGGGCAACCTCTTCCAGAAGAAGGTTCCGGCGGCCGTTTTCGTCGGGAATGGGTTCGGCAAGGCCGCGGGATTCCTCCAGGTCAGGGAGCTCGGGAACCTCGAGACGCCTATCGTCCTGACGAACACGCTCGCGGTCGGCATCGCGGTTGATGCCGTTGCCGGCTGGACCCTGGCGCAGCCGGGCAATGAGCAGGTCCGCTCGGTCAACGCCGTCGTCGGCGAGACCAACGACGGGTATTTGAACGACATCCGCGCCCGGCGCCTGACGGCCAAGGACGTGGTCGCCGCGATCGAGGCCGCGCTCGCATCGCCGCCGGGTCCGGTCCCCGAGGGGAGCGTGGGCGCGGGAACGGGGACGTCCGCGCTCGGGTGGAAGGGGGGCATCGGCACCGCATCGCGCGTTCTGCCCGAGAAACTCGGCGGCTACACCGTCGGCGCGCTCGTCCAGTCCAACTTCGGAGGCATCCTCACGATCGACGGAGCCCGGGTCGGAGAGGCTCTCGGCCGCTACGACTTCAAGGACCAGCTCGCCGCAGGGCCCGCGGGCGACGGCTCCTGCATGATCGTGATCGCCACCGACGCCCCGCTTTCGTCGAGGAATCTCGAGCGCGTCGCGCGCCGCGCCGTCCTCGGCCTGGCGCGCGCCGGCTCCTCCATGAGCAACGGCTCGGGAGACTTCGTCATCGCCTTCTCGACGAGGAACCTCGAGGACCATGCGCCAACCCAACCGACTCGGCAACTCGAGGACCTGCACAACGACTTCGCCAGCCCCTTGTTCCTCGCCGCCGTCGAGGTCGTCGAGGAGGCGATCTACAATTCCTTGACCAGGGCGACGACGGTCCGGGGATTCCAGGACCACACCGTCGAAGCGATCCCGATCGAGAAGCTCAGAGAAATCCTCGGCTCGCGGAGGAAGTGAAAGCGTCTTCCGACCGGGCAGATCCTTCGCATCGCTCAGGATGACGGCGGCGATGCCCGGTGATCGAGCAGCGCTTTCGTCGCCGGGTTCGACGGGTGACGCAGGAGCGAGGGCGATCCTTCCTCCGCGACGACTCCGTCGGCCAGGATGACGACGCGGTCGGCGAAGTCGCGCGCGAAGTCGGTATCGTGGGTCGCGACGAGGAGGCCCCGGCCCTCGCCGGAGAGTCCCTGGAGAGTCTCCCCCAGAGACCCCCGCCGGGCGGGATCGAGGGCCGCCGTCGGCTCGTCCATCAGGAGAAGCGGCGGGTCCATGGCGAGCGCTCGCGCGATCGCGACGCGCTGCGCCTCTCCGCCCGAAAGCTCCCCGGGCCGGGCGCCGGCCCGGCCGGCCACACCGAGAGAGTCCAGAAGGCCCATGGCCCGGTCGCGGGCTTGCCCGACCGGCTGACCCAGGACTCGAACCGGCGCGAGGACCACGTTCTCGAGCGAGGTCAAGTGCTCGAAGAGCGCATGGGCCTGAAAAACGATCCCTGCCTTTCGCCGGAGCGGGGCGAGCCGGGACTCGGGGGGAACGGGTCCCGGCTTGAGAACGAAGCCGTCCACCTCGATTCGGCCGGCCTGAAAGCAATCCAGGGCGACGGTCGCGCGCAGCGCCGTGGACTTGCCCGAGCCCGAAAGACCCATGAGAGCGACGAACTGCCCCCGCTCGACCTGCAGGGCGATCCCCTTGAGGACCTCGCGCCCTCCCCGGGAGAGCCGCAGCCCGTCGATGCGAAGCAGCTCCGTCATGGCCCGGCGCTCCATCTCTTCTCGAGACGCCGCGCCAGGCGCGACAGGGGGAGCGACATCGCCAGGTAGATCGCGGCGCAGAGCGCTCCGGGTACGACCCAGCTCCCGATGTTGGTCGCGAAGATCGCCGTCTGCTTGGTCAGCTCGACGACCGTGATGACCGAGACGAGCGAGGAGTCCTTGAGCAACGCCACGAAGTCGTTGGTCATCGGCGCGAGGGCGAGGCGAAAGGCCTGCGGGCCCCGCACGAGGCGCAGGATCAGCCATTCGGAGAGGCCGAGAGTCCTCGCCGCTTCGAGCTGCACGCGCGGGACGGCCTCGAGCGCCCCGCGGTAGATCTCGCTCTCGTAGGCGGCGTAGTTCAATCCCAGGCCGAGGAGCGCCGCGACGAAGGCCGGGAGGCGCACGATCGCCGAGAGTCCGTAATAGAGGACGAAGAGCTGGAGAAGAACAGGCGTCCCGCGCACGAGCTCGACATAGCCCGTGAGGGCGCTTCGCAGCAGGAACCCGCCGTAAATGCGCCCGCCCGCGATGCCGATGCCGAGCAGGACGGCGAGCGCCATGGCAACGCAGGAAAGCAGCAGCGTGATGCCCGCCGCGCGCAGCAGGGAGGGGAGGTAGCGGATCGCCGCCCCGCCAGACGGGCGCGTCGCGTCTGCGGGGGCGGCGCCCGGCGCACGCGCCGAGAGCGCCTTCCGGAAGAAGATCCCCTGGGAGTCGTCCCAGATCCCCCACTTGCGGTAGATCCGCTCGAGCGTGCCGTCCCGCATCGCCTCCGCGAGGATCCCGTCGATCCGGTCGCGCAGGGCCGCGTTCTCTTTCGAGAGGACGCCCACGTACCGGCCCGTCGCGACGATGCCCGGCAGGATGGCGAGGCCGGGAACCCTCCGGACCGACCGGGCCGCGATGATGTTGTCGAGGAGGACGGCATCGAGCCTCCCCTCGGCGAGGTCCGTGTAGGGATGCACGTCGTCGTCGTAGGAGACCGGCTGGTATCCGAAGCGTCCGCGGTTTGCGAGGAGGACCTCGTAGGCGATCGTCGCGCCGAGCGTTCCGACGCGCCGCCCGCGCAGGCCCTCGAGCCCTCGGTACCGTTCTCGGTCGGCCGCGCGCACGGTCAGGACCTCCCGGAACTCGAAGTAGGGGAGAGTCACGGAGAGCATCTCTCGGCGAGCCGGGGTGTCCTCGACGCCGCTCATCCCGATATCGAAGTCCCCGCGCGCCGCCGAAGCGTCTATCGAGGAGAAAGCCACCTGCACGAAGCGAGGCTCCCGCCCGAGCCCCCGGGCAATCGCCTGGGCGACCTCGACGTCGAATCCGCGGACCTTCGCGGGGTCGTTGGGGTCCGCTTCGACGAACGGCGCGCCCCCTTCGGCGTCGCCTCCCCACCGCAGGAAAGACGGCGTCGGCGCCGGCTCCGCGGCGGCCGCTCGCGCCGACGAGCCGGCAAGCAGGGCCCAGAGAGCGAATCGGAAGAAGGGCCCCCTCGAGAGCGTCACCTTCACGCGAAGCTGCCGGGGATCGGCGGGGGGCTCTTGCGGGGGCGCAGGAAAAGCCAGAATGTCAGGATCCCGGCGCCGAACCCGCCGACGTGCGCCCACCAGGCGATGCCGCTGACCTCCCGCTGCGTGGCGATCGCGAGCGTCCCGCTGAAGAATTGGGTCAGGAACCAGAATCCGAGATAAATGAACGCCGGGACCTGGAAGAAGATTGGATAGAAGAAAATGGGGAACATCGCGACGATCCGGGCCCGGGGAAACAGCGCGAAATACGCCGCCATGACTCCGGCAATCGCTCCCGAGGCTCCCACCGCGGGAACCGTCGAGGACGGGTTGGTCAGGACGTGGACGATCCCCGCGGCGAGCCCGCAGAGAAGATAGAAGCCGAGGAAGCGGACCGGGCCCATCCGATCCTCGACGTTGTCCCCGAAGATCCAGAGCACCCACATGTTGCCGATGATGTGGAGCCAACCCCCGTGGAGGAACATCGTGGAAAGGAACGGCAGGTACGTGCGTGGGAAGCCCACGCCCGCCGCCCAGTCCGCGTGGGTGAAGCGCGCGGGAACGAGCCCGAAGAGATAGATGAACTGTTCCGTCATGTCCCGCGGCAGCGCGAGCTCTCGGATGAAAACGAACACGTTGATGGCGATCAGCGCCAAAACGGCAAGCGGGAAGTGCTGGCGCGGAATTGTGTCGCGAATCGGAATCATGGGGACTGATTCATTGCTTCATTGCTCCATTGATTCATTGAGGGCGGCCGCCTGGAGACGAGCCGCAATCACGCAATGATTCAATCACTCAATGACTCAATTCTCCTTATATGGAGGAGCTCGTTCAGGAGGAAGAGGGGTCCGACCAACAGGTGCACGAGGTTCTTGAACAAGGCCGGGCGGTTTTTCTCGAATCGGGCGTGACCGACACCCTGGAAGACCCAGCCGAGCGCGAAGGCGGCGAGTCCCGCGCGCCAGTCCCCGACGGTCCGGCCCGCGGCGTCGAAGAGCGCGAGCTCGGCGAGCATGGCGGCGGCGAGCGAGACGTCGAGAGTCAGATAGAAGAGGAGGGCGGCGGCGATGACAACCTCGGCGGCGGTCACCGCGGCTCGCCCCGGCAGCCGTACGGCCAGCAGCATCGCCACGACGCCGAACACGATCAACGTGATCCCGAAGGTATGGCACACGAGGTTCCCGCGGGTGCGGTGATAGGAAGCGTAATCGGCGAGGAGCGCGTCCACCCGTCTCATGGCCGGAAGTCTCTCCGCGAAGGGATTATAGGGCGCCAACGGGTGCTGTCCCGCCGGGGGAGAATGGGCGGGTGATGGCGATCAAGTTGGCGCGCGCGGCTCCGGCGGAGGAAGCGCCCCTCGAGCTCTCCGAAACGCCCGCGCCGGTCCCGCGCGCCGGCGAAGTCCTGATCGGGGTCGAGGCGTGCGGCGTCTGCCGAACCGATCTGCACATCCTCGAAGGAGAGGTCGCGGCGCGCCTCCCGATCACCCCGGGGCATCAGGCGGCTGGGACCGTTCTCGCCGTGGGGGAGGGCGTCTCGTCGCTCGCAGCGGGCGATTCCGTCGGCGTGGGCTGGATCGCTTCGACGTGCGGCGTCTGCCGCTTCTGCCGCTCGGGGCGCGAAAACCTCTGCGAGAAGGGGACCTTCACCGGCCGGGACCGCGACGGCGGCTACGCGGAGAAGATGACGGCGCGGGCGGAGTGGACCTACCCGTTGCCCGAAGGGTTTTCGGCGCTGGAGGCGGCGCCGCTGCTCTGCGCGGGGATCATCGGCTACCGATCACTGCGCTTGTCGGGAATCCGGCCGGGGGGGCGCCTCGGTCTCTTCGGCTTCGGCGCCTCGGCGCACCTGGCGATCCAGGTCGCGCTCGACTGGAAGTGCGAGGTCTTCGCTTTCACGCGGGAGGAGCATCATCGCCGGCTGGCCAGGGAGATGGGCGCAGTCTGGGCCGGAGCCGGGGAGGACGATCCCGGGGCCCTGCTCGACGCGGCCGTGACGTTCGCGCCCGCCGGGGAGCTCGTACCGGTCGCGCTCGCGCGCCTGGACCGCGGGGGGACGCTCGCGATCAACGCGATCCACATGAGCCCGATCCCCTCCTTCGAGTACGAGAAGCTCTACGGGGAGCGACGGGTCGTCGGCGTGACGAACTACACGCGGCGCGACGCCGAGGAGTTCCTGGCGCTCGCCGCGCGGATTCCGATCCGCGCCCAGACGGAGATTTTTCCGCTGGAGGGCGCAAACGAAGCGCTCCTGCGCGTCAAGCGCGGGCAGGTGCGGGGCGCCGCGGTCCTCTCCGTCACTCGACCCGCAGGAGAAGGCGCCGCGGGCGGTCGCCCGGCGTAAAGCGCAGGTTCCGGACGGAGGGCGGAGCGGAAGAGCTCTCCAGGGATTCCTTCGAACGGGGCCGCGCGTGCCGCAGGCCCTTGCCATCCACTCTCGCCTCGCGGACGCGCCCGCCCGCCTCGACCAGGAGGAAGTACTCCCGCCCGCGCAGGTCGGAGAGCGCTTCGGACGCGCCGGGGCTGACGATGGCGGGGGCGTTCCCCCCGCCGTCGAGCGGCAGGATGACGAGCCGCGCCGGCGCCCCCGGCTCGGCCGAGGCCGCAGAGGCAGAGGCAGCCCCTTCCCCACCGGGGCGCTCGAGGCTTCTGGCCGGACCTGGAGAAGCGGCGTCTCTCCGCCGGCGCGAGACGAAGTCGGAGGCTTCGCTCGAGGCTTCTCTCGCCTCGCGGGCCGGCGGCAGCGCCTTCTTCTGCTCCTCGGCCTGCGCGGCTGGCGGGGCATTCTCGGCTGCGGGCTGGCGAAGAGACGAAGCGTCCGGCGCGAAGGCGCCGGACTCCCCGGCCCGCGACTCGACGGCGTCCTTCGCCTGCATGTGGGGGCGGATCCGCGCGTCGGGCGTGTTGGGCTTCGACGCGGCGGAGGCCGGGCTCTCGCCCTTCTCGAGCGCGACCGGGATCGGCGCCTGGCGAAGGATCGCTCTGCGGGCCGCTTCGCGCTCGAGAACGACCGCGAAGCCAACGAGCGCCGCGATCACCGCGAGGGTGAAGGCCGCCGCCCACTTCAGGTTGATCCCGAAGACCGTGCCGAAGGAAGAGCGGCGCGGCGCGGCCGCCCGAAGCCTTCGCAGGATGCGCGCCGCGAGGTCCGACGGCGGGGGAGAGACGCTGCTCGATCGGAAGAGCGAGAGGGCCGCTTCGAACTCGGCGGCGGCGCGACGGCACTCGCCGCAGCGATCGCGGTGGGACTCGAAATGCGCGCGCTCGGTTGCCGTCAGGTCTCCGTCGTGCAGGCGCGAGAGAAAGTCGGGCAAGAGCGCCGGATGGGTCTGATCGCCTTTCATGGCCATGTCTTTCCGGAATCCACCAGGGGGGCGAGCAGTCTCTTCAAGTGCCCCCGCCCCCGCGAGATTCTCGATTTGACGGTCCCGACGGGAAGGTCGAGAGACGTCGCGATCTCCTCGTAACTCCAATCCTCCAGGTCCCGGAGAACCACGGGCATTCGAAACTCCGCCGGGAGCCGCTTCAACGCCTCGGACACGAACCGGCTCACCTGGCCGGCGTGAGCGTGCTCCTCGGGTCCCCGCGCCGTCTCGGCCGGCTCCGGCGCCCCGGAGGCGTCGGCGGAGCCCGCGAAGATGCGTCGGAATCTTCCGCGCGCCCGGTAGCGGTTCTTGACCGCGTTGTCCGCGATCGCGGCGAGCCAGGCGCGCGGCGGAGCTTCTCCCCGGAAGCGGGAGAGCCCGCGATAGGCCTTCACGAAGACCTCCTGCGTCATGTCGTCGGCTTCCTGCTCGCCGACAGCGCGGGCCATCCAGCGGTGGACCGTCTCCATGTGCCGCCGGACGAACTCGCCGAACGCCTCCTCTTGTCCCTCCTGCGAGAGGACGATCAGCTCTTCGTCGGGCAGCTCCGTCAGGCTCAAGTGCAGATCGCGCCGCGGCCGCGGGTTGCGCGCGATTGTACCTGCGCTATCGGCGGCGGTCCGGGTCGGGAGCGTATTCGCGATCGAAGCCGAGTCCCCGGTCTCGGGCATACAGGCCCCCTTCGCCGGAAAGAACCCCCAGCGCGACGAGCTCCCGGCGATATTCGTAACGAAGCGAGATCGAGGCCGCGGCGACCGGATCCTCGTCGAAGCTCACCCACTGGACCGGGAAGCGGGTTCGCTCGCCGATGCCCGTCGCGGCGAACCGGTCCGCCTCGGGGGCGGGTCGCGAGATGCCTCCCTCCGCCCGCGCGGCGGGGGACTGCTTTTCCCTGGAAGCGGACGCGTCGCGCTCGCCGTCGCCTTCCGGATGCGGCGAGGCGGCGGAATCCTTTGCCAGAGGCCTGGGGGACTGGATCCTCTCGCGGAAGAACACCGCCTCGATGGTGCCGACGTTCCTCGCGTCTCCGATCCATTTCGCGTAGGAGCGGCCCGTGTCCGTGAAGAAGAACCGCCGCGAGGTTTCGCCGGAAACCTGCCAGCCGGGGATCTCGACTGACTGGCCAGGCGCGAGGATCCACTTGGTGGCCCGCGCCGCGGTCGTCCGCTTCGCGTCCACGACGTTCAGGCCGTCCACGGAGAGGGCCACCGCGACGCGTCCCGCGGTCGGGTTGTGCAGACGAAG
>Ga0153915_10003152_pt1 | contig 15076 bp, 11 predicted proteins | sample Opewatmetagenome_2_FD_107003 | JGI IMG/M metagenome (GOLD analysis project Ga0153915, IMG submission 107003) | Freshwater wetland microbial communities from Ohio, USA - Open water 3 Core 3 Depth 3 metaG | ecosystem: Environmental > Aquatic > Freshwater > Wetlands | place: USA: Ohio, Lake Erie...
CCGCGTGCAGGTCTCCGACAGCCTCTCGTGGGTCAGAGGGAACCACTATTGGAAATTTGGGGGAGATTTCAATCACGTCTGGGATTGGGTGATTTGGCCTGGGTTCACACCGATGCGGATTATTGTGCCGGGGATGCTGTGCTTGGCGGATTTTGCCCGCTTCGTGAATCCGACCGCCGTCGTTCACGAGGGCCTCGCCGACCTGCTGGCTAACGGACCGTGTCCGACTGGGGCGCCTCCCTTCCTTCCCCCCACCGACACAGGTCCTAATCCCAACGATCAACCTCTCAATGGTGTGCCGATCGTGTTTTGGGGCGCACCAGTGGGAACGGGCGCGATCGTACCGGGCAGCCTGCCGCCCGTGATCCCGCCCACGCCCAATGGCAGCGGCGTCAACCAATGGCCGAATGGATACGTGAATCCGCCGGCTTATTACTCCCCTATCAACCACAGCTATGTAGGGTTTTTCGCGCAGGATCAGTGGCGGCTCACTCCCAAGCTGACTCTGAATTTCGGCTTGCGTTGGGACTTCGAGGCCGGCTTATGGAGAATGATTAACCACGATTACCGGGGCTGGCAGCCGAGGATCGGTCTGGCCTATTCGCCTACCAAGCGCACGGTGGTTCGGGCGGGTTATGGGATCTTTGACGACCATTACAACATGTCGTTCTTACTCGTGGGGTATCCGCAACGCAACGAGGTCCTTCCGGGCGCACCTCAGCCCTTCTTGCGGATCGACAATGGTACGATCGGCAGCAGCAATGTGGCGACGTATGTGCTGAACCAGTTGCCTGCCACCCCGGTGCTTTTGGGATTCAAGTACCCCGATGGCTCGACGCCACCGGCGCCCTGGGATGCCGCGAAGACCCTCGTTCTCACGGGCCAGACCCCGCCCAATTTCATCACGGGCCCCGCAGGCTCGCTCGTGACGAGCAGCGGCGGAGGGTGGAATCGGAACGCCCGTATCTCCTATTCGGAGCAAGCCAGCCTCCAAATTGACCAGCAGATTGGGAAGAATCTCGTAGTCAGCGCCGGATATTTGTTCGTCGGCTCGCACAAACAGATTCGACCGATGAACCTGAACGTGTGCCCGCCGGCAGGATTCCCGGCGAGCCCTGCTTTTCCGAATTGGGTCCCGTCGGGCGCCACGTTTTGTCCCTCCGCTTCTGCGGTCAACCCCGCACTGGTGGGGAACAAGCTTCCGGATGGCAAGGATGCGTTCAGCGGTCCGCTCTTCTCGAATGCCGGGTTGATATACTACCTGGATAATTCGGGCGTGTCGGTGTACCACGGCGGCTCGCTTTCGGTGACCGACCGCATCGGGCAGTATCTCCGGTTTGGTGCGAATTACACGCTCTCCCATGTGCGGGACGACGGAACGTTTACGACGTTCGTCAGCACCCCGCAGGACCAATACAACCGCGCCTTGGAAAGGGCGGACTCGGTGCAGGACGTTCGCCATCGCTTTATCGCCAACTTTACGGCAGACATCCCGCAGAAGAGCTTTCTGCGGAACTTCGAATTGAGCGGCATCGTCACGCTGCAGTCGGGGCGCCCCTTTACGATCTTTGTGGGGAACGATGTCAATGGCGACACAAACCCGGTGACCGATCGTGTCGGGTTGTCACCGCGGAATTCCTACCGGGGTGACCACCTCTACAACGCGGACCTTCGTATATCCCGCGTGATTCATTTGAAGGAGAACCTTAGCCTCTTGCTGGGGTTCGATGCATTCAACGTGTTCAATCGGCCCAACGTGGACGAAGTCACGTCGGTCTACGGAGGCGGGACGGTGGACTTCTGCGGAGCGGTTCCGAAACATTACAAGGACGCTGCTTCCATCGCAATCCAGCACGTCACGGTGGCCTGTACTGCCGGGAACGGCGGAGCTCCCTTCCCGAATCCTCTTTTTGGAACGCCGAGGACGATGTTTAACGCGAGGCAATTGCAGATCTCAGCCAAGCTCACCTTCTAGCAACGACGTCACGGGCTTTGCGGGCGCAACTGTCGGGCGCCCGCAAGGCCCGGTCTCGATTAGCTACACCATGCCGCGGATCACATCGGAAGTATGCCAGCATCGTGGGCCGATACGGCATTGAGTTACTGATTCTGCGCTCTCTCAGAGTCTTGCCGAACCACAGGAGGTGGGCGGTGACGAAGCTCGCTGGGGATCACTTGTCGGAAGGTTTGTATCAGAGGCTGGCAGGAAGCCATCTCTCTGCGCACGCGGAGAAGGCCATCCTGATCTGCACCGTGGACGCCGGCGGTTGGCCGCATCCGGCACTCCTCAGCTATTTCGAGGTCGTAGCCAAAGACGAGCGGAACATCCGGCTGGCGACTTACAAGGACAGTTCGACCACGAACAACATGCGGCGCAACGGCAAGCTCACCATCTTGATTCTTGATGAGCGCACTGCCTACTATCTCAAGGGGACTGCCGAAGAGCTTGTCCGGGAGATGAACAGCTCGCCGCACAATTCGAAGCTGAATTTTCGCCTTGAGCAGGTGCTCGCGGACGAGGCCAACGAAGAGTATGAGCCTGGTGTTTACCTCACGAGCGGAGTGACTTACAAGCGGTCGGCGGACCAGCACCAAGCACGCGCCCTGATTGAAGAACTATTGGTCTGAATGGACGAGGATAGCCTTCCGGCGGGCGCCCTGCAGAAAGGGGCCCCCTCGATGGGCTGTCAACGTCCGCCAATCTAGGACATCTTTTCGACGATTTTTTGGCAGGTGCTGTTCGCCAAAATGCTATCTGCGCCGAAAACAGGGCCATTCTTTTCCGAAGTAGTGTGTCAGAACGGCGAGTTGTTGCCAGAGCAAGAAGTTCTCGGAGACGAGATTCCTACGGCTACGAAAGAGACGAGCAAGCGCGCCGAACGAGAGCAAAAGTACGTTGCCCATGGGCCAGAGTTTTGACAGACAGCTCTCGGAACCCCGGCTATATGTTACGAATTCTTCCGCCTGCAACCATTTTGGCGAATGACAGCTGTGGAACTGGAGCTCCTGTGGGCACGTCTGATTTCAATTGGCCGCCGTACTGCTCGTCTTGGCTGAGCGAAACAAGCGAATGAACTCGTCCACGGCGGCGCGGGCGAACTCCGGGGTGTACAGGTGAAGATCCACCTCTTTGAGAGCCGCCTTATTGTGAAGCTTGTCTTGCAGCCGGGCGACAAACGCAGCATCGGCCGCAGGGTCGTATAGCGGGCGACCCTCCTTGTCAAGAGATGACCAGCCTTTGAGCGGAATAAGGAATGTGAACGGGCCTGCAGACTGGTTGAGCCGTTCGGCTATCGCATCGGCCGCCTGGCAAAGTTCGTCCGCCGTAGTACGCACCTGCACGCGCAATGCGTCCTGCACGTATTTAACACGATCTTTCATCCCGGCGAGCCTCTCCTCTTGTCCACCCAGGCTCAGGATGTCCAACCCGCATGGCGCCAGTACTGCGGGAATCCCACGACGCACGGTAGCCATCAGCCGGTCGGGCCCGGGATTTCGGTTACCGCCAAATAGGTTCTCCACAATGCCGCCGGTGCAGATATCAAGTACGCCCTGGAAGGCACCATCGCGGATCATGTCTTCCATCGCCTTATCGCCTTTACCCTGGGCATGGCAGACCACGGGGACAAAGCCGGCCTCTTCGAGCATGCCCAGAGCTGCCTGCACCGCCATCTCGCCAAACCCGAACGAAGTGATGGCTACCACGGGCTTGTCAAAGTGGAACTCGGTGCCCTGAGTCATCTCCACCATGCCGCAGATGGCGCCGACGGCATTGACGATCTGCGCCTTCAGTAGTGGATTCATTTTCACAATATCGAGCACGGTGTGGTGCATGGTGATATCACAAGTACCGACGTATTTATCGATGTATGCGGGATGTGCCGCCATAGGTGAGGCCATCAGCTTGGGCATCCCGAACGGGAGCGTCTTCATGATGCTGGTGGAAACCAGGGTTGACGTAGCCCCGCCAATTCCGATCACGCCGTGAACCTTGCCTTGCTTTACCAGGTCTTGAATGATTGCTGCCGCTCCTTTGATCTGGTTGTTGGTAGCCACCTCACGATTGGAGCGGTAGTACTCGCGAACAGTAGTAATAGGGAGGCCACCACGCAAAGCGACTTCCTCGCAAGTAACGTCGCCAGCGATTGGCGGAGGCTCTTCCATGCTGAAGTCCACCAGAATCGCGTTGTGGCCGCGGCTCTGGATCAAGTCTTTGACAAAAACGATATCCTCGCCTCTGGTGTCGAGGTTACAGATAATGGCGATTCCCTTGGGCTGTTTTTTTTTGGGTTTAGTTCTGCCCACTTTCTCTTCTCCTTATGATGTGGTGTTTCCGTACTACGGGAGGCGTTGAATTTACGCGCTTGAACCGTGACCTTGGTGGCTAACCCCTGTTCTATCGTCGACTTGCATGGCATGGCTGAAGCCGTGCCCTTACGCAACCGAGTGTCACGTCCTTTCCTTATACGATGCTGATCCCTCATCTACCGCGGGGTTGCCGTCCTTACCGGTAGCGCCGGTCCAACGGCGGAACAGGCTGTGCTCGATGCCCACGTGATCTAATGCTTTCCCGATACTCTGGTGCACGATGTCCATGATCGTCTTTGGCATGTGGTAAAACGCGGGTATGGGTGGCAGAATCACCGCCCCTATATCGGCGGCGGTGCGCATCAGATCGAGATGTCCCTTGTGGAGAGGAGTTTCCCGAACCATCAATACGAGAGGACGCCGCTCTTTCAGCGTGACGTCAGCCGCGCGCACCATGAGGTTATAAGTGAACGAATTCGCGATCGCGGACAAGGTTTTTACAGTGCAGGGAGCGATAATCATGCCGCGAGTCCGGAAAGAACCGCTGGAAACCGCCGCGCCCATGTCCTTATTGTCGTAGACGACCTCGGCCATCTTGCGCACTTCTTCAACGGAGTAGTCAGTTTCTATGGCAAAATTGCGCACCGCGGCTTCACTGAGAATAAGGTGGATTGGCACAGCAAGTTCATGGACCACCCGCAACAATTCGGCGCCATAGATCACGCCACTTGCCCCGGTAATGCCGATGATCAGTGGTTTGCTTATCACTTTTCCTCCTGCTCCAGCGCACGCCCTAATAAGTCGATAATCTCGCGGCAGCGGTCCATAACCACGTCAATGTTTTGGGCTCGCAGGTTATCCCAATGAATGCCGGCGGTCACCACGACGTTAGTTGACAGGCGCGCCGCCAGTGCTTCCGCCACGAGCTTCACTGCGCTGTCCTCCTTATGCGCGGGATAAGTGAGGACGGATGCGGTGGCGCTAGTCTTGTTGGGATCGGACAGGCTCGGCCGCGGTTGCGCCGCAGCCACCGCGCCAATGTGGGGGCGTTCGCCACCCCAGATATAGACGAGAATGTCAGTGCCAATCCGCACGGCCTCGGCCTCAATTGTGTAGTCAGATTCCGGAGTGCGGACCGTGACGCGATGGAGGGCCGATTTCATTCGTGATACCCCCGCCCGTTGCCGGGAAGCTGCCGTACGTCAGGAGAGCAGACTTCGACTACGTTAAAGCCTGCCGCATGTTGTTTACGGTATGGGTTGGAGATTCTCGTAGTCCGTTGCGCCAATCAAAGTCGAGGAGGTATTTTGGCGGGGCCGCCGCTGATACGGCCCCACCACAAGATTCGCCACTACTTCTTGGCCTTCACCACCGGCCGGGTCAGGCGATCTATCATGTCCACCACGGGGCTGGCCCCCTGAAAGCCGTACTCGTTCCAGCGATCGGAGACCTTCTGCAGCACCTTGCGGTCCATGAAGATTTCGATCGGCTTCTGCTTCCATTCATAAGGCATACAGGCATCCAGCAAGATGCGGCTGGTAATCTCGCGCGCCTCGATTGGCAGTCCGGGATCGAGCGGAGTGGAGCGGCCACGGTCAATGATCTGAGCCGAACGCTTAGGGTCGAACCGAACTGCAAGCGCCCACAGAACGCGATCCCAGTCGTCTGCCGCGATGTCGTGGTCGACCGTGATCACGCCCTTGACCCCGTAATGACCCGTGGTCGACGCGATCACCGCGTTGCCGACCTGGTTGGAGTGGCCGGGATACATCTGCTTCACGGAGACAATTACCCAGTAGCGGCCGGTGGCCGCAGGGGGAAAATAGACGCTCTGGATGCCTGGGACTTTCATGGTTTCAAGATCGTGCCATAGCGTTGCCGTGCGGTTCAGCGACTGAATCATATGAATGTCGTTGATCGGCTTTCCTACGGTAGTCGACCACCATACAGGGTTATTGCGAAACATTAGGCGCTTCACCCGCAGCACCGGCTTGGGATAGTCCTCCAGCTTGTTGCCGGAATAGTAGCCGGTGTACTCCCCGAGGGGACCTTCGGGCATCAGCTCGTTAGGATCGATATAGCCCTCGGCAATGACCTCGGCGTTGGCTGGCAGAGTGAGCCCGGTGAGATCAGACTTGAAGACCTCGACCGGCCGCTGCTTTAACTGCCCGAGGACGTTATATTCGTCCGTCTGGGCGCTGATTAGAGTGGAACTCACAAGAAACAGAGCCGGGTCACCGCCGATCACCGCTGCAGCGGGCATCAGCTCCCCGCGTTCCTGATATTTCTTCAGGTGCATGTCGCCGTGTTTCCCCTTGATGATCTGTGAGCCAAGCAGGTCCTTACCAAGAATCTGGGAGCGGTAGGTGCCGCAATTTGTCCAGCCAGTATCTGGATCCCGGGTGACCAGGAACCCGGAGGTGATAAAGAAACGGCCGCCATCTTCCGGATACATCCAGGGCACCGGGAACATCTCAACGTTGATCGCGTCGCCTTCGAGTACGTTCTCCATCACCAGGGGTTTGGTGACGAACTTCGGCTTGATCGGTTCCTTGGTGGTCAACTCCATCCACTTGCGCGACAGCTGACACATCGAGAGGGAGGGGTCCTGCTCCAGCGCGATCGCCATGCGGGCCGGCGTGGTGAAGGCGCTGGTAAAGACCGGAATCTTGTAGTCCTTGACGTTCTCGTACAGCAGCGCCGGACCTTTCTGCTCCTCATTTACCTTTGAAACATGGGCGAGTTCGAGATTCCAATCAACCTGCGTCTTCACGCGGTGTAACAGCCTATGCTGTTCCAGCGCAGCGATATAGTCGCGCAAATCCTGAATTCCGGCACCTGCCGGTTTCGTAGCTGTACCCATGCCTGGTTCTCCTTTATGAAAGCAACTGGTATGTTGTCGAACTAACTTGCGGACACTTTCTTGCCGGACATCAGGTTGGCAACAATGTGGTCCATGGCCGATTTCGCGACCACAAACCCCGCGGTTGTCTTCTTGTTGCTCCAGACCGTTTCCGGACGTGCTTGCAGAATGAAAATATTGTTGCCCTCGGACATGTTGCTGTCCACGGCCCATTCGATATCCATCGGCTTACCGTAGCGCTGCTCGATCAGCTTGCCCATGCGGGCCAGTTCAATAACGTCTTCGTCGACGATCGCCTGAACTTCCTGCCGTTCCGGAGGCAATTCGTAACGCCGGCAGCAATCGCTTTCCGGGTCAACGGCATAATAGAGCTCTTTCCTGGCGATGACTCGCTTCCTGAGTTCCAGCGAGATCTTGTCGACTAGGAACTCATCGGGCGTGACCTCCCCGGAGACCACGGATTCCCCGAACCCGAAGTTGGCGTTGATCACGATGGAAGCTCGGTCACCGTTGGCTGGGTTCAGCGTGAACATGACCCCCGCACTACGCGAGTTGGCCATCTTCTGGATGCCGACGCTGAGTGCAACCTGCTCGTGGGCGTAGCCCATGCGGGTGCGGTAAGCGATGGCTCGAGCAGTGAAGAGGCTGGAGAAACACCGCCTGACGTGATGCAAGACATTTTCGATTCCAGGGATCCAAAGATATGTATCCTGCTGCCCGGCGAAGCTGGCATCGGGCAGGTCTTCCGCCGTCGCACTGGAGCGCACGGCCACTGGCACCGCCGGGACATTACAATGTACTGAGAGCCGGTGATAGTATTCTGCTATCGCGTCTGCTAATTCAGTCGAGATCGGCGCCGCCTCGATCAGGGATCGAATGGCTTGACTTGCGGCATCTGTCGCTGCCGCATCACTGGCGTTCAGCGACTTAAGTTGCGCATGGACGCGGGCAGCGAGACCGCCGTCAATAAAGAACTGGCGGAAGCCGTGAGTTGTAATCGCGAATCCGGGCGGTACCTGCACACCGGCGTTGATCAACTCACCCAAGGAAGCATTCTTGCCCCCGACTAGCATCAAGGAATCCCGATTGCATTCCCTGAACCAACACACAAGGGGACCTTGCATTGACATCTTGTTGCTCCATATGGTTCCCGGCTGGCGCCAAGAGCGGCCAGCGTCTGCTAACAAGGGCTCAGAACCCCTGAGCCGCTGCCGCGCCCGGAATCGTGAACTCCCCGGTACATTGTTGCCTGTCCATACAACCGCGACATGTTGCCGAACCGGGAACTCGAATGACCATGAGACGCGTTTGTCGGCGGGTCCCCAAGCAATCGAACGCACTCCGTTCCTGAAGCCGAGGCCGGGGTACTTCCCCATACGCCGAAGCGCTACGCCAGCGGGCTCCTGCGCTCGCTCGGCTATCGGCAACGCCCCGCCCAGATAAAGGTTTTCTCGTGGCGCTCAACTGGGCCAACTTGCGGAGTCGCTGCGTTCCTGAAACGCCGAACCTTGCCATTCCCGCGTGGGGGTGCCAGGGTGCATTTGGCCATGAGAACAGGCTGCTGTCAATAAATCTATTCGACAGATCAGGACAAAAGATGGACCACCAGACCTAACTCGGCCAACAAAGATATTCGATAGATCAGGATAAAAGATTATAGAAGTGCTAGTATAGCTGGCATTCAGATAGCAGTACGGAGGCCCTTCCATGACCGAGAAAACGGAAGGTGACCTACACCGGTGGACCGGTGAGCTCAACCCGTTCGTTTCCATCACCATTGACCAGCTACGAACGTACGTTGCGGTTCACAAGACTGGCTCCATTCGTTCCGCCGCCATCAAGATCCTCGGCCGTGATCAGTCCAGCGTCGACAAGCAACTGAAAACTCTTTACGAACATTTCTGGGATTTCAATAAGCAGAGGTAGTTTGTCAAACCGGCCGGGCGGGGCAGCGAACTTCGGTTCACGCGGGTGGGGGAAACCGTGTTTCAACTGGCAGAACAGATCTTGGACAACTTTTGGAATACTCGAACTCAGCTAGAAAAAGTGAACCGTCTGAGAATAGCTCTGACGCGGTTCTTCATCCCACTTCTTCCAGAAATAGAAGGCCCAATATCAAAGCGGTTCCGACAATGTGGGAAAAACCCGGAGCGAGAACTGATTCACGTCCGCTCCGAGGAAGTGCAGAAATGCTTGAAGGATCCAACCGTCGATTTTTCTCTGGGCGGCATTGTCACGGGGCAGCAGGTCGACAAGAAGATCGAATTCCTCCCCTGGCGGACAGAAGAATTCGTCTTGCTATCCAACTTTCCCCTGAATCGCTCGAAGATACACATCGACGAACTTCGCTCTCTATGCCTTCCGATAATCCTTCCCAACGTCGGCATCACCAAGGAATTTGTTGACAGGGCCTTTGGCAACCTAGAGGGCCTGAACGTTGTAGAGAGGTGCAACGACATGCAATTCGGAATAGATCTTTTGCGTTTGAAGGTCCACGAGGCATTCATTATCACCCCGCGATACGTTGCCGAAGAGGCTATGAAGCGCCAAGGCACAGCGAAGGTTTTTAAGACACATCCGCTTGCCGGCTGCGACCTGCGATTTCATGTCGGTCTGTTCCGCCGGGCCGGGGAAGACAGTCTGTACGATTCGACTCATCCGGTGCGCCTGTTTTGGGAAACCTTTAAGAGTCTTGCATCTGATTTTGGCAGAGAATCTTGAGAGTGAGCTGCGTACAAGCTCGCTGTGCCGATCATTTCTTATTCCATGTGGAGGATCAGGCAATAATGTGCTCTGCGGACCGGGGATGCCGGAGTGCAAATTGAATCGCAGAGAGGAAGAGTAACGCGCCACCTATCGTTCTTGCGCGTCGGTTTCCGGCCAACACTAAAGCCGGCCAGGAGCCGAAGAAGATATCTGAGTCAGCGGCCACCGGCCGTCTACGCTGGAACCTCCTGCAAGACGGTAATTTGTCCGGTAGTACCATCGACTCGGATCGTCATGCCCGTCTTGATGATTGACGTAGCTCTGCCAGTCCCGACTACCGCGGGCATGCCGTATTCACGGCACACAATAGCTGCATGGCACATGACTCCGCCCACATCGGTAACTACCGCTTTGATCTTGACGAATGCAGGCGCCCAGGTCGGCGAGGTTGTGGGTGCCACTAGGATTTCGCCTTCCTGAAGGTTGCGGATTTCTTCCGAGGAGCGCAGGACGCGAGCCTTCCCCTCGACTATGCCGGGACTGGCGGCGAACCCGGTGAACTGCTTGATATCCGCCATATTTGCGCTGTTCGCAACTTTCGACCAGGCATTGAGCGACTGATTGGTAATGCCCCACAAGACTACTGTGAAGGGTTCCTGAATCACCTCGGGCGGCGTGCCCAGCCCCGCCGGAGGAGTCCATTGGGTAAATTTCGCAATTACATTCTTGCGCCAGGCAATCTCCGGTGGCCAGGTCTGCGGTCCGCGCGGTTTGACACCAGTCGCCCACGCGGTCACCAAGTCCCAAAGCGCATCTTTGATTTCACCACGCTTGAGGTACCACACATCTTCCACGCCTTCGAGGAAGCCGTGGTCCTTCAGGATCGCGCCGACTTCCCGCACCTTGTTCCAGAACACGGAATGGAACCAGTTTTCTACATAGAATTGATGATTTTCGCAGTACGGGAACACCATTCTGGCAGTGCTTAAAAGCTGGTCAAAGACAGCTCGCGCTTCATCATTGGGAAGGAGGGCGCGGTACTCGCTGACGATGCGATCGCGTTCCTTGCGGATCTGCCCGATAGGCCGCTCGAGCGACTCCCCTTTGCGCGCCTTGTCCGCATAGATACAGATCGCGGCGAGAGGAACGCCCAGGTCATCATTCCACGATCTCTCGTGATGATACCAACCGGTCCCGGTCGAGACGTTGAACCAAGGATAGCGGGCCTTCTCGAACTCCGCCAGCCAAGTGCGGCCAGCAGTGATCCCCTTGAGGGATTCCCCCACTTCGCTAAAGTCGCGGCTCGACGACAGAATCGAATCAACGTCGAGTTCCACCGCACGCTTCCCCAACTTCTTCAACTCCTCGTCGGGCTGGTACATGATCGTCTCGACGCCGGAGACCATCTGCGTCACGCGCTGGGCGGGAATGTCGGGGAACTGGTTTTGGCAAAAATCGATGAACGTCACGTAGGAAGCGTAGCTAAGGTTCAGGCACTCGAAGTGATACTGCCACGCATGAATTCCCAAATCGATCAGTTCATCGTAGGCCTTCAGCAAGTGGTAGCCTTTTGATTCGCCAATGTTTTGCTCAACGACCCGTATTTCCTCTAATAGGGGCAAGGGCTCGATCTTAAGCTTCTCCAGGGCGTCGATGAGGGCTTTCATCTTCGTTTCCCATTTCGCCACGATCGAGTCCCAGTTCCTATAGTAATAACCGGCGCGCTCCATGAACTGCGTAATACGCTCCTCGACCTCTTTCGGGTCTTTCACCGATACTGGGGAGATGTAGATGTAGCCGTTGATAATGCGATGATCTATGCCATAGACGGGAGGGACGCAAAAGATGCGGGTGTTGTACTGGGAAAGCGCTAGGTACCACGCTTCGTCCCAAATCATGTCGAATGGATACATCGGCTCCGGGTAATGCAAGCCGTCGTAGAACCAAAACATGCTGTTTTCGTACTCGGTGCGTTCAGGATTATCTGTGCTAAATGAATATTGGTACGGATACATCCTTTGCCATCCGTCGGTCCCTGGAATGGTACCTACTTCATGTGGTCCGGGAAACTTGAGAGTTGCCATTTCGCCTCCTTGGCTCAATTCGGCAGAGGTCGTATCCGCGGTCAATGTGATGACGGCCGGATACTAACTGATCTCCTGCAAGCCATGCAAGACGTGCCCTGTGCTTCACCAAAATTCTATCCTCCCCGCCGAAAATGGCGCAATTCAATGTTTGGCGCGAAGAAACTTTCGGCTTTGCTGATCGATGCGCCAGTAAGGCGGATGTTCCGACCAGTCTTTATTCTGATCCGCTGAACATATTTGTTGACGCTTGTGTGTTCGCGTGGCCAAATACAGCACGCTGATCGGGTTGTGCTTGAACCTGAGTGTGAGTAATGGGGATACTTTGGGCGGGGCGGAACGGCTTCAAGGAAGCGCTGCTGCGTCAAGATTTAAGGAGGAACAGTGGTAAGCGAGAAGAAAGTACGGCCATTCATTGCCGTCGCGGTACAATGCGAAGTTAGAACTCACTACTTTGCCAGCAAGGATCCTGTAACCCAAAGACGCGAAAACGTCCAGCGGTATGGGGAATTACTGGATAAGTTCATTCCGGAAATTAATGCCGCCCAGGGTCCTGGCGCGCCGGAACTGGGTCTGGTGGTCTTTCCGGAATCCTTCATTCACGGCTTCGGTAAGCCACCGATAACCTGGGACAAAATGAAAGATCTATGCATTACCTTGCCGGGCCCGGAGACCGAACTGCTTGGGCAAAAGTGCCGTGAATACAAAATTTATATTGCCGGTTCGTGCTTTGAAGGTGGGGACCCTGATTTTCCCGGGAAAATCTTCAATACCGGGTTCATCCTGGACCCGGATGGCAAGGTTGCGCTGAAGTACCGCAAGATCAACACGAGTAACAACCCACGTGAAATCACCACCAGTCCCCACGACGTTTGGGATCGGTACAGCCATGACCCCGAGGTCTTGTTCCCGGTGCTGGAGACTCCGTACGGTAATTTCGGAATGTTCATCTGCTTCGACGGGAATTTTCCCGAAGTTGCGCGATGCACTGCTCTAAATGGGGCTGAGGTGCTAATCAGGCCAAACAACTGGCCGCGACCCACGGTAGAATTCCTGGATATTATGAAAATGCACAACCGCATGCGCGCATACGAGAATACATGTTATCTCGTGACCTGCAACTGGGCGGCCTCTCCGATGTCGGAGTATGAGTCCACGTGCGCGCATGCCATGATCGTTGATTACCGCGGAAACATCGTCACCGAACGAATCGACAATGTGGAGGGCTTTGTCCAAGCGACCATCGACGTGAATCCGTTGCGGGCGATGAAGGAAAAGGTTTACCGGTGGAACTTTCTCATGGAGCTCCGCCCTGAAGTATACGCTACGGTGTATGCAAGCAAGAAGTGTTTCCCCCCGAACAAGTATCTTGAATCGCATAAGAATCAGGACAACTACGAGCAGAAATGGGAGGTCTATCGCGAAACAGTCGAGATATTGAAGTCACAGCGGATCATCAGACACTGAGGCTTGCCGATCCCTGCAGAAATGAAGGAGCGTCCTAAATGGCCAAGTCCATCGCAATCGTGGGCACTGTGGATACCAAGGGCGACGCTCTCCAGTACCTGAAGCATGTAATTGAGGGACGAGGGCATCAAGCCACAATCGTTGATGTAGGCATTCTCGGCGACGTCCCCTTCAAGCCAGCCATCAGCCGGGATGAGATCGCCCAAGCTGCGGGATCTAGTATCGCGGAGATCATCGGACTTCACGATGAGAATAGGGCAATCGAAGTGATGGCCAAGGGGGCAGCAATCGTCATTCGCGAACTGCATTGGCGAGGCGAGATTTCGGGAGTACTGGCAATCGGTGGCTCGATGGGCACAGCGCTCGGCCTAAAGCTGATGAGGCAGCTCCCGCTGGGGGTACCGAAACTGATTCTTTCGACTGTCGCGTATTCGCGTCTCATTTCGCCTGACTTGGCGGATAGCGATACGATGATGATGCCATGGGTTGCAGGATTGTGGGGGCTGAACAGACTATCGGAACGGGCGCTCGGAACGGCCGCTGCAGCGATCGCAGGAGCCGCGGATCACTCCACCAGCAGCCAACATGGATCCCGATCGAAAACGGTGGCGGTAACTTCTCTCGGCATGTCCATCAACAGATACATTGGGCGATTGAAGCCGGCGTTGGAGGAGCGAGGTTATGCGGTCGCGGTATTTCAGTCTACGGGGATGAGCACTCGGTTGATGGAGCGTGCCATCAGCGACGGTGAGATCGATGTCGTTCTCGATCTCTGCGTGGGCACGGAACTCGTCGCGCAAATCACGGGCGGCGCTAATGCCGCCGGAGCAGAGAGACTTACCGCGGCTGCGGTACGGGGGCTGCCGCAGATCGTGTCCCCTGGAGGCTTGGAGATTTTCCATTGGGAGCCGGGTGTAGAACTTCCACTAAAATATCAGAGCCGCCCGAGGCACCACCATAATTGTTTGCTAGACGTAATCCTCAGCAGCGTCGAAGAGCGGGCGGAAGCCGGAAGAATATTGGCCGCGAAGCTGAACGCATCGACCGGGCCGGCAGCGGTCGTGATCCCGATGCGGGGTTTGCGCTCGCAAGAAGTCTTACAGGAACAAACGGCGGATGCTCAGGCCGCATCGGACCCTTTTTTCGCAGGCATCATGAATCCGGAAGCAGGGGTTGATGCCTTCCTGCAGGCGCTCAGAAGTAACCTGCGCAAGGACATTAAGATTGTTGTCCTGGATGCAGGTGTCAACGATCCCGTATTTGTGGATCGCATTTTAGATTTGTTTGATACCATGACGGGCCGGCGCTCGAACGTCGCAGCACCTCAGCGGTGAGGTTGCCAACTATCACGTTTTCTTCTCGGCCGCAGGAGTCACCGGCAACAAGATATACGAGTTGCCAAAATATATGGTGTGAGTAACCGTTGTCCCTCGCCCCAATTCCATCCGCGCCATTCTGCTCTGAGCTCTCCGGGGAGGCGGGTGGGGCGCGCAGGGAGTCCCTATTTTCGGTTGACTTCCCACATAAAGTGTGCAAAAGATGAGCCGCTTTGTGAGTACCTTTCCACGCATCATTTGGCCCGGCGGCAGGCCGCTACTCGCATTCGAAATCATCGCGTATCTCCCACAGCCCGACTCTGACCGGGTGC
>Ga0153915_10003153_pt1 | contig 15074 bp, 12 predicted proteins | sample Opewatmetagenome_2_FD_107003 | JGI IMG/M metagenome (GOLD analysis project Ga0153915, IMG submission 107003) | Freshwater wetland microbial communities from Ohio, USA - Open water 3 Core 3 Depth 3 metaG | ecosystem: Environmental > Aquatic > Freshwater > Wetlands | place: USA: Ohio, Lake Erie...
CCCGGACTTCCAAACCTACTCTGCCGCCAAGGAGCGCATCTTCGCAGCCCAGACGGCGGCAGATGTGGCGATGCTAAACCGCTATGATCCGTTGGTGTGGGCGATTCGCGCTCAGGTCAGGGCTCGGGTCGTCTCATTCGGTTTCGCTGAAGTCAACAATGGCGTGTTTGCTGCGGCCGACGAAATCATTTGGCGCGATGGCTCAAGCGAAGAACGTTTTCCGCTTCCCCATGTGAAAATTCAGGGCGTGCACAACAAGGAAAACATGATGGCCGCCGTTGCCGTCGCCAAGTCCGCGGCCATTGAACGAGAAGTGATCCAGAGAACTCTGGAAGCCTTTCCGGGGCTTGAACACCGGCTCGAGTTCGTGCGGCAAAAAGACGGAGTGCGCTATTACAACGATTCCAAGGGCACCAACGTGGGCGCGGTGGTCAAGTCGGTGGCTGGTTTTTCCGCCCCGGTCATTTTACTTGCGGGGGGCGTCGACAAGGGCGGCGATTACGGGGTGCTGCGCGACGGCATCAAACAGAAAGTCCGCCGGCTGATTCTCTTCGGCGCGGCCAAACAGATCATCGCGGCTGCTCTCGGAGATTTGACCGAGACGGTCATCGTCAACGACATTCAGTCGGCGGTGCGCGATGCCGCTGCGCATGCGCAACCGGGCGACGTGGTGCTGCTGTCGCCGGCCTGTTCGAGCTTCGATCAATTTCAGAACTACGCCGAGCGCGGCAAGGTCTTTAAAGCACTGGTCGGGGCCCTATGAGAGACGGGTCTGCCGTGGACAAATGGCTTTTGCTCGCCATCGCCGGACTGCTGGCGGTGGGTATCACCATGGTGCTCAGCACGAGCTACCTCTACTCACAGGAGCGTTTCGCTGACGGCACCTACTTTTTCCGCAAACAGTTGATCGCCGCGGGCATCGGTGTGGTGGCGCTTATCGCTTGCGTCCTGGTGCCGCCCGCGGTGTACCGGCGGCTGGCCTACCCGTTATTGGGGTTCACTGTGCTGGTGCTGATTTTGGTCTTGATTCCCGGCGTCGGCGTGGTCCGCGGCGGCGCCCGGCGCTGGTTGGCGCTGCCGGGATTCGCTTTTCAACCGGCCGAGCTCGCCAAGCTCGCGATGGTCTTTTACCTGGCCCATTCGATGGCCAAAAAGGAAGAAAAGATCCGCACCTTCGGGGTCGGCGTGCTGCCCCACTTGATCGTCGGTGGAGTATTCTTAGGAGCGCTGCTTTTGGAGCCCGACTTCGGCACGGCGTTGATTTTAGCCGCCTTGCTCTACCTGATGCTATTCATCGGTGGCGCCCGCGTCCCTCATCTGCTCGCCACCGGACTGATGGCGCTGCCGGTTTTGATTTACGTGATGTTGAAAGCGGATTATCGGCTGCGCCGTCTGATGACGTTCTGGGATCCCTGGCGTGAAGCCGCCGGCAGCGGTTTCCAGGTCATCCAGTCGCTGATCGCCTTCGGCTCGGGGCAGGTCTGGGGACGGGGATTGGGGGAAAGCCGGCAAAAACTTTTCTATCTTCCCGAGGCGCACACCGATTTTGTCTACTCGGTAATCGGCGAGGAGCTGGGAGTGCTCGGGGCGCTCACGATTCTAGGCCTTTTCGCCGTGATCATCCTGCGCGGGCTCAGGCTCACGGCGCGGATCGAAGAGCCCTTTGAACAGTATCTGGCGTTCGGCTTGACGGTTTTGTTGGGGCTCCAAGGGCTCATTCACATGGGTGTGGTGATGGGGCTCATGCCCACCAAGGGACTGGTGCTGCCGTTTATCAGCTACGGCGGCTCGGCCATGGTGATCAATTTGATGGAGGCGGGAATCTTACTGGGGCTGTCGCGCAGGAGACTCTAACCATGCGCGTCATCCTGGCCGGCGGCGGGACCGGCGGCCATCTGTTTCCGGGGCTGGCGGTGGCGCGTGAATTTCAGCGGCGGGATGCGATGACGGAAATCTTATTCGTTGGCACCGAACAGGGAATCGAGTTTCGCATATTGCCCAAAGAAGGATTCAAGCTGGAAACGTTGACGGTCAAAGGGATGAAAGGGCGCGGCCTGCGGGGCTTGATCGACGCGCTTACCGGCGTGCCGGCGAGCCTGCTGCGCTCGCTGCGCATCATCCGCAAATTTCGCCCCGACTGCATCATCGGTTTGGGCGGTTATGCTTCGGGACCGTTGCTGCTGGCGGGAAAATTGAAAGGGATTCGCTGCGCGATCATGGAACAAAACCTTCGGCCGGGCTTTACCAACAAGCTTCTAGCGCGCGTTGTTGATCGTGTATTTACCGCTTATGGCGAGAGTGCAAGTTATTTTCCGGGGGCCCGCGTGGTCGAGACCGGCAACCCGGTGCGTTGGCAAAAATTGCCGCAGGTGCGGAGGAGCGAGAAATTTTCGCTCTTGATCTTCGGCGGCAGCGCCGGCGCGCGCCGGATCAATTTTGCCGCCGCCGACGCCTTGAAACGATTAGCGGATCTGGCCGGGGCGATGCGGGTGACGCACCAGACCGGGCAGGCGGATTATGCCGCGATCAAAGAAGGCTACGCCGCGTTGCTGCTCGAAGCGGAGGTTCAGCCGTTTATCGATAAGATGGATGAGGCATACGCCCAGGCGGACTTGATCGTCTGTCGCGCCGGAGCGACCACGGTGGCCGAAATCACCGCATTCGGCAAGGCGGCGATTTTGGTGCCGTATCCCTATGCGATCTACGATCATCAGCGCGGCAATGCGCAGGCGCTGCAAGATCGCGGCGCCGCGGACATGATTCTTGATCGGGATCTCACGGGTGAAGTCTTGGCGGCGCGCATTCGCGCCTATTTTTCCGATCGTGAGCGCCGGGCGCGGATGGCGGGCGCGGCGCGGGCGCTGGGGCGGCCGGAGGCGGCGGCGCGCATCGTCGACGAATGTTACGCCCTGGCACGCGGATGATGCGCTTTTGGTAATCAGAACTTCATGTTGCAGAAGAAACACCGAATTCATTTTATCGGCATCGGCGGCATCGGCATGAGCGGCATCGCTGAAGTGTTGTTGAATTTGGGTTACGTCGTGACGGGCTCCGACTTGCAGGAAAGCGAAGCGACGCGCCGCCTGCGCGCGCTCGGCGCCCAGGTGTCCATCGGCCACCAGGAGGCGAATCTGTCCAGCGATCCGTCGGTGGCCGTCATCTCGACGGCGGTCAAATATTCCAACCCGGAAGTACTCGAGGCGCGCCGCCGCCAGATCCCCGTGATCCCGCGCGCCGAGATGTTGGCCGAACTGATGCGAATGAAGTTCGGCGTTGCGGTCGCCGGCAGCCACGGTAAGACGACCACGACGTCGATGGTCGCGGCGGTGCTCAGCGTGGCGGGCCTCGACCCCACGATCGTCATCGGCGGACGGCTGCATATGCTCGGCAGCAACGCCAAGATGGGCCAGGGGGAAATTCTCGTCGCCGAGGCCGATGAGAGCGACGGCAGTTTTCTATTGCTCACACCGACCATCGCCGTGGTGACGAACATCGACAGGGAACATATGGATTTCCATCAATCGATGGAGCGCTTGAGTGAAAGTTTTCTCACCTTCATCAACAAGGTGCCCTTTTACGGCTTGGCGGTGCTTTGCCTCGACGATGCCAACGTGCGCGGGCTCCTGCCCAAGGTGAGAAAGCGCTTCACGACTTACGGTTTGTCATCGGAGGCCGAGTTTTCCGCGCGGGACCTCCAGCTCAAGCCCGCCGGAGCTGAATTCACCGCATTGCGCGGTGGAAAGGCGCTGGGCAAGGTGCGGCTGCATCTGCCCGGCCGTCACAGCGCGGCGAATTCCTTGGCGGCTGTCGCGGTGGCCCATGAGCTGGAGATTCCGTTTCCCCATGTGGCCGAAGCGCTGGACGGTTTCACCGGCATTCATCGCCGGTTCGAAATCAAAGGAGAGCCTAAGGGAGTTCTGGTGATCGACGACTACGGACATCATCCCGCCGAAATCCGCGCGACCGTCGGCGCCGTTCGCGACAGCTGGAAGCGGCCGCTGACGGTGATCTTTCAGCCGCACCGCTATAGCCGCACGCGCGATCTGTTCGAGGATTTTTTGGCCGCCTTCGAGGGCGCCGACCGGTTAGTTTTGACCGAGATCTATCCCGCGGGCGAAGATCCGATAGCCGGAGTCAGCGGGGAAGCCTTGTACCAAGCGATCAAGAGAAAAGGCCATCTGGAGGTCGAATTCGTTGCGGACAAGGGTGAGATCGCGAGCCATCTTGCCGAGAAGCTCCGCACCGGAGATATCGTGCTGACACTCGGCGCCGGCGATATCTATAAAGTCGCTGACGCGCTGGTGGAGGCGCTGAAATGATCGGGACGAAGAATGGAGAATTGGAGTGATGGAGTAAATGGAGTATTGGGGGGGCAATAGGCCCAGCACTCCGTTACTCCAGTACTCCAATTTGCGCGTGCTGCTGACAATGACCACACCCACCTACGAATCACCTTTGGTACGGGAGCTGAAGGAAATCTCCGGCGTCAGGGTGAAACTCGCCGAGCCGCTGGCGCGCTATGCGTCGATGAAAATCGGCGGACCGGCGGACTACTTTATCGAGGTTGAAAGCGGCGCCGCTTTGGCGCAGTTGTTGCCGCTGCTGAAACGCCATCGCACGCCGATCTGTTTTCTCGGCAACGGCAGCAACGTCCTGATCAGCGACCGCGGCGTGCGCGGCGCGGTCATTCGCCTGGCGGGAGATTTCAAGCGCGCCGAGTGGAAAGAAGAAGGCGAGGTAGTGTGGCTCGAAGTGGGCGCGGCCTACGCGCTCACGCAGTTGGTGCGTGACGCGGCGCGCAAAGGGTACGCCGGTTTAGAGTTCGCCGAGGGCATCCCCGGCACGGTGGGCGGCGCTCTGGTGATGAACGCCGGCGCTTATGGTTCGGAGTTTGAAAAGATCGTCGATAGCGTGGACGGCATCGATGCCGACGGGCGGGCGATTCGCTATTCCCGAAAGGAAATGACATTCACCTACCGCGATTCCCATTGGCCGGCGGGTGCCGTGGTGACCCGCGTGCGCCTGCGCCTGCGCAAGGAGGAAGCGGCCCAGGTTAGCTCGAAAGTGCGCGCGCTCGTAGCCAAGAGAAAGAGCAGCCAGCCTTCGGGTTATCCTAATTCAGGTTCCATGTTCCGCAATCCGCCGGAAGACTTTGCCGGGAGATTGATCGAGGCCGCGGGACTCAAAGGCAAGCGCATCGGCCAGGCGCAGATCTCGGAGCGCCACGCCAATTTCATCGTCAATTTGGGCGGAGCCCGGGCCGAGGATGTGCACCGGTTGATGGATTTAGCGCGCGCCGAGGTGAAAAAACAATTCGCGGTCGAGCTGGCGGCGGAGGTCAGGCGGCTCGGAGAGTGGGACGTAGAGTAAGCCGGAGCAACCTCGATGAAACTCACGATTTATCGCAGAGACAACCGCAAACGAAACGCAGGGCGCGCGCGCCGGACACTTATCTGGCTCGGCGGTGTGGCCATGCTATCGATACTCGGGTTCACGGCCTATCGCTGGCACGCTCCCTTGACGGCCGCGGTCGCCGCCGCGCCCGCCATGTTTTTCGAAAATCGCTATTTCTTCGTGCGCGAGATTCAGGTGCGCGGCGGCGAGAGGGTCGGCGGCGGCGAGATCGTCGCCATGGCGGGACTCAGACACGGCATGAACCTCTGGAAGATCGAGCCCGGTGCAATCGAAAAGAAAGTTGCCAAGCACCCCTGGGTGCGCCGCGTCTTGGTGCGCCGCGAATTTCCCCGGCGCGTCGTTATCGAAGTGGAAGAGCGTGCTCCTAAGGCCATTGTCGCCCTTGGGCAGCTCTACTACGTCGACGCCGACGGCGTGATCTTTAAAGAAGTGGGCGCGGGAGAGAGCGTGAACTTTCCGCTGTTGACCGGGTTGCGTCCCGAGCAACTCGCCAGGACGAAGCCGACGCTGCGCGGGAGAATTCAGGATGCCGTTCGGCTCGGCGATTTGATGGCCAAAGACTCGCGCACGCTCTCAGAGATTCATTTTGACGAGTCGGGGCGCCTGGTGGTTTATACCACGGCTTTCCCCGTGGCGCTGAAGATGGGCTGGGGCGACTGGGACGCGAAGCTCAAGCGGCTCGATCGCGTGCTTGCCCTGTGGAAGGGCAACGAGGAGCGGTTGGCCTCATTGGACGTAAGCTTTAATGACCAAGTGGTGGCGCGACTTAGAAAAATTCAAGGATTGAAGGGCTCAAGGAATTAAGGAGCCGATAACAACTGGGATCTATGGGAAAGAATAACAGCGTCGTCGTCGGTCTGGATATCGGCACTTCCAAGGTTTGCGCCGTAGTTGGCGAGATGACCGAGCAAGGCATCGAAGTCATCGGAGTGGGCACTCATGCCTCGCAGGGCTTGCGCAAAGGTGTAGTCGTCAACATCGAGAGCACGGTCACCTCGGTCAAAAAGGCCGTCGAAGAAGCCGAACTGATGGCCGGTTGTGAAATCCACACCGCTTTTGTCGGTATCGCCGGCGGCCATATCAAGGGGTTCAACAGCCACGGGATCGTGGCGGTGAAAAACAAGGAGGTGAGCCAGCGCGACGTCGATCGTGTCATCGACGCCGCCAAGGCGGTGGCGATTCCGCTGGACCGCGAGGTGCTCCATATTTTGCCGCAGGAGTACATCATTGACGACCAGGACGGTGTCCGGGAACCGCTCGGCATGTCGGGCGTGCGCCTGGAGGCGCGGGTGCATATTGTCACCGGCGCCGTGACCTCGGCGCAGAACATCGTCAAGAGCTGCAACCGCGCCGATCTCAATGTCGCCGACATCGTTTTGGAACCGCTGGCGTCCGCCGAAGCCGTGCTCACCGATGAGGAGCGCGAGCTGGGAGTCGCGCTCATCGACATGGGCGGCGGCACCACGGATCTGGCGATTTTTCACGACGGCGCGGTCAAACACACGGCGGTGATCGCCATCGGCGGCAACCATGTCACGAGCGATATCGCCGCCGGCCTGCGCACGCCCTTCGCCGACGCCGAGCGCATCAAACAGCGCTATGGTTTCGCCAAAGCGTCCATGGCCTCGGGTGACGAGCGGGTCGAGGTGCCGAGCGTCGGCGGTAAAGCGCCGGGCAGCGTTTCGCGGCAAATTCTCTGCGAGATCATCGAACCGCGCCTCGACGAGCTGTTCGAACTCGTAGAAAAGGAAATCGCCAAGACGGGTTTTGACGGTGCGCTGGCGTCAGGCGCAGTGATGACCGGCGGGTCGATGCTGCTGCCGGGAGCCGTCGAGATGGCGGAAGAAATTTTTCGCATGCCGACGCGGCTCGGCGTGCCCATGCACGTGGGCGGTTTAGTCGACATCATCGCCAGCCCGGTTTACGCCACGGGCATCGGCCTGCTGCTCTACGGCATGAAGCGGCAGGAGCGGACTCATTTCCGCATGCGCGACGACCGGATTTTTTCCAAGGTTAAACATCGCATGTCCGATTGGTTGAGCGAATTTTTTTAGTCCTTAAATAAAATTGTTGACCCTTAATTGAAGGAGGAAAGTCTATGTTTGAGCTGGTAGAGCGAAATTCGATGACCGCCCGCATTAAGGTGATTGGCATCGGCGGCGGCGGCGGCAACGCGGTGAATACCATGATCGGGGCCAAGCTGAGCGGGGTTGATTTCATGGCGGCAAACACTGACGCCCAGTCTCTGGAGGAAAGCCATGCGCCGGTGAGGATTCAACTGGGCAACCTGGTCACCAAAGGTTTGGGCGCTGGGGCCAACCCGGAGATCGGGCGGCGCGCCGCCATGGAGGACCAGGAAAGTATCCGTGAATATCTCGAAGGCGCGGATATGATCTTCATTACCGCCGGCATGGGCGGGGGCACCGGCACCGGCGGAGCGCCGGTGATCGCGCAGGTGGCGCGAGAAGTCGGCGCTTTAACCGTCGGCGTGGTAACCAAGCCCTTTGTCTTCGAGGGCAAGAAGCGGTTGCGCCAAGCCGAGCAGGGAATCGAAGAACTCAAGCGGACGGTCGATACCCTGATCGTCATTCCCAACCAGCGCCTGTTGAGTATCGCCGCCAAGACCACCACTATGCTCGAGGCGTTTCATAAGGCCGACGACGTGCTGTTGCAGGCGGTGCGCGGCATTTCCGATCTGATCATCACGCCGGGGCTGATCAATCTCGACTTCGCCGACGTGCGCACGGTGATGGCGGAGATGGGACTGGCGCTGATGGGCGCGGCTTCCGCCTCCGGCGAGAACCGCGCCATCGAAGCGGCGCAAAAGGCGATCTCGAGCCCGTTGCTCGAGGACATCTCGATTCAGGGGGCCCGCGGCGTGCTCATCAACATCACCGGCGGCCCGGACCTCTGCCTGCACGAGGTTAACGAGGCCGCGTCGATGATCCAGGAGGAGGCCCACGACGATGCCAACATCATCTTCGGCGCGGTGATCGACGACAACATCAAAGATGAGATCCGCATCACCGTGATCGCGACCGGATTCGGCGAGGGAAAAGAAGAGGTCAAACCCGTAAGCGCCCCGGTGCTTGCGCCCGTCAAGCTGGCGCCGCAGAAGAACAGAAAGGTTGTTCACCTGGGCACCATCATCGACGATCAAGACACTCCAACCTGGCACCGCAAGAAACCGGGCAGCGAAGAAACCGAAACGGTGACCTTGAGCAAGACCAACTTTCAATTCGCGGCGGATAAAGACGAGGATGACAAATTCGACATCCCGACTTTTTTGAGAAGGCAGATGGATTAATCCGCGTAGCGGGATCGCGAGTCGTGAATCTCAAGTTGCCGGTCTGACGATCGTAGCCCGCGATTGTCGATCGGGGCAGCTGTGTGCGAACTGAATTGACGGAGGTGATAAGTTCGGCCGCTTACAACGTGGCCAATTCTCAGACGACATTTGGCGAGTGCTTTTTGACGAGAGTTAACGCTCGCGCTCAGCGGCTCGCGGAGCGCGTCCTTGGCAGCGTGAGGTTAGACCTTTGTTGATTGAACATCCGGTACCTTGACGCCCTCGAAGTACTGCGCAGTCTCGTTGGAAACGGCCTCGCTAACGCTCTTTGTCAGCTTCTGCAGAGCGTCTCGAAGCACCTTCAATCCCTCTTCATCTGTGGCGGCTGCTCTCGCTTCGGCGGTTCGTAGCTCCCATTCGGATAGAGCAAACTGCAATGCGAGCTGTGTCTGCGTATACAGCTGCCATGCCTTTTGCCAGCCAAAGAACGAGTTGGCTGCCGCGATTAGGGCGATGAGCCATGCAAGCGCAGAGGCGACCTGTGACTGCCACTGGCTTGGGGATACCTGTGTCATGAAGGGAAGGCTGATGCTCAAGAAGAGGAGGATGAACCCGCCCGCACGGAATGCTAAGCGCCGACGGGGCGCCCGCTTTTGGTAGAAGTCTATGTACCAGAGTATGCTGCCCTGGGTCTTTGCGTCTTTGAAGAAACTCTGGTCCTTCAGCGCTGAGAGAAAGGCATCCACCTTGGGCAGCGAGGTCGACATGGCGAACGAACTCCAACGTATAGCGTTTTATCCCTAAAGCTTGGATGTAATCAAGTTCCAGAGAAATCGTCGAGGTGGGGACAGGGGATAAATGGGGGTTGGAATAAGCCGCGGAGCTAAACGTAACTCGCGGTTATGGGGATTGAGGAGCACCGGGATGGTGCCTACTGCCTGGATGCCGCGTTTGAGCCCGGGCGTTGGATTGTTGCCGGAGTGCGAAGTCGCCCAATAAACGCAATGTCCCAGAACCACTCGGTTACGTAAAACCCACAAGCCGCTGGGCGCCCCGGCCTATTTCACTCGCAGAATCTTTTTGACTTGCTCTACCACTTGCGGCGGCTGAACCATTATGCGCTCGGCCACAGCTTGAAGCTCATCGCCTGACACGGGCTCGATCACCCAGCGCGCCTTCTGGGCCTCGGCGATGAGCTCGGGATCTCTCATCGCCTTCAAATAGGCTTCACGCAGAATTTGCACCCGATCTATCGGCGTCCCGGGAGGAGCCATCATCGGGTGGCCGAACTCCTCTCCGGCGGTCAAAACCTCCACCGCACGGCGGTTTATGTCCGTGGTTTTGTACTGGTCCATAAGCTCAAAAATAGTCGGCGTGTCGGCGGCGCGGGGATCTCGTTTCCGGCCGGTCTGCAGCAGATGTCGATCGAATCCTTTCTCATGCCACGATAAGAAGGGCTCCCTACTGAAATGAGCCGTCAAACCGAGATCGCGACATATGACTTCGCCTCTGACGACGGCTAAGTCGACCTGGTTGGCTTCCTGATAACCCAGCACCAATTCGAATTTGGCTCCGATGGCATCTTCTAAGGCGACGACGAGGCTCGAACTCTCCCAGCCGGTGCCGCCGCACTTGGGACGCTCCTTGCTCTTAATGACATCGTCGATGGATTTATAGGGAGCGTCCGCGCGCATATAGAGAATGACGGGATTGCGATCAGGCGAACCGATCCAGAAAAACTTCCGCATCTGGAACTTCACTTCATTGTTACCGACAAATTCACCCATGTAAATTTGTTGCGTGGGCATGCCGACGGTCAGTCCGTCGGGCTTGGCGACATTGTAGACGTAATTCATGGCAATCACAGAACCGGCACCGGGCATGTTCTGAACGATGAAGGCGGGATTTCCCGGTATGTACTTTGCCATGTAGCGGGCGAGAAGCCGTCCCCAATAATCGTAACCGCCGCCGGGACCGATGATTAGCCTGACTGTCTTGCCTTCGAAAAATGATCGGGTCTGCGCATGAACCGCATCTATTCGGCCTGGGATGCTTTGGTAATGCCTGTCTGGTCCCGGTGAGATCATGATGCACAAGACCATGAGCATCAACAAGATAGCGGGCTTGAAGTATCGTTTTTTCCTTACGCTAAATGGGTGCAGGCGTTCCACGGTTGTGGCTTTATAATTTGGCCTTGACACGAGGATCTCCGCCCTGGGCTTCAGGCCCGTCATAGACCGTGTCCACATCCATCACTTCGTACGACGCGACAAATCGGTATTTGTTGTCTCCCGAATAAGCCTGGCCGCAGTAATGTGCCGGCCGCAGTTTGTTCAGGAGAACGCGGCCGTCAGCGTCGATGCAATCCTTGTCGACTGAGGCAGCGACGACTCTCCCGACCACCATCAAGCGGGTATCGAACCATTGCTTGGTCCATTCGACTCGGCATTCGAAGTGACTCTTGTACTCCGCGATGCGAGGGGGTTTGACTACCTTTGACGGGATGGCGGTGAGCCCCGCCTTTTCCAACTCATTCACGCCGGGAGCAAAGGGGAGCCCGAGTGTCCTGACCTTCTCCAAGATCTCCCGATCGAATGACGGGATGTTGACGACGAATTCGTTGGTCGCGAGAACGTTTCTATAGGTGTCCTTGTGCGAGTCAACGCAAAACGCGATGCAAGTGGGTTCGTGGTGCACTCTCACGCAGGTCGCGAAGGATGCTGCGTTTACTCGGTTGGCCGTGTCGACGGTGGTAATCGAGACGACGCAAGCGACCGGCGTGAATAACAGATCGAAGTGTTCTTTCGGCACATCAACTTTTAGAGACTCCAAGATGTCCTCCATCACTTTTTCTCCCCGTTACCCCCCTGAGCAGAAAGCCACGGGTGTAAACCCGTGGATGAATGCGAGGTGGGCATCCTGCGCAGCCCTGGCGCCCGGCCTACGCAGCCAAAGCGGCCCCTTGAGCGGAGTCGGCTAACGCCGTGGGGGGCTCCACACCGGTAGCCTACTGCGCAAATCTCACGACGAACGAAAGCGGGTTGGAAGTCCCGCCGCGATGCCGGAGTTGGTACGGCTTCGGGTTGACGACGCAGACCGGGACCATTCCGCCGCGCAGCGCCCGCGCAGGAATCTTGGCAACCAGCTCGATCGGGCTCACATACTGAGTCGGAATAGGCGTGGCGCCGAAATGAACCACCGAAGTCGGGAAGAAGCCTTTGCCTTTGAGATTCAAGACAACCTCGCTATCTTTCTCTGAGCCTGCCACCGGGGAAATTCGTTCGAGATTAGGCACAGGATAGCCGTAAAAGTCCTGACCGTACGGGCGGGGCATGAGATCGCTGAACCATGCGTGATAGGAGGTGTCCAAGACCTCGCCGTCTTTGATCACCGTATTGACGCGCCGCGTCTGGGTGATGTCAGTTAAAGGATCGCCGTTGACGATCACCACGTCCGCGAGCTTGCCCGCTTCCACGGTTCCCAGCTCTTTTTCCTTGCCGAGGTAAGCGGCGCCCGTCTTGGTTGCTGCCTGGATCGCTTGCATGGGCGTCAAACCGGCCATAACCAAAAGCTCCATGTCGCGGTGCAGACTGATGCCGGGCGCCACTGCGGGCGCGTCCGTGCCGGTGACGACATGACCGCCGGCCTTGACCAATTGGCAAATAAACTCGCCCATCCGCCTGAATCCTTCTTTCATTTCGTCTGGCGGCAGGATGCCGTAGTAGGAATAGCCGTCGCCGAATATGACCTCGTCCTTAACCTCATGAGTGACTCTTGGCCCGTAAGCCAAGTAGTAGTGATCGAGCCAAAGGATGCGTTCGCTCTCCGAGATATAGGCAAGCCCCGGGTTCTTCAGCCATTCGTAATCTTCCTTTTCCCATTTTTCTCTCATGCCCAACGACGCTCCCCAGAGAACCGCCGTGGGCTCGATGAAAGTGCCTTTCTTTGCCAGGAATTCGACGACCTCGGGGAAATATTTTCTCTCCGCGAGCGTCCAGGGGCCGAGAAATTTGATCAGCCAAGTCTTCCACGATGCTAAAGTCTTCAGGCTCTTCTCGTCCCGAATCGTCGCCTCGGCGCTGCCGCTGCCATGCTCGGTTCCGTCGATACCGGCTTCCACGTAGGGAACGATATTGGATTCCAAGTGGCCGGTGAGCTTCATCCCCTCGGCGCGGCCGATCTCGGCCACGGCCCGGATGATATCCAAGGAAACGCCGAGGTGGATCTTCAAATAATCGACGCCCAACTGAACCAGTTTGCGTCCCATCGCGCGCGCCTCGTCCACGTTGGCTACGCCCATGTGGTGCGCCGCCGTGGCGTGGCCGTAAAAGCCGCCGCCGGCGGCGAAAATTCTCGGTCCGGTGATTTTTCCCATGTTGATCGCATCGCGCAGCGCCAGGATCCATTCCAGCGGATTGCCGAGATCGCGCACGGATGTCACACCGTAGGCGAGCAAGATCTCGCCCATGAAGCCGCGATAGTGTATGTGGTTATCGATGAAACCCGGTAGAATCGTTTTACCGCCGGCGTCGATGAGCCGGGCCTCGCGGGGAAAATCGATTTTGCCCGCGGCGACTTGCTTGATGCGGTTGCCCTCGATCACCACGGTGGCATTCTCGACCGGCTTGCCGCCGTTGCCGTCGATCAGCCGGCCTCCTTGAATCACGATAGGCGGTTTCTGCGTTGCCATGGGATTTTGTCTCCTTTCCAGCGATGGAAGCTTGTCACAATCGCTTCTCAGGTCAAGGGGGGCAATGCCTTGCGGCAGATTGACAGGAAGACCGTGAATTGGGTAGGTTCAGCAGAAGAATAAACCGCAGCAAGAGGTGGATTATGTACGCTTGGCGCGCAAGAGTTGGTCTGATCAAACCGACGCACCGTGGAAAGTCGTTCGCTTTTTGGTATAAGTACGCAGCCGACGGAGTGGAGATTGTTCCCACCTTTATCGGATTCAGGAGCGGCCACAAGGACAAGTTCCTCGAAGGCTTTCAGCGCGCCGAGGAGATAGCCGTAGAGCTTAAGGAAGTGGGATGCGATATCATCACGATCAGCGGCACGCCTCCCTTTCTTCTCAAAGGGCTGGATTTCGAGCGCCAATGGGCTGCGGATCTCTCCAAAAAGATCGGTCTGCCCGTGGTGACCGCCGTCGAACCCCACGCCATCGCGCTCAAGGCGATGGGTGTCAAAAAAGTTGCCATTGCGACCTACTTCGGCGACGAGCTCAATCAGGCCATCGTTGATCATTTCAGTCGCTTTGGGCTTGAGTCCGTCATCATGCCCGGCTTTAGCGGCACGGGACAAACCGAAGCCCTCTATACGACGCCGCTCTTGCGGCTTGATGACGTTTCCTACATGGACGTTTACCGCCACTGCAAGCGCGGCGTTCGGAGCCTCGGCACTCCTGTGGACGCAATCTATATTAACGGCGGCGGCTGGGACGCGGCGCCGGCGGTGCAGTTGCTCGAGGATGATTTGCAGGTCAAGGTCGTCTGGGCTCTTGCCGCAGAGATGTGGCTCACCTATCACAAGCTCGCGATCAACAATCCGCTTCAAGGCTGCGGCAGCCTGTTCAGCGGCAACTATCAACCTCTGCCATAATGATGGCCCGGATAATTCATACCCGCATGGCCTTTGAAATGAGATCCCTTAATTCAGTTCAACGTTCCGTGGTTCGACGGGCTCACCACGTCCTGAGCCTGTCGAAGGACGAGTTCAAGGTTCAAAGAACCGAATCTGAAAGTTTGGATTCAAACTTGGAACCTGGAACATTGGACCTTTGTTGAGACGAATGGGAGAACCTATGATGACTGGCCGGCTCGCAATTTGCGGCGCAATGATTTCGGCAATCTGTTTTTTTTCGACCTTGCAGGCGCAAGAAAAGAAGCTCGACAAGCTGCGCGTCGGTGGCGGTTCGGCGTCCGCGACGCAGATGTCGCTGTGGCTCGCCAAGGAAGGGAATTATTACGAGAAGCACGGTCTTAACGTCGAAGTAATCAGCATTCCGGGAAGCTCGCTGGCGATTCAGGCGATGTTGTCGGGAGAGCTGCCGATCATCCAGGCCGGCGGCGCCGGCCCGATCCAGGCCAATCTGTCGGGCACCGACACCGTCATCATCGCCACCGTCGTGAAGAAATTTAGCTGGTGGATCTTCAGCCAGCCCAATATCACGCGCATGGAGGACTTGAAAGGCAAAGTATTCGGCACGACGCGCTTCGGCACGCAGTCGGACCTTGCCTCGCGCATCGCGCTGCGCCGTTTTGGCATCGACCCGGAGCGCGATATCACGATGGTCCAGACCGGTGGCCCGGCGGAGACCGTGGGCGCGATGGTGGCCGGCAAGGTCCACGCCGCGGCGATCACTGCCCCCGCG
>Ga0153915_10003156_pt1 | contig 15071 bp, 12 predicted proteins | sample Opewatmetagenome_2_FD_107003 | JGI IMG/M metagenome (GOLD analysis project Ga0153915, IMG submission 107003) | Freshwater wetland microbial communities from Ohio, USA - Open water 3 Core 3 Depth 3 metaG | ecosystem: Environmental > Aquatic > Freshwater > Wetlands | place: USA: Ohio, Lake Erie...
CGACGGATCGCAGAGTCGCTCGTTCTGCTACGTGAGCGACATGATCGAGGGGTTCATACGCTTCATGAACGCCTCGGACGACTGTCTCGGGTCGGTGAATTTGGGCAACCCTGGCGAATTCTCTATTCGCGAGTTGGCGGAGCGCGTTATCGTGCTTACCGGCTCGAAATCCAGGATAGTAAATCGCCCGCTTCCAAGCGACGATCCCATGCAGCGCCAGCCTGATATTTCTATGGCTAGGGAGAAACTCTCCTGGAATCCGTCGGTCTCGCTTGAGCTGGGGTTGGCCGAGACCGCGAAGTATTTCGAGCGGCTGCTCAGTGTGGGCCTGCGCTCGAACACACAGCGCTAGGTGCAGGCGACGTGTCGCAAGAAGATCAATTCCTGGTTATCGAGGCTGGCCACGGTGAACGCCACTATTGGAAGGACCTATGGCGTCACAGGGAGCTTCTTTATTTCCTCGCCTGGCGGGATATCCTCGTGCGGTACAAACAGACCGTAATTGGCGTCCTTTGGGCATTGATTCGACCGCTCGTGACCATCGTCGTATTTAGCGTTGTCTTCGGCGGATTGGCGAAGCTGCCATCAGATGGTATGCCCTATCCAATCCTAGTAAGCGCCGCCATGCTTCCGTGGCAGTTTTTCGCGGGCGCATTTTCGGACATTGGAAACAGCCTTGTCGGCAATGCGAACCTGATTTCCAAGACGTACTTTCCGCGACTAGTAATACCAGCGAGCACGGTCGCAGTCGCATTCGTGGATTTTCTAGTCTCGCTCGCAATTCTCGCGGGACTCATGGTTTGGTATGGGCTGATGCCGGATTGGCGGATCATTATGCTTCCGATTCTTGTGCTAGTGGCCGCGGCAGCTGCGCTTGGCGCGGGTCTCTGGGTCGCTGCACTGAACGTCAAGTATCGAGACTTTCGTTTCGTGATTCCGTTCATCGTCCAGATTGGACTGTTCGTTTCTCCTGTCGGGTTTAGCAGCAATGTCATCCCGGAAAAATGGCGCTTTCTGTACGCCGTGAACCCGATGGTCGGCGTCATCGACGGGTTCAGATGGTCGTTACTGAGTGCACCCATCCACCTCTATTGGCCAGGATTCCTGCTGTCGCTCGTGCTGATAGCTATCCTTCTGGTTGGTGGAGTTGCGTTCTTTCGGCGAACAGAGCGTACGTTTGCGGACGTGATCTAGAAGCGCATGCCTTCGGCGATTGCTATTGAGGGGCTGGGCAAATGCTACGTGCTGCGGCATCAGCAGTTGCGTCGTCACGATTCACTCCGGGATTTGCTCGCCCATGGCGCGAGGCGTCTTCGGGAGCGGGTTTTTCGACCGTCTAGGGACGTCGGCCCGCAATCGACAAGAGAAGTGTTCTGGGCTCTTCGAGGGATTGACCTCAAGATCGCCGAAGGAGCGCGCGTCGGCATCGTCGGGCGCAATGGTGCAGGAAAGTCGACGCTCCTTAAGATCCTCAGTCGAATCACCGAACCGACGGAAGGTCGCGTAAAGATTCGAGGGAGGGTATCAAGCCTATTGGAGGTTGGTACCGGTTTCCATCCTGAACTAAGCGGACGTGAAAATATCTTCCTGAATGGCGCCATATTGGGTATGAGCGCCATCGAGATACGCCGGAAGTTCGACGACATTGTCGCCTTTGCGGATATCGAGCGATTTCTAGATACGCCCGTCAAACGGTATTCCAGCGGAATGTACGTGCGGCTCGCATTTGCAGTTGCCGCACATGTTGATCCGGAGGTGTTGATTGTTGACGAGGTGCTCGCGGTGGGGGATCTTAAATTCCGGCAGAAGTGCGTGGGCAAAATGGAAGATCTCAATTCCGCTGGAAGAACGCTCGTTTTCGTGAGCCACGATATGTCGATGGTCCGTCACCTGTGCTCCAAAGTGGTGTGGATGAACGATGGACGCATACAAAAGTACGGTGACAGTGAGACGGTCATCGGCGAGTACGAAAAGTCCATGGCTATGGACGCTCAGCCAGTCTCATCGCGCTCGAGAGCGCCGGTACCGAGCGGGTATCACATCGCGCGTGTCGAGCTTAGAAACTGCGAGACAGGCGAGTCAACAGGTCACTTTCGGGTGGGCGACACAATTGACATTCTCTTGTCGGCGAGCGCGGATGCGCCGCAGGACGGCTTCGGCGCGGAGTTTTTTCTCTATGGTGAGAGAGGGGATCTTATTAGCTTTGGCGGATCGAGCCCACTGCGAAACGTGACTTACCGAAAACGAGATCGAGGATTTCGCTGCAAACTGGGTCCCATTCCGCTCACGGTGGGCAAGTACCATCTGGCAGTTTCTCTGCGGCCATGGGGAATGGAGCGGTGGGACTATTGGGACAGGGCGATCACGTTCTCCGTGGACAACTGCGACCCGTACGGCACAGGATTCGATGTTCCGAACGGCCCGGGAGGGCATGTTGTTATAAATCAGGATTGGTCTGTCTTTTGAATGGCGTTTCTTGAAACTACATTCGAACGATTGGCTCAGATCGACTCGAGCTACAGCGAGCTGAAGAAGCTCGTCTCAGAGCATCGACAGCGCGATCCCGAAATCGAAACGTGGTGGTCTCACTTTTCTTGCGCCTGGGACGAACTGGTGCGCCAGATGGGTTGGCCGGGCGGCCTCCCCAATCAGGGGTTCCTGCGCAGTGTGGCTCGTGTAGCGTTTCAAAAGGCTCGCGGCAGGCGCGCCGAGCCGATAGTGTTTAGCAGCCCGATATTCGGCGCAAGTTCCCCAATTGGAATGCCGTTTCCCCCTTCGTTCGCGACAATCCCGACCGCATTCGGCTTCAAGATCTGCGCGACAGGGCGGGATATGTGGCATCCGCTCGCCACAGGGCACTACTCAACAGAACTGTCCGAATCCCTAATTACTGCTTGCTTAGCTCGCTTTACAGATTGTTTTGTGGATGTGGGTGCAAATATCGGCTTCTTTTCGTTCTTATTTGCGTCAGAAGCTCCAAGCGACGCTCAAGTAATCTCCTGTGAGCCCTCTACGGACAACGCGAGGTTGCTATTGGCGGGCATCGAGGAAAACGGCCTTTCTAAGCGCGTTCGCATACTTCAGGTAGCGATTGGCGAACGTGAAGGGCAAGCAAAGTTGCATCTCAATGCGCTCGGAAGTGGCGGCAATACGGTCGTCGATGTTAATGGCGCGTCGTTTCGCAGGATCATGGGTCCGTCAAGTGCCTCATTTCCGAAAGCTGAGTCAGTGGAAATCACTACACTCGACACTATTGTACGCAAGTATGTCCGCGGCCGTCGGACACTGGTCAAGATTGACGTCGAGGGATACGAGAAACAGGTTTTTGCCGGTGCTGCAGACTGGCTATCCGGCGATGCCGCGCCCATCCTTTTATATGAGGCATGGCCGAACTCCTTGCTGTCAGCGAAGGGCAGGAATCACTTAGAGGTGGGGCGCATTCTCGAGAACTTCGGCTACAAGATTTGGAAGGTAGAAAGACCAAGCCACGGCGGCACGTTGGTGGAGACATGGGCCGCGCGAGGACAGGCTCGAGCATCAGAAACTGGTAACTATCTCGCGATTCCACAGTCCCATTTTGGAATAGAAGAGCAGCTACCGAAGATCGATACCCGAGTCTTCGGTGATCTATCTCGACTGCTTGATCTCCAGCGATTTGTTCAAATTTGCCTGAATCATGTTCGCGAGCGCGTGGGCAAGAGTGTCCCGCCTGATTCTTGACGTTCGCTGGGCGGCCCCAGCTTCATCTTGATGGATTAGGGTTCGCAATGTCCCGTACAGTCGCCTTGCACGCCGAGGACTCGTGGAAGCCTTAGGAGGAGCAATTGCTAAGCAATTTGGTAATTGGATCGGAGGGGTTTGTGGGGAAGCCGCTATGCGCTTACCTAGAGAGGCTCGGGGAGCGCGTAGTTCGCTTCGACATTAAGAGAACGGCTAACGAGGATGGCAGGGCCGCCCGGTTAAATCTCAGCGGAATTGACAGGGTCTACTTCTTGGCCTGGGACGTTGGTGGAGCAAAGTACCTTTACAAGCAAGAGACTCAGCTTCGACAGTTGGAATGGAACCTGCGGCTGATGTTGAACATAATGCCGCAGCTTCAAGAAAGTCGTGTCCCGTACATCTTTGTGTCGAGTCAACTTGCGGAAGAGTGCAGCACGGTATACGGAGTAACCAAACGCCTGGGTGAAGTTTGGACCCAACTGCTCGGAGGTGTACGACTCCGACTTTGGAACGTTTATGGCGTTCCCGAATCTCCCTCGGAGCGAAGCCACGTGGTTTCAGATCTGATTCACCAGGCCCTTACAACCTCGGAAATAAGGTTACTCACGACCGGCAAGGAAAAAAGGCAATTCATTCACATTGAAGATGTTTGCCGTGCATTCCACTACGCGATGTCCGCTCCCGATCAACTGCGTGGTGTATATGACGTGACTAGCTTTGAATGGATCGAGGTACGGCACGTCGCGAGGATTATTGCTGATCTCACTAGAGCAAAACTGACGCCCGGCACCGCGGTGGGAAGCACGCCAATAACCCCGATCCAGGGAAAACTCCCCGATTGGTCGCCCACTGTTTCTTTGCGAAAGGGGTTGGAGAATCTGGTTGCGCACTTCAAGAGCTCTAAGGACGTCGGGAGTTCCATTTGAGCACCTTCCAGCCACTCGTAAGTACAATCACGCCATGCTATGGCATGAAGCGATACTTGAGACGGTTTTTGGAAGAATTGCCAAACCAGACCGCCTTTGACTCAATTGAAATTATCTTGGATCACAACGATCCGGAAGCAGAGGAAATTGAATGGGTTCAAGACTTCCAGTCGCGATACCCGGGGCATTTGAAACACATTGTCGTACGCCCCGTGCAGCCTATCGGAATTTCAATGAACCGTTGTGTTGCGCAATCCTCGGCCGAGTACCTGGCAATCTGGAACGTCGATGATCTTAGAACCCCTCGATCCATTGAACTACAACTGCGTGCACTTCAGCAGGATCAAGCAGCGGATATCGTCTACGGCGACTACACCGTGGTTGGCAAGTTCGAATCGATAGCCGGTGTGCCTGTACGGCACGAATCAATTCCGGAGAGTGAACTCACCCGGAGCATGATACTGGGCCCGTTCTTCATGTTTCGCCGCTCGCTTTTGCAGCGTGCCGGTCACTTCGACGAGCAACTACGGTCTGGTGCAGATTTTGATCTTGCGGTTCGTCTGGCGTTTAATGGGCGGGCAATCCACCTTGGGGAAAACCTGGGCTACTACCTTAACGAAGGTCTTGGCGCCAGCACGCGAGCTAATTCTCTGCAGCCTGCGGAACGAACCGTCATCGAACTGAGATACGGTATATATGACAAGCTTGATTACGCGTACCTTCCGTCGGCGGTCGAATACAACGTAGCCAATCTCTTGAAGGATGGCATTTACATGCACGTTCGACAGTTTGTGCCGGACTACGAAAATATCCTGAGAGAGCGGCGAGAGGCGTGGCTGCTAGAAGGTATAGGCCGATACTATAAGAGGCATCGTTCGGTTGCTTTAGTGATAAGAAGTGCGCGCAATCATCTGCGCGACGCCTTCACGAGTAAATAATTGAGCGTGCCGCATCACAGAAATGAAAGTGGTCGCGTTACTACCGGTGCGCAATGAATTATGGATACTGGCGACATATGTCTCGTCCATTCGTCAGCTTGCGGACGAGATCATTGTTCTCGACGATGGATCCACAGACGGATCGGGCGAGTTCTTAGCGCGCCACGGCGCCCGCGTATTTCAATTTGACCAAAGTACGCGAGCGCGCGTTGCAATGTCGGCGCGAAGAGAATGGTTGCTCGCAAAGGGTCGGGAGCTTAATGGCACTCACTATATTTGGCTGGACGCAGATGAGGCTTTCACTGCGCCATTCCATAAGATTGCAAGAGAGCTGTTTGGCGATATGCGGCCCGGGCAGAAGCTAGTAATGCAATGGCTAGCGCTCTGGAAGGACGCTAGCGTTTATAGGGATGACGGCAGCGTCTGGAGCAACAATTTCAAAGATTTCGTTGTTTGTGACGATCCAACTTATGGTTTTGAGTATCGCTTCCTCTCCGAGGGGAGGACGCAGGGTCCAAATACTCCGGATGCGACAATAAGATTGCCGGCGTCACAGGGGGCCGTGCTGCATTTCCAGTTCGTCGCTTGGCACAGGTTCCAGATGAAGCAAGCGTGGTATCGGTGCAATGAGCTGCTACACGGAAAGATGGACGTCGACTCGATAAACGCGACATACGCGCCGACCCTGGACGATGCCGCGGCTAAGTGCTCAAAAGTTCCGACACAGTGGCTCGAGGGACTGGTGATTCCGCCCGATCTCACCAATATCGCGCCTAGCTGGCACTTCGCGGAAATTGCTAAGTGGTTTGACGAATTCGGCATCGAGCGCTTTGAACTCCTTCAAATCTGGCACGTACCCGAATTGAGGGAGCTATTTGTGGTCCGGACCGGCCGAGAACCCGTATCGGCAGGCATCGTGCCTCCCCTAGGGTCACGACTGATGAGAAAGTTGAGGTCTATTGTGCGTGGAAGCGGATAGGCGATCCAACCGCATTCGGCGAGGTCGGCCTGCAGTCCCCTCGATGTGCCCGATGCGTGCCGCCGGCGCGGCCCTATATTGCTCCCGCGGACGAACGGCACATTATTCCGCGCAATGCCCAGTGGGCCAGGTAGCCACACAGGTGGGCGAGATCTCAAGGCATTTAAGCGAAGAGTAACGTACAGGCGACTCGCGATCGGGACATCGCAAGAATACTCGCACTTGGAGCTGTCAACGCTGCGACGCGCGATAACAATTACCTGTCATTCAGCGGCAACTAGGCGGCTTCGTAGGAGCTTGCCTCCGCGAGACCAGATTACTCACGTCATTGCAATCCAACATAAAAATCCGAGTTGCCTTCATTAAGTTCGGAGGGTTGTCTGCTGGCGGTACGGAGCGCTGGCTGCAGATGATGGCATCCAATCTGCCTTCGTCGTTCGATGTGGACTTCTATTACTGCGACGCCGCTCCCTACATCGGATCGGACTATCGACATCCCGACACCGACCCGGCACGCCTGCGCTATATGCAGGAACGGGGCGTGAATCTGATCAAATTCTCAGTAGGTGCTAAGGACGTCACGACACCTACTCATGATTGGGTCGATACCGACTTTTGGAAGATATTCAGGCCCGAAAGATACGACTTCGTGCAGACCGCCAAGGCGGGACCGGCGGAGTATCCCTACTTCCTTCTAGAGCTGCCGGTTGTCGAGTATGTGACCCTGAGTGCGGGTGTCGACAAGAGCGCAAACATTGCCTGCAGCATTCATCTCTCTCAGTGGCAGCGGGCCCAGTGGTTCAGGTCGGGTGGCGATCTATCGAAGAGTGCGGTCATTCCCATACCTGCGGAACCACCCGCAACGGGCCTCGACATGCGAGGCGATCTGGGGATTCCAAGCAATGAACTTGTGGCGGGATTTCACCAGCGTGTCGACGAGCACATATTCAGCCCGATTCCCTTGCAAGCATTTGCGAAGGTCGCGCGGTCGGATTGGCACTTTATCCTCATGGGTGGAGGGGAAGCATACAAGAAGCAGGCGCGGCAGCTAGGCCTTCGAAACGTTCACTTTGTGCCGCACAGCGGTAGCTCGGAGCAAATTTCGCGCTTCCTAAATAGTCTCGACGTCTTTGCGCACGGGAGGAGCGACGGAGAGACGTTCGGAACTGTATTTGCGGAAGCGATGATGCACGGCAGGCCATGCCTCTCGCATCGCAGCGCCATCGCAAACGCGCAACCTGAGACGATGGGGCCGGCTGGGCTCTTCGCCGAGAGTGCTCAGGATTACGCCGATAAGCTCGAAAGGCTCCTCGTCGATTCCAGCCTTCGCCAGAGGCTCGCCAGCAAGGCCAGGCGACATGCAGAGGAATACTACTCAATCCCCGCCTGTGTTGACGAACTGACGCGCATTTACGCAAAGGTGGTCGACACAGAGATTCACTCGGATAAGGTTCGGCGGATCGAGTACGGCCATTCCGAACTGGGATTTCTTTATGCAGGCGAACTCAGTTCTCCAACGAGTCCCGCGTACCACATCCTTAGCGGTACCGTTTCTCCGGAAATCGGCGTTCACCTCGTTCGCCACCTTTCTCCGTTCGTTAAGCGTTACGTCGATATCGGCGCAAGTACGGGGATCTACGGTTGCCTGGTGGCTAAGGATGGCGCGGCGGACGCCGAGCTGCATGAATTCGAGCTGGAGGATTCAGGCTACCGATATACGAAGAGGACGGTGTGGCTCAATAACTGGGAAGACAGGGTTGTCGTTCATCGGCTTGGATCCGGACGCCAGCCGAGCGAGCTTGAATCGCGGCTAATGGCAACGGCAACATCGTCGATCAGTTCGCGCGACCATTCGGAGGGGGTCGCTGACGAATCAAGGCGAGCCGCGACGGTCGACGATTTTGCGGATGCTTTTGGGCTATCAAGAGTTGACTTGCTGAGGATTGATGCACGCGGCGTTGCGAACGGCCACTTGGAAGGGGCCAGACGAGTGATCGCGAGAGACTGCCCTGTACTCCTTTTAGATCTGGGAACTGGAGTGGGCGTCTCGAGTGACGACGATCGCGTTGGCCCTAATACGTTTTCCTGGCTCCATGCCGCGGGATACAAGACTCTTGAGTGCACTGACGAGCCCAAGTTTCGCGAAGCGGCCCTTTGGGATAAGCGTACAGCATCGGGCCTCTACGTGGCACTTCACAAAGTTCGGCACGTGCGCTTGGAACTCGGCCTACGCGAACGGGTTACTCGACTCGCAAAGCAAATGCGCCGTGAGCGATATCGGCGTCGGTGGAGTCTCGCGAAGCGTGCGTTGAAGAACCCGTCTTGGGCCTTTCGACGTGTCTTGGGGAGAACCATTCAAGAGCTTCGACGGATTTCGCAAAGAGAGTCTGCGCTCACAAGCTACGGCCAGCATCACTCCGAGTATGCACGGCCCGATGCTCTTGCTAGACATCTGAGCACGTATCGCACCTACGAGGAGCAGGACCTATTCAATCATCCCGAAAACCGGTTTGGCGAGTTGATCGGGAAGCACCCGGAAGTTCGAGGAGTAGCTGTGGACATCGGGGCGGGCGCTGGGTGGCTTTCAGCACGACTTAGTCGCGATTTCGGGAAGGTGATTGCCATTGAGCCTTCCGCGGCCGCGGTGAACTTGGCGAAACAGATGTATTCAGATGCGAAGTTCGGCAACATTGAATGGGTCCAGGGAATGGCGCAGGAGATGATTCGTAACCTACGCTTAGATTCGCCGTCTTTTTTTGTGACCGGATGTGTTTTGAGTCACTTGCCGGACAATGTAGCGGAGCAGATTTGCTCAGCGATCAACAAGGTGGCCCCGCAAGGATCAATTCTCGCTTTCGCAGAATGCTGGGGGCCCGAATCTCACGAATTCATGTGGCATGTGCGAACGCAAGAATGGTGGCGAAGAGCCCTTCCCGGGTGGAAATTGGACTTCCATGGACCACAGATACAAGGCGTCTCAGGTCGTCACAAGGGCATTCACGGAGTGAGGCTTGGCTAGCGCTCACTGGACTATCCTTACTGAGGCCGTTCCGATCGGCTGGCAGAATCGGTTACGGCGTAGTGCTCGCAGGCTGCTCACGTGGCGGCTGGATGGTTTGGATCTGGGGCACCCAAGCGTTACGCGCAGTCTCGCACGTGGCCTTGGCAAGCTAGGAGTGGCATTCACGCTCAATCCGATCTCGCCGCGCGCGATCTCCGGCGTATGCATGGTTTTGAGTTCGGTTGCGGCCCTGAGGCAGGCAATCGAATGGAAGCAACACGGCAAAGTCCGCTTGCTACTTGCGGGTCCAAACCTCATGGTCCGATCGAACGAGCACGGAGGAATTCTTGCTGCACCCGAAATCGACGCGTGTGTAGTTCCGTCCGAATGGGTCGCAGCGGCGTACCTCGATGATCTGTCCCCATTGAGTCACCGCATCCGTGTTTGGTACGCCGGCGTAGACGAGTTCTATTGGGCACCGCACAGGTCGGCAACCCCGAGGACAAACGCACTGATCTATTGCAAAAATGCTGATGCTGAGCTTTTACGTAGCGTGAAATCCATACTTGAAGGCGCGGGCTGGCCTACTATCAGCATCAACTACGGAAGTTATTCGAGGAAGGAGTATCGTGCGGCGCTCCAGAAAAGCAAATTTGCAGTTTTCTTGAGCGCAAGCGAAAGCCAAGGTATCGCGCTAGCGGAGTCCTGGGCGATGGATGTACCTACACTCGTATGGCAACCACAAGAGCTTGTGATCGGTGGAAGGCGGTACACGCGCTTCTCGTCAAGCCCCTACCTAAACGAAATGGTCGGAGCCCGATGGACTTTGCGAGAAGAATTCGAGCAGCTAGTTGCACGCTTGCCGGCGCTAATCTCCACGTTCTCGCCTCGGGCATGGCTACTAAGTAACATGACCGATGTTCACGCTGCGCGAAGGCTCACCGACATTGTGGATGAGTTGCTGGAAGCCCAAACAACTAGTTCCACGTTGGCCCGTACTAGTGCACCGACTCCGCCCGCATAACGCCATGTCCTCGGTGGGTGGTTCGGCATCATGAGACTACATCTCGGCTGCGGTCAGCGTTACCTCGATGGGTACGTCAATATCGACTTTCCCGTCAGCATGCACACGGTGCAGATCAAAAGCGTTGCGGACCGTCACGCGGATCTGCTCGCCCTGAGGTACCCTGAGCGAAGTATCGACGAGATCCGCCTGCACCACGTCTTCGAGCATTTTGCCCGGCACACTGCCTGCGCTTTATTGGCGTCCTGGCAGTCCTGGCTCAAGGTTGGAGGGCAGCTTCGAATCGAGGTTCCAGACCTCCTTTTGACCGGAATCGCCGCCCTCAATCCCGTGAGCTCCTCCAGGCGACGATGCGTTGCCGAGCGACATCTGTTTGGATCCCATGAGGCCGATTGGGCTTCGCACAAGGAGGGCTATACCCCGGGACGCCTTCGCAGGCTCGTGCGGGCATTCGGGTTCGCCGTCGACCGCGTCAAGCGAAACAGTTGGCGCGGCACCTACAACTTCGAGCTCTTCGGAACAAAAACGCACGCATTGGACCGGGCAGCGTGCGAGCAATCCGCTCGGACATACCTCGAGGAGTTCCTACTTGACCAGAGTCCAGGCGAAGCGCGCCTTCTCGACGCGTGGATGAATCTGTACTCCGCGCAAGTCGAGCGGACATGGGCGCATGCAAGCTAGCACCTCGGTAATCATTCCGACGTGGAATCGCGCGCATACGATTCGGCGAGCAATCGATAGCGCGCTTCAACAGTCGATGCCGGTACTCGAGGTGCTTGTTTGCGACGACGGTTCGACGGACGAAACTGAATTGATCGTGTCGAGCATCGCAGCGCGAGATTCAAGAGTACGTTGGGTTGCGGGTGAGAGGGGTGGACGACCGGCGATTCCACGGAATCGCGGGCTGCGCGAGAGCCGCGGCGAATGGCTGGCTTTCTTGGATAGCGATGATGAGTGGGTTTCTGGAAAGCTTGAAGCGCAGCTAGATGCCGTCAAGAGGCTGCGCGCACGCGCTGCCTGCTCGAACGCTATTCGGGTAGCCGGGGACGGACACCCATTGGGTGCACTGCTAGATTGGAACCGTCCAGTACTGACGTTCGGCGATCTGCTAGCGGTGAATCGAATCGTGTGCTCCTCCTGCGTGCTGCATCGTTCTTTGCTTGAGAAGATCGGCGGGTTTCCGGAGGAGCCGGAGTTCAAGGCCGTGGAGGACTACGCTCTCTGGTTACGGGTCGCGGTGCTTACGGACTTCGCTTACTGTCGCGACACGCTCGTTCGCTATTGCGATGATCCGGAAGCTAGTATCAGGAGCAAGCAAAGCATCCCGCCGGAAACGCAAAGACACCTCGTTCTTTCCGCCACCAACCTATGGTTACGCAGTAGCGAGGTGCACGCGTTTCGTCGTATCTCGGGGCTGACCCGCATAGCGCTGGCCCTACTTCGGCTTGCCGCCACGGCGCTTGCCCGCGGGTTTAGGCAGGGGGCTCGCTCGTGATCGTCACGAAGTTGATGGGTGGCCTGGGGAACCAGATGTTCCAGTACGCGCTGGGGCGCCGGCTGGCTCACGAGCGAGGCGTGCCGCTAAAGCTGGACCTTTCGTGGTTTCGGGATGCGCGAGTGGTGGGGGCGGACACGATCCGCGAATACGCCCTCGCTGGATGGCGTATCCAGGCTTCGATTGCCACACCGGAGGATCTCTCCCGCTTTCCCCGGCGGGAGGGCCTGCTGGCACGCCTTGGGCTGGCTGGCTCGTCGCTCGTGCAAGAGCGGGGATTCGGTTTCAATGCGAAGGTGCTTCGCACGCCGAAGGACGCGCATCTTACGGGATATTGGCAAAGCGAAAAGTACTTCAAGGCGATTCGCGATATTCTGCTGCGCGAATTCACGATGGTGGCGCCGGTATGTGAACATGCCGAGGCGCTTCTCGGTCGCGTCAATAGCCCGTCCGCAGTCGCGATACACGTCCGGCGCGGCGACTATGTCAACAACCCGAGCACGCACGAATTTCATGGGGTGTGTCCCGTCGAGTACTACCTCGATGCGGCCCGAAGAGTTGCCGATCGCGTGACCGATCCGCATTTCTTCGTCTTCACTGACGATCCAGACTGGGTGCGTGACAACTTGAGGTTCGCCTGGCCGATGACCCTGGTGATGCACGACGATAACTGCACCCCGCACCAAGACATGTGGCTCATGAGCCGATCCTCGCACCACATCATTGCCAACAGCAGCTTCAGCTGGTGGGGAGCATGGCTATCTTCGAACGAGCACAAGACGGTAATCGCGCCGGAGCGCTGGTTCAGAGATCCAAAGCACTATACCGGCGATCTGATCCCAGAGGCTTGGACGAGGATCTGAGCTGCTAATCCGCCTGGATCGACGCGCGTGCGAATTCTCCTGGCTTGCGAGTTCTACGAGCCCTCCGTCGGCGGGGTACAGGAAGTCGTACGCCAAATCGCGGTGCGCCTCGTGGAGCGGGGGCACCGAGTTACGGTTGCGACGACTCACCTCCCGGAACGCAAGACCAGGGAGATTAGCGGGGTCGAGATCGCGGAGTTCAAGGTCACGGGCAATGTCGTACGAGGAATGAGCGGCGAAGTCGACGCCTACCGAGACTTCGTGCTGACAGGCGAATACGACCTGTTCATGGTCAAGGCTGCTCAACAGTGGACATTCGACGCCTTGATTCCCGTTCTCGACAGGATGAAGAAGCCGAAGATCTTCGTTCCCTGCGGCTTCTCGGGCCTGTACGAGCCTGCGTTCGCCCAATACTACGGGCGCATGCCCGAGCTGTTGAAATCATTCGATCACGTGATCTTCTATGCGTCGGACTATCGGGACATCAACCTCGCTCGCCAACACGGATTGACGCACTTTACGGTGCTGCCGAACGGCGCGAGCGAACGCGAGTTTTTGGTGCCGCGCGATTCCGGCTTCAGACGACGGCACGACATCCCTGAGAACGCGTTTGTCGTGCTCACGGTGGGTAATCTGAGCGGCCTGAAGGGGCATCGCGAGCTGGCCGAGGCATTCTGCAAGGCGAGCTTCCGGAGCGACGTGCCCGCGGTCCTGATACTCAACGGTAATGTGCCGGACCAACGCGGCGTACGCCACGGTCCAGCGAGCATATTGAAGACGAAGCTTAAGGTATTGCTACTGCAGGCAGGGCTCCGCGGACTACTGAACCTGATGGGCTACAAGGCAGAGCCGTCGCTGGACTTCTGGATGGCGCGCATCAATCGCGCCGCGCCGGCGAAGCGCGCCATTCTCGTGAACCTGCCTCGACGGGAACTGGTCCAGGCTTACTTCAATAGTGACCTCTTCGTGCTCGCATCGAACATCGAGTATTCGCCGCTGGTGCTCTTCGAGGCGGCCGCCGCTGGCCTTCCGTTCCTATCGGTGCCCGTGGGCAATGCGGAAGAGATCGCTCGCTGGACCGGGGCGGGCGAGATCTGTCCGGCGCCCTGTGACCCTCTGGGATACACGCGGCCCGATCCCTCGGCTCTCGCCGAGCATATCGAGAGCCTCGCATTGCGTGAAAGCGATCGCAGGTCTTACGGCGAGGCGGGTAGGCGGAACTGGCGCGAGCAATTCACCTGGCAGAAAATCACCGACCGGTACGAGGAACTGTTCTTCCGCATCCTTGAGGAAACGACCTGACGCGCTCGGCCTCGCGCGCAGGAAGCTCGGCTGCAGGCGCTTACAATCCACTTCTCAGCTCGATCCCGCGCCGGCGACAAGCCCATGCAGGTGAAATACGGTGACCGAAGGCTCTAACCCAGAAATCAGCGTCGTCATGCCTGTCTACAACGCAAAGGCCTACGTTGCCGAGGCTATCCAGAGCGTGCTGAGGCAAAGCTACCGCGACTTCGAACTTCTCGTTATCGACGACGGCTCCACGGACGATACTCGCGCGGTCGTGCGGCAATTCGACGATCCCCGACTCGTGATCACCGAGAACTTAGAGAATATCGGGTTGGTCGCCACGCTGACGAAGGGCCTTGCAATGAGTCGCGGCAACTTCATCGCGCGCATGGATGCCGACGACATAGCCGAGCCCGAGCGGCTTGCCAAGCAGATGCGCTTCCTGCGGAGCCACCCGGAAATCGACATCGTTGGGGGCGCCATACATTTCTTCGGCAGCACGAAACGGCCATACACGCACATATTTCCGAGCGACCACGAGGACATTCGCGTGGCGCTGCTGTTCTATTGCCCGCTCGCGCATCCGGCGCTGATGTTCCGACGCACGCTGGTTGAGCGCGATTTGCTCCGCTATTCGGAGGAATTTCGGCATGCGGAGGACTACTACCTGTGGAGCCACCTGTTGCAGCGCGTGCGGGCCGCGAATCTTCCGGACCTCGTGCTCCAGTACCGCCTCCATCCCAGGCAGGTCAGCTCGCAGCATGGGAATCCGCAGTACGAAGCCTCGAAGAGGGTGCGAGCGCTGCTGCTGGAACAGGCGAAAGTATTCCCGACGGCC
>Ga0153915_10003157_pt1 | contig 15065 bp, 4 predicted proteins | sample Opewatmetagenome_2_FD_107003 | JGI IMG/M metagenome (GOLD analysis project Ga0153915, IMG submission 107003) | Freshwater wetland microbial communities from Ohio, USA - Open water 3 Core 3 Depth 3 metaG | ecosystem: Environmental > Aquatic > Freshwater > Wetlands | place: USA: Ohio, Lake Erie...
ACAGGAAGACTGTTTCTCACGCTGTTGGAGACGCTGCTCCCGTAGTTCTTTTCTATTGTTCTTAGGTTCCAAACTGCGTACGGCGGGTCAGAGAATGCGATTCTTCCATACGATTCTAGATTCGGATTGCCCTCATTCGGGTCCTTGCCGGACCATGTGATGATCACCCTCCCCTCGAATGTTCCATTATCTACGTTCAACATCCTGATATTGTTGGGCATATCGTTCCAGTCGCTCACGCTTTGATATGTCCATTGGCCGATAGGCATGTGACTGTCATTGAGGGCGTTGTGCGCCACCCAGACATTCGTCCCACCATGAGTCGGGTCGGAGTTGTTCAGCGGGTTGATCTTCTTGTAAGCCACAAAGATGTGATTGACTACGCCTGAGGTGAAGGTCAGAACCGACGGCTCCATCTCGTCCCCGCCACCGGTTGTGACGTCGTACATTGGTGGAAGTGCCGTCGCAACAACCGCCATTCGAATGGAGATGCAGTCAGATGCGGGCGGCACGGTTGGATCATTTTCAGAAGTCCCACAAATCAGGAAGGAATAGACGCCCGCCTTTGCGCTTGACGGAGCGGTAAGGAAGGCTAGATCCTCCTTCTCCTGGGTCGACGCGATCGACGCTGTCACCCAATCAAACGTAACGGTGAGTTCCGCAGGCGCGTCATGCGAAATAGCAATCATGTCATCGGATGTGCCGAAATTCTTGACCGTGAAGGGCAGACTTGCGGTTCCACCCGGAGAGACCTTGAGCTCCGTTGGATAATCCGTGGCCAAACTGACCTGGTAATCTCTCGCCGGACCAACATCAGCCGCGAAGACGAGCGCGAATTTGGCGGTAGTCGGAATCGAGGAGCCGCGGACTTCTATACTCCATTCGCCTGGGACAGGATTCTGAACTTCCACCTGTTCAACATTGTTGATTTGATCGAAGTCGACAGAGTTCGGATCAGTCCATCCCTTTAGCGGCCCTGACTTCGCGTATTGATTGCCGTGGTATTCGACCGTCCCCGTCGGGTCGCGTAATATGAGATCCAGATTCCTAACGAGATATGAGTTCGGCGAATCGATCCAGACAAGCGTCACCTTCAGCGGGACATCCGAGGACAATACATTCCTGTTGATGCCGGATGAACTCCAGATGCCGGTCGTCGTGAGTTGTCCCTCCTCCCACTGATTGCTCCTCGGCGCAGGCGGGAAGAGCGATTGCTCCAGATTGACTCTTCCCCAGCCTTGGTCTATGCCCGGATACTCGTACAAGGTCGGGTCCATTCTCACCGCACCATTGATCAACATCGCTTTCGCCAATTGTGAATTCACATTGTCGATTCCGTGCGCTTCTCTGAAGAACTCCCTCGTGAGCATGTAGAGGCCTGCAGCCTGCGGGGCAGAGACTGAAGTGCCGGTGTAATACCGGTAATCTGCTATCCCGTCATGACCCACTCCAGGGATGCGGTAATCGTACTGGTCGACATCCATTAAGTAATCGGGCTGAGGGACGCCAGCGCCATCAGGATTGGCGTTGTAGAGCCACTCACCATATCCCAGCCCTGAGATAACGGAGGTGCCGACGGTCACGAGGTCTGGCTTGATTCTCTCGCCAGGATTTCCACGCGAGCTGAAGTCGGCCACGATGTTTGGATTGTCGCTGCCGGCTTGATCCGGCCTGAAGTTCTGCGAAGCGCCAACCGCGAGGCCGTTTTTCGCCTTCGCCATGCCAGTCACGGTGTTAGCATCTGGTCCATCATTGCCAACAGCGAAAATAATCATCTTGTCGTTTGAGGCTTCGATTCTGGCATCAACTGCGTTGGCGGTGGGGTCATACACAACGTTCGAGTTGCCGTAGCTACTGCTCATCGTCTTCGCGCCATCGGCATATTCATCGTCCCAGTACGCCGGAGATGGTGCGACTCCAGAGTGATCCACCGGTATGCAGTCAAAAGAGAGCATGCCCTCCGGCACCACTCCCGCCTCTGATTTATCCCAAATGAAGTCATCGGTCGGCTCGCCGTACTGCGTCTCCCATCCATAGCCGTTCGACAGAACTGTCCCGACGACGACTGTGCCGTGTGCCACGCCGTTGGCTCTGCCGTCAGGAAAGCTGCACTCTGGCCTTCTCTTTCTAAGTGCAATCACCCTGTCGCCAAGAGGCCCGCTGAACAAGTCGGTCCACCCGGCAGAAGCGCTGTTTGAATCGAAGCCAGTGTCCTGGATACCTACGACCTCGAAGATATCATCAGATGTTCCTTGGATTCCATCAGGTCCGGGGGAATGACCCGTGAGATTCCATGGGACGCCATTCCTCAGAGGCATCCAAGCCTCGTGGAATCTGTGGATTTCTCCCGCGGCCCAATCGAGCGGTTTCTTCTCGGGCGACCACGAGATGCTCAGTACCTCCGGCGACCTCGCGAGCGCTGGAATCATGGACGCATCGAGTTTGGCTTCAGCTGTCACCGGTGCTGTCCAAGTCGTGAGTACTTCGGCGCTAAGAGTATCAAGCAACGTCTTCAGCTTCGTCTCGATGACACCATCATGTGCGATTACCTCGATTGGCACAGTTCCCGCCATCTTGAATAGCTCAGCCTGAATTTTATACGCTGGCTGGTAAGCCCCTACCCAATTCACGAAGGGCAGGGAATCCACCGCCGCCACCTGTGCATCGTTCATCCTGACAATGAACGCGAAGCTTTCGACATACTCCTCCAATCTGACGCCCACGCTCTCGACCGCCCTCGTCCACTCCGCCTTGATCGGCCCCGCGAACTGAACGATTCTCTCGTCCGTATTCGATGAGGCGAGTTGTGGTGGTATGGCGGGAGTATCTGCCGCGGTGTCAAACTCATATCCAGCTGCCGAGAACTTGATTGCAGTTCTTCCCTGAATGCTTCGCGCTTCTATACCGAGCCTCCCAAGGAAGGCATCGTCATACTGCGTTCCGCGCGCCAGGTAGTAGCCGTTGCCATAATCGGCGAGAATCTCAATACCCAGATTCGGAAGGAATCCTAGTGCATCCGGACTTTGGAGACTCAATAGGTAGATGTCAGAGGGGCTTTGCATTGAAGCTCTAACCTGATCACCGCCAAAGCATTCCATTGGCACTATCGCCCACGCTACCACCAAGACAAGGCCCAACGTCTTCGCTTTTGCCCACATTGCTGAACTCCACCTTTGACAGCGAGAGTCATTGGGCGCATGGGCTAGAAGTAGATTCCTGTACGCGCATTTTACTCATATTTCAATGAAGCGCTTCGTGTTCCTCTCGAAGCCTCACCCGCTGCGTGTAGAGAATCAAGTCTTCTTGTTGCCGTGTGGACACAGCGTTGCAACACTCATTCATCTACTTGCTGTCAGAATCGCCCGGGTGAGGAGGTGTCGGAACTGAGAATAGAAGGACCGTGCGTGTCTTGTGTCGAAGCGTTGGCGATCTCCGTTATTCTGCTGGGGACGACAATCATCACAGCAATGCCGTCTGGCGCAGAGATTTCGGAGGGTACCTCTGTCTATGAAGGAGAAGGTAATGTGGGAGTCCCGGGCGGATCCTCGTTTCCGGAGGATGAATATCTCGACATGTCGGACGAGTATGTGCCGCAATCGGACATCATGGACCATGAGTATCCGGAGCCGATGGGAGAAGCGGGAAGTGGGTGGATTGCGGATCAGAGCGTCGATAGCGGAACAAACTCCGTCTGGAATCCATCTATCGCCAGTGATTCGAATGGGCGTCTCCACGCCGCGTGGGAGCATTGGAGCGGCCTCAGCGTAGATATCCTATACGCTCAATCGAATGATGGCGGGGCGACATGGAGCACCCCTGTGATTGTTGCAGGCTCTTCTGATGCTGAATGGAGCCCCGACATCGTTGTATCGCCGAAAGTCTCCGGATCAGGAGCAGGGCGCATCTACATCGCCTACGAACACGACTATGGGGCTGGCAAGGTAGACATTATCGTAGAATACTCTGACAATGGCATCTCCTGGACTCGGGTCGTCGTTGACCCAGCCAATACCGGAATGCTTCTGAGTCCCCGCATAATCATTCATCACCATTACTTCATCATAGATATCACCTATGTGTTTCTGACTTGCGTGCTGTATGAGGGTGTGAATGACTATGGCTTGGTTTTCTATCGGAGCCTGGACAAGGGACAGACATACACAAAGGAGCTATGCATAAGCTGCGGTATTCCTGGCGACGTTTATGTGAAGCCGGACTTGGCGTACAAAAGCGACAGCCCTGAAATGCTCTTCCTTGTATATGCCTATGGAACCGATACGTCATTAGTTACTTCCGTGCGTCTGCGATGGTCTGATGACGGAGGAGCTACGTGGTTCGGAGCCTATGTGATAGCAACCGAGACCCCAAAAGTGGCCTTCCCAACAATCGCGCAATCCAATGATGGTGATACGCTGATGGTCGCATGGCAGCGGAATGTTGTGGGAGACTATGCCATCAGATATGCCTACAATCAGGATCCATCAATCCCTGACGCCGGCTGGTCCCCGATAATGACGCGATCCCCCACCGGCACCAACGGTGTGGATGACTATGCACCGAGGCTTGTGGCCGATGGCGAAGGTACGGACAACAACGTTGGGGGTAACTTCCATCTTTTCTGGAGCGTCGAATCGCCAAATGAAATCAATTACACGACCTCCAATACAAGTTCGCCTGGGACGTGGTCCAACGCGAAGAGGGTTACTGACACAAATCCGGACTCGACCTACCCCTTGAAAGGTGTGACCACTCAACTCCGCAGCGGGGTTTGGTATCCGGTCTTGACTTGGACTAATCTAGGCATGACCCGCTATGAAATCAAATGCACAACGCCCGGGGGTGTGACGGTTGACACCAAACCCGACAACCTTGACTTCATAATGGGTGGCGTCACTTACACCGCGCCCCATACATTTTCTGATTGGGCTACAGGGATATTGCACACACTGCAAGTCTCCTCGCCGCAGCTCTCAGGCAGCCCGCCAGATAGCCGCTACACCTTCTTCAAGTGGGAGGATGGATCCACTGAGACAAGCAGACTCGCAACGCCGCAATCTGTGCCGCCGTTCGATACGGAGACGAAATACAGGGCTCAGTTCACGACCGAATACTCGGTTACGCTACTCACTTCTCCAGCCAAATTGCAGCTGGAAATCGGGGGATCTAAGTTCACCACGCCGGCCAGCTTCTGGATGCCTCCGATGCAATATGCAGTTAATGCACCATCTCCGCAATATATCGACTCCTCGACTAGGTACGCGTACAGTTCCTGGGACGATGGCCAAGGACAAAGCCATTCGGTTCTCGTCGACAAACCACTCACCCTCACGGCGAGATTCAACGCGGAGTACTATTGGTCGGTCGACACCACGCGGGTTACTCTTCCTGACGGCGAGGGGCTTCAGATCGTCGTGGACACGAGTACCTACACGGCGCCTTGGTCAACGTGGTGGCCCTACCTATCTCTGCACGACATTGGAACCCTTGCTGCTCAAGATGTGGGTGATGTTCGTTACACCTTCCAATCATGGAGCGATGGAGGCCCGCTAAGTCATCAGATTCAGGTCTTTGGTTCAGAATCGCGCTTCGCTTCCTTTTCGCCGACCGCCTTCAAACTCATCGTGACAACATCCCCAATCATCGGCGTGACGATTGATATTGACGGCGCTCCGTCTCCTTCACCCGTACCTGTTTGGTGGGATTCTGGATCAGGTCACGTAATCGCGGCACCCTCTACATGGCCATCCACAGCTGACACGAGGTATGCATTCTCCTATTGGAGCGACGGTGGCTTGCAGTCCCACTCCACCGCGGTTCTGGAACCGCGCACGATTACGGCATATTTTGACAAGGAATACCTGGTCACGATCGACACTTCCCCAAGCGGCAAGCCAATCCTCGTGGATGGACGAACCGTCACTGGCGGTCAGACATTCTGGTGGAGGGAGGACGACATACACCATCTGGAGGCACCCTCTTACGTTGACACCGGCGTCGGATCGAGGCTCTCTTTCTTAAGTTGGAGCAACGGCCTTGCTCGCACACACGACTTTGTCGTCCTCGGTCCCGGGACGATAATCGCGAGTTACGGCGGCACCGAATACCAGGTGACTGTGGACACAAGCCCAGGCGGTTTGCTGTTCACAGTAGATAGTGTCGATTATACCGCCCTCGAGAGCTTCTGGTGGACATCGGGCTCGGGGCATGCGATCGAAGTCCTTTCTCCCCAAACCTTCCACTCATTCACTTGGACTTTCCAGTCCTGGTCCGATGGCGGTGCGAGAAGTCACTCGGTCACAATCAACGCACCCGCTACATACACCGCGACCTTCGTGGGTTCCGGTGGCGGCATAGTCACCGGAGACTTTGCCCTATCTGCCCAACCGCCAATGAAGGTCGTTGCAGCAGGGGGGTCTGTGGCTTACACAATCACAGTCACGGAATTCGGTGATTATACCGGACCAGCAGTAGGTATTTCGCTCGTGGCTCCGCCCACAGGTTTCTCCGGGTCGTGCTCGCCTAGTTCGGTGATTCCCACATCCACCTGCACATTGACCGTCGTTGTCTCCTCCGCGGTCTCCCAAGGCAACTATGTCGTGGCGGTGCAAGGTAGCAATGGCACTGCGTCTCGCAATGTCGAGATAGCCGTCCAAGTCACCGCCGTGGCGGACTTCGACATCTCCGCGTTCCCCGCAACAACCACGGTGGAAGCTGGAGAGAATACAACGCTTGTCGCGCTGGTGACCGCCATCAATGGCTATTCCGGACCGGCGGTGTCAGTCTCGTTGCGGAATCCACCTTCGGGCTTCACAGGGGCCTGTAGCCCGGGATCTGTCGCACCAACAGCATCGTGCGTCCTCACGATGGACGTTGCCATTTCCGTCACGGCTGGCTCATATGACCTGACGGTGCAAGGCTCCAATGGCACGCTAGTCAAGACAACCATTGTCACCATCACCGTCACGACGCCGCCAAGCCAAGGAGACTTCTCCATCCAATCATCAGTCGCGTCGATTATCGTAGAGGTTGGAGAATCAGGGAGTGTCACAGTGAATGTTCTGCCCTTGAACGGATTCTCGGGTCTAGTCGTGTTCTATGCTGGTGGACTGCCCGCGAACGTAGGGGCGGCTTTCTCACCGACAACAATCTCTGGTTCAGGTTCTTCAACTCTCACCTTCGCAATAGCCGGGAACGCGGTCTCGGGGGATTACACAATCATAATCAACGGCACGAGCGGGAGCACCTCTCACGGCGTCACTGTCACCCTCAAAATATCACCATCGTCAGACCAGCCGAATGTAAATAGAATCGAAGAGATCCCGACATGGGCTTGGGGTCTGATCCTGATGCTCATACTCGTGATTGTCGCCCTCCTGATCCTTCTCGTTAGAAAGAACAAGAAGGCAACAAAACCGACAGCCTCGGAGAAAGCAAATGGGCAATCTTCCGCACAGCAATCAGAAGAGGAAGAACTAGAGACCTAGCCCACCAGTGCGAGACGATCCAGACGGATCTCGTCTCCTTTGCTGACTGGAAATGCTATGAAACAGGATTCCGCGGCGGCTAGATTCCCGAACGGCATGTCTTCTAGGTAGGATCGAGGTCTTGAAGACTCAGTCTATATACGGTCCGGAGGCTTCCTAGACACCCGGTACCGACCAGCCAGCGTCACCACTCACTCGAATCATGTACGCATAGCCCGTATTCAGGTAGGTCGCCGGCCAGGCGTTCCTGAGCACCTTCTGAAGGTAGTATGGTCCCGCCGAGGAATCGTACATTTCCACCTGCTGCAGGAGTCCTCCGACGGCGGCATCGAGGTCCTCGAATGCATACGACTCGTTAAAAGAAGGAAAGCCTATCATGTTCCAGCCGCTCTTGAGGGCGATGACCACATTCTGCGGCACCATGCCGGCCACTGTCATCGTTCCCGGACCATCGAGTTCGACCCAGAAGCCCTGTGTCGGATTGAGATGGTTGAGACTGTTGATGAACAGACCGGGCTTATGACACCACCAGGGATTCGGCGTGCCGGCAATGTACGTCCTCGCGTAGATATAGTCGAATGTCTGGAACACGACTGCGGTGTCATCGTCAGCCTGCTCCAGGGGGAAAGAAATGAGCTGCTTGCCACCGGTCATCGTCCTGTGAAATCTGGCGGCCAACTTGGTGGGCTCGCTTTCAAGAACCGCCGAGCTTGCTACGACACGGTAGAAGAGATTCCGAAGGTCGCCGTGGCCCGCGCCCGGGTCCGTCCACGTATAGTTTGGCGAGCCCGTGGCGGTAATGCTCGCGATGACGGAGAACGGGCCTCCGATGGACTCCGACCTGGAAATATCGTAGTGTGAGACATCGCCGGACCCGCCGCCGTCATCTGGAGACTTCGCCCACATGAGAGCCACGTCAGCAAAGGCCGACCCACCGAGCACCGCTTTCATCATGATCGGAGGCATCGGGACCCTCGAGGTCACGACGCAGACATCCGCATAGTTCCCCATCCCCCAGTTCCATTTATTGTCTTGACCGCGTATCCAGAAGCGGTGGCAGGACTCGACGGGCCATCCTGCGGCGGTCGTATTCGCCCAGAGCCAGGCGGTTTCAATCGGTTTCTTGTTCACACCGGAGAGGTTCATCGCCCAACCCCTCGTCCAATCTACCATACGCGGGTCATCGACCGTCTGGTCTGTGAGCACCAGTCGTGCGAACGTGATGTTGCCGCGACCGGTGAGGGAATCGTCCATGATTCCGATTATGAAGAGAGAGGTCGAGACGTTCGCTATGTAGGGATTCGGGATCGTCATGATGCCTCGCGCAGACGGCCCCACCGTATCGTTATTGGATTCCGGGCTGGTTCCAAATGTGGAATATATGTTCGTGTTCCCGTCCCGGTTGTCCTGCCAGGCGATCCTCGGAGTGCCGTCAGCACCCATGCAGACCGACGTTGCAAGGTCGTCGTTGACTGCGGTGCCGGCGTTGTCGCTGACCTTCCGCGGACCGTTCCAGGTCACACCGTCATCATCAGTCCACCAGTCTGTCATGACCTCACCTGAATAATACGTGAGGTGGAAGACCGGACCTGCGCCCGCAGTCGCGGCCAAGGAAGTAGCGCGTTGGTCGGTGGCCGCTGGATCGAGTGGTGTGGTTCCGTCTGAATTGGCCCAGTTGTCTGAAGTGTGGACTTCCCCGATGTTGTGGCTGCCCGGATTGCCCGGGAATGCCGTCGCGTTCAAGAAGGTTCCCGCGAGTACCCCACTCGTGCCGGTCTGCGCGAAACTTGAATAGATGCCCGCCTGAGAAACGACGTTTGAGAGATACATCCTATCAGGCGACGGATCGCCATCCTCGGGGAAGACCATCAGGGCAAGCTTCCATTCAGAATCCGGCACATACCATTCGTCATCAAAGGCCATGAACCACCCGGCATTCGACCATGCGACCGAGGGGTGCAGTGAATCGACGAATACATTGTTGTCTGCCTGCCGGTTAACCCACGGATAGTAGAAGTATCCGGCCAGATTGAAATTCACCGAGGATCCGGAGAAGTCGGAAGTGCCCAACGATACGATTACGTGGGCTCCGCCCCCGCAGTCCGGGCTCGGTGGGTCGATGGGAATCGTGCACCAGGCCTGGAAAACGATTGCGATTCCATCAGGGTATCGTCCTGCACTCGACTGAGCGGTAACTTGCGGGAACTGGATGTCGGTAAAGTGATCTTCCCACCATTCAGAGAGAGGAAGGGCGAATAGATCCCAATTCATGCCGCCATCAATAGACCGGAGTAAATCCAGTTCACCTGGATTACCATTATTGGTGTAGACAACCGCCAATATGCCCGTCGATGTGACGGTCATACGCGGGTTCACCTCGCTCGCGGCGGTGCTCGCAATCGCAATCGGCGTCGACCAGGGTGAGCCGCTGTCGGCGGACACGGTGAGCAGAATATCCCAGTCCGCGCCGTTGAAGTGCTGGAAAGCAATGTAGGAAAAGCCGTTCGTTGGATTCGCGATTATGGTCGGTCTCGACTGCTCGTTCGTATCATTCCAGACGCGCACATTCGGATCGAATGGCGGATCGTTCGGCTCATTCCCGCCGCCTTGCATCCATGTCGGATCGGTCGCTATCTTCACTCTTGTTGATTTCGCGACCGGTGATTCTGTAGGGATTTCATATGTTCCCGCCATCGCAGTTCCCTGCACCGCCTCGAGACCGTATTGGGCGGGCTTCTCGGTGGCGGATGTCGCTGTTGGCACGCGAATAGATATCAGGCTGACCACGACGAAGACGATCAAGAGAGGGGTCATGCCCGCCCTTCCCATTCCGATTTCATTTTTCATTTTCCTTCCTCCTGCAATCCGAGCTCTGAGTGAAATCCGTCATCTGCCCTCGCGAGAAGGCGAATCAGCCTGAAGCCCCACTGTGCATTAGATCTCACGAGCGACCGACGGAACTCCGAGCCAATCATTGCGTCTGCTCCTTGGACATCAATTCGTCCGTCTCAGACTCCTCGAACGGCATTTCATCTTCGGGCGGTTTCTTCCGCCTAACCATCAGGTACGTTATCGCTGATGCCGCGATCGCCGCAACCACGGCTGCAGCGATGGCCCAAATAGTCGCATCCATGGGGGACTGTTGCTGCTGTCCACCCTGATGCCCGCCAGAACCTTCCTCCGAAATCCAGTTCGCATCAACCGATTTCGGTCCGTCCATTGTCAAAGACAGCGTGGGACTGGTTCCGTTCGCATCACCTGTCCAATTGCTGAAATCCCATACGCCGCCAGACGGATCCGTGTACGGCGTCGTCACTTGCGCGACCGCCCCTGCATCCTCATCATACCATCCCGCGCCTGTCGGTGAGCCGCAATTCGAGTACGAACCGCAGTCCGATGTGATGATGAGCAGGTACTGAGTGCTCCAGACTGCGGTGATGTTCATGGATTCATCCACGGTAATGTCAACTTCGCTGTCATTCCCGGATAGGTCTCCCGCCCAATGTTTGAAAGCATGCCGTGTGCCGACATCTCCAGGCACGATGGTCTCCGCGAGCGTGATCGTTGCTGTCGAGCCTTCGAGGAACCAACAGTCCGACATCGGGGAACACGTCACCGTCGAATGGTCGGTCGTGACCGAGATCTTGTGTTGGGTATCCCATACCGCCATTACGGACTTCGGGCCAACCATTGTGACCGTGAGGGTCAAAGAGGATCCGGACGCATCACCCGTCCACTCATTGAACACATATCGCGTACCCGACCCGCCAGGCACAACCGCCTCCGACAGTGTCACCACGCCATTGGAGTCTTCGTCGAACCAGCAATCGGAGTTTGGCGAACAACTGTAAGTGCTGTGGGCGGTATTGACGGTCAATTTATGTTGCGTCGTCCAAGTGGCGGCTACGTCCTTTGGAGCGTCCACGGTCAGCGTGACCGGATTCGAGGTCCCTGAAACATCCCCCGCCCACTCCTTGAAGTTATACTTGGTCCCGGGACCTCCTGGTACGGTGAGGTCAGCGAGCGTTACCGTCGCCGTCGAACCGTCATCGAACCAGCAGTCGGCGTTCGGAGAGCATGTAAGGCTCGAATAGGGGGTGTTCTTCGTGACTTTGTATTGCGTTGCCCATACCGTGGTAACGTTCTTGGGGCTGTCCATCTTCACAGTCACGGGATTCGAGTTGCCCGATGCGTCTCCATTCCAATTCATGAACACATAGCGCGTGCCGGTGCCTCCTCCTACGATGGTATCAGATAATGTGAGAATCGCATCCAAGCCGACGCCGAACCAGCAATCCGAATTCGGAGAACAGGTCACAGTCGAATAAGCGGTGGTGACCGTCACCTTGTATTGAGTGGCCCAATTGGCGTACACGGTCTTCGGGCTATCCATCGTCAGGGTTATCGGGTTCGACATCCCCATTGCATCGCCGGACCAGCCGCTGAAGACATGGCGAATATAAACAGCAGCAGGTGGCCACGGTGTGGTGAGCTCGACTGTTGCCAGCTCTCCAGAGTAATACCAGCAGTCTGGTCTGTTGACGCATCGCACATCACCTGTCTCGGGCGACGGCAAGTCCAGTTTGTACTGCGTGTCGAAGATGGCGGTCGCCGTGTAGGGCCCAGACACCGTGAAGTTCAATCCATGGGTCGTCACACCGTTGTCCCACTGAATGAAACGGTAGCGGACACTGTCCGGATTGATGGGATCGTATTGAGTCCCAGCGAGAATCACGCTATGCATCGAGCCCTCAGTCGCCCAGAATTCCACAGGTGATGCGGTATAGGGCCCCGAATCGATCGAGACGCGAAGGCCTGTCGGGTCCGTCTTTATCTTCACGAGATACCCCTCCCGGAAATTGGCAGTTAAATTCGTGCACCCGGTGCCGACCACGATCGTCCTTTGATTGTCCGTGACTCCGTCAGACCAGTTCACGAACGAGTATCTCTCATCAGGGATTGCACCAGATTGCGGAGACGGAGCTTCCAGCGTGTAGGTTCCTGGGCGCTCGAACGATATAATCGGCGCAATCTGGGTCATTCCACGCCATGTCAGATTCAAAGGAACCGGATACGTATCGAATTGAACGCGGTAATAATCGGCAAACATGACAGTCAGGTTAAGCGGACCGGTCATCGTGATGGTCTTCGTCGGGGCGGTCCCGCCATCGTCCCACTGCGTGAAACCGCATAGTTTGGAAAAATCTGCCATCTGCATCAAAGGTATCACCTGAACGGTGTGAGTGGTGCCATAGTACCAACGGTCGAAGTAAGGGGTCTGAACGTACACCCACCCGTCAATCAGAATCCCCCCCGTCCACGGTACTCCGCCGCATGTCGAATTGACCGCGATTGGATACGAGAGGTATCCGGTCGTGTAGATATCGACATTCCCGTCTCTGTCATCCTGCCAAGCTATTACCGGTGTCCCGTGAGAATTGATGGTGACGGAGGTGGCTTTTTCGTCATTTACTGCAGTCCCTGTGTTGTCACTGACCTTGATGAGTGTGACGCCACCCTCCGTGTCAACCAAGGCGTCTGACATCACTGCGTCGGAGTAGTATGTCACGTGGAATTGTGTTCCGGCGCCTGCGACCGAGACCGCCCGCTGATCAGTTATTGCGGCATCGAGAGTGCCACTGTGATTGCTGTTCCAACTATCGTTGGTTGAGAGGTAGAGGATCTGGTGTCTTGTAGGGTCCGAGGGCGAGCGGAATGCGCCTGCAATGACCGAACAGCCGCCGTCTGCAGCTCCCGCAGCGAATATGCCATCGTCGGATGTGGCGACGCTGGTCCAGCCATCTTCGACGGGCCAACCGTTCTGGCTTATTCTTGACCAGAGGATTTTCCACTCCGCTTGATCGGTCACTTCTAGATCCATGACCATGAAGTAGTTCGAACTTGACCACCAGGCTGACGGATGGAGCGGATCGGCTAGATGAAATCCTCCCGGCCCGGGGTCTACCAGCCAAAAAACTCCTCCGAGATCAAGATTCCAATCTATCGGATCGTTGCTCGCGTAACCCGTCCCAATCCAGAATGCTGTGTGCGCGCCACCGCCGCAGCTCGTCGCATCATCGCAGAACGCCTGCATTTGGAACATGATTCCGTTCGGGTAGCTACCACCGTCCCTTTGAGAGACCACAGTTGGATACTTGAAGTCCGTGAGCGGCTGCATCGAGGCGACATCCAGTGTGAACCCGTTCCACGAAGAGCCATCCGCGGAATGGAAGAAGTGGAGCAGGTCAGGCTTACCATCGTGCTCGTAGGCGAGAACCAGTCCCCCTCCCGAGGGCGATGCGATTGAAGGATTCGTTTCGTTGGCGTCAGAATCCACCAATGAATATGGCGTGGCCCAAGTATCGCCATCATCTTGCGATCTCGTCAGGTAGATGTCCCAGTCCGCCCCGTTGTAATGCTGGAACGCGAGATAGTAATCACCGGTCGTGGGTTGCACCGTCATACTTGGTTTCGATTGCTCATTGGCATTGTCCCAGACGCGAACATTGCGCCCATAGGGCACGTCGTTCGGTACGGGATCGCCTCCTTGTGCCAGCGACCAATCAATCGTCATCCTCAATCCTGTTGGCTTGACGACAAGCGAATCTGTGGACACTTTGTGAGCCATCGGTGCGGCATCCATGCGCACCGCCCCGATGTAATCTTGCGCCGGCATCTCAGCTTTGGCAGACGGCGTCTGGCCAAGAGCCGCAGCCAAGATGGTGCCGACCAAGCCAATCAGGAGAAGGATCATGCTAGCTCGTCCGAATCCGAATTCATTTTCCATTTTCCTTCCTCCCGTAATCTGAGCTCTGATTGAGCTCTCTCGCATCTTGATTCAATTCCTCATCCCGCCTTCGTTTGCGGTGCCAATAGAAAAGCAATGCAGCAACGAGGATCACCGCGACCAAAATCGCAGCAACGGTGATTATGAGTAGCGTATACGGTGTAGACTCTTGTCCAGGCGTCTGCTTGACCCAAGTCGCGGTCACGGTTTTCGGTGAGTCCATGAACACCGCCACGCGGGGATTCGCGCTTGTCGCATCCCCCGCCCATCCGTTGAAATCCCAGACGTTGCCATGGGTATCTGTGAAGGTGGCGTTGGCCACCAGGTGGGCGAATGACTGATTGTCATGCCAGCCCTGTCCCGCGGGCGTCTCGCATTCGGCACTGCCGCCACAATCCGATGTCACCGTCAGCCAGAACTGCACAGACCATGCGGCTGTGACCGTCATCGGCTTGTCCATGATCACGGTTGCATTGAGGGCCGTGCCACTCGCATCGCCTGACCAATCGGTGAATAGGCAGCGCATGCCGCCATGCACGCTGATTGCCTCCGAAAGTGCAACGGTGGCATTCTTTCCTTTGTCGTACCAGCCCGCCCCCGTCGGCGAACCAGAGTCACTGATCGAAGCGCATTTGGATATCACCGTCAGGAGGAATTGGGGGTTCCATGTCGCAGAGACGATCTTGGGTACGGACATGGTCAGCATAAGAGGATTCGCGGAACCGGCGGCATCGATGGACCAACCATTGAACCTCTGCCGAGTGCCGGTACCTGTGATGAAAGGATCCTCCAGG
>Ga0153915_10003158_pt1 | contig 15064 bp, 12 predicted proteins | sample Opewatmetagenome_2_FD_107003 | JGI IMG/M metagenome (GOLD analysis project Ga0153915, IMG submission 107003) | Freshwater wetland microbial communities from Ohio, USA - Open water 3 Core 3 Depth 3 metaG | ecosystem: Environmental > Aquatic > Freshwater > Wetlands | place: USA: Ohio, Lake Erie...
ATCGCGCGGTCGAGCAGGGTCAAGGCTTCGGGCGCGCGCTTCTGCGTGGAACGAAGCTGGGCCAGGCTCAGCAGCGTGGTCTCGTCGTTGGGACGGAGCTGCATCAGATGAATCAGCGCGTCCTCGCCCTTCTTGGTGTCGTTCGCCTGCAGCGCGATCGCAGCCTGGTTTTGGTACAGATCGGGAAGTTCAGCCTCGCTCGCGGAGCCGCTGGCGATCATCGTGTCGATGCCCTGCGCCTGGAGCTGCCGATTGTTGGTGGCGAGGCCGAGACGAACCTGCATCGTTCCGAGCACGTAGCGCGCGTCGGCGCCCTGGACGGCGCCCTGCGCGGCGGCCAGCGCGGTCGTCGCGGTGGCGGTGTCCTTCGCATCCAGCGCCTTCTGGACGGGCGCGAGAGCGGCCCGCTCTTCCTTGCTCAGCTTGAAAGTGCGGGGCTGGGCCTTGGCCGCCTGGCCTTGCTGTGCAAGTGCCGGCGTCGCCGCCACGATCGTAGCGCCGCACATGGCGAGCGCGGCGCCTAGCGCGAGCTGCGAAATCATCCTCATATTGCTGCCTCCTGTCGCGCACTGCTCGATCGCTGCACGCTGCTATCCTCTGGTCAAGACCGCCGCTCTCTAGGGTCCATCCTCGTTTCCCGCAACGGTAGCGAGGACACCGGCCCTGCGGCCAATCGGCGCCAGCTGCTAGGCAGCGCGCGCTGAACGCCGGTTGAACCGGTCGTGCTCCGCTATCTTTCGGAAATAAGACCATTGTTATGCCGATTTGACCGGCCGTGGCGCGCTCTGTACCGCCGGCCGCGATGATCGCGATCATATCTCCCGCCAAGACCCTCGATTACAAGCGTCCGCTTCCCCCTCTCGCCGCAACGCAGCCCCGCTTCGCCGACGAGGCCGGCGCGCTCGCCGCCGCGGCGGCGAGGCTGTCGCAACGCAAGCTCGCAGGGCTGATGCACATTTCCGACAATCTCGCCCGGTTGAACGCCGAGCGGTTCCGCGGTTTCGGGGATCTTCCGGAACGGCCCGCGATCTTCGCCTTCGCCGGGGACGTCTACGTCGGCTTCGAGGCGCATAGCCTCGACGAGGAAGCGATCCTGTTCGCCCAGGATCATCTGCGCATCCTGTCCGGCCTCTACGGGCTGCTGCGCCCGCTCGATCGCATCCGTCCCTACCGGCTCGAGATGGGAACGCGCTGGGCGCCGCGCCGGCGCGACCTCTATTCCTTCTGGGAGGGCCGCATCGCCGATCGGCTTGCATCCGACGCCGCCGAGGCGGGAGGCCCCGTCGTCAATCTCGCCAGCAAGGAATATTGGGCGGCCGTCGCGAACCGCCTGCCTGCCGGCCTGCCGGTCATCGAGATCGACTTTCGCGAGCAGGGTCCCGACGGCCCGCGCTTCAACAGCTTCGCCGCCAAGCGCGCGCGCGGGATGATGGCCCGTTTCATCTGCGAGCATCGGCTGGACCGCGCCGAACAGCTTAAGGGCTTCGACAGCGACGGCTACCGCTTCGATCCGCCGAACAGCGACGAACAGCGCTGGCGCTTCAGCCGGGTTTGAGCCTGTCTGTTCCGGCGCTGCGGTGCCCGTTCCGACCCTCCGCGCCCCTTTGCATTCCCCACCCTCACGCGCGCGCGTGTACGCGCGCGGGGTGGCGCTTTGGCCCGCTATGGGCTAGGCTCCTCCGATCCGACGCCGTCCACGGCGCTTCCACTCTGACAAACCCAGGAAATGACATTGGCCAGCTCGCCGCCGACCATCGAATCCAGCGATATTTCCCCCGTCTCCATCGTCGAGGAGATGAAGACCTCCTATCTCGACTATGCGATGTCGGTCATCGTCGCGCGTGCGCTTCCCGATGTGCGCGACGGGCTGAAGCCGGTGCATCGCCGCATCCTCTTCGGGGCGCATGAAGCCGGCTTCGTCGCCGGCCGTCCGTACCGCAAGTCGGCGCGCCTGGTCGGCGACGTCATGGGTAAGTATCACCCGCACGGCGACGCCTCGATCTACGACGCGCTTGCGCGCATGACCCAGGACTGGTCGATGCGCGTGCCGCTGATCGACGGCCAGGGCAACTTCGGCTCGATGGATCCCGATCCGCCGGCGGCGATGCGCTACACCGAGGCGCGCCTTGCCCGCGTCGCGAACGCCCTGCTCGACGACATCGACAAGGACACGGTCGACTTCCAGCCGAACTACGATGCTTCGGAGCGCGAGCCGCAGGTGCTTCCCGCGCGCTTCCCCAACATTCTCGTCAACGGCGCCGGCGGGATCGCGGTCGGCATGGCCACCAACATCCCGCCGCACAATCTCGGCGAAGTGCTGGAGGCCTGCAGAGCCTATATCGCCAACCCCGCGATCACGGTCGACGAGCTGATCGAGATCATCCCGGCGCCCGATTTTCCGACCGCGCCGTTGATCCTCGGCCAGGCCGGGGCGCGCAGCGCCTATCACACCGGCCGCGGCTCGATCCTGATGCGCGCGCGCCATGTCATCGAGGAAGGCCGCGGCGAGCGCACGTCGATCGTGCTTACGTCCATCCCCTATCAGGTCGGCAAGTCCTCGCTCGTCGAGAAGATCGCGGAGGCGGCCAAGGAAAAGCGCATCGAGGGCATCTCCGACATACGCGACGAATCCAGCCGTGAGGGCGTGCGCGTGGTGATCGAGCTGAAGCGCGACGCGACTCCCGAGGTGGTATTGAACCAGTTGTGGCGGCACTCGCCGGCGCAATCGAGCTTCCCGGCGAACATGCTGGCGATCCGTGGCGGCCGTCCCGAGACGCTGAACCTCAAGGAAATCATCGAGGCTTTCGTCCGCTTCCGCGAGGAAGTGATCACGCGCAGGTCGAAGTTCGAGCTCGCCAAGGCGCGGGATCGCGCCCACCTCCTGCTCGGCCTGGTCATCGCCGTCACCAACCTCGACGAGGTGGTGCGGATCATCCGCGCCTCCGCATCCCCTGCCGAAGCGCGCGCCTCGTTGCTGGAGCGCGAATGGTCGGTCGCCGAGATCGCGCCCTATATCGCTCTCGTCGAAGCGGTCGAGCAGGTCCAGGGCGAGAGCTACCGACTCTCCGATGCGCAGGTCCGCGCGATCCTCGAGCTGAGGCTCCACCGCCTGACCGCGCTGGGCCGCGACGAGATCGCCGGCGAGTTGCGCGAGCTTGCCGGCTCGATCGGCGAATTGCTCGAGATCCTCGGCAACCGCGTCCGCCTCTACGAGGTGATGCAGGCCGAGTTCGACGAGATCGCCGCCGCTTACGCCACGCCGCGGGTGGCCGAAATCACCGCAGCGGTCGACGGCATCGATGACGAGGATCTGATCGAGCGCGAGGACATGGTGGTGACCGTGACTCACGCCGGCTACATCAAGCGCACACCGCTCCACGCCTTCCGCACCCAGAATCGCGGCGGCAAGGGCCGCGCCGGCATGGCGACCAAGGAAGAGGATGCGGTCATCAAGCTCTTCGTCACCTCGACCCACACGCCGGTGCTGTTCTTCTCGACCCACGGCAAGGTCTACCGGCTCAAGGTCTGGCGGCTGCCCGAGGGCGCGCCCCAGGCGCGCGGACGCCCGATGGTCAATCTGCTCCCGCTGGCCGAGGGCGAGACCATCTCGACCGTCCTCCCCCTCCCCGAGAATGAGGAGGAGTGGAAGAATCTCCACGTCATTTTCGCGACCGCGCACGGCGGCGTGCGGCGCAACAGCATGGACGCCTTCGCCAACATCCCTTCGAACGGCAAGTTCGCGATGCGCTTCGAGGAGGATGCGACCGACCGGCTGATCGGAGTCGCTCTGCTCACGGAGGAGGACGACGCGCTGCTCGCGACGCGCAACGGCAAGGCGATCCGTTTCTCCGCGACCGACGTTCGCGAGTTCCAGAGCCGCACCTCGACCGGCGTTCGCGGGATCAATCTGCTTGGCGACGACGAGGTGATCTCGCTGTCGATCCTGCGCGGTTTTGCCGCGACTACCGAGGAGCGCGACGCCTATCTTCGCGCCGCCCCCTGGAAGGAGGATCGCGCCGGCGAGCCGACGCTCTCGCCCGAACGCATGGCCGCTTTTGCGGAGGCCGAGGAATTCATCCTCACCGTCACCGCCAACGGCTTCGGCAAGCGCACGTCGGCGTTCGAATACCGGCGCACCAACCGGGGCGGCCAGGGCATCACCAACATCGAGACCTCGCCGCGCAACGGGCCGGTGGTCGCGAGCTTCCCCGCCCACAATGGCGAGCAGCTGATGCTGGTGACCGACCAGGCGAAGCTGATCCGCACGACTGTCGGCGACATCAGGATCGCCGGCCGCAACACCCAGGGCGTGACCATCTTCCGGGTCGCCGAAGACGAGCACGTCGTCTCGGCCGCACGGATTGAGGAAGGCGAGGAGGAAGCGGAGGCCGTCGTCGACGTCGAAGCGCAGACATTGGCGCCGGGCGACGCGGCGCTCGGCGGCGAACCGGACGGCGAAGAAGGCGCCTAGACCTCAATCGAATATCCTCCCCTCGAATTCGCAGGGAGGAACTGGATACGACTCCGCCTTTCGCACGTCGTCACCCAGGCTCGAGTGCCGAGGGGTTTGCTTCGCTCCTGGTCCTGACCGTCGTCCGCCTCACCCGTATCCTTGCCGATCAAACGATTAACCTAGGAAAATGGATCGCGGGTCCCTATTTCGGCGCCACTCATGGCACTTCAGCTCCCCTCACCGCCCAAGGTCGGCATGGTTTCGCTCGGCTGCCCGAAGGCGCTGGTCGACTCCGAACGAATCCTCACCAAGCTCCGCTCGGACGGCTACGCGCTTTCGCCCGGCTACCAGGAAGCCGACGTCGTGCTGGTCAATACCTGCGGCTTCCTCGACTCGGCCAAGGAGGAAAGCCTTGCCGCGATCGGCGAGGCGATCGCGGAGAACGGTCGGGTGATCGTCACCGGCTGCATGGGCAAGGATGCCGAGACGATCCGGCAACGCTTTCCCGAGGTCCTCGCGATCACCGGCCCGGCCCAATATGAAAGCGTGGTGGGCGCCGTCCACGAAGCGGCGCCGATCCCGCCGTCGGCCTACCTCAACCTCGTTCCCGAGGGCGGGCTCAAGCTCACGCCGCGGCATTACAGCTACGTGAAGATCTCGGAAGGCTGCAACCACCGCTGCAGCTTCTGCATCATTCCGTCGCTGCGCGGCGATCTGGTGAGCCGCAGGCCCGATGCGATCCTGCGCGAGGCGGAAAAGCTCGTGGCTGCGGGCACGAAGGAGCTGCTGATCATCAGCCAGGACACCTCGGCCTATGGAGTCGACCTTCGGCATCAGGCGTGGCCGTGGAAGGGCGGCGAGGTGCGCGCGCACATGACCGACCTCGCGGCTGCGCTCGGCACGCTCGGCGCCTGGGTCCGGCTCCACTATGTCTACCCCTACCCGCACGTCGACCAGGTGATCCCCTTGATGGCCGAGGGGCTGGTGCTGCCCTATCTCGACATCCCGTTCCAGCATGCCTCCCCGGCCGTGCTGCGTGCGATGAAGCGCCCCGCCAACGATCTCAAGGTGCTCGAGCGGGTGAAAGCCTGGCGAGAGATCTGCCCCGACATCGCCATTCGCTCCAGCTTCGTCGTCGGCTTCCCCGGCGAGACGGAGCAGGACTTCGACTATCTGCTCGAATGGCTCGACGAGGCCCAGCTCGACCGGGTCGGCGCCTTCCGCTTCGAGCCCGTCCAGGGCGCCGCCGCCAACGCCTTGCCGGACGCGGTCCCCGAGGAGGTCAAGGAAGAGCGCTACGCGCGGCTGATGGAGAAGAGCGCGGCGATCTCGGCTGCCAAGCTCCAGGCCAAGGTGGGCCGCACCGTCGACGTCATCGTCGACGTCGTCGATGACGAAGGCGGCGCCACCGGGCGCTCGAAGGCCGACGCTCCGGAGATCGACGGCAACGTGCATCTTCGCGACGCTCCCCATCTCCGCCCCGGCGATATCGCCAGCGTGCTCGTCGAGGACGCCGACGAGCATGATCTGTTCGGAGTACCGACCGCCTGACCTCCTCGCCTGTCTCAACGCGAGACGGAGCGCAGGAAACCCCGCGACGGCCCGGGCGTTGGCATGGTAGAAACGGGCGTCTGGGTCGCGTCCTTCGTCCAACGGTTGCGGAGGTGGTCATGAACATCGGCAAAATCGCTCTCCTCGCTCTCCTGCTCGGTGCCGGCGCATCGGCACCTGCGCTCGCGCGCGCCGCCGCGGCTGCGGGCGGCGGCGGATTCGTGGGCGGACCGGCCGGCCCCGGATTCGGCCCGGGCGGTCCGGCCGGCGGGTTCGGCTGGGGCGGATGGTCGAGCGCTTCGCACCGCAACAGCTTCGTGCTGGGAACCGACCGCGTGCACGGTCATCCCGGCACGAGCGCGCTCGTGCGCGGAGATATTCACCGTCCCGGGCATGGTGGACACGGCCATCATGGCGGGCATTGGGTCGGCTGGGGAGGCTGGGGCTACGGCTACCCCTATACCGACGCCTACACGATCCCGAGCGCCGACTTCTTCGGGTATTTCAGCACCGGCGGCGAAGTAAGCCGCGGCAACGGCCGCGCATCCTATGATTACGACCGCGGCTATCCTTACGAATGGTATCGGCCGCCCGCCGGCGCGCGCGCGGCCTATGCGGCGTATGCAGACGATGACGAGTCTGGTCCCGCCGAAGCGGTGTCGACGATGCACTGCGACACTGAATGGGTCGGCGGCGGGCGCCGGGGCGCGAGGACCGCGGTCCAGGTCTGTCGCGGCCGCTAGCAAGCGTCTCGGTCGGACGTACCGGCCCACCCCTCTCGCAGGCAGGTCGATTGTGCGCTAGGGGCGCCGCATGACCGCGCTCTCCGATCTCCTCCGCCCCGACCGGGGCGAGCCCGCCATCGCGCTCCATCTCGTCGACAAGAAGAGTGTCGACCAGTGGATCAAGGATCAGCCCGAGCGGATCCGTTCTGCAGCGCGCGCGCAGGGATTCAAGGGCGACGGATTCCAGATCGCGGCGCTGCCCGGCGAGCGCGCCGGCGAGTGGTCGGCGGTGCTCGGCGTCGCCGACACGGCCGAACTCAGCCCCTGGTGCCTCGCCAAGGCCGCCGAATCGCTGCCCGAAGGCACCTACCGCGTCGCCGGCCGCGGCCCCGGTCCGGCAGTCCTCGGGTGGATCCTCGGCCAGTATCGGTTCGACCGCTACAAGAAGGACGGCGCCGCGGCTGGACCGCGCCTGCTCCTGACCGACGAGCCGGCACGGATCGACGAGACAGTCGCGATCGCCGAAGCGACCAACCTAGTCCGCGACCTGGTCAACACGCCGGCGAGCGATCTTGGCCCCGCCGAGCTGGAGGCGGCCGCCGCAATCGTCGCCGCCGAATTCAAGGCCGAGCTCAGGGTCGTCTCCGGCGCCGAGCTCGAGCAGGGCTACCCGATGATCGCGGTCGTCGGACAGGCAGCGGTCGCGGAGCGCGCTCCGCGCCTGATCGAGATCGAATGGGGCGATATGCGCCATCCCCGTATCGCGCTGGTCGGAAAGGGCGTCTGCTTCGATTCCGGCGGGCTCGACCTCAAGCCATCCTCGGCAATGCGCCTGATGAAGAAGGACATGGGCGGGGCGGCGCACGCGCTCGCGCTCGCGCGCCTTGTGATGGGGCTCCGGCTGCCGGTTCGCCTTCACCTGCTGATCGCGGCGGCCGACAATGCGGTATCGGGCGCCGCCTTCAGGCCTGGCGACGTGCTTCGCAGCCGCAGCGGCCTTACCGTCGAGATCGGCAACACCGACGCCGAGGGCCGGCTGGTGCTGGGCGACGCGCTGGCACGCGCCGCCGAGGCGTCGCCGCAGCTGATCGTCGACTTCGCGACGCTCACCGGCGCGGCGCGGGTCGCGCTCGGGCCGGACCTGCCCGCCCTCTTCGCGACCGACGACGCGCTGGCCCGCGACCTCGTCGCCGCCGGTCAGCAGGTGAGCGATCCGGTGTGGCACCTGCCGCTCTGGTCTGCCTACGAAGAGATGCTCGCGTCCGACGTCGCCGACATCGGCAATGCCACCGATGCTCCGATGGCCGGGGCGGTGACCGCCGCCCTTTTCCTCAGGAAGTTCGTGCCGGACGGCGTCTCCTGGGCGCACCTCGATACCTACGCCTGGCGAGGGTCCGCAAGGCCCGGCCGGCCCAAGGGCGGCGATGCGATCGGCCTGCGCTCGGTGTGGCAGCTGCTGAAGGATCGCTTTGCAGCCAATCAGGCGGCTGCCTGACTTTTGCGTCGGATCGTCCGTTAAGCACGAAACGAAAAGCGGTTTGATTGGTTGTAGCTCCGAAACATTGGGGGCTGGCAAATTGGAGAACGCACCAGTGTCGAACCGCGCGCTCAAGAACTGGATGCACGCACTGATCGCTTATGTCCGGTCGGGGCAGCCGGATCTGACCAACCGGCAGATGGCGCTGATGCTGCTGGTCTATCTGACGCCGGGTCCGCACACCGTGCGCGGCCTGGCCAACGTTCTCGGCGTATCCAAGCCGGTGATCACGCGCGCCTTGAACACGCTCGGTACGCTGGGCTATCTGCGTCGGGTTCGCGATGAGGCGGACAGGCGCAACGTCTTCGTCGCAAAGACCAACAGCGGGCAGGAGTTTCTTGACAGCTTCGAACGCAATATCGAGCAGGAACGCGCCGCCCACAAACCGTCCAAGGACCGCGGACTCCTGCTCCAGCACGGCTGAGCGCTTCACTCTCACCGGGCCTTCCATCGTCCTCGATCCGGCCATCCATGCCTTTCGCGACGATCTCGCCGACATCGCGCTCGCGGGCCAATTGTTCGCACCCCATTATGCGCGGCCGGTGCGCCGGTTCTGCGGCCCGGTCCCTGCTCCGGTGCATGCCGGGCCTTCTGCGGAATCGGATTTGCTGTTCGAGCTTGCTCCGGGCGGCGAATTCGCGCTGCTGGACGTCACCGCCGGCTGGGCCTGGGGTTACCGCCGGTCCGATCATCGCGTCGGCTACCTCCGCGCCGAGCTGCTCGATCACCCGTAGCGACCGGGCGCGGTCGTCACATCTCGCCGCGCTGGCTGCGGATCTCGTACCATTTGCGGCGGTTCGCCTCCTGCTCGGCCAGCGTGGCGGCGAAGGCATGCCCGCCGCGGCCGTCGGCGACGAAGTAGAGCGCATCGGTTTGCGCGGGATTCAGCACCGCCGCGATCGAAGCGCGCCCCGGATTGGTGATCGGCCCGGCCGGCAGCCCCGCCTTCAGATAGGTGTTATAGCCATTTTCCGTGTGCAGCTCCGACCGGAGGATGCGACGGCCGAGCGGTTTCCCCTTGGTTACGGGATAGATGACGGTCGGATCGGCATCGAGCTTCATCCCCTGGCGTAGCCGGTTGGAATAGACGCCCGCCACCATCCGCCGCTCTTCGGACTTGCCGGTCTCCTTCTCGACGATCGAGGCGAGGATGACCGCGTCGCGCTTGGTCGAGACGACGCTGCCCGGTTTGCGCTGCGCCCACAGGCGGTCCAGCTCCTTCGCCATCGCCTGCTGCATGCGTGCGAGCAGCTCGGCCCGGCCTTCGCCCCGTTCGTAGCCGTAGCTGTCGGGAAGCACCGATCCCTCGGCCGGCACCTGGATCGCGCCCGTGAGAAAGGGCGTCGCGATCAATTTCTCATAGACGACGATCGACGGCGTCCCCTCGGGGATCGTGACGAGGCGTTGGACCGGCTTGCCGTGCTGGAGGATGTCGAGCAGGCGCGCTCCGCCCGTGCCCTCCGGGATCAGGAATTCGCCCGCCTGGATCGGATCGCTCGATCCGAACAGCCGCGCCATCACCCGGTAGGTTCGCGCGTTTCCGGGGATCAGCCCCTGCCCGCTCAGCTGGTCGGCGAGCCGGTACAGGCTGGTGCCGTCCTTGACGATCAAAGTATGGGGCCCCCTGGCCGGACCGGCGCTCGCCCACAACAGCCAGTAGAGAAGGATCGCACCGATCAGTGCGACGCTCGCGACGATCGCAAGCGGCTTCTTCACGCGCAATCAGATCGCCCGCATGACCAGGCTGGCGTTGGTGCCTCCGAAGCCGAAACTGTTGTTGAGCACGGCGCGCACCGGCCGCTGCTTCGCCTTGTGCGGGACCAGATCGACGCCGTCGGTGCCCTCGCTCGGATTGTCGAGGTTGAGGGTAGGCGGGACTATCTGGTCGCGCATCGCGAGGAGGCAGAAGATCGCTTCCACCGCGCCAGCGCCGCCGAGCAGATGCCCGATCGCCGACTTGGTGGAGCTCATCGACAGCTTGCCGATCTGGTTGCCGAACAGCCGGCGGACCGCACCGAGCTCGAGCTCGTCGCCGAGCGGTGTCGAGGTGCCGTGGGCATTGATATAATCGATGTCCGACAGGGCGAGCCCCGAGCGTCTCACCGCGACTTCCATCGCGCGATAGGCGCCGGCGCCCTCGGGGTGAGGCGCCGTCACGTGATAGGCATCGCCGGACATCCCGTATCCGACCAGTTCGCCATAGATCTTCGCGCCGCGCTTTTTCGCCCGCTCATATTCCTCGAGCACGACGACGCCGGCACCCTCGCCCATCACGAACCCGTCGCGATCGCGGTCATAGGGCCGGCTGGCCCGCTCGGGCTGGTCGTTGAAATTGGTCGAAAGCGCGCGTGCCTGCGCGAAGCCTGCGATTCCCAACGGGCAGAGCGCGCTCTCGGCTCCCCCCGCCAGCATGACCTCGGCATCTTCCATCGCGATCATCCTGGCGGCATCGCCGATCGAATGGGCGCCGGTCGAGCAGGCGGTGACGACCGCATGGTTGGGGCCCATCAGCCCATATTTGATCGAGACCTGGCCCGAGATGAGGTTGATCAGCCGGCCGTGCACGAAATGCGGACTGACGCGCCGCGGACCCTTCTCGTGAAGGACGATCGATTCCTTCTCGATTCCCGGCAGTCCGCCGATGCCCGAGCCGATCGAGACGCCGGTGCGATAGCGATCCTCCTCCGGCATGTCGGTGAGGCCGGCATCCTCGAGCGCCTGCCCCGCCGCGTCGATGCCGTAGACGATGAACGGATCGACCTGGCGCTGCACCTTGTGATCGACGCGTTTCGACGGATCGAAGCCAAATTCATGCTCGGGCGGCTTGACCTCGCAGGCGATCTGGCACGCCTGGTCGGACGGGTCGAAGCGCGTGATGCGCGTCGCGCCGCTCCTGGCGGCGATCAGGTTGCGCCAGCTCGTTTCGACGTCGCCACCCAAAGGAGTAACGAGTCCGAGACCGGTCACGACTACGCGGCGCATTGGGAAGACTCCTGTGATTCAGACGTAAAAAGGCCCCCCGGCCGTCGGACGGGGAGCCGTTTATACAAAGCGGCTCGACCCGCCTATCCGGCGGGATCGCCGATAGGTTCAGCCCTTGTTGGCCTCGATATAGTCGATCGCGTCCTTGACGGTCGTGATCTTCTCGGCGGCGTCGTCCGGGATCTCCACCCCGAACTCTTCCTCGAAGGCCATTACAAGCTCAACGATGTCGAGGCTGTCGGCACCAAGATCGTCGATGAAGCTGGCTTCTTCGGTGACCTTCTCGGCCTCGACACCCAGATGCTCGACAACGATCTTCTTAACCCGCTCGGCGGTCTCGCTCATATTTTTCACCTTCCTCCAGGCTTGTTCGCGATTGCCCTAGCCGCTGGCGCGGATTGCGGCAAGGGGGCGGGAGGAAGCCTATGTTAAGGCCGCCAGATCATTGTTAACGGGTTGTTACCTCCTGCGGCGGCATCACCGGCGGATGCTTCGAGGCCTCGCCGACGGAACCTGGCTGACATGGCCGCGGATGCGCGCGATCGCACTCATCTGCGGTGCCACCAGCCTGCTCCTGCTCCTCTATCTGTTCGCGACGGCGACCGGAACGCTCGACGTCTACGGCCGCCCGCTCGGCACCGACTTTTCCAACGTCTGGACCGCGGGCCGCATGGCGACCCTGGGCGCCGCGCCCGACGCCTGGGACTGGCCGAAACATTATGCGTTCCAGCAGGCGGCTCATCACAGCACGTCCGTCCCCTTCTACGGATGGCACTATCCGCCTCCGTTCCTGCTGGTTGCGTCGCTGCTCGCCCTGCTGCCTTACGTACCCGCCTTGATCGTGTGGCAGCTCTCGACCCTGAGCGCCGCCGCGCTCCTGCTGCGCAGCATCGTTCCGGATCGCCGCACCTTGCTGCTGGGGCTGACCGCGCCGGTCGTGTTCGTATGCGCCGGCCACGGCCATAACGGCTTCCTGACGGCCGCGCTGCTGGGCGGTGGCCTGTTCCTGCTCGAGCGGCGGCCGTTCTGGGCCGGCATCCTGCTGGGCTGCCTCGTCTACAAGCCGCAATTCGCGCTGCTGATACCGCCGCTGCTGCTCGTCACAGGCAACTGGCGCGCGCTGGCCGGGGCGGTCTTGTCGGCCGCCGTGCTCGTCGCGGCGACGTTCGCCTGTTGGGGCTGGCCGGTCTGGGAAGCCTTCCTTCGCTCGCTTCCGCTCACCCGGACGGTGATCATCGAGAATGGAGCGACCGGCTGGCAGAAGATCCAGAGCCCGTTCGCGATGATCCGCATGTGGGGCGGCGGCGTCGAAGCCGCTTATGCCGTCCAGGGCTTCGCGACGGCGGCCTCGATCGCCATCGCCCTCTGGCTGGCGCGACGGAGCAAGCCGGAAGTCCGCAACGCCGCGGTGATGGCCGCCGCGATCCTGTCGACTCCCTATGTGCTCGATTACGATTATGTCGTGCTCGGCTTCGGTGCGGCCTTCCTGATTGCCGACGGAATGCACCGCGGCTTCCTCGGCTACGAGAAGAGCCTGCTCGCGCTCGTCTGGATCGCGCCGCTGTTCGCGCGCCAGCTCGCGGAAATGACCCTGCTTCCGCTGGGCCAGGCGACCGCCCTCGCGGTGCTGTGGCTGGCGGCGCGGCGCGCGCTCGTGCTCGACGGCGCGCTCGCGTTCAGATCATTATCATTCCACCGTTCACGTGGATGGTCTGGCCGGTGACGTAGCTGGCCTCGCGGCTCGCCAGATAGACGACCGCCGCGGCCACATCCGCCGGCTCGCCGAGCCGGGCCAGCGGGATCCGTTCCAGCATCGCCTGCTTCTGCGCATCGGTCAGCGCATCGGTCATCGGCGACGTGATGAAGCCGGGAGCGATGCAGTTGACCGTGATTCCGCGGCTCGCGACTTCCTGCGCGAGCGCCTTGGACATGCCGACCAGCCCCGCCTTGGATGCCGCGTAATTGGCCTGGCCGGCGTTGCCCGCCGTGCCGACGACCGAGGTGATCGAGATGATCCGGCCGCCGCGCGCGCGCATCATCGGCTTCAATGCGGCGCGCGCGAGGCGAAAGCCCGCTTCCAGATTGATCCGGATGACGTCGGACCATTCCTCGTCCTTCATCCGCATCGCCAGATTGTCGCGCGTGACGCCGGCATTGTTGACGAGGATGTCGAGCTTGCCGAGCGTCTCGACGGCCCTTGGCACGAGGGTCTCCACCGCCTCCGTGTCCGACAGATTGCACGGCAGGGTGACGCTTTCGCCGCCGATCTCGCTCTGGACCGCCTTGAGCGCTTCCTCGCGCGTCCCCGACAGTGCGACGCGCGCGCCCTGCCCTGCCAGCGCCTTGGCTATCTCGGATCCGATGCCGCCCGAAGCGCCGGTTACCAGCGCGGTCATTCCGGTAAGATCGAACATGCTCAAAGCTCCTTCACCAGCGCCTCGATGTCGTCGATCGAGACGACGCTCGTGATCTTCGCATCGGGCGCGATGCGCTTGACCATCGGGCCGAGCACCTTGCCGCCGAGCTCGATGAAATGCGTGACTCCGGCCTCGGCCATGGCGGCCACGCTCTCCCGCCAGCGCACCCGGCCGGTCACTTGCGCCACGAGCAGCCGCCGTATCTCCGCCGGATCCTCGACCCTGGCCGCGGTGACGTTGGCGTAGAGCGGCACCGTGGGCGCGCGCAGCTCGACCTTGCCGAGCGCCTCGTCCATCGCGCGGGCCGCCGGCTCCATCAGCGGGCAATGGAACGGCGCGGAGACGGGAAGCAGCAGCGCGCGCCGCGCGCCCCGGCTCTTGGCGATCGCGATCGCGCGTTCGACCGCGGCCTTGTGGCCGGAGACGACCACCTGGCCGGGCGCATTGTCGTTGGCCGGCGTGCACACTTCGCCCTGCGCCGCCTCGCGCGCGATCGCTTCCACCTCCCCGAGCTCGAGCCCGAGCAGCGCCGCCATCGCGCCCTGGCCGACGGGAACCGCCGCCTGCATCGAGCGGCCGCGAAGCTTGAGCAGGCGCGCGGTGGTGGGAATGTCGAAGGTCCCCGCCGCCGCGAGCGCCGAATATTCGCCGAGGCTATGGCCGGCAACGCAGCCGGCCTTGTCGCCAAGCCGGATGCCGGCGCTCTCGAGCACCCGCAGCACGGCCAGCGAATTGGCCATGATCGCGGGCTGCGCATTCTCGGTGAGGGTGAGCTGGTCCTCGGGGCCTTCCGCCATCAGCGTCGACAGGGGCTGGCCGAGCGCCTCGTCCACCTCGGCGAGCAGGGCGCGCGCCTCGCTGCTCGCTTCGGCAAGGGCATGCCCCATTCCCACCGCCTGGCTTCCCTGCCCCGGGAAGATGAATGCCCGCATAGAAGATCTCCTGTTGCGGGCGGCGACTAGGCAGCGGGCAAAGCCCGGTCAACCCGCGCGCCCGGCCGGAAACGCGCCCGCACGGTTCCGTTCCGCTTGCCGTGGCGACGCTCGACTCTCGACGATGGCGTGCTATGTGCCCTCGCTTGCTTTTCGCGGCAAAATCGCTAAAGGCGGCCCATCCGGGGCGGAGAGCACCAAGCCTCTCTCGCCCCGGTTTATTTTAGACGATAGCCGGAGGGGCGTCCGCAGTGCGCGGCGTCAGCGATCGGCCAAAAGAAAAGGAAGCATGAGCCATGCCGCTTTACGAGCATGTGTTTCTCGCGCGTCAGGATCTGGCCCAAGCCCAGGTCGACGCGCTCGCGGAGACCGCTACCCGCATCATCGAAGACAATGGCGGCAAGGTCGTGAAGACCGAGACCTGGGGCCTGCGCAGCCTCGCCTACCGGATCCAGAAGAACCGCAAG
>Ga0153915_10003159_pt1 | contig 15063 bp, 12 predicted proteins | sample Opewatmetagenome_2_FD_107003 | JGI IMG/M metagenome (GOLD analysis project Ga0153915, IMG submission 107003) | Freshwater wetland microbial communities from Ohio, USA - Open water 3 Core 3 Depth 3 metaG | ecosystem: Environmental > Aquatic > Freshwater > Wetlands | place: USA: Ohio, Lake Erie...
AGCCGCATATACATGCCAGACGAATAATGCTTCACTGGCGTATCGATGAACCGCTCGACGCCTGAGAAATCTACAATCTCGCTGAACTTGCGCAAAATGTCGGTACGGCTCATTCCGAGGATCGCACCGTTTAGGAAAACATTCTCGCGCCCGGTCAGTTCCGGGTGAAACCCGGTACCCACCTCTAGCAGACTGGAGAGGCGGCCCCGAATCATAATCCTTCCAGTGGTCGGCTCGACGACCTTACTGAGGATCTTTAGCAATGTCGACTTGCCGGCGCCGTTGCGTCCTATGATGCCTAGACGCTCTCCGTGCTTTACTTCGAACCCAACGCGATGTAGCGCCCAGAATTCCTCCAGCGTTTGTCTCGGGCGGGTGTCTCGTCCCAATACTCGCCTAATCCCGTTGGAGAGTTCGTCCCGAAGAGTGTGATAGCCGGGTGTTCCGCCATGGGCAATCGTGTATTTCTTCGACAAATTGGTTACAGAAATTACTGTTGTCACGGGAGCGTCAAATTACGTCGGCCAGGTTGCGCTCCATCCGGCGAAAGTACCGGAATCCCGTCAAAATAAACAAGACCGACATCATTGCCGATATCGCGATCGCGGACGGATGAACTTCCTGATTCGGAAACGCTGCCCATCGGTAACCTTCGATCACACCCACGATCGGATTCAGGGAATACAGCAACCGCCAGGGAAAGGGCACAAGGTCACTGGAAAAGACAATCGGGGACAGATAAAGGCCAAACTGTAAGACGTATGGAAGAATCAGACTCGTGTCGCGATACTTGAGATTCATCGCCGCAAAACACAACCCAAGGCCGAGTGACAAGACAACGGTAATTAGCGTGAGAGGAACCAAGGCGCTTAATCGCCAACTCAATTCGATATTAAAGACCCAAAGCATCGGTACGAGTAGTGCTAGCGCAATCAGCATATCAATCAGCGCGACAATCGTAGCCACCAGCGGAGCCAGCAATCGCGGAAAGTACACTTTGGAAATTAGCCCTGCGTGAGACTGTAGGCTAACGCTTACGTCCGAAAGCGTAGTAGCGAAGAATAACCACGGAACAAGGGCAGCATAAATATAGGGTGCGTGCGGCATGCCGCCCGAAGGGATCTTCACCAATTTGCCGAACACCAAGGCAAATACGAGAGCGGTAAGCAGGGGCCGGAAGATGGTCCAGCCGAGTCCAAACACCATCTGCTTGTAGCGAACGGAAAGATCACGCCAAATGAGGATATAAAACAATTCCCGGTATCGCCAAAGATCCCGGAAGTAATCGCGATTTACTCGTCCGGCCTCAATGATAGTCACCTCGCGATGACCTAGATCCTCAGGGTTGTCTGCAGAGTAAGAGCTTGCAGTCTGATTCATGCGCTAGTCAATTCGCTATCTGCAATCTCGACAACCGGCCGAATTCGACGCGGAAACCCTGGCGGGCGACCAACTCATTTGCGGCGCCGGAGATAACCCTTCGGATTCATAGTCAGTAGAAAGCGCTCACAAGCCGCATCGACTTGAAATGCGTCTGTCATCTGTAGGAACGCTTCCACTGCCTCCATTGGGCCAGGGCCAAACTCCGGATACGCCGGATGTCCATTAATGTTCGTATCCTCGACAATCATGTAGCCACCGACCGGAACGAACTCCTGGAGGATTTGAAGCTCCGCGAGTACGTGATCCCTCGTATGATCGCTGTCGAGAAGTATCATTTTGCAATCCCTACCCCGCAATCTCTTGCGCAAGTCGCTCACTACTGCGGGATCCGTGCTCGATCCTACAACGTAGCACAACCGAGGATGGATCGGACGCAACTCTCCTCGGCGCGCGTCTACGTCGATCGTAATTACCTCGCCGTGGCCGACCAAGTCGCACATGGAGGCCAAAAACAATGCGCTGCCACCGGACGCGGTCCCGGTTTCAACGATAACGTCAGGCCGCAACTTGCAGATCAGTTCGTGATAAATCCAAAGGTCCAATGGACACTTGAGCGTGGAATACCCAAGCCAGGAAACAAAATTCGTGTAGTGGCCTCGCTGTCCAAGCCCGTAATAGATCTGATGAAATCGATCGACAATTGACTGTTCCTCACGTGTCAGCCCGGGGTCGCGAGCGTCTGGCGCGAAAAATCCAACTTGCGTCGGATTGATGCGCTCGCTCATTGAGCGAAGCCTGCGGGAGAAGTCTGCCCGTTCGCTCTCCGGAGCATTCAACAGCGTACTGAAATCCGCGGTTAGCGCCTCAAACGCCTTGTCGCGAGCGGCGAGTCGCGCATTCAAGGAAGCGCGTTCGCCGTGGCATGCATCAAGTTCGCTGACCAGCCGCTCGTTCAGACCGACAAGTGAGCGCACCTTGTCTACGTGTTCGCGTACGAAGGGAAATAGCAATAGGATTTTTTTTACGATATCCCGCATCAAGCTCTACTCCGCGTCCAAGTCGGCTAGTTGTGGATGCGAATCCGGTTGTGGTCCCACACAAGCTCTTTTCTCTGCAGGATGGCGCTCAGCACCGAAGCATCGGGGAAGCAATCAGAGCATTCTCCTATGCATTGGTTGAGACGGAGACTGGGCCCAAGATTGCCACATCTTGACCATCGTCATCAGGTTCCGCATGGTAGCCGGACCACCAACCTTTGAGATACGGACGCGTCAATCGCAATCCCGAGCGCTCAATCATGCGCTTCATCGCATCGTCCGTGTACGCAACCCCCCCTGTCGGATACTGTAGGTTATTGATGTAGCAGCCGTCGCCATACTTGTGCTCAAAGCGAAGACCATACGGAGTCAGATCATTCTTGCGTGACGCGGCGACGATCTCCTCCGAATAGAGAAGGAACGTCACATATGCGAGCCCCGTCGGCTTCAGCACACGGGCTATTTCGCTCAAGTAGTGAACGACTTCGTCTTCAAAAATATGAGTCAGCACTGACTGCAGTGCGACTCGGTCAATCGAATGATCGGGCGCCGGTAGCGGATAGTCGAGAGTCGTCTTTGAGCCGAGCGGATTGTGCAACTCATGCTTGGCATTGAAATGATAGAAGTGAAAATTTGGGTGGTCTCGAGAGATGTTTTTTTGGCACCACGCGATCGACTCGCGCTGCACGTCGATTCCGATGTACCGTCCGGTGGGACCAAGGGCGTCTATAAGCTGAAAGGCGTCGCGGCCCATTCCAGAGCCGATCTCGAGAAAGCTCATTCCCGGTTCAATGCCCATGTATTTCCGGTAATTTGCGAGATGACCCTTACCCAAGGATTCAAACGTTTCCGAGCCTGCGCCTGTCAAGCGAACGAGATGCTCTGGCATCCGATACCCCCTAAACAAAGTGAATTCCATCTTCTGGGGTACCCGTATACCTCTTCCGTCGGCGCTAAGGATATGGATATTGGCGTCCGGAGTCTTGATTAGCTTAGAGGCTTGAGTGGTAGGTATCACACTCAGTTCATCGCCTTCCTGAAATTCGAAATCATCAAATAGCCCTGGAGTCAGAACACACTGCTCCGATCCTCGCTTTACGACGATCCGCAACTTTCTCTGGTCCTTCTCGGGCAGCGCGGTCTGGTCGCGTGCCGATTCTCGAAAGAGTGAGCGGACAAGTCTCGCGGCCCGGCGCGCGGCGCGCCATGTCCGTCGCGCGACGCCCCGAGCGATCGCGCGTGGGCCTAGTCTCAGAGTGGACAAGATCCGGTTGAAAGCTGCACCACCGGTCGTAGGTGCCGTGGCCGGTTCACTCACTCCGCTTCCTGAAAACGCGCCCTGTCGATGGCGGGTCAGCCAGTCAAAGGCATCAGATATGCTCTCATGGGACTCTAGTTGCATCATGGTGTATGAACCCGCCGGGTATTGCCCGAGCTCGAGCTCCATCTGTTCAATCACTGGAAGAGGGAGCATCTTGTCACGTCTCGCGACTGCATCGAGGGCCATTCGAAGAAAGTCAAAGCTGACTAGCTCCAAAGTGGACATTTTCATTCTTAAGTTGGCCACTTCCTTGTCCAGCGAATGGCGATGACAATAGATTCCTCGCAAGAGTGAAACAATCTGGAGGCTGCGGTAGCGATCAATATTTACGTTTGGAAGGGTGCTTGGGCTCAAGGCGCGGCGCGCCATCTCAGCCGCAATTAGCCAATTTGTGTTGTTCATGTCTCCAGGCCACGCCGCCTTCTCCGCGAAGTCTCGTATACCCGGATCAAGATACTCGTTGTCCAAGAATTTGTATCCCTCGCTCTGGCGGTGCGAAAAGTAATACGCGCCGAAGGATTTCGGAGATATGCCGATAATTACCGCGCGTTGCGGCAATACGAGGATGGAACGCGCTCGATAGAACGTCGCGATAGCCGCAAAAAAGTCGGGATAGGGGCTCTGATACAAACCGCCAATCTCGGCAAAGCTTTCGGCGAAATGTCTTCTGAGCAGGAAATGCTGCCCGTTGAAGTTATAGCGGTGTCGGAAATCCAGTACCGAGGCGGCTAGTTCATGCGCGTATTCCGGAGCGAGATTGAATACGCCGGGGTCGTTCTGTAGAAATTCGCATTTGACAGCGGCAAAGTACCCATGCGGAGATCCGGGCATCACTCCCGGATAACAGTAGTGGTATGCAGCTAGATAGGCGACATCCGGTCCATTGGGAGTAAGGTGAGGTAAAACTATTTCGCTGAATTGCGGCGCCAAAGCATCGTCGTCGCCCAGCATGAGGACGTAGTCACCGGTGGCAAGTGACAAGGCTTTCCGCCAATTTGCCGTTACAGGCACCGAACTGGCATACCGATAATAGACAACCCGGGAATCCGAAAGGGTCTGTATGTACCCTTGGTAGTCGTCCTCAGACGCGTTGTCCGAGATGATGATCTCGAAGTCCTTGTGCGATTGCGCTAGTACGGACGAAACGGCGTGCCTCAGCAATGCGAGCCGATTCTTGGACGGGATGAGGAATGAAATCTTAATGATTGACCCTCACGGATGACCTAGGCATGCAAAGGAGTTCGTGGCCGGCGGGCGCCTGCAATCTAGGGGGCAATTTTAGCAACATTCCCATCGGCGCCTGACGGCCGAAGTGGGCCTCAGTTCGCCGCTAGAAGGGACGGCGCCTTCTCGAAGCCGAATCCGAAGTCGGGGAAATCCTGGGGCGCCGGCCCAAGATAGTCGCCCCAAGTCATTCTCGCGTGAGCGACACGTGCGCCGTCAGACATCACCGCAAAGGCCCGCGTGTGATTGTCCGCGATCAGTAGATTGCCTTGGTCACCAAGACGGAATGTGCCGCTTCGCCACCAATCGGGTACGTCGTAGCCACGGCCGTCCTTGCCCACGACGATCGCCGAAAGGCCGGTGCGGCGAAGTTTCTGGGTCAGACTGAGCGCGCCGCTTTCGAAGAGGTTGGCATCTATCTTTGTGGCAGTCGGTGACACACGAAGGCTCAAAAGAAGATCGCGCCGAAGCATGAACCCGTTGGATCGAATATGCGGATTGGGGAAGCGCGGGAATTGCTTAATGTCGAATGGCTGCGCCCCAGGCCAGATCAAAGCAGTTCCATTGGATACGAACCAGGGATAGCGCATGACGCGTGCAATGGTAATGGCCAGATTTGCAAGTAGCCCCCTTTTCCTCGCCGTCGGTGGAACGACGAGTCCGGACGGCGCATACCACCCCGGATGGTGTTGTCTCAGGACAAAGTCGAAATAAAAGGCGATCTTCTCGTCGTAGCTGCGCCCCAGTCCTATGCAGCTCCAAATAACTGTCTTAAGTAGCTCGGCCGTATCTTGGATGCTCTCATACGATCCCATCGCCCCGACTATCCCGACGCCTTTGCGCAATGCTTGTCCGGCCAGCGAAGCAAGCCATCCATGCGCGACAATTTCTGAGTGTGTGTTCAGGAATAGCAGGTAATCGTGGGATACACGACGGCTCGTCTCTAGGTAGCTTCCAATGTCAAAGCCGACATCGGCCAACTCGATGCCAATATGGGGAATGTCCTGAAAGACAGCCCGCGCCGTCTGCAATGAGATTGGCCGCGCAAAGCCTTTGTAAACAACAATCAGATCGTGAGCGATCCCTGCGGGATGGAGGCGATAGCTGCTCGCAAATCGATCTAGTGCGGCAAGCCCGTCTGCTTGACGCGCAAGATACACAGTCCCAATCGAAGGACCTGTCACCTTCCCGGCCGCTCACATTTAGGACAGGGCGCCGGATAGGAGGGCATCGTACAAATCCGTCACTCGCGAAAAATCATGTGTGCCGCAGTGACGCACCATTGGATTCGATCCGGACATGCTTACCGAGTTCTCCACGGCCGAAAGAAGGAGTCTCTTTACTAAGAGGAGGTGGCCACCAAGGCGAAGTACGCGCCAAACGCAGGCTGCCCAGAGTCTTTCGGAGGAAGAAAGGCGCTCGCGCACCGCCGGCCACGCCTTTCCGGCAAGCTTTCCGGTAATTAGACCGTTGAGCGCAGCAAAGACTTGAATTCGGCGATACCGTTTGAAATCGACTGCTTCCCCAAGCTGCGGGAGTGCGCGGGCTACGTATTCCATTGCGATGACAAAATTGTTGTTGTAGGCCGGGCCCGGCAATAAACGCGACCCAATCTCCCGATAGATCGGGTCGCTGTGGAGCTTCGTATTCAATAGCGCCTCGCCCCGTTCATCTTGCTCATTGTAGATAGTGAAGCCGAACGACGCTTTTGACACTCCAGCAACCGCCAGTGGTTCTGGCACGACCACCGTCGACTTCGATCGCATCAAGGCGACATTCGCAATGTAGTAGTCCGGAAATGGTGAGCGGTATACCGGCCCGTCCGTACTTAACTGCGCGAGGAAGTCGCGTTTGTAGATGAACGCCTGGCTGTTAAAGCTGAAGTTAACTCTCAGCCGGATCGAGCCGCGCGCCGCCTTGCTCGCTTCTTCACGAGTGAGAAGAAACGGCTCATGGCGATCGGCAAAAAAGAAGCCGTGCCTAACGTCTATTAGATGCCCGGACGGCTCCCACGGAGCAACGCCGGGATGCCAGAATTGATAGATATTGTTGTAGACGACATCAGGTTTGTTGAATTTCTCGATGATCTTCAGGACGCGTTGAAAGTAATTCGGGGTGAGGCCATCGTCGTCCCCGAGCAGCACGACATATTCGCCCCGCGCCAAGTCAATCGCTCTATTCCAACTCGCGGTGACGGGTAGGAACTCATCAGATCGTGCATATCTGATGCGGTCGTCCCCGAGGCTCTGCACGTGCGCGAATATTGGATCGTCCGAAGCATTGTCGAACACCACCAGCTCCCAGCTGGCGAAATCCTGGCGTCGTACGGTCTCAATCGCGTCGCGCAGTAGGTGAAGTCTGTTGTGCGTCGGTAGTACGATCGAAAAGAGCATCTTCACCGTGTCAAGAGACGCTGATAGCGGTTTGCAGACTGATCAAGCTGCGACCATCATGTGAATTATTGACCAAGGCCGTCCTGCTTGTCCAAGGCGTCGGGTTAACAAAGCGGGATACGAACCAGAGTCGGCGTGCCAGATGGCAACACTCGCGTACCAGGTCGATTGGAGAGCGACGTTGCTGCGCGGGCGCGATGCTATCGCCCTTCGAAAAAGATTTCAATCATCCTGCTCACCATAAGCGTCGAGCCCAGGCGCTTCGTCGCGTCGTGACTTTCGCTCTTGTGTCAAAGTCAACGTCTAAAGCTGCTTGAATCTGTTTATCCGACGTCGAATACAGAACGATGGCTGCATGCGGTGAACGAGGGAACATGCGCAAGTGAATCACCGCGGATTCATTCGGAACCTGATTGAATTCTAAGTTGAGCGGTGCGAGGGCGACGAGAGTGAGCATTCCCCGTGTTATGTTCAAGGGTCGCGTCGGTGCTATCGGGGCGATCTAGATGTTGGCTTCAGTGAACCGGATCTTATTTTATTGACAGAGCCCCAAGTGCTTAGATTGTTACGGAAAATTCTATTCCAAAGGAACTGGAAGGCGGACTCAAGAGAGGCTCGCTTTCGGCTGCGCGAGATGGCAAGTGAGCTTGAACGCGCAGATGGAATCTACCTCCCGTCCAAGTTTTGGACCGATCTGAATCGCATAAACACAGCGCAGCTTGCAGATGCCGGATTTACGAATTTCAAACGAACGTTAAATCAAAACTACTTCAATTGGGGTCCCAACTCCTTCGATGACAATCAGCTTCGAAATCTGCTAGGTCACTGGTGCAAGGCGCCCAACCCTGCTCCGGTGCTTGCCACACTTGAAGGGGACTACCGGCTCTTGAACATGTTTAATCAAAACATGCTCGATACTGCCGAGAGAGCAAGGATTTACGCGTTCTTTGTCGGTTTGCTGTGGTGGTTCGCAGCGAGCAACGATCCGGACGAACTCACTTCCAAGTTGTCGGAACCCCTTATAGGGAATCCGCTGCGTATCAAGCTCGGTAGCCGGCTGATCTCTCAGGATCTCGCAAATTCAATTCGTGAGTACAACACGATTCGACAATTTGCCGGTGCCGGAGCAAACGATGGCAGGCGTATTGTCGTAGCAGAAATCGGCGCCGGCTATGGGCGTGTCGGCTATGTCTTTCTGAAGGCGAGTCGCTGCCGGTATTTGATTTTTGATGTGCCTCCGGCCCTTTACATATCGGAGCGCTATCTGAGTGCGGCGCTCCCAGAAAAGAAGTCATTCCGATTCCGGGCGTTCAAGACTTTCGGCGAGATCGAGAGGGAACTCGAAGCTGCTGATGTCGGGTTCTTCACTCCTAATCAAATCGCCTTATTTCCCCCTGGTTACTTCGACATTTCGCTGTCGATCAGCGCACTGCACGAGATGCGTCGAGAGCAGATCGCGAACTTCATGGGGAAGATGGCTGAACTTAGCACGAAGATCATCTACGTAAAGAATTGGCGGCGCTGGCACAACACCTCGGATGATGTCTTGATAGACGATACAACTTTCCAGCTTCCCGACCCATGGCAGGTAGTGCTCGATCGTATTGATCTTGTCCAAGATCTTTTCGCTGAGAAGGTGTTTGTTAGAGGAGGTAGAATCGCGTCGTGATTCCGTTTCGGATCTGGGCGGTCAAGGGTTACGGATGAACTGGAGCTTTGGCTTCGCGATCTGGCGGTACGGGGTGCGCGTCGTCGAGCCAATTCCCGCCACTTGGCTGAACGGGTAGTTGGATGGTCAAAGCGACTTCGAGTCACCTCACGCTCGCTGGCAGGCGGGACCCAAAGCTTCGGGCCCGAGTGCCAAATATTGAAAGCCGCCGTCCGATTCGCCGCCATGTCGAGTCGTAAGGTTGGAAGAGCCATGTCGTTCACAATCCTGCGAGGGTACGCGGGCACACGGGCAAGGCCACCGGTTGAACAGCGTCCCCCACCCCTTACTAGATCGAGCAACTGCATTGGGGAGACTGCGCCTTCGTTAGTGGGCATCTGCGAAGGGTGCAGAAGGAGCGATGCGAGAGAAGTGGGGCTGCCTTGAACTTTGTTTCAACGCCCTTGACCGGCGCGTACGTTGTAGATGTAAAACGCCTTGAAGATGAGCGGGGATTCTTCGCGCGCTCATTCTGCCGACAGGAGTTCGAGGCGCATGGGCTGAGTCCCTACGTTGCGCAATGCAATGTCTCGTTTAACCAACAGCGTGGAACGTTGCGCGGTATGCACTTGCAGGTAACGCCTCATGAAGAAGCCAAACTTGTTCGGTGCACGCAAGGGGTCATCTGGGACGTTATTGTGGATCTGCGAACGGGGTCAGCGACGTGCGGGAAATGGTTTGGTGTGGAGTTGAGCGCCGCGTCGCGGCGGGCGCTCTACGTACCGGAAGGTTTCGCGCACGGATTCCAAACGCTTACCGATGGCGCAGAAGTGCTCTATATGATGTCGGAGTTCTATCATCCCGAATCCGCCCGCGGGGTGAGGTGGGACGATCCGAAGTTAGCTATTGCCTGGCCATTGCCGAATCCGGTGATATCGGAGCGCGACCGTTCCTACCCTCTATTACCATGAAGATGCTGTTAATTGGCGCGACGGGTCAGCTTGGCGCTGACCTGCTTCGAAACAATCCGGGGCACGAAATCGTTGCTCCATCACGCCGTGAACTTGATCTGACAAGACCTGCTGAGGCGGCTAGCTTCGTCCGCGACCAGCATCCAGACGTAGTCATCAATTGCGCCGCGTTTCACAATGTGCCGAAGTGCGAATCGGAGCCGGCACAGGCTTTCCTGATCAACTGTGTTGCGGTGCGTGACCTCGCAGCGGTGTGTGCCGAGCTGGATGTTCGGTTAGTCACTTTCAGTAGTGACTATGTTTTTGGAGGAAGGCGCGACACTCCTTGGCGTGAAGATGACGTCCCTGCACCCTTGCAGCTCTACGGCATCTCGCGTTTGGCGGGCGAGCATGCTGCACTGGCGACGGCTCCGGCGCACGCTGTTGTAGTGCGGACGTGCGGGCTTTATGGACAAACCGGGGCCACGTCAAAGGGGGGCAACTTCGTCGATGGAAGGGTTGCTGATGCGCGTGCCGGAAAACGGATCGAGATGGCATGCGAGCAAATTGTTGCGCCAACCTCGACGGACGATCTTAGTCGGGCGGTCTTTGCACTCCTCGCCCATCCGCGGCTCACGCCAGGGATCTACCATCTCGTAAACGAAGGTGCCTGTTCCTGGTACGAATTTACGCGCGAGATCGTCCGCGTAATCGCCGCCCCGGTCGAGGTCACGCCAGTGGATCGCGGCGGAATGACTGGGAAGATGCGTCGGCCTCTGTATTCGGTGCTGGCGAATACGCGTGCTCGCGCACTGGGCATTACCCTGCGCCCATGGCAGGAGGCACTCGGCGATTACCTCCGGATGAAATACTCGGGTGTCAGCTGAGGTGGTAAGCGTCGCCGTTGTGCATCTTGTGCGGAAGCGGAACGGCGTGCGACCGTTCGAACAGTTTCTCACCTCCTATTTGACGCACCCGGCAGGCATTGCCCACGACTTAGTGGTCTTGTTTAAAGGGTTCCGTGGCGAAAGCGACACGCGTGATTACGATCTTCTCCTTCAAGACGTGCCCCACGGACGGTTGTTCGTCCCTGACCGCGGGTTTGACCTAAACGCATATCGAACGGCGGTCGAGCGCCTGGACTACGATTACTTTTGCTTTCTCAATTCCTATAGTCGAATTCTCGACGACGGCTGGCTCGCAAAGTTGTACCGCTGGATAAGGCAAAAGGACGTCGGTTTGGTAGGAGCAACCGGCTCCTGGCAGAGCATCGCGGGAGGCTATACCGCGCAGCAGCAAAGGATGAGCGCCCTGCCTCCGGTTGCGCGGCTGCGCGCGCGGTTGGCGCTCGTTCTGCGCGACCGCGAGCCGGCGGCGCTCGCGCGCCGCGCGAATCAGTGGATATTACGTGCCGCCGGCATCTGGCGGCCTGTGCGCGATTTCCCCGCGTTCCCAAACTATCACGTGCGCACAAACGCATTTATGGGAGCGCGCGCCACCCTTCGGCAGCTTCAGCTGGGGCCCATCCGCATGAAGTTCTCTGCTTACCGCATCGAAAGCGGCAACGATAGTATTACCAACCAAGTCCTGAAGCAGGGGTTGCGGGTCCTGGTCGTCGGCAAGGATGGCGAAGCATACGCGCCGGAGCGCTGGCATTTGTCGAACACATTCTGGCAATCCCGGGAAGAGAATTTGTTGGTGTCCGACAACCAAACGGACGCCTACCTCGCGGCGGATCCGGCGCGTAGAGCCGAGCTCGCGCAGTATGCGTGGGGTGGTTTGGCCCGACCGACTTGAGAGCATCAAAGATGTCTACTGCGCCCGTCGGTAATCTTGGCTGCTGTGCTCGTGATCGGACGGAGCGGGCGAATGCAAATGAGTACTGCAGCTCACCACACTCCGCATGAAGTTCTCAATTCTATTGCCGACGCGTAATCGCCTCGATCTGCTTCGATACGCGATCGAATCCGTCCAGAGGCAGTCCTGTAAAGACTGGGAAATCGTTGTATCGGACAACGACTCCAAAGAAGACATCGCCGGCTACATTGCCGCGCTTGACGACTCACGTATTCGATATGTGCGTACGTCGCGTTTCGTTCCAGTCACCGAAAATTGGAACAACGCGCTCGATCACAGTCGCGGCGATTACGTGGTCATGCTTGGCGACGACGATTGCCTGTTGAATGGATATTTGAGCGAAATGTCGGGTTTGATCGACCGCTTCTCGCGGCCGGATTGCATTTATGTCGAGGCAATCCAATTCGCTTATCCCGGCGCCATTCCCGGGCACCCGAAGGGTTTTGTGCAAACCGGCTACTCGGATCTCCTGCGCGGGCGAACCGAACCCGCTCTTTTGTCTCGGACCGAAGCTCTAGCGACAGTCCGCAAGTCGATGTCTCTGCGCCTATCGTTCAGCTACAACATGCAGCACATCTTAGTAAGTCGACGCTTGATCGACAGCGTCGCGACCTATGGGCCGTTCTATCAGTCGCCGTACCCTGATTATTACGCGAGCAACGTGATCCTCCTTGTGGCGAATTCCGTTGTAGTCGTGCCGCGAGCAATGGTGGCAATTGGCATCAGCCCAAAATCGTTCGGGTATTACTACTTTAACGACCGCGTCGAGGAGGGAACTGCCTTTCTCAACAATCTCGACCCTAAGTTCGTACCTGAATCAGTGAGGTCGAATCTTCTGCCTGGAAACCCGCTCATTACTTCGTGGTACCTGGCCATGGTGGCAATCGAGCAGAATTTCGGAACGAAGTATGGAATCAAATCAGACGTCGCCCGCTATCGATTTGCACTAGTGTATTCGGCAGATCGCGCGAAGGGAATTCAAGCGCTGCGCTTCTATTGGAGCCAACTCCGCTGGCACGAGCGTATTCTATTCGGCCTGATCCTCGCGACGCTTCACGCATTGCCGCGCGTTCTGCCAGGCGGCCTGGGTACAAGGCTGCTGAAGAGCTGTATAGGGCGAGTGGGCCCGTTTCCAATCTTTGATCCGAAGATTCGGGAGGTGGAATACACAACAATTCTGGAGCTTTTCCAGGACATACCTGCATAATTAACTGCGACATACGATATGGAACACGATCAGGTGCCACATGTTGGATTTGCCGAGAGAAGCGGCCGCGAGTCTGCATGTGGCCGGACTGGAAGAGAGTTGCGTACGCGATAGTCGTCGAACGATCTCATCGGGGTGATGGCTGACGCTATGGTGGGATGCACTGTTGCGATTCCCGTCTTTAACCAGCGGGCGTTCATCGAAAGGGCCATTCACTCTGCGCTGGAGCAGAATCTCGAGAATCTCGAAATTCTCGTCTTGGATAACTGCTCTACCGATGGTACCTGGGAGGTAATCCAAAAGTACGGAGCCCAGGGCGTAAAGTTGCTGCGCAATACTCGAAACTTGGGACTGTTTGGGAACTTCAATCGCTGCTTGGAGGCGGGGACATCGCCTTATCTTCGGCTGCTATGCGGAGACGATTTCCTGCCGAAGGGTTGCCTGGCGACCGAGGTCGCGGTGATGCAGCGGCACCCTGGCGTCGCCATGGTTACCACGCGCGGCCGTTTCGTCGATTCGCAAGGTAAAGACCTTGGTAAATTTGCCGATGACTTTCCTGCGGGTATCTACGATGGTCGAAGTTTGGCGCGCATTTGGCTCGCGTACTACGTGCACTACAGACGGAATCCGCTCAACTACCCTTCCGGCGTCATGATCCGTCGCGCAGCAGCGGGAGGCGTGAAATTCGACGAGAGCTATACGACGGCGGGGGATATCGACTTTTTTCTAAGGCTGCTGCAACGAGGCGACCTGGCAGTGCTTGACTCGCTCGGCAGCTACGTTACGCGCCACGCATCACAATCCCATGCGGCGCCGAACCTCGATGGCACCGCGATGCAGGAGCACCTTCGCCTCTACGAGACTCTCGGCGACGGGGTGCGGAACGAGGCGGAGCGCCGGGAGTTTCAAGGTCTGCTCGGCGGAATGTGCCTCGGGCTCGCCATTCACCGCTCAATGTCACGTAGCACGCGCGATTCGGCGCATGTCCATTTCAGGTTGGCGCGATCGTTGGCTGCGGGATGGCTCAATGCGGTCTTCGGCCTCGCCAACATTGTCCTTTGTCGGTTTTCACGAATTTTTCTCGGCTACCGCGCACCGTATGTGCCGCGTTCCGCAAAGTCGTTGGGGTCGAGGTGATCCGTGTTCTGACGTTTGGGCGTTTCGCGGACAACGATTTTGGAGGCTTGGAGCGGTACGTCTTCGGGCTGGCCTACGGCTTGCGCGACAAGGTTCACTTTACAAATGTCGTTGCTCATCGTGGTCCGCCACCCGATGTTCCGATGGCGGGAGACACCGTATACGCCGGGCCGATCGCGAGACTTGGCAACACGCCGATTTGCCCGAGCATGGTATGGCATGCGCGTCGGCTGCATCGGCACAAGCCCTTCGACATCGTACATCTGCAGTTCCCCGCCGACCCGATGGCGCATGCGGCGATGTCAATGCTGCCGCGCTCCGTGAAACGGGTCATCACCTGGCATAGCGACATCGTCAGGCAGAAGTTTCTGCTGCGCCTGTACCAGCCGTTTCTGGATCGCCTGTTGCGGTCAGCCGACGCGATCATCCTACCGACACCTGCCCACCTGAGTTCATCCCGGCAGCTTGATGTTGTGCGCGCCAGCGGCAAGTTCAGTGTGGTGCCGTTCGGCTTCGACTTCTCGCGATTTCGCAATCGGCCGCCTGGCGCAGACGCGATCCGGGCGCGGCATGAGGGACAATTCCTCATCTTCGCGCTCGGCCGGCATGTCTACTACAAAGGGTTCGAGAATCTCATCCGGGCGTTGCCCGGAGTCGATGCCATAGACGTGGTTCTCGGTGGACGGGGCCCGCTTACTGACGACCTGAAGCGCCTGACGGCGAACCTTGGCTTGGAGCGTCGCGTCGAGTTTACGGGCCGGATTCCGGACGAGGAGTTGCCTGCGTATTACCACGCGTGCGACGTCTTCTGTATGCCATCGGTTGAGCGGTCCGAGGCTTTCGGGATCGTCCAGGTCGAAGCGATGGCTTGCGGAAGGCCGGTGGTGTGCTGCGAGTTGAACAACG
>Ga0153915_10003160_pt1 | contig 15063 bp, 16 predicted proteins | sample Opewatmetagenome_2_FD_107003 | JGI IMG/M metagenome (GOLD analysis project Ga0153915, IMG submission 107003) | Freshwater wetland microbial communities from Ohio, USA - Open water 3 Core 3 Depth 3 metaG | ecosystem: Environmental > Aquatic > Freshwater > Wetlands | place: USA: Ohio, Lake Erie...
AGCGGGAAGGAGATCGTCGGGGGATGGAAGCCGAAGTCCATGAGGCGCTTTCCGATGTCCCCGCCATGGATGCCGTGCTCGGCCTGCTTCTTGTCGGAGAAGACGACCTCGTGCATCGAGGGCGCGTCGTACTTCAAGTGATAGAGGCCGGTCAATCCGGCCCGGATGTAGTTGGCATTGAGCACCGCGCCGCGCGCGACCTCGCCGATCTGGTTCCCGTAGGCGCATATGTACGCGAGCGCCCGCACGAACATGCCGTAGTTGCCGAGGAACGTCCGGAGCCTCCCGATTGAGTCGGGGCGGTCGTAGTCGAGCGCAAAGGTCCCGTCCTGGCGGCGTTCGACGGTCGGGCGGGGAAGGAACGGCGTGAGCTTACCCGTCACGGCCACCGGTCCCGAGCCGGGCCCTCCGCCGCCATGCGGCGTCGAGAAGGTCTTGTGCAGGTTCATGTGGATGACGTCGATGCCCATGCGGCCGGGCTTGGCGATTCCGACGAAGGAGTTGAAGTTGGCGCCGTCGCAGTAGAGGTAGCCCCCTTTCGCATGGACCAGGCTGGCGATTTCCAGGATCTGGTTTTCGAAGATCCCGAGGGTGTTGGGGACGGTCAACATGAGGGCCGCGACGTCCTCCGTCATCGCCTCCTCGAGCACGTGGAGGTCGAGCGTGCCGCGCGCGTTGGACTTCAGTTCCTGGACCTTGTATCCCGCGAAGTGGGCCGAGGCGGGGTTGGTGCCGTGCGCGGAGTCCGGGATGAGGACGGTCTTGCGCGGGTTGCCCGCCCTTGCGAGCGCGGCACGCACCATCAGGATGCCCGTGAGCTCCCCCTGCGCGCCGGCCGAAGGTTGGAGCGTGACCCGGGAGAGGCCCGTCAGCTCGATCAAGGCCCGCTCGAGCAGCCAGGCGAGCTCGAGCGTTCCCTGCGAGACTCCCTCGGGGGCGAAGGGATGGGCCGCCGCGAATCCGGGGAGCCGCGCGACTTCTTCGTTGATCCGCGGATTGTGTTTCATCGTGCAGGAGCCGAGCGGGTACATCGCCTGATCGATCGAGAAGTTCAGCCGCGAGAGGCGCGTGAAGTGGCGCGCGACCTCGACCTCCGAGATCTCGGTTTCTCCCTGGATCTCCGCGCGGCGCAGGCTTTCCGGTATGGCCAGGACGGGCGGCACGTCGAGAGGCGGAAGCGAGTAGCCGGTCTTCCCATCCCCTGAGCGTTCAAACACGAGGGGTTCGTGCCGGGACTCCGGGCGGAGCCGGTCCTCGAGCGCCGTGGCCTTCTCTTCGATCTGGACGCTCATCGTCTCTCCCCCAGGGCCGCGACCAGGCGGTCCATCTCCTCTTTCGTGTTCATCTCGGTCACGGCCACGAGGAAACGGTTCGGCTCCCCGCCGCCAAAACGCGAGAGAGGCACCCCGGCCAGGATTCCGCGAGCTGCCAGACGGGCGAGCATCGGCGCCGCCGGCTCGGGCGCGTCCACCGCGAACTCGTTGAAGGTCGGACCTGCATAGGGAAGCCCGAAGCCGGGGAGCTTCGCGATCCGCCCCTTCAGATACTCGGCCTTGGCGTGGCACTGTTCGGCAAGCTCGCGCAGGCCCTTCTTGCCCAGAAGAGACATGTGGATGTTCGACGCGAGTGCCATGAGCCCCTGGTTCGTGCAGATGTTGGACGTCGCCTTCTCGCGGCGGATGTGCTGCTCGCGCGTCGAAAGCGTCAGGCAGAAGGCGCGGCGCCCCTCCGCATCGTGAGTCTGCCCGACCAGGCGTCCCGGGATCTGGCGCTGGTGCTCCGCCCGGCAGGCCAGGAACCCGAGGAGGGGTCCGCCGTTGTGCAGGGGAACCCCCAGGGATTGCGCCTCGCCGCAGGCGACATCCGCGCCTCCGGCCGCGGGAGGATTGAGCAATGCGAGCGACGCCGCCTCGGCGATGACCGCGATCGACAGGGCTCCCTTTGCCTTCGCCGCCCGCGAGCCGGTGTTCCAGTCTTCGACGAGCCCGAGGAAGTTCGGCGACTGCACCGCCAGGGCGAACGTCGTTTCGTCGAGAGCGGCCTCGAGCGCCGCGGCGTCGGTGACGCCCTGCGCCGAGAGCGGGATCTCGACGAGGTCGAGGCCGAGGTTGGAGAAGTACGTCCGGACCGTCTCGCGGTACTCGGGATGGATGCCCTGGGAGAGGACCGCCTTGCGGCGCCCCTTGACCAGCCGCTCGGCCATGAGCAGCGCCTCCACCAGCGCCGACGCGCCTTCGTAGAGGGAGGCGTTGGCGACGTCCAGGCCCGTCAGGAGACAGACGTGCGTCTGGAACTCGAAAACGGACTGAAGGGTGCCCTGAGAGACTTCCGGCTGGTAGGGCGTGTAGGAGGTCAGCCACTCGGCGCGATAGAGCATCTGGTCGGCGATCGCCGAGACGTAGTGGTTGTAGAGACCCGCTCCGAGAAAGAACGCCGTGTTGGCGGCGTTGGCGTTCCTGGACGCGAGAGACCGCATCATCCGCCGGATCTCGATCTCGGAGAGGGGCGGAGGCAGCTTCGGGTCCTCCCGGACCGCGGCCGGAATCGAAGCGAACAGGGCCTCGACGGAAGGCACGCCAATCGCGCGGAGCATCTCGGAGCGGTCCGCGTCCGAAACGGGAAGGGACTTCATTTCTCTTCCGCCTGGACGTAAGCGTCGTACTGCTCGGCGGTCATCAGCTTGGAGACCTCTTCGTCGGTCGAGAGCTTGACCTTGATCAGCCAGCCGTCGCCGTACGGGTCGTCGTTGACGATACCCGGCTCGGAGACCGCTGCCTTGTTGATCTCGACGACTTCTCCCGAGACCGGAGTGAAGAGCTCGGAAACCGCCTTCACCGACTCGACCGTGCCGAACTCCTCCTGCGCGTTGTAGACGTGCCCGACCTCGGGCAGCTCGAGGTAGACGATCTCGCCCAGCTCCTTCTGGGCATGGTCCGTGATGCCGACCGTGCCGGTTTCCCCTTGCACCCGAACCCACTCGTGGCTCGCGGCGTACCGCAGGTCTTCCGGATTCACGCCGATACCTCCTTCTTTCTCTTGTAGAACGGCGTCTCGACGACACGCGCGCGCGCCTGCCTTCCCCGGATGTCCACGGAAAACTCGGTCCCGACGGCCGAGGCCGCGGTCGGCAGGAGCGCCAGGCCGATCGGATGGGCAAACGTCGGGGAATGCGTGCCGGACGTCACGACTCCGGGCCCGGACGCCGTCCGCGCGGGATAGCCGTGGCGCGCGATGCCGCGGTCGGTCATCTCGAAACCGACGAGCTTGCGCGGGACGCCCTCCTGTTTCTGACGCTCGAGCGAGTCCCGGCCGATGAAGTCCCCCTTCTTCATCTTCACGGTCCAGCCCAGGTCCGCCTCCCACGGCGTGACCGTGTCGTCGATGTCGTTTCCGTAGAGGGCCATCTTCGCTTCGAGCCGCAGCGTGTCGCGCGCCCCGAGGCCGCATGGCAGGACATCGTCGCCGCGGCCTTCTTCGAGGAGCCTCCGAAAGATCCTCTCGGCGTCCTGCGCCGGCACGCAGAGCTCGAAGCCGTCCTCCCCCGTGTAGCCCGTGCGCGACACGAGCGCCGGCGCGCCGAGCACTTCCATCGTGGAAAAGCCGTAATAGGGGAGCTGCGATGGATCGCTCGAGCACAGACGGGAGCAGAGGGCCACGGCGCGAGGACCCTGGACGGAGAGAAGCGCGTAGTCTTCGGTCCTGTCCTCCATCGCAACGTCCCCGGTGGCATGCGATTTCGCCCAGGCGAAGTCCTTGGGCGTGTTGGAGGCGTTGACGACGAGCATGAAGTTGTCCGCGGCGCGGCGGTAGACGAGGAGATCGTCCACGTAGGTCCCGCGCTCGGTCAGGAAGGCGGAGTAGTGACACCGGCCGTCGGCGAGCTTCGAGACGTCATTGGGCGTCAGCCTCTGCAGCGCCTCGAGCGCCCCGGGACCCCTGATTTCCAGCTCTCCCATGTGCGAGACGTCGAAGATGCCGGCCCGCTCGCGCACGGCCCGATGCTCTTCGAGAATCCCGCTGTACTGGACGGGCATCTCCCACCCGCCGAACTCCACGATCTTGGCGCCCAACTCGCGATGCAGCGAGTAGAGGGGCGTTCGCTTCAAGGCGACCCCTTCGTTTGGCAGGGACATGCTCAAGCCGAAGCTAGCACAAAGGTCCGGTGACGGGAAGATACGGTCGTACCCGGCGCAAGGCGGCTTCCCGGCCGTTTTCCCATGAAACCCTTTCTCGAGGCGGCCGCGGATCTCATTGCCTCTTCAGCTCGACCTTCACTTTTGCCACTTCCCGCTCCGCGTTGGAGGCGACGAGGATGCGAATCTTCTTCGTCCTGCGGCCGGGCGCGGACAGCGTCAGGTCGTGCGCCATGGGGCCGGAGAGCCTCAGCGGGGAGCCCGGGCCGAAGGAGGACGCCGCGCCGAATACCCGGCGGCCTTCCGAAACCTGAGCGTCGGGAGGATCCACGAGGAACTCGACGGGTCCCACCGTGCGATCGTCCAGCTTCGGGATCTTCGGGAAATCGACCTTCGACTCGCGTTCCAGGTCGTCGCCGATGTCCACGGTCTCATCGCTCGCGTCCGGCTTCGCGACAATCTCGAGATTGAGTGTGCGATAACCGGGCAGCTCGAGGCGGACGCGGTGAGTCCCGTCCCGGACGAGCTCCAGCGTCTTCCCGCCCCCGTGGCCGTCCCAGTCGTCGGCGACGCCGACGTAGCGGCCGTCGACGAAGATCCGCGCCTGGTCGGGACTCACGCTGAACTTGGCGAACCGCCGAGTCTGAACTACCCTGGCGGCAGGCGGCGCGTGGGAAAGAGCGGCTTCGGGCGGCTCGGGCGCTGGCGGAGGCGGCTCCGCCCGGGCGGCGAGGCCCGAGGCCGTCGGCCCGGTCTCCCGTCTGTCTCCTCCCATCCGGGGAGCGCCGACGGACGCATCCGCCGCCTCCCGCGGACCGCGCGTCGGCAGGGGCGCGGCGGTGGGGAAGGATGCCGCCACCGTCGCGACAGCGGTCGGAACGACGGGGCTCTCCGGAGCCACTGCCGTACGTCGGCGAATCACGATCAGTATGGCGGCGGCGAGGATCAGGGCGGCAATACCAAGGAGAATCTCGAACCGCCCGAGCCGGGAGCCCGGGGTCATTCGCCCTCGTTGCCTCCCGTCTCGGCCTCCTCTTCGCCAAACTCACGCTCGCGCCGCTCGAGCACGGCCCGAGCCTCCGCGGCCCGCTCCGGTGGCACGAGGATTCTGCTGACGCCGAACGCGCCGATGTTTTCCGGCCAGGGGGAGCCTCCTGAAGGCCCTTCGACCTCGCACGGGATCTCCTCGGACTCGAGCAGACCCGCGATCAGGGACGCTTCTTCGTCCTGGCCGGTCGAGGCGACTTCGACCCACTCTTCCTCATCGTTTCTCGACATGCGTCTCTCCAATCCGATTCGTCTGACCCCTGTTGGACTGCTGATTGGCGATGGGTGGATTAGGACAGAGAACCGCTCTCATGTCTTGATCACAAATCACCAATCACAAATCATCTCTTCACCCGCAGATGTTTATCGCCGCGTTCGACGACGCGCCCGACGACGGCCGCGGAGGCCGCTCCGCGCTCCCGGCAGCGCGCGGCGTAGGCTTGCGCCGCGTCGTCCCGAAGCGCCACGAGCAGGCCGCCGGAAGTCTGCGCGTCGCAAAGAAGGAGAAAGTCCTCTTCGGAAACGCCGGCCCCCGTGTCGGTGCGCGGCTTCATGTTTCGAACGTTGAAACGCGAGCCTTCGGGAGCGATCCCGCGCGCGGCCAGGCGCCGGGCCGCCGGCAGCAGCGGGATCTTCTCGACTTCGAACTCCGCCGTCGCGTCCGACGCCTCCATCATTTCGTAGGCGTGGCCGAGCAGGCCGTAGCCCGTCACGTCCGTCGCCGCGTGGATTTCGAACTCCTGCATGGCCTCGGCGGCGGAACGGTTCAGGGCGGCCATCACTCCCTCCGCCTCGCGCAACTCCGCCTCGGAGAGGAGCCGCCGGCGGAAGAACCTCCCCGCTCCCTCGGAGGCGAGGGCGTCGGCCCGCCCCGCGCAGACCGTCACGCCGATTCCCAGCGGCTTGGTCAGCACCAGAGCGTCGCCGGGGCGTGCGCCGGCATTGCGCGTGATGCGGGATTCCTCCGCCAGGCCCGTCACGGCGAGGCCGTAGAGCGGGATGTCGTGATCGATCGAGTGACCGCCCCCAACGACCGCCCCCGCCTCCACGACCTTCTCCACGCCTCCGCGCAGGATGTCCTCCAGAACCTCCGGGGGAAGGGCCCCTGTGGGAAAGGCCGCGAGCGCCAGCGCGAGGACAGGCTTCGCCCCCATCGCGTAGATGTCGGAGAGAGCATTGGCGGCCGCGATCTGGCCGAAGAGGTATGGGTCGTCCACCACGGGGGTGAAGAAATCCACCGTCTGCACGAGCACCCGGCCCCCGCCGATCCGGTAGACGGCCGCGTCGTCGGCATGGCGATTTCCCACCAGCAGATTGGGGTCCGCCGGAGAAGGGAGCTTCGCGAGAAGCGCGGACAGGTCGAACTGACCGATCTTGCAGGCTCAACCCGCGCTCGACGCGAACGTCGAGAGCGCGGGATAACCCGCTTTTCTGAATGTCACGAGGGGATTATATGGAGCTAGAAGACGGATAGACGGGAGACGTGAGACGGAAGACGAGAGGACAGGGCCGACGCGGGCTTACCGTCTACCCTCTACCGTCTTCCGTCTCCCGCCTTCCGGCCCCGCGATCAGTCGTCTCCGCCGCGAAGGAAGAAGCCCACGAGGAGCCCGATGCCGAGAGAGATCGCGAGCGCGGTGCCGGGGTTGTCGCGCACGTAACGCCGCACGTCTTCCCAGACGTCCCCGTAGTCCTTCTCGAGGCGTTTCGTGGCGCTCTTGACCCCCTTGCGCACGTCTTCGCTCACGTCGTCGAATTGCTCTCTCGCTTTGGTGTACGAGTCCCCGAGCACCTCTTTCGTCTCGTCAATCTTCTCCTCGACGAAGTCGCGGGCCCGGTCGAACGGAGTCTCCTTGGCCATCCTTCACCTCCGGTTCCGAAAGCCGGATCATATACCCTTGAAGCACCGTGCCGAGGACTGTTTCCCCTCCGACCGGACAGCGCACCCGGCCCCAGGACCCCCGGCCGGCCCGATGGGGTTTCCGCGCCTCCTTCAAGGCCCTGTACCACATCGGCGAGGAGACCTTCCACGGTTTTCGCGCGGATCGCGGCGTGGATCTCGCCGCGTCGCTCGCGTTCACGACGCTTCTGACGGCGGTGCCGCTGCTGGCGACCTTCGCGCTTTTCCTCGCAACCTTCTTCAAGCAGAACGTCACCACGATCTTCGACCTCGTCAACCTCGCGCTCCCCTACCACACCGCCAAGGTCACGGAGAGCCTGAGGGACTTCATCGCGGAGTCCACCGCGATCACCGGGATCGGCTTGTCCCTTCTCTTCATCGCCTCCGTCCGGCTCCTCTTCATCGTGGAAGGGATCGTCAACACGGTCTGGGGAGCGCCCCGGCGGCGGGCCCTGCTCCCCCGCATCCTGCTCTACACGGTCGGGCTCGTGGCTCTCGCTCTCCTCATCGGCTCGATCGCGCTCGGCGTTCGATTCCTGAAACGCTTCGCCACGGCCAACGAGATCCTGTCGGCTCCGGCGACGGACTTCCTCTATCCCTTCGCGGTCGAGTTTGCCGCTCTGACGCTCCTCTACAAGTACCTTCCCAACGCGATGGTCCGATGGATCTGTGCCGCGGCCGGGGGCGGAGCGGTTGCCGTGGCGCTCGAGCTCCTGCGGTTCCTCTTCGGGCTGTACGTGAAAGGCCTTTCGCGGGTGAACCTGATTACGGGATCGCTGACGCTCATCCTGCTGACGCTCCTCTCGGTCTACTTCGTCTGGGTCCTGATCCTCCTCGGCGTGGAATTGGTGCACGTGCTCCAGACGCAGGCCGCAGGCCACCGCGCGCTCGGCGGTCCGCGGGCCGGCCCTGCCGAGAACGCCATCCGGATGCTGCTCCACCTCGCGAAGGGGGGCACTCACGGCCTTCGGGAGCTGTATGCGCAGCAGGAGGAGTCCTCGACGGAAGCGGAGAAGGTCCTTGTCCTGCTGCGAAACGCGGGCCTCGTGGCCGGCGACCCGGCGAAAGGGTTCTCGCTGGCGCGTCCCGCGCGCAAGATCACGGTGGCCAACGTCGTGGACGCCGTGTCGCCCAACCTCTATACGATCACGCCCGAAGAAGGGGACCGGGTCGTCGAGATCCTAGAGCCCCTCTTCGAACGCCTTCACGCAGAACGCCGCGCCCTCCTCGGCATGACGCTCGCGGACTTCGAGTAACGTCGCTTCGCGCGTAGCGTGCGCCGCGGCTTCGCCGCCGGCGGGCGGCTCGGCCGGATGCGGCCTCGACCGCCGCCTCGTCGCCCGCTCCACGCTTCGCTCCCGCGGCGCGCGCCTCCTCCTTCGATTACCTCAGGAGACTACGCGCGCCGCGACCGGGGCTGGACACGACCGGGGCGGAGAACCTCGCTCCGCGGGCGAGACGATCAGCGGGAAGTTCTTGCGGCGTCTCCCCGGGCGAGGGTGGGGGCCAGGGCTTTTAGGAGGGGCGGGGCGAGGAAGGTCGTCGCGAAGACGGCGAGCACGACGGCGACGAAGACCTGTTCCGGGAATGCCCCGGTCGCCTTGCCGAGTGAGGCGAAGATCAGGCCGACCTCTCCGCGCGGAACCATGCCGGACCCGATGAAGGCTCGCCGGACGCCGCCCCACGCGCAGAAGCCGGCCGCGAACTTGCCGGCGAAGCCGATGCCTGTCAGGCCGAGCGCCAGCAGCAGCGCCGGCCGGTTCGCCTCCACGGCCGGGTTCAGGAGGGCGACGTCCACCTGCGCGCCGACGGAGACGAAGAAGAGCGGCGCGAAAATGTCCACGACCGGTTGGACGGCCCTGGTGATGTCGTGGCGGCGGTTGGTCCGGGCGAAGACGAGCCCGGTCGCGAACGCCCCGACGATCTCGGCCGATCCGGCTTTCTTCGCGGCGAGAGCCACGAGCAGGGCGAAGGCGACCGACGCCGCCAGGAGGATTCCGCGGACATTCGCCTGTCCGACGATTCTGACCAGCCGGTGCCCGAGCGGGATTCCGAGCGCGAGCGCCACGGCGAGGAAGCCGACCGCGAGCGCCGTCGCGCGGACGACCATCGCGGGCGAGACACTGCCGCTTTCCGCGATCCGGGCGACGACAGCGAGCACGACCAGCCCCAGCACATCGTCGGCGACCGCGGCCCCCAGGATGATCTGTCCTTCGCGGCTCGTCAGGACCTTCAATTCCGCGAGGAGGCGCGCCGTGATCCCGATCGAGGTCGCGGTCAGGGCGGCGCCCACGAAGATCGCGGTCAGCGCCGGATGCCCAAGGGCGCGCGTGAACAGGTAGCCGCCCAGGAACGGCAGCGCCATCCCCGCGAGCGCCACCGCCAGGGCCGGCCCGCCGACCCGCGCGAGCTCTTCGAGGCTCGTCTCCAGCCCGACCTCGAAGAGGAGCAGGATCACGCCGATCTCAGCCAGCAGGAAGACGGCGTCCGTCAGCGGCACGAGACCCAGGACCGACGGTCCGAGCAGCACGCCCGCCAGAAGCTCTCCCAGCACGGCCGGCTGGCCCAGCCGCTCCGCAATCTCTCCCAACAGCTTCGCGCCGATCAGCGCCGAGGCGAAAGCGAGGAGAAACGACGCCAGATCGATCCCGTGTTGCACCGGCGCGCGATGCTATCTCGTCGCTCCCGCTTCGCGGAGGATCAGGCTACTCCACCGGTGAGCGACTCGGCCGGATGCGGCCTCGATCGCTCACCTGATCCTCCGCTACGCTCCTGCTCGCGCAGCGCGAGGCTCCTCCCCTCTGGGAGACTCCTCGCGCTGCGACCGGGGCTAAGCCCCGAGACTCGACCAGCCGTCCGGCGTGCTATTCTTCGCCTCCCGCCTGGGGCTGTAGCTCAGTTTGGGAGAGCGCCTGAATCGCACTCAGGAGGTCGCCGGTTCGATCCCGGTCAGCTCCACCAATCCTTGCTTTTCCCTCCTTGGGCGAGGAGGTCGAAGGGCGAACGTAGTGTCACGGTGAGACTTCCGTCCGTGACCGTGTAGTTCGACACGAGGGTTTTGAGGAGTCCTGCCTTTTCGCTGGGTTCTTGCGTAACGTACAGATCCGGGGCGCGTTGGAGGAGTTCGATAGGGTGTCGCGCTGCCGCGAGGAATTCCTCGTGCGGGATGACCTGCTCGTTGCGGGAGAGTTCGGCTCGTAGCTCATCGCGCTCGTGCTGCCAGGCTGTGGTTCGTTCTTGCCAGAAGTCCTGGTCGATCGTCCCGAGGAGTTTTCCTCGTAGGCGCTGGCCGCGAGCCGGTCGAGTTCGGTCAGGCGTTTCTTGAGTCGTGCGGCGTGCTCCTCGTTTTTGGCGGTCGTGTCTTGGGTGTCGAGTTCGTGGAGGAGCCAAATGCTGGTTTCCTCGTCGATGCGCAGGGACTCGAGGAGCGCGAGGGTGTGGGTTTCGAACGTGCGTTCCGGGTAGTGGTGCTTGCATCCTCTGGTGCCGGCGCACCGGTAGTACACGTACCGTTGCTTCTTGATGTCGCCGATGAGGAGGCCGTTGCAGGTCCCGCACGTAAGGAGTCCGGTGTACGTGAAGGTGTGCCGTCGTGTCTTGGCGCGCGATCGTCGCTCGAGGGCGAGCTGGACGCGGTCGTAGAGGTCCTTGGTGATGAGGGGCTCGTAATTTCCGTCGTAGATCTTGCCTCCCCAGCGGAACGTGCCGTAGTACGCGGGGTTGCGCAGGATGGTGTCAGACCGTGTCCTTGTTCAGGACGAGTCCTCGTCGTGAGCGCAGGCCGCGATGTTGTGCGAAGCGTGTGGTTTGCTGTCCGGAGTACTCCCCGGTTGCTGCCACGGCGAAGAGTTCCTTGACGATGGGGGGCGCGTTGGTGGTGGGGCGTGATCCCGACGTCGTCGTCCACGTTTTGGTACCCGATGGGTGCGCCGCTTGGGTAGCCTCCTTCCGCCGCCTTCTCGTCCAGGCCCACCGTCCGGTCGGCCTCCGGCGGCATCTTCATGTAGTTAAGAAGAAGTGATCCCAGTATTCGGTTGGCGGACGATCCGATCCGAACTAACTGCAGCTTCAACCCCTGACCAAGTCCACGCCCGCCGGATGATGACCAAGGTGCATACAGTTTCGATCGTCGCGAAGAACACGTACGCTGGATAAGTGGGGTCCCGAAAGTCACCGTTAGTCAGAGGCAGAACGAAGGTCAGGAAACCGTTGACAACGGTGATAACGACACCCGCGATGATATTCGCCAGCCGGTTTGCTCTAAACGGAAGCAGTCGACACGCCAGAATCATGGCGATGGGTATTTCCATCAAGACCGCTGAACCCAGAAGAGCCCATTGTGGGAGGTGTGGGGCTGAATTCGGCGAGCCAACGAAAGCGAACAGGGCAAGCACGTCCGCATACAGGTAGTTTAGTAACGCGAAGATCCAGAATAGAGACAATCGCTCCTTTATGTCATGCATGTCAACCTCCTACGGAATAGTTACGGTCCTGCGGCAGCATAAGTTCGTTCGGTCGGCCACCGATGGGGTGTCCGCCTGCACCTTGGCGCCGTACGTGCTCCCGAGCGAGTAGTGCACCTCGGCGCTCTTCGGCGACTGCGCGACGGCCTTTCCAAGGATCTCGATCGCGGCGTCGCTGTCGCCGCGGCCGAGCGCGGCTCGCGCCTGCTCGATCAGCGTTGCTTGTGCCAAGAACTGCCCGGCCCCGAGCGCGACGAGGATGGCGACCGACAGACTCATCGCTTTCACGTTGGTTGTGTCCATCTGCCGCTCCTTTACAGTTCCTGGCGCGTCACAATCACCGTTGCGCCGCCGCGGTGGCCTGCTCGAGCCAGCGTTTTTCGTCCACACCCTTTACTGATAGCCACAGCACCAGAAGACATTCTCCGAGGCTGGCCAGCATCACGTAGCGAGACGTGACGCGAGCGAGCGGTGGAAACAGGAACACAAGCCAGCCCGCGCCGAGTGCCACGAGCACTCCCAGCCAGCGGGGCAGGAATGTCGAACGGAACGTGAGATAGCCGATCTGGATCAGGTAGAAAGCGAAGAACACCAGGCTGATGTTGTAGGCCTGCCCATACGAACGAAGAAGGATCAGCGCCAGCGCCTGCCGCTGCTCCAGCGTGAACGCGCGCAGGTAGGGCTGATCGTCCAGGACCAGCAAGGGCATCAGGTGAAAGATCAGGGCGACGGCCTGGACGACGCATCCGGTCAGGCTGAACAACGCCGCGCAGAAAGACAGCGTCCGGTTGACTGGTTCGTACAGGCGATAGAGCAGAACCGTCACCACAAGATAGGAGGCGACTCCGATCAGCGCGGCGGCAAAGCCCGCCAGGAACAGCCCTTCATGTGCCTTGATGTTGGCCGCGGTGGCGGCAGCGTTGGCACGGACGAGCAGCTTGGGGAGCACGTAGAACAAGTCGAATCCCGACACTGCGAGGACGAGATAACCGACGCCCACCATCCTGCCCATGAACTTCGGCCGAAAGACGCGCGGCGAAGCCTCTGTGATCGGTTCCATTAGGTCAGTCCTGAACGTCCTGGGTGACAGCGGCCGCCGATCGGGAGCGAGCCCGCAGGCTCCACAGTTCGCGCAACGAGAGGACGAGGGCTAACATCCCGCTGGCGCCAAGCGCGATGTTCGTCCAGACCCAGAAGAACATGGCGTTGGCGTTGGTAGTGCCATACCGACCCAAGACGAGTCCCCTCCCCTGCATGTGGAGGATGGGGACGCCAGACGCGAGGATCGACCCGACAAGAATGATGATCAGCCCCAATCGCCGTTCGGCGAAGACCAGCGTTGCGGAAAGCCAGACTGCCAGGATGAGCAGGCCACCAGCGGACGAGACGGTCCCCGACTCGAGCCCGCGGGCGACCTCATCTGCCCAGTGCAAGGAGAAGAGAAGGATCGAGAGCAGAGAAGTGATGGTCAGCGTGACGTGGTCTTTCATGCGACCAAGAATGGCGGCACATGGACGCGCGCACACACCGATTGCGACGAAGTGCGGATTCGCGCGGATGAACGGCGGCTACATCTGACGGAACAGATGCACGTAATTGCGGCTCACGGGCAGCACCTCGTCGCGGCCCTTCAGGTGAATCTCCGCGGTTTCATTGTCACGTCGCTTCACATGGCTGATCGCGCGCAGATTCACGACGACCGATCGATGGACCTGCGCGAATTGCTCGGAATCGAGCTGCTCGAGCAGGTCCTTGAGCGGCGTCCGCACCACCGCCTCGGCGGGTTTTCCTCCATCGCGCCAGGCGACGAGTGTGTACTTCGCGTCCGAGCGAAGGTAATCGACGTCCTCGATCGTGATGAGGCGCACGGTTTTCCCGGCTTGTGCCCGAATCCATCGCAGCGGCTCGCCCCTCCTGCCGCCCTGCATCTTCGCGAGCTGCGCGCTGAGTTGCTGCAAGAGCTGCTCGGTATTGATCGCGGGCCGCGATAACTGCAGACGTTCCTTCAGACGGCTCACGGTTTCGGCGAGCCGCGCCTGTTCGACCGGCTTCAGAAGGTAATCGAGTGCGCCCTGCGCAAAGGCCTGCACCGCGTAGTGATCGTACGCGGTGACGAAGACGAGATGGGCGCGGCGGCCGATGTGGTTCGCGGCATCGACGCCGGACAGGCCCGGCATGTGGACGTCGAGGAAGCAGATGTCGGGATGCCGCTCGTCGAACAGCCGCACCGCCTCCCGCCCGTTTCGCGCCTCGGCCACGATCTCGAGCTCGGGCCACACGTTGGCGAGTTGGCGCCGCAGCGCGTCGCGCAGCAGCGGCTCATCGTCCGCGATCAACGCTGTCGCGTGGGCATTCATGTCTGTGCCGGCAGATCGACTTCGACGGCGACGCCGCGGGGTGCGCCGGATGTGAGGCGCAGATGCGCGGCATCGCCGAAGATGAGCTGCAGCCGCTCGCGAAGAGTCGTGAGCCCGGTCCCGGGACCATTCCCCGATGGATGGAGTCCGGCGCCAGTGTCGGTTACGCGGACGACACAGCGTTCACCGAGCCGTTCGATCTCGATGTCGATCCGACCTCCTTCTTCACTGGGGTCGATCCCGTGCCGCACGGCATTCTCGACCAGCGTCAGCAGCGTCGTCGGAGGACAGCGAACCTTCAGCGCCGAGGGGTCGACGTTCATAGCGTACTGCAGGCGATCGGGCATGCGCATCTGCATCAGCTCGAGATATGGTCGAACGAGCTGCACCTCGCGCTCGATGGTCGCGGCCGTCTCGTGGAGCACAGGCACCGCCGCGCGCAGGTACGCGATGAGGCTCCGAAGCACGGTCGACGCATGCGGCGAGCCCGCATCGACGAGCGCCTGCACGTTGGCGAGCGTATTGAAGAGAAAGTGTGGAGCGACCTGCGCCTGCAGTAAATGCAGATGCGCGTCGATTGCCTGCCGCTCGAGCTCACTGCGCTCGAGCGCGAACGCGAGCTTCTGATCGCGGGCGAAGGCTTCCTTCTGCCGGACGATCGCCGCGAGCGCCGTCCACGGCGCGACCAGGAGGCCGGCATACGTAAGGAGCAACCATCCGCTCAAGCGGGCTCGTTCCGCCCAGAACGGCGGCGCACCTCGCGAAGTGGACAGGATGTAGATCAGCATCGTCGTCGCCGGCATGAAAATGCCGACGCCAACGACTTGAAGAGCCCATCGTTGCAGCCATCGCGGCAGCTTGCGAGGCCACACTTCGAAGAGTGCGAAGGTGGTCGTCCCCGACAGGCCGAGGATGATGGTGCGGAGGAAAAGTGAGGACGTAGACGCGGCCGCGTGATTCTTCCACGGAGTGAGAATCAGGAAGCCGACGCCGATCGAAATGGTCAGCGCGACGGCAACGCGCCGCGATGTCTTCGCAATGATGCCGACCGGTTTCGCGGCCGTCGCCAATTCGGACATCGAGGCTGAGGATACCTTTAACACCGTGGGCCGGTCGGCAGGAACCGGGGGTCGTCCCCTTCACGCCGCTCGCGAAGCCGCTGC